>ERZ780150.7-NODE-7-length-307072-cov-41.180941_pt1 | contig 307072 bp, 255 predicted proteins | sample MGYA00511019_ERZ780150 | MGnify/ENA primary metagenome ERZ780150 (study PRJEB29588, sample SAMEA2151633) | human gut metagenome | biome: human gut; feature: human-associated habitat; material: faeces | place: Denmark | collected 2008/2010 ...
TGAACAGGGGGATATTCATGCTGCTTACCGCGATGCAGGACAATCCGAACCAAGGCATACAGGCATACGGGGGAACGCTCCTTATTGGCCTGCTGGGTGACAGGGGGCTTTCCCTGCTTGCCGAGATTGCTTGGGGGGGGGCAAGCCCTGCTTTTCCCGCCTGTTGACGTGGCTTTTACGATCTCTCACCTTACCTGCCGACGCTGCGTCTCCTTATAAATAGGGGGGGGGCGCTTGACTGTGTCAGCCGGTTAACGCAGGCGTTCGGTTCACTCTCGCTTCTGCTTTTGCGTATAGATAGGGATTCATACACCGCAAGCGGATAACGAATACGAACGCTGCAGGGAATACGTACTGACAGTATTAAACCCGTATTTTTGTTTTTAGAGTATGAAAAAACGGGAAGATCCGAAGATCCTCCCGCGGGGCGAAAGCCGTTCTAATCCGAAGTACGGGGCGCGTTGTACGGTTCGGGAAGAGCTGCCCTGCCCGTTTTCCCATTTGCAATACGGTCCGTGGCGGCCGTATTCCTATTTATGGCGCAGTCCGTGGTAAAGCGGTATTGCGCCTTTTCGATGATGCTTTTTAATGCCGGCGTTTTATATCTCTGAGGCTGTTGTCTTATTCTTCCGCGACTCCCTGCGCGGCTTATCGCATTGGGACTTAGCCGAGCGGTTATGCGTGCCAATCGGTATAGAGTCCGCAGTGCTTGCAGTGAAGCTTGTAGGTTTTGCGGTGTATGGCGCGGATGCGGAGCGCTACACGGCGGCAGCCGGGGCACCGTAATGTGTAGAGCAGGCGTTCGTAATGGCGGAAGAGGAAGAAATTGATGCTGCTGAGTGCGATGGCCGCGAATCCGATTCCCGAACTTTCGTTCGTGATTACGGGCAGCAGGCAGATTACCAAGGTGAGGAAAAGGAGCGTCAGGCCCAGCGTGTGAATCGTCTGATTACGCAGGTGCCTCTGATACCAGAGCGGCAGCGTGGCGCACATGCCCGTTACGGCAGGGAGGCAACTGATGCCGATCAGCAGGAGATAGTTGTTCATGACAAATATCGGAATGCCTGTCCCCCGGCATATGTAAGTGGGAGTTTGGGATAGGGATACAAAAAACGTGGGACAAAACTCTGATCTGCTTTCTGAGGCTCTGGAATAACCTGTGCAACCAAATACAGAATGAAGCCCACGTTGGAAACGTGAGCGTCAAACTTCATTCCTTGGTTGCTCTTAAAATTTTCCAGATTTTCAGAAAGCAAGGTACAAAGCTAACGCTTTTTATATGTATGTGCCGGCGCTTTTAGTGCGGAACGGCGCGGAAGTGATTCGCAATTAAGTCATAATACGCTTTTAATGCTTCATAGGCAATTGGGATTTAGGATTGCACGCACAAATATAAGAAAAACATCCGAAATTTCCGGATGTTTTTGCAGGGGATGCTATTATAAATTGTAACGCGCGCGCCGATGACGCTACCTGAGTTCTCCCGGATGGAGCTTTCTGTACTCTTCGAGCGTGATGGGACGGCGTCCCTGCGACCGGCGCAGTTTGTCGCCGATGACGTGTGCTGCGGCCCGCAGCGTACGTCCCAGTTCGGTGACGAATCCGCGCGGCGGAAAGAGCGTGCAGACCATTTGGCGGTCCCATTTCTTCAGGAAGAATTTGCTGTAGTATTCGTCCGTCGGGTTTACCAGAAAGTCGATGTCGTCTTTCCATTCGTAACGCACGTGCATCAGCTCTCCCTCGGAGAACGGCAGCAATTTGTAGGGCAGCGACTGATAGGGCAGGTAATTGAGGAACAGTTCGCCGTAGTCGTTGGCATAGTTGCCCGGAACGCGCTGTTTGTCGTACAGCACCAGCTTGTCGCCGATGCAGAGGACGACGTAACGGTGCGACTGCTTCGGGAAGAGCCATTCGCCCAGCAGGCTCGGCGTTTCGATATATCCGGCCTTGCCCACGCGCATCACCTCGCGCAGGAACTGGGCGGGATCGTCGCTGTGTTCGAGCACCTGATTGCAGATGACGTAGTCGAATTCCTTGTCTGCGAACGGCAGCGCTTCGGCCGCGGCGTTTACCAGCTTCTGGTGGGGATAGATGCGGAGTCCTCCGCTGCGGTGGGAGTCGTCGCCGAGAAACTTGTCGGCAAGGACATCGGCCCGGAAAGAGGGATTGTTGCCCGGTCCGATTTCAAGCACTCGGTAGCGCTTTTTTATGTGCAGATCCTGCCTGCTCTTGGGTGTGCTGATTCTCATATAGCACGATTGATCTTCATAGTTCACAAATATAGAAAAATAATTTCTAATTTTCGTTGAACATGCGTTTTATGTCGCGCCACTCCCCGTCGTTGGGGGCCGGTTCGATGCCCAGCAGCCGGCAGAGGATAAGATACATATTCTGGTTCTGGAACGATCGCTGTCGGTAGCCCTTGCGGAAGGCGGGGCCGGAGCCGTAAAATACCATGTGCATATCCCGGTCGCGGTTGTCGAAGCCGTGCGTGCCGCGCTTGCGTACGGGACGCTCCTGCGGGGCGTAGTCGAGCGTCCAGCCTGTTTCGGGAATGACGATGACGTTCGTCAGACGCGTGGGGTGGGTGCCGTAGTGGAACCGGCGGGGCATCCGCTCGCGCCGCCATGCCTTCATATGGCCCGTGCGGCGCAGCGTGCGCACGGCTTGGTCCGCATACTCTTCCTTGACTTCGAGACCGAACGGCGTGCCCGGAACGACGCGCACGACCTGCGCCGTGTCGAGCAGCGGCAGCAGGTTGATGTAGCGGTCGGGCGAAAGCTCGGCCATGCCGTGGTCGGCCGTGACGATGAAGTTGATGCGGTCGAAGACGGGCGAGCGGCGTATCTCGCGGAAGAAGTAGCGGAGCACCGAGTCGATGTGCTCGGCGCGGCCCACGGCTTCGGGCGATTCGGGGCCGTAGGTGTGCATCGCGGCGTCGGGTTCTTCGAAGTACCACATCACCAGCTGCGGGATCTCCGCTTCGGGGCGCGTCATGGCGTCGATCACCCAGTCGGCGCGCTGGTAGTAGTCCGGTTTGGACGAGTAGCGGGTCCAGACGGTCGCCTGACGGCCGCCGATCGGGACTTCGCTGCCCGGCCACATGAAGATGTTGGCCGTAAGCCCCTGCCGTTCCGCCGTATTCCAGATCGGCTCTCCGCCCCAGAATCCCGGTGTGCGGACGTCCAGCGAGTCGAAAACCGAGAGCCGGCGTCCCTGCGTGCGATCGTAGAAGCCGTTGTTCACGACCCCGTGGTGGTCGGGGTGCAGGCCCGTGGCCATGGCGTAATGGCTCGGAAAGGTGTTCGAGGGATAGACTGGGTAGATTTCGGCATAGGTGCCGACGCGGGCGAGCGAATCGAGCGTCGGCGTGTGGCTGCGGCCTGCGAGGTCCCAGCGGAATGCGTCCATCGAAAGAATGACGGCGTATTGTTTCTCCTGCGGAGCGGTTGCGACGGCGCTCCTGCGGGACGCGGCGCATCCGGCGAACAGGAGTGCAAGCAGTATACAGGCGTATCGTTTCATTTCGGGGTGTTTTTGTTTGCGTAAAGATACAAAAAAAGCGCCCGCTGTAACAGGGGCGCTTCTCGATTGCGTAATAATTTATTACTTGCTCATGTAGTTCTTTACGTAGTGGTGGTGCTGGCCGAAACGCTCGAAAGCGGCGCGGTCCAGCTCCTCCTGAGCCGAAGGATCGGCCACCGAGATAATCAGGCGGGCACGCTCCTGCAGCGTCTTGCCGTAGAGGTCTACGGCGCCGTGCTCGGTTACGAACCAGTGGATGTGGTTGCGGGTCGTGACGACGCCTGCGCCCGGCGTGAGCACGGGAGCGATCTTCGAAATGCCCTTGTTGGTGACCGAAGGCATGGCGATGATGGCTTTGCCGCCCTTCGAGAGCGATGCGCCGTATACGAAGTCGATCTGGCCGCCGACGCCCGAATAGAACTTCGTGCCCAGCGAGTCGGCGCATACCTGTCCAGTGATGTCTACCTGCAGGGCCGAGTTGATGGCCGTCACGCGGTCGTTCTTCGAGATGATGTAGGGATCGTTGGTGTAGCCCACGTCCATCATCAATACGGCCGGGTTGTCGTCGATGAAGTCGTAGACGCGCTGCGAACCCATCAGGAACGTCGAGACCATCTTGCCCTTGTCGATATTCTTGGCTTCGCCGTTGATTACGCCGCTCTCCACCAGCGGAAGCACGCCGTCGGCGAACATCTCGGTATGGATGCCGAGGTTCTTGTGGCCGCCCAGCTGCGCCAGCACGGCGTTGGGAATGGCGCCGATGCCCATCTGCAGCGTCGCGCCGTCCTCGATCAGGGCTGCGCAGTGCTTGCCGATGGCCGTCTCGGTCTCGTTCGGCTCGGAGAAGTGCGCCTCCATCAGCGGAGTGTCGTCCTGCACGAAATAGTCGATCTTCGACGAGTGGATCATGGCTTGTCCGAAGGCGCGGGGAACGTGCTTGTTCACCACGGCGAGCACGTAATCGGCGGTCTCCACGGCGGCCAGCGTCGCGTCTACCGAGGTGCCGAGCGATACGAAGCCGTGTTTGTCGGGCGTCGATACCTGAATCATCGCCACGTTGCAGGGAACCGCGCCGCAGCGGTACAGGCGCTGCGTCTCGCTCAGGAAAATCGGAATGTAGTCGGCGTAGCCGCTCTGCGTCACTTTGCGGACGTTGCCGCCCACGAAGAACGAGTCGAGCTGGAACACGCCTTCGAATTTCTCGTCGGCATAGGGCGCAGGGCCTTCGGTGTGCAGGTGGTGGATGTGTACGTCCTTCAGTTCACCGGCCTCGCCGCGCGCGCACATGGCGTTGATAAGGCACTGGGGAGCCGAAGCCACGGAACTCAGGTGTACGTGGTCGCCCGATTTGATAACCTTGACGGCTTCTTCGGCAGTGGTAAATTTGATCTGGGTAGTCATTTTTACTTTAAGTTTGTATTGGTTTTAGTTAGCTGGTACCTTGTTTGTGTTTTCCTGTACGTAGTTTTTGATGGCTTTGTCGGAGTAGGTCCAGAAGATCGGCACGTTACGCATCGAAATGATGTTCAGCGCGTTGAGCGCCAGACCCATGCTGACGTCCACGCGGTCGAGCCGCTCCATGCCCGGCGCGATGTTGTAGAACGTCACCACGATATGTTCGGGCTGGCCGCTGCGCATCGTGTAGATGCGGCCGTAATGGTCCGACGAAGGGTAGGCGACGCCTTTGGCAAAGGCGTAGGTGCCGTTGCGTTCGCCGCCCATGTAGAGCCGGAAGCCGCCGTAAAGCGGCGTGATGTCGAAATGCAGCATGACGGTGCCGGAGATGTTGTCTCCGGCGCAGATGACGTTCGAGATCCGGAAGTCGTTCACGAACGAAGGGGTGCTGATGTCCGAGGGCTGGTGCTCGCGGGCGAACTGCACTACGGCGTCGTTGCGCAGGCTCTCGAAGCGGCGGGCTTCCTGACGGATCTTCTTCTTCTGAGCCTTCTGCAGCGCCTTCTGCTCCTTCTGCGTGAGGTCGGTCCGGGGCTGAACGGCCGATGCCGCTCCGCACAGGGTGCAGAGCGACATCAGCAAAACAATCAGACGTTTCGGCAGCATAGCGTAGCTATTTGCGTTTCACTTCGACCTGTTCGTATCCCTCGACGATGTCGCCGACGCGGATGTCGTTGAACGATTCGATGTTCAGACCGCAGTCCTGACCGTTGGTGACCTCCTTGACGTCGTCCTTGAAACGTTTGAGCGAGCCGAGCTTGCCCGTGTAGATGACGATACCGTCGCGGATGACGCGGATCGGGGTGCTGCGCTGGAGCCTGCCTTCGCGGACGATGCATCCGGCGACGGTGCCGACCTTCGAAATCTTGAAGATCTCCAGCACTTCGACCGAAGCGACGATCTCCTCCTTCATGACCGGTTCGAGCATGCCCTCGATAGCGTCCTTGATGTCGTTGATGGCGTCGTAGATGATCGAGTAGAGACGGATTTCGATCTCCTCCTTCTCGGCCAGCTTGCGCGCCGAAGCCGACGGACGTACTTGGAAGCCGACGATGATGGCGTTCGAAGCAGCGGCCAGCAGCACGTCCGATTCCGAAATCTGACCCACGGCGGCGTGGATGACGTTGACCTGCACGGTCTCTTTCGAGAGCTTGATGAGCGAACCCGACATGGCCTCGATCGAGCCGTCCACGTCGCCCTTGACGATGATGTTCAGCTCCTTGAACGAGCCGATGGCGATGCGGCGTCCGATCTCGTCGAGCGTCACGTGCTTCTGGGTCATGATGCCCTGCATGCGCTGCAGCTGCTCGCGCTTGTTGGCGATTTCGCGCGCCGAACGGTCGTCCTCCATGACGTTGAACGTATCGCCGGCCTGCGGGGCGCCGTTCAGACCCAGCACCTGAACCGGTGTCGAGGGGCCTGCGGACTCCACTTTCTTGCCGTTTTCGTTGAACATGGCCTTTACGCGGCCCGTGTAGGTTCCGGAGAGGATCACGTCGCCCACGTGGAGCGTACCGCTCTGCACGAGGATCGTCGAGACGTATCCGCGGCCCTTGTCGAGCGTCGATTCGATGACGGTGCCCTGCGCCTTCTTGTTGGGGTTGGCCTTCAGGTCGAGCATCTCGGCTTCGAGCAGCACCTTTTCGAGCAGTTTGTCGAGGTTCATGCCCTTCTTGGCCGAAACCTCCTGATCCTGATATTTACCGCCCCACGACTCGACCAGATAGTTCATCTGCGAGAGCTGTTCCTTGATGTGGTCGGGGTTGGCGTTGGGTTTGTCGATCTTGTTGATGGCGAAAACCATCGGCACGCCTGCGGCCTGCGCATGGTTGATGGCCTCGACGGTCTGCGGCATGACGCTGTCATCGGCCGCCACGATGATGATCGCAACGTCGGTGACGGCGGCGCCGCGGGCGCGCATGGCCGTAAAGGCTTCGTGGCCCGGCGTGTCGAGGAACGTGATCTTCTGGCCGTTCAGCTCGACGCTGTAGGCGCCGATATGCTGGGTGATGCCGCCGGCCTCGCCCTCGATGACGTTGGTCTTGCGGATATTGTCCAGCAGCGAGGTCTTGCCGTGGTCCACGTGGCCCATGACGGTCACGATCGGCGGACGCGGCACGAGGTCCTCCTCCTTGTCTTCGTTGTCGTCGTTGATCGCCTCCTGAATCTCCACCGAGACGAATTCGACCTTGTAGCCGAACTCCTCGGCCACGACCACGAGCGCTTCGGCGTCGAGACGCTGGTTGATCGACACCATCAGTCCCAGATTCATGCAGGCCGTGATGACCTGAGTCGGCGTGACGTTCATCATCGTCGCCAACTCGCTCACGGTCACGAATTCGGTGACTTTGAGCGTCGAACGTTCCATTTCCTCGCGTTCGAACTCCTCGTTCATACGCTCGGCCACGGCGTCGCGCTTGTCCTTGCGGTATTTTGCACTTTTGCTCTTGGCGCCCTTGGCCGTCAGACGGGCAAGGGTGTCCTTTACCTGCTTCGAAACCTCCTCGTCGCTCACTTCGGGGCGTACGATCGGCTTGGGAGCCGCCTTGCCCTTGTTCTTGTTGCGGCGGCCTTCGCCCGGTCTGGGCTGGTTCTGGCCCGGACCTCCGGGACGGTTCTGGCCTCCCTGTCCGCCCTGATTGCCGCCCTGACGGTTGCCGCCCGGCGTATTGCCTTTCGGGGCCTTGCTCACGTCCACCTTCTCTTTCTGGAGACGTTTGCGTTTATGCTTGCCGCCGGCGACGAATCCCGACACGTCCATCGTGCCGAGCACCTGCGGACCCGTCAGGGTCACGGTTTCGGGGCGGAAGATATTGTCTTTCGGCGCTGCGGGTTCAGGCTTGGGTGCCGGTGCCGCAGCCGGAGTCGTTGCCGGAGTTGCAGCCGGAGTTGCAGCCGGAGCGGGGACCGCCGCGGGAGCCGGTTTTCCGGTTTCGGCCTGCGCCGCAGTCGCCGCGGCCGCAGCCGGTGCTGCGGGAGCCGCAGGTGCCGTCTTGACTTCGGGAGCTGCCGGTTTCTCGACAGCGGGTTCGGGCTTCGCTGCGGGTTTCGGCGCTTCGGCGGGCGCAGCGGCGGGTGCGGGCTGGGCCGCACGGGGCTGTTCGGCCGGTTTCACCGGTTCCGCCTTCGGGGCGGGAGCGGGGGCCGGAGCCGGAGCCGCCTTGGGTTTGGGCGACAGGTCGATCTTGCCGAGGATCTTCGGCTGCTGGATTTCATCCTTGACGCTGATTACGTTGCTTTTGATGACCACCTCTTTTTCCTCCTCGCGCTCCTGCTTTTTAGCTTCTTCGAGAGTGATGGTCGTCTGCTTCAGGGAGATGCGCTCACGGATCGAATCGCGTGCGTTGCCTGCGGCGCGGTTCGCCCCGAACTCCTTCTCCAGAACGGCATAAGTCTCCGAATCGACCAGCGTGTTGGGCGATCCGTCGCTCTTGATACCCTTCTTCTGCAGGAAGTCCGTGATGGTATTCAGTCCCACCTTGAACTCCTTTGCAACCTGAATGAGCCTTAATTTTCTTTCGTTACCCATATCGTGTGTTTTCCTTTCTTTCGCTTGTGATTACTCTTCGAATTCCGCCTTCAGTATCGCTACGACCTTCTGGGCCTGCTCCAGTTCGAGGTCGGCGCGGGCCGCGATCTCCTCTACGGGCAGCTCCAGCACGCTCTTGGCGCTGTCACAGCCGACGCTCTTCAGGGCGTCGATGATCCAGCCGTCGATCTCGTCGGCGAATTCGGTGAGGGCCACGTCCTCTTCCTCCACTTCGCGGTATACGTCGATGTCGTAACCCGTCAGCATCTTTGAGAGACGGATGTTCAGACCGCCCTTGCCGATGGCCAGCGACACCTGATCGGGTTTGAGGTAGACCGAGGCAGTCATCTTCTCCTCGTCGATGGTGATGCTCGAAATCTTGGCGGGATTCAGCGCGCGCTGGATCATCAGCGACGGGTTGGCCGTGTAGTTGACCACGTCGATGTTCTCGTTGCGCAACTCCTTGACGATCGAATAGATGCGCGAACCCTTCATGCCGACGCATGCGCCTACCGGGTCGATACGCTCGTCGTACGACTCCACGGCGACCTTGGCGCGTTCGCCGGGGATGCGGACGATCTTCTTGATGGTGATCAGTCCGTCGAAGATTTCGGGAACCTCCTGCTCGAACAGGCGTTCGAGGAACTGGTTGGCAGTGCGCGAAAGAATGATGCGGGGCTGGTTGTTGTTCATCTCGACCGACTTGACGATGGCCTTGATGGTATCGCCCTTGCGGTAGAAGTCGTTGGGTATCTGCTCCGCCTTGGGCAGAATCAGCTCGTTCTCCTCGTCGTCGAGAATCAGCACCTCTTTTTTCCATACCTGATAAACTTCGCCGGTGACGATCTCGCCGACCTTTTCCGAATACTTCTCGTAAAGGCTGGCCTTCTCCAGATCGAGAATGCGCGAGGCGAGGTTCTGGCGCAGCGACAACACGGCGCGGCGGCCGAACGACGAGAGTTTGATCTCGTCGGCGTATTCGTCGCCGATCTCGTAGGTCGGGTCGATGGCCTTGACCTCCGAAACGGCGATCTGCGCATTCGGATCTTCGACGGCGCCGTCTTCGACGACAGTGCGGTTGCGCCAGATTTCGAGGTCGCCCTTTTCGGGGTTGATGATGACGTCGAAATTCTCGTCCGTCTCATACTGTTTTTGCAGTGCGTGGCGGAAAACGTCCTCCAGCACGCCGATCATCGTACTTTTGTCAATGTTTTTCAGCTCTTTGAACTCGGCAAAGTTGCTGATAAGATTGAGATTGTCCATTGTGTCGTTTATCTTGTTTTTAGTTTATGCTTCTGTAATCCGCGGCTTTTTTCGTCTGCATGCCGGATAGCGTCCCGGTCCGGGGGCTGCTTCTTGTCTGAGGGCCGCTCGCCTGCGTATCGCTCCAAACCTGCGTATCGCTCCAAACCTGCGTACCGCCCCTCAGCTGCGTTTGCCTCTCATCTGCGTCCTGCTTCCGGTTTTTGTCCTGCTCCCGGTCTGCCTTCTCAGCCTGTGTTTGCTGTCTGCGTTGCCGGACGGCGGCCTATTTGAAATCCAGCCACTCCTTCGTGGACTTGATTTCGTCGAACGCATAGCGGCGCGTGACGGTCACCAGCTGCTTGCGTTTCTTGCCTTCGACGGCCTGCTTCTCCTCGTACGAGATCGTGATGCCCTCGTCGTCGGCAGCGTCGAGTTTTGCGAGCATCTTGATCCCTGAATTGAGCAGCACCTCGACCGTGCCGCCGATCAGCTTGCGGTACTGCCGCAGGCTTTTCAGCTCCGAACCGATGCCTGCGGAGGCTACCGTGAGCGAAAAATCCTCTTCGTCGCGGTCGAATTCCGCTTCGACGGCCCGGCTCAGCTCCGCGCACGCTTCGATGGCTACCGACGTGTCGCTGTCGATCAGCAGTTCGATCTCGTTGCCGGGCGTGCAGGTGCAGCCCACGACGAACATATCCGTGCCCTGAAGTTTGCGTTCAGCCGCTTCGATTATCTTTTTCGTGTCGATCATGTTTCTGAAATTCGGTCGTATATGGTATAAAATAAGGGGACTTACCGTCCCCTTACCGCTTCGCTTTGTCTTTCGACACTGCAAATATAATGAAAAATTCCGATATACCAATATTTATACGAAATTTTTACTCCTCTTTGGCCTTGGATTCATAGGGTTTGATGATTCCGCGCTTCGATTCGCGGATGAATTTCACCAGTTCGTCGCGCTCGGCGCTTTGCGGGATCTGCTTTTCGACCTCTTCGCAGCCCGACATGTAGTTCAGTCCGCTCTGGAAGAGGATGCGGCAGGCGTCGTGAATCTCGGCGATGCGTTCGGGCGTGAAGCCGCGGCGCGAAAGTCCGATCTTGTTGATGCCCGCGAAGCGCATCGTGTCGTTGCGCACGATGATGAACGGCGGGACGTCCTGCCCCAGCAGCGCGCCGCCCTGAATCATGACGTGGTCGCCGATATGCGTCCACTGGTGTACGGCCGCATGGCCGCCGATCACCACCCAGTTGCCGACATGCACTTCGCCGGCGAGCGATACGCGGTTGGCGATCACGCAGTTGTCGCCGACGACGCAGTCGTGGCCCACATGGACGTAGGCCATCAGCAGGTTGCGGTTGCCGATGCGGGTCGTGCCCGTCGATGCGGTGCCGCGGCTGATGGTCACGTATTCGCGGATGTCGTTGTAGTCGCCGATCTCGGCCGTGGTCACTTCGCCTGCGAATTTCAGGTCCTGCGGCAGGCAGGAGACCGATGCGGCGGTATGGATCTTGCACCCCTTGCCGATGCGGGCGCCGTCGTGAATCACCGCGCCGGGACCTACCCAGCAGTCGTCGCCGATAACCACGTCGCCCGCGATGCAGGCGAAGGGCTCGACCGTGACGTTGTTCCCGATTTTGGCGTCGGGATGAACATATGCCAGCTTGCTGATCATCTCCTTTACTTTTTATTTTTTACGACCTGCGCCATCAGGACGGCCTCGCATGCGAGCGTTTCGCCCACGAAGGCTTTGGCCTCCACGACGGCCACGCCGCGGCGGATGGGTTCCAGCAGGTGGATTTCGAACTGAAGCGTGTCGCCCGGAACGACTTTGCGCTTGAATTTGACCCCGTCGATCTTCATGAAGTAGGTCGAGTAGTTTTCGGGATCGGGCACGTCGCCCAGCACCAGAATGCCGCTGCACTGCGCCATGGCTTCGACGATCAGCACGCCCGGCATGACGGGTTCGTCGGGGAAGTGTCCCACGAAGAACGGCTCGTTCATCGTGACGTTCTTGATGCCGGCCACGGAGGTGGCGTCGCGGTGGAAAATGCGGTCCACCAGCAGGAACGGCGGACGGTGGGGCAGCAGGTGGCGGATGTCGTTGATGTCGTAGAGGGGCGGCTTGCGGCAGTCGTACTGGTAACGGGGCTTCTCGCCGGCCTTGCGGATGGTGTGCTTGAGTTGCTTCATGAACTCCGTGTTGGCGTAATGGCCGGGGCGGGTTGCCCAGACGCGGCCCTTGATGCGTACGCCCAGCAGCGCGAAGTCGCCCAGCAGGTCGAGCAGTTTGTGGCGCGCCAGCTCGTTGTTGCAGCGCAGTTCGAGGTTGTTCAGGTAGCCTGCGTTGATCTCGATGTCGGGCTTGTTGAAGATCTTCTTGAGGTGCTCCAGCTGCTCGTCCGGAACGGGGTTCTCGACCACGACGATGGCGTTGTCCAGATCGCCGCCCTTGATGAGGTTCATCTTCATCAGCGGCTCCAGCTCGTGCAGGAAGACGAACGTGCGGCACGGGGCGATTTTGTCGGCGAAGTTGTCGCCGGGGTTGAAGGTGGCGTATTGGTTGCCGATCACCTTCGAGTTGTAGTCCACGTGCAGCGAGACGGAGAATTCGTCGTCGGGGTAGAGGATGATCGCCACGCCCTTTTCGGGGATCGTGTAGACCATCTTTTCGGTCACGTGGTAGAACTTGCGCTCGGCCGGCTGGTCGGTGATGCCGACTTCGGTGATGGCCTTGGCATAGGCGCAGGCCGAACCGTCCATGATCGGGGTTTCGCCCGCGTCGATGTCGATTACGGCGTTGTCCACGCCCAGCGTCCAGAGCGCCGACATGATGTGTTCGATCGTGCTTACGCGGTGACCGCCGGATTCGATGGTCGTACCGCGCGAAGTGTCTACGACGTTGTCGCACAAGGCGGGAATTATGGGTTGACCCTCGATGTCCGTGCGGCGGAATACGATTCCGGTGTCCGCATCGGCGGGGTTCACGGTCATGGTCACTTTGACACCCGTATGGAGGCCCTTGCCGGAGAAAGAGATCGGGGCCTTCAGCGTTTGTTGTTTTGTCGACATAAGCAGTGTTTCTGAATATTTGCGCCCAAAGATATGAAAAAATCGTTAAAAAACGCTATTTTTGCTCAAAATTATGACAACCTCCGATGGCAGAGAATATACCCGACAATAAACCCAAGACGGTGCGCCGTCCGCGTCTCAAATTGCCGTTCGACAACCGCAAAGAGGATGCCGGCGTGTGGGCCTACGACCACCGCATCGGCTTGTGCGTGACCATTATAGCCTATCTTGTGCTGATGATCGCCTTCGTTTCGTCGAAGATCGTCGTCGGCCGCAGGCCCCACACGCAGGGAATGTTTATCGACCTGCAGACGCTGGCCGAACTGGAGAAGGAGCGCGACCGGCTCGAACAGCAGGTCCGCGAGCGGCAGCAGCAGGACCCGATAGACTGGAAAAGCGTTCAGAATCAGGTTTCCAACGAAAACGCCCTGAACGAGAAACTCCGCGACGACCGCGGCACCAACGCCGCGGCGCTGAACGACGCCGCGGCCGAAGCCGAGCGGCGCATGCAGGCCAACCGCGAAGCCTACGAGCAGGGGCTGGCCGAAGAGCGGGCCATCCGCGAGCGCAACGGCGCGGGGAAGGACGAGGAGCGTCAGGACCGCAAGGTCAAGGGCCGCGTGACGGTCTCCTTTTCGCTGACCGATCCGGTGCGCACCTCGCGTAGCCTCAATATCCCGGCCTACCGCTGCGAGGGCGGAGGCGACGTGGTCGTCGAAATCACGGTCAACCGTGCGGGCGAGGTGGTCAACGCCCGTGTGCAGAGCGGCGGCGACGAGTGCATGCGCGAATCGGCCCTGCGTGCGGCGCGGGTTTCGCGCTTCAATATCGACCAGTCGGCCCCTGCGCGCCAGCAGGGGACGATTACGTACATTTTTATCCCGCAATAAGTTCTTTTTGCCCGGCCGGAGTGGGATATTCCGCGGAAATTGTTAACTTTGCCGAAGTAAATTCCGGCTCGGACAGAGCGGTTTCGCCTGCGGCGATCCGATGCGGCCTGTATGCGGCCTGCGCCGTCTCTGTCTCCTGCCGCCGACCGAATCGGGCATGCGTAAAATTGTCGTCATACTGTTGGGCCTTTTCGGCTGTCTGCTCTTTTGCGGGGGCGGCGGCCGGACGCTTGCGCATGACGCAGGGCATGTCTCCGTCACGCTTTCGGTCGATCGCGCCTCCGACGCCGTGTGGCTTTGCGAGCGCGAATACAACGCCGACCTGAACCTGCCCCGCGTGCTTGGGGAGGTGTCGCCCGCTCCGGCCGCTCCGGTCTTCCAGCGCGGCGGTCATGCCGAATCCGGTCCGGCCGCCGACCGCTATGCCGCGGACCGGCACGCGAGGGGAAGCGCGAAAGCAACCTCGGAATTCAAATCTTCTGACCTGTCCGTCGGTCTGCATGCGGTGGATTACTATGTCTACCGTCTGCGCCGGCTCATTATTTAGCGTGTGTATTTTGCCGGTTTCTCTGATAAAATACTAACGTTTGATAATGAAAAAGATATGGATAAGAATAAAATCTGCGAGGCGCTGTACGCCTTGCCGGGAAATGTTGTGGTGAAACGCCGCAAGTTCCAACTGCTGCCCGCCGTGCTGTTTGTTGCCGGCGCAGCGATGATCGTAGTGAATAACATGTATGGCGCCGACCTCACGAACAACCTGCGTTCGTCGATCGTGTTCATCGGCGGAATTCTGGTAGTGGCAGGCATGATTATGGCTGCGGCCCAGATGTTCGGTTCGGGCGGGGCGCCTTTCCACCGGGAGGAGCGTTGTTTCCTGCTTTACGAGGAGCTTTATTTCGACCGCGGCATCCGCAGCGACGTGATGCAGGCCGTCTCGGACGGAGATGCGGAGCGTCTGCTCGGCATGAAACGTGCGCAGGTTCCGGCGCTGACGGTGGCCCTCTACCGCACGCCCGGCAACCGCTTCGCCGCCATGCAGGCTTTCGAATATGCGGATCTGGAGTACAAGCCGCTGACGGAGCTGAAGATCGCGGACAAAACGCAACCGAAGGCCGTCGGCAAAGCGCAGGCCTGAAAGAAAAAGATTAAGGAATGATAGACATCAGTGGTGAAAATGTAGTATTGGTAGGTGCGTTGCTGCTCTTCGTGGCGGTGATAGCGGGTAAGGTCGCGTATCGTTTCGGCGCACCCGCGCTGTTGCTTTTCCTCGGAGTCGGCATGCTGTTCGGCTTGAATTTCATCTCGTTCCGTTCGGTCGAGATGACCCAGTTCGTCGGTATGATCGCTTTGTGCATCATCCTCTTCACGGGAGGTATGGACACGAAGTTCTCGGAGATAAAACCCATCATCGGACCCGGCGTCGTGCTGGCTACGGCGGGGGTGGTCATGACGGCATTCATACTGGCCTCGTTCGTGTGGCTGGTGGCTCCGTGGCTGGGGATCAAGATGCCGTTCGTACTGGCGCTGCTGCTCGCCTCCACGATGTCCTCGACCGACTCGGCTTCGGTTTTCTCGATCCTGCGAAGCAAGAAGCAGGGGTTGAAGCAGAACCTGCGGCCCCTGCTGGAGCTGGAGAGCGGCTCGAACGACCCGATGGCCTATATGATGACCATTCTGCTCATCAGCGTGGTGTCGCACAGTTCGGGCAGCGTGGGGATGGGTATGAGCGTGGTGTTTTTCGTCGTGCAGATGATCGTCGGCGCCCTGTCGGGGTACCTGATCGGCCGTCTGGCCGTCTGGACGATCAACCGCATCAACCTCGCCAACCATTCGCTCTACTCGGTGTTGCTGCTGGCGTTCATCTTTTTCTCGTTCGCCTTCACCGACCTGATCAAGGGCAACGGCTATCTGGCCGTCTACCTTTCGGGGCTGGTCGTCGGAAACTACAAGTTGCAGCAGAAACGTCCGCTGACGGTCTTCTTCGACGGTTTTACGTGGCTCATGCAGATCGTGATGTTCCTCACGCTGGGTCTGTTCGTCAACAGCAACGAACTGCTCGAACCCCGTGTGCTGATTCTGGGCGGACTGGTGGGGGCGTTCATGATTCTGGTGGCGCGCCCGCTGACGGTCTTCATCTGCATGGCCCCGTTCCGCAAGTTCACCACCAAGGCGCGGCTCTACGTGTCGTGGGTGGGACTGCGCGGCGCCGTGCCGATTCTCTTCGCCATCTATCCCCTGATGGCGCATGTGGAAAACGCGGGACTGCTGTTCAACGTCGTATTCCTCGGCACGATCATTTCGCTGCTGGTGCAGGGCACCACCGTGAGCGGCATGGCCAACCTGCTGGGGCTGGCTTACGAAGAGCGCGAATCGGCCTTCAGCGTCGATATGCATCAGGATATGAAGTCGGCCCTTACGGAGGTGGAGGTCAATGAGACGATGCTCGAAAGCGGGCACATGCTCAAGGACATCACGCTGCCGGAAAATACGCTGGTGATGATGGTCTGCCGCAACGGCGAGTATTTCGTGCCGCAGGGCAAGACCGAACTGCTGCTGGGCGACAAACTGCTGGTCATTTCGGACCGCAGCGAGGAGCTTGCGACCACTTATAAGGATATGGGTATCGACGACGTGATGAAGCTGGGATAGGCTTCGGCGGCGTCCGGCGCTCCGTATTCCGGAATTATCCTCCCGTGCGTGCAACGCACGGGCAATGTCCGGGATTCAGTGACTTAACCTTTACGGACATTCTATGGTCCCGGCGGCCTTTTCGGTCGCCGGGACTTGTGTTCTCATAGGTTTCGGATATTCCGGTGCGGTGCCGGCTGTTCCCGGCCGGTTGTCTGTTGTTCCCGGCCGGTTGTCTGTTGTTCCCGGCCGGTTGCCTGTTGTTCCCGGCCGGTTGCCTGTTGTTCCCGGCCGGTTATCTGTTGTTTCCGACCAGTTGTCTGTTGTTCTCGTTCGGCTCTTGTTGTCTCGTCCGATACCGGTTGTCCTGCGCAACTTCGGGTATCCCGTCCGCTTCCGGATATTTCCCGGCTGGAACCGGAGCTGCCTGCCGTCGCAGTTTGCAGAAAAAGAACCGAATGTTTGTGCCGTTCCGTATTTTTTCATATATTTAAGGGTGTCTTTTCGTGCAGGCGGAGACCTGCCGATTTTTGTGCGCCTATGAAAACCAAACGTCGGAAAATTCTATTGTTGTGCATGCAGGTGCTGCTTCCTGTAGTGCCGGGGCTTTGGACCGTGCTGTTCAGGCCCGAAACGGCGGCGCTTTCGCCGCGCATGCTGGTCACTTGGATGCTGTGCCTCAACCTGCTCTTCATCCTCATCTATTGGCGGCGTCTGGGCTGGTCGCGCAGCGAGCGGCTGGACACGGCCCTGCTGCTGGTGCTGTTCTGCTTTTTTCCGCTGCCCGGCCATTGGCTGCTCGACGGCATGCTTGACGGCAGTTTGTGGCTTCAGATCGCATTCTATTGCATGATGCAGGCCGGATTCTATGTGGCGATCGTGCTTGCGCCCGACTGGGTCGGCCGATTCCAGCAGCGCCGCTACGAGGAGCGCGTGTTGTCGGGCCGCGAGAAATTCGAATCCCGCAAGGAGGTGATGAAGGCCCGCGAGGAGCGCGAGAAGTCCGCGAACGGCTCGAAGTCCGGCAAAAAAAGATGACTGAATCCGGGGCCGGAATGCCAAGAGGCTGTCTGACGAGTTCTGATTTTACGATTTCACCCGCGCTGCAACACATCGCAGCGCGGGTGAATTGCATTTTCCGGAGGGTAAGCAGCCGTCTCTGCGGGACTGCCTGCCGTGCGGATCGGTTGCCCTTTGCGGCCGTTAGGGAGCGTGTCCGTGCGTGCGGTTTCGGGAAGCGGTTTTGTCTCAGTGTTTCAGCATCCGGCTCGAAAACGGGATGCGCCGGCCTTCGGAGTCGATGATTCCGGCCTCCAGTACGCCGCCGTTGGTGTCGAAGTAGCGCAGCGAGAAGGAGTGCACGCCGCGCCGCAGGGCGGCCTGTCCGCTGCGTTCGGTGCGGGAGTGCAGGCCGTCGTTGTCGACGACCGTTCGCCCGTCGATGGCGAGCGTGCTTCCGTCGTCGGAATAGGTGTAAAACGAATAGATGCCGTCGGCCGGAATGTCGATATAGCCGTCGCAGATCAATCCGATGTTGCCCGTCACGCCGTCGGGAATAACGACGCTGTCGGTGATGAAATTCGCCTGCAGGGGCGCTTCGTCGATATCCGCGCAGTTGTCGCCGTCGTAATCGTACCAGCGCACCAGCAGTCCGTTTTGCAGGTTCCCGGCATCGGCGCTCGGTTCGGCGTAGCGCGTGGGGCGGAACGAGGCCCGGCGAATCTCTGCCGCGACGCCGCGTCGGTTGTAGCAGCGCAGCGTGAGCGTGCAGCTGTCGGTGATGCTGAACGGCGCGGTGTAGCGTTGCGACGCGGTGTCGGGAACCGTTCCGTCGAGCGTGTAGTACAGTTCGGCCGATTCGGGCGGTAGCAGGCGTACCGTAGCGGCGCCGATGAAGACGTTGTCGTCGCAGACGCCCTCGACGTCGTCGAGCCGGTAGTTCCAGCCTGCGCGTTCCAACTGACGCAGGTGCAGGGGGAGACGGCGCCGGAAATCGGCGAAGTCCCGCTTCTCCGGAGCGCTCCATGCCGTCTCGGCCACGGCCAGCAGCCGCGGGAAGAGCCGCTCGCCCGCCGCGTCGGCCGTCGGGACATCCTCGGTCCACATGTTGGCCTGAATGCCGAGCAGGCCCTCTTCCCATGCCCGCAGGGATTCCGGAAGGGGTTCCCAGCCGTAAACCTTGCCGAGCGTGTTGCGGTCGAGTTCGCCGTTGAGGTAGAGAAATTCCGAAGGCGACTCAATGACGCGGTGTCCGTTCTGGAGCGCCGCGGTCAGGGTGGAGGGCATCCAGCTGCGCCACCACATCACCGCGCTCTGCGGGGTCAGCCCGTCTTCGGTGATCTCGTCCCAGCCGAGCAGCGTTTTGCCGTGTGCCGCCAGAAACTGCTCCGTTTCACGGGTGAACCATGCCTGCAGTTCGCCTGCGCCTTCCAGCTTCTCGGCCCGGATGCGCTGCTGGCAGTCCGGGCACGTCTCCCACGGCGTGTGCTCCACTTCGTCGCCTCCGATATGGACGTATTGCGACGGAAAGAGATCGAACAGCTCTGTCAGCACGTTTTTGCAGAATGCGATCGTGCTGTCGCGGCCGATGCAGAGCGGTGTCGAAAAGTGTTTGCCCCAGCCGCCGCGGCCGTCGCACGCCAGCTGCGGATAACAGCCGATGGCCGCCAGCGAGTGCCCCGGCAGGTCGATTTCGGGAATGACCTCGATGCCGCGCTGTGCCGCGTAAGCGACTATCTCGCGGATGTCGTCCTGCGTGTAGTAACTTCCGTAGCGGATTTCGCCCCGTTCGCGGCGTATGTTTTTCTCCGGGAGGAGGAATTTCGGGTCGCGTTCGTCGGCCGCGCGCCGCAGGCAGACGCTGTCGTGTTTGTTCGGAGTGCGCCATGCCCCGCGCCGGGTCAGGAGCGGGTAGCGTTTGATTTCGATCCGCCACCCTTGGTCGTCGGTCAGATGCAGGTGCAGGCGGTTGAACTTGTAGCAGGCCAGCCGGTCCGTCAGCGACATGACCTCCTCCTTGGTGAAGAAGTGGCGCGCGACGTCGAGCATGAAGCCGCGCCATGCGAAGCGCGGGGCGTCGTCGATTTCGAGCGCCGGCAGCGATCCCTTTCCGCTCCACAGGAGCTGGCGCAGCGATGCCGCTGCCGAAACGACGCCCTCGCAGGAGCCGCCGCGCAGTTCGATCCGCGCCGGGGTGATTTTCAGGGTGTAGCCCTGCTGCGGCAACCGGGGATCGAGTTCGAGCGAAAGATTGGCGTTCCCGGCGTCCTGAGCCGCCGCGACGTTTTCCTCCCGGAGCAGTTGTGCGAGGTAGTCGGCCGCCGGGCGGAGCAGCGGGTCGGCCGGGGCGATGCGGATGCCGCCGCCGAGGTCGAACGTTCCCTGTCCCGCTTTTACGCAAAGGGGCGCCGGGATGATTTCGGTGGCGGGGGAGTCTTTCCGGCAGGCCGCGAAAAGCAGGCAGCAGACCGGAAGCAGGTATGCAAAGTGTTTCATGACGTTATTCGAGTGTTACGGTTGTTTGCAGGCGGATATCTTGCGACGACGAGCCGACGGCGATGACGAAGTCGCCCTTTTCCACCACGCGGCGGCCCTGCGGGTCGATAAGCGCCAGCGCTTCATCTCCGAGCGTAAAGCTTACCTGCCGCTGTTCGCCCGGTGCGAGCCGGATGCGCCGGAAGCCGCCGAGCTGTCTGGGCGGACGTACCGTTGAGGCGACCATGTCCGAGATGTAGAGCTGTACGACTTCGTCGCCTTCGCGGTCCGAGGTGTTGCGTATGCGGCAGCTGACTTCGAGGACGTTGTCGCCGCTCTGCCGCGCTTCGAGGCCGCCGTATTCGAATGTCGAGTAACTCAGCCCGTAACCGAACGGATAGAGCGGCGCGGCCGTGAGATCGGTGTAGTCGTGGTTCGCAGGCCGTTTTTTGTTGTAGTAGACGGGAATTTGCCCTTCGGCGCGGGGAATGGTGATGGGCAGACGGCCCGCGGGGTTGTTGCGGCCCAAGATCGTCTCGGCGACGGCGTCGCCGCCCCGTGCGCCCGGATACCACGCCATCAGCAGGGCGTCGGCCTGTTCGGAGGCCCTGCTCAGGTCGAGCGGACGGCCTGCGATGCAGACCACGATAAGCGGCGTTCCCGTCGCCTTTATGCGCCGCAGCAGCTCTTCCTGTTCTCCGAGCAGCGCGAGCGTCGCTCGGTCGAAACCTTCGCCGCACTCCATGTCGCGCACCTCGTCGTGCGCGGCTTTGGCCGCGCCCGTTTGCAGGAATTCCGTGTCGAAGTCGCGGGCGCTCGATCCGCCGATGACCACGACCGCCGCATCTGCGCTGCGGGCCGCGGAGACGGCCGCCGCGATTTCCGACCGATCGCCGCCGCGCACCGTACAGCCGCGGCTGTAGACGACGCGGTCGCGCCCCAGCAGTTTTTCCAGCCCGTCCCGGACGGTGTTCGCCGTTGTCTGCTGGGCCGTATAATCCCCCAGCTGGTTGTAGATGTTGTCTGCGTTGGGACCGATGACGGCTACCCGCCGCAGGCGCCGGGGATCGAGCGGCAGGGTGCCGCTGCGGTTTTCGAGCAGCGTCACCGACTGCCGGGCCGCTTCGAGCGCCAGCTCCGAGTGGGCGGCGCATCCGACCTCCGCGGCGGCAGCTTCGTCGATATAGGGGTTCTCGAACAGTCCCATTTCGAACTTCAGGGCCAGCACGCGCTCCACGGCCCGGTCGATCTCCGCTTCGGCGACGTTGCCCGCTTCCGCGGCCTCGCGGAGTGAGGCGAAGGCGCCGCCCTTCAGGTCTGCGTCCACGCCCGCCCGCAATGCCTGCACGGCGGCTTCCCGGACGCTTCCGGCCACGCCGTGCGTCTCGTGCAGCCCTTCGATGCTCAGCAGGTCGGAGACCACGAAGCCGTCGAAGCCCCATTCGCCGCGCAGGATGTCGGTCAGCATGCGGCGGTTGGCCGTGCAGGGAATGCCGTCCACCGAGTTGTAGGCCGTCATCACCGAGCGCGCTCCGGCCTTTACGGCCGCTTCGAACGGCGGCAGGTAGGTCTCGCGCAGTTCGCGTTCGCCCAGCAGGTTGCTTCCGCCGTTCTGGCCGCCCTCCGATGCGCCGTAGGCGATGAAGTGCTTGAGCGTCGAGAGGGCGTGCCGCGGCTGTGAGAGGTCGCCGGAACCCGTGCCGCGGACATAGGCTTCACCGATGCGCGCCGTCAGGTAACGGTCCTCGCCGTAGCTCTCTTCGGTGCGCGACCAGCGCGGGTCGCGCACGATGTCCAGCACGGGACCGTAACAGATATGTCCGCCCTGCAGGCGGATTTCGGCGGCGATGACCTTGCCCATGCGTTCGATCAGCTCCGGGTTCCATGTCGAAGCCTGTCCCGGCGCCGTGGGGAATGTCGTGGCCCCGATGGCCATGTGGCCGTGGGGGGCTTCCTCGGCGAGGAAGAGGGGAATGCCCAGCCGCGAGTGCTGCACGGCGTAGCGCTGCATTCGGTTGGCCAGCCGCGCCGCCAGCTGCGGGGTCAGCCCCGTCCGCAGGTCTTTCTGCGTCCACGGATCGGCGCGGAACGCACCCCATAACATGCCGATATGGCTGTTTTGCACCGCTTCGCGGAAAGCGTCGGTCAGACGGACCGAGTCGCCGTGCCGTTCGTACATCTCCCAGCCGTAAGGCGACGTCAGCTGTCCGATCTTCTCGTCGAGCGTCATCTCGGCCGTCAGCAGTTCGGCCCGTTTCTGCGGCGGAAGGCTTGCGTCGCGCCAGTCGGCGCTGCATGCCGCGGCGGCCGCGCACGCCGTCAGCAGTAAAAGTCGTTTCATAGGGGTTGCTGTTTTGTCCAGTCTGCGGGTTCGGGACCCATTTCGAAGCGGAGTTCCCCGCCTGCGGCGATCTCCGCGTAATCGATGTAATATTTCCGGTACGCTTCGCCGTTGAGCGTAATGCGCTGTATGTAGATGTTCTCCGGCGAGTTGTTCGCAGCCGTGATGCGGAATTCCCCGCCGCGGACCCGCAGCGTCGCGCCGTCTACGGCGGGGGCGAGCCGAAGAAGTAGCGTCCGCCGGCCGGCTCCGCCTGATACATGCCCAGCGCCGAGAGTACGTACCATGCCGACATCTGCCCGACGTCCTCGTTGCCGCAGAGTCCTTCCGGACGGTCGTGGTAGAGTTCGCCGAGGATGCGGCGCACCTTCTCGGCGCATTTCCACGGTTGCCCGATCATCGTGTAAATATAGGTTATGTGGTGGCTCGGCTCGTTGCCGTGGGCGTACTGGCCGATCAGCCCCGATATGTCGGGCGAAGCGTGCGCGCCCATGTCGCCTTCGGCGAGGAACAGCGAGTCGAGCTTCCCGACGAAGCGTTCCCGGCCGCCGAAGCACTCCATGAGTCCTTCGATGTCGTGCGGCACGAGCCATGTGTACTGCCATGCGTTGCCTTCGGTGTAGTCCTGCTCCATGTGGCGCGAGTGGAACGGATCGAAAGGCGTGCGCCATGCGCCCGATGCCGATCTGCCGCGGATAAACCCGGTCGAGGGGTCGAAATAGTGGCGGTAAGCCTTGCTGCGGGCGAGGAAATAGTCGTAATCCTCCCGTCTGCCTTCGCGCTGTGCGGCCTGCGCCAGCGCCCAGTCCGCGATGGCGTATTCGAGACAGTATCCGACCGATTCGTTGAACTCATAGGGAATATATCCGTACCTCTTGTAGAGGTCCAGCCCCCGGTCGTCGCGCATGGCCGAACTTTTCATCGCTTCGTAGGCTTTCGCTCGGTCGAAGCCGCCGAATCCTTTCAGCAGGGCGTCGGCCACCACGGGGATGGCCGGATTGCCGACCATGCAGTCGGTTTCGCAGCCCGTCAGGTGCCAGACGGGAAGTTTGCCCTGCTGTTCGTGGATGCGCAGCATCGTATTGATCAGGTCGCCGACCTTTTCGGGATGGATGAGCGTCAGCAGGGGATGCGCTGCGCGGTAGGTGTCCCAGAGCGAGAAGGTGGTGTAATTGGTGAAGGTCGTGTCGCGGCGGACCGCTCCGTCGGCGCCGCGGTAGTCGCCGTTCACGTCGCAGAAGAGCGACGGCGCGATCATGGTGTGGTAAAGCGCCGTGTAGAAGATCCGCCGCACCGTCGGATCGGCTGTTTCGATGCGGATTTTCGACAACTCGCCGTTCCATGCCCTGCGGGCGGCTTCGCGCACGGCTTCGAAATCCCAGCCGGGGCACTCCGCCTGCATGTTCCGCCGGGCGTTCTCCGCCGAGACGGCCGAAAGCCCGACCTTGACGGTGATGCGCTCGGCCTCCTCCGTCCGGAAACCGAAGCGTCCGTAGAGCTTCCGCCCGCGGGCCGAGCGGCCGTCGGCTGAGAGCGTATCCGCGCCGGTGAAGACGATCCGTTCGAAGGGCTTCGAGAATTCGGCGTGGAAGTAGACGCGCTGGTCGTCGGCCCAGCCCGTCGAATATCGCCAGCCCTCGACCGTACGGTCGCTGCATGCGGTGATGCCGCAGTCGGTGGACCGGTCCCAGCCCTGCCCGTTTTCGAGGTCGAGGACAATGCCCGCGTCGTCCGATGCGGGGAAGGCGTAGCGGCTCATTCCGACGCGCGGCGAGGCGGTCAGCTCGACGCCGATGCCGTAGCGCAGCAGGCGCGTGGCATAGTAGCCCGGCGCGCACCGTTCGTCGGCGCGGCTGAAACGGGACCACATGCCCGACGACGGATCGCCGGCCGTGCCGCGTCCCGGCGTGACTTCGCCGACGACCGGCATCAGCGAGATGTCGTTCAGGTCGCCGATGCCCGTGCCGCTCAGGTGCGTGTGGCCGAACCCGATGACGGTCGTGTCGGCGTAATTGTAGCCGGAGCACCAGTCCCATGTCTGCGGGATGCTCGTCGGACCGAGCTGTACGAACCCGAACGGGACGTTGGCGCCCATGAAGACGTGTCCGTGGTCGCCCGTGCCGATGTAGGGATCGACGTATTGCGTGTAATCCTCCGGCACGGCGGAACTGCATGCGCCGCAGAGCAGCGCGGCGATTGCCGGGAGAAAGATGATGCGTTTCATAATTCGTGTCGTTATACAGCGGATGCGGCGGACGCAGCCGCGCCGGCCTTCGCGGGTCCGGCGGCATACGGCCGCAGTCCGTGCCGTGAGCACGGCCGTGCTGTTATGTTTTTATTGCCGTCTACCGGCCGACGATCTTTCCCTTGACCTCTACCGGGATCTCTTCGTCCTGCGTGCTGACGGTGCATTTCAGGACGAATTGTCCGTCCGGCATGTTTCGGGGATCGAGCGTGAATTCCAGCACCGCTTCCTTGCCGGGGGCGATTTCACCGGGTCCTGACAGGGCGAGGTGTCCGCTGTCGGTCCGGTAAGCCAGCCGCAAGGTTTTCGCGGAAGTGTTCAGCAGCCGGAGCTGCCGTGTGCGTTTGGGGGCGCTGCGGCTCAGCTGCCGCATGCCGATCGCCCTGTTGTCGGCGCGCAGCGCCGCGGAGAGTGCATAGGGGTATCTGATTTCGGCTTCGGGAATCCGGCTGATTACGTAGCCCTTGACGACCAGCGTGTTGAATTTCCGGTAATTGCCGTTGCCCGCGATGACCGTCAGCCCGATGGAAAAATCCCCGTACCGGTCTTTGGGGTCGAAAGTCACTTCGACGGTCCCTTTGCCGCCCGGCTTTACCGGCTTGCGGCTGAATTCGGGGCGCGCGCAGCCGCATTGGGTATGCACGTCGAGCAGCGTCACCTCTCTGTCTGCGATGTTCGTGTATTCGAAGCGCAGTTTTACCGTTCCGTCCGTTTCGGCTACCTTTCCCAGATTCTTCACCGGCTCTTCGAAATGCAGCAGCCGCGGATTGGCCGCCGGCGCCAGCAGCGGCGCCAGTATTGCCGCAGTGAGAGCCATTGCCTTGAACATGCGCATTAGTTTACTGTTTTTAAGGGTTGCGGGCGGCCGCCGGAAAAGCGGCCGCCCGACCCTTCGATTGATTCGGATTACTCGATGACGGGGCATTTGATTTCGCCGGTCCATGTGGGATTCGACGAAGCCTTGCCGTGATAGCCGTTGCCGGAGAGATCGGCAAACGTCCTTCCGTCGTCTTCGACCTGATCCAGACGCCAGTAGCCGATAAGTCCTTCGGCCGTCGTCGGATCGACGTAGCACTGGTTGTTCTTGAGTTCGGTCGGCGTCAGGGCGCGTTTCCATACTCTGGCCTCGCTGACGTAACCGTTGAAGTAGCGGACGTCGGCGGCGGACATGCCGATGGCGAACGGACTGTTATAGTAGAATCCGAGATTGATGGCCTTGCTGCTTGACGAGTCTACGCTGATTTCGGCGTTGCCGTCGATGTAGATCGTCATTTCGGAGCCGTTGTCCACCACGGCGATGTGGTACCAGCGTCCCAGACTCAGGGCGTTCGGAGCCGTGATGGAGGTTCCGCGTCCGGCGAGCTGCAGCTGCGCGGGATTTTTGATGCTCTCGTCGCCGACGCGCAGCAGGAAGTTCTCCTCGACGCCGATCAGCGACGAGATCATATGTCCCGAAGTTCTCCAGCCGTTGGCATACATGCGGATTTCCATCGTGCAGGCCGGCAGATCTTTCAGCGCGGGATCGTCCACCATGCCGTCCATGGTTATATACCAGCTGTTCTTCAGGTTGATGCCGCGCGTGGTGGTGATCTGGCTGATGAAGATATACTGCGTTCTCGACGCTTCCAGAACGCCCATGCCGTTCGAGGTGCCCGTGATCTTCAGCGGCACGCAGTAGTTTGCGCCTTCGTCGAAATCGTCCATGGAGACGATTTCGAACGAGGAGGGCGTCGAGACGTTGGTGCCTTCGGCGATGGTTACGGCCTCGTCGGAGAGCCGGTAGCTGCCGGCGGGCAGCATCCGGTAGTCCGTGCCGTGCAGGGCGTTGTAAGCATCGACGGCCGCTGCGTCGACCGCCAGCGAAACCTGCACGTCGGCCGCCATCTTGCACGACGAGGTGACGGTGACGCCCATGGACGAAGGACCGTCGACGTACATGTTGGTGATGTTCGAATTTTCGGTACCCGTGAAATAGACCACGTCGGAATATTCCAGCGATTTCTGGCAGCCGGCGGCCAGTACGGCCGCGGAGAGCGCCAATCCGGAAAGAATATGATTGAATTTCATAGCTCTGTTTAGGTTTATTTTGCGTAAATGTTGAAGTCGCCGACGCCCATGTTGCTGCCGTACGATGCCGTGATACGGATGTACTTCATCTTCTGCGAACCGTAGAGCGCGACATAGGACGAGGGGACGTTTTTCAGCAGACTGCCGTCGGCGCTGGCCGCCGTGCCGAGTTCGGTGTAGTCTTCGCCGTTGAGACTGTATTCGATGGTTACGGCGTTGGGCTGGTAGTTCTGATACGATGCGTTGTCCGTGCGGGCCGTGATGCGGAGTCCCGTCATCTCGTACTCTTTGTCGAAGGTTATCGTAAACATGATGGGACTTCCCCACGGACGCATGAAGGTGTCCGTGCTGTCGTCGATTACCTCCGGCCAGCTTCCGCTGTGGTAATCGCCGCCGGTGATGCTCCAGCCCGAACGGTCGGCCACGAGCGCGCCCGTGATGTCGGCCACGGTGAAGTTCTTGCGGAAAAGCTCTTCGGCCGGGATGATGACGAGGTAGACAACGCCGCGGCCGCTGCTGGTCACCGCGTCCTGCGCCGAGAGTTTCAGCGGCACGAGATAGCCCTTGGCGTTGGTCAGGCCCGTCAGGTCGCCCGTGAGCGAGGCTTTGATCTGGCCGTCGGACTTGTTGTTGTTCGGGCCGATGGCGCAGGGGTTGTTCTCCAGCAGCAGGTGTCCGTCGGGAAGTGCGGCGTAGGAGGTGCCGTTGGCCGAGTTGTAGGCCGCGATCAGCGAGTTGTCTGGTGTCGCCGATACTGAATATCCGCTTGCCGAGGATACCGTGCAGTAGACGTTGAACGCCGCGTTGAGTTGGTTGAACGAACCGCCCGGCGTGTGGGCTATGGCGCCCGTCAGCACGTTGTCGCTGCCGCACATGGCATAGACCGTGGGTTCGTCGCTCTCGATCTCATAGATGTTGAATTCGCTGACGTATTTGCTCCAGCTGCTTGAGAAACTGATGGTCAGGCGCAGATAGCGGGCTTCGAGGTAGTCGTAGAAGGCGATGTAGCGGTTGGAACCCGACGTCGCGTATTCGTTCGATGCGGGAGTGCCGGCCGTCAGGAAGGTCTGTCCGTCGGTGCTGTATTCGAACGAAACGGACGAGATGCCTGCGCTGTTGAGGTCGATGCCGGTCACCATGTGCGTCGATTTCATGTCGATGGTCACCACGTTATCGTTCTGGCTGGTGAAGTTGGTACGCGTCGAGGTGCTGCCGTCGAACAGGTTGGCGTAATCCGGGCAGTCGGCCGTCCATGCCGTGCGGCCTGCGGCGGGGAATCCGACCATGTCGTCTGCCGACGTGATGGGGCGGATCTTGTTGCGCTCGACCTTCACGGCCAGATAGACCACGCCGCGGCCGGCGCTGGTGCCTGCGCCCGAAGAGGAGAGTTTCAGCGGCGCGAGATAACCGTTGAGGTCGCTCAGCCGTGTCAGGTCGCCCTTGAGCGAAACCTTTACTTCGCCTTCGGATTTATAAGCTCCGGCGGCGATCGTCAGCGGGTTGTTGTCCAGTTGCAGGTACTCGGCGGGCAGCGCCGCGTACGAAGTGCCGTGGGCCGTGTTGTAAGCGGCGACCAGCGAGTTGTCGGCTGCGACCGACACCGTGTAGCCGCTTGTCGAAGCTACCGTCGCATATGCGCTGAACGAAGCGTTCACGTCGCTGGTCGAACCGGTCTGCCGGTGCGTGATTTTACCCGTGATGAGGTTTTCCGTGCCGGTCACGGCATAGACGGTCGGATCTTCGCTGTCGATCTTGTAGATGTCGATTTCGGAGAGGGTTTTGCTCCAGCTGCTCGAAAAACCGACGGTCAGCCGCAGGTAGCGGGCTTCGATATGTCCGTGGAATGCGGCGTACATCCGGGAGCCGCCCGTCACGTATTCGCCCGCTACGGGAGTTCCGGCCTGCGAGAAGTTCTCGCCGTCGGCGCTGTATTCGATCGACACCGAGGGCACGGAGCCGTATCCCAGACAGAGTCCGGTCACCAGCTGCTGCTCCTTCATGTCGATATTGAGCACGTTGCCGTACTGTTCCGGAAAATCGACCGAAGTCGAAGTGCTGCCGTCGAACAGATTGGCGTAATTGCCGCAGTCGGCCGTCCACGCGCTGCGGCCCGTGGCGGTGAAGCCGACCATGTCGTCGGTGGATTCGATGGCGCGGATGAGGTTGATCTCGGTCGCTACGGCCACATAGACCGCTCCCATGACTTCGCTGGCGTCGATGCCCTCGGCCTTGATGCGCAGCGGCGCCAAGTAGTTGCGTTCGGTCAGCAGCGAGAGGTCGCCCGTGAGCGTCACCTTGACCGAGTCGGCCGATGCCGTCGCGTTTTCAGGCACGGTCAGCGTCGTGTTTTCGAGCGTCAGGTACTCGGCGGGCAGCGCCGCATACGAGGTCTTGTGCTCGGCATTGTAGCTCTCGACCAGCGAAGCGTCGTAGACGAAGGTCGCCTTGACGCCCGCATGGCGCGTGGTGTTGCAGCGGACGGGGAATTCGGTGAAGAATTCGCCGGTCGAGCCGGTGGGCTTGTGTACGACCCGGATCGTGTAGAGGTTTTCCGTGCCGGTCTGGACGTAAACCAGTCCCGGAGTGCCGTCGATGGTCTTGTCGAAGTCTTCGAACTCCTGACACGCCGTGAGCGACGAGAACGCCGCTGCGGCCGCGAGTATGTATTTCGTGATATTTTTCATGGTTCAGGTTCTGTTTCAGGTTATTTCGTTACGGCAGGGTTCTGCAGCTGAATCGCGCGGCGCAGGTGGCCGTAGGGTATCTCCTTGTCGGCGCCCGAATCGGAAGTGTGGTAGTCGCGCAGGCAGAAGAATGCGCCGAAACCGCCCTTGAAATGGCCTTCCGGGGCCTTGGCCGCCGCCTGCGCCTCCATGCCGCCGCCGGTCTGCCAGTAGGCGCCGATGTTCTCCGTGAATACCTGTTTCTCATAGGGGAACGTCGAGGTGAAGGAGACGCTGCTGCTGCCGTAGTTCTGTTTCACATAGTAGTCGAGGTAAGGCTCCGTCTCTGCGGGCGGGGTGTGTCCGTCCACGATCAGCAGTTTTTCGGGGTTGGGCGACATCGGGCCGATGAACTGGCCGAGATACTGCACGAACAGGGTCATGCGGCTGCCGTAGATGCCGTAGGTACGTTCGTCCGAGGATTCCGGCTCGTAGTCGAGGTCCAGACCGTCGATGCCGTACTCCCATACGTCCTTGAGCAGGTGGTTGCCGTAGAGCACGCACCAGTCGGGGTAGATGCCGTCGGGGTCGATCGTGGTCGTCTGATTGACCATGTCTTCGCGCGTGAGTCCGAAGTTGGCGAAGTTGTCGTTCTCCATGATTCGGATGATCGTGGGCATCACCAGCCGGGTGCCCTTCTTGTTGCGCATCTCCCACATCTCCTTGTAGGCCAGCGGATTCTTGACCGGATCGGGATAGCCGCCCCAGAGCGAGCAGATGTCCACGCTGTCGGGAAGTCCCGCGAAGCGGTAGGCCATCGAGTAGCTCTGGTCGTAGTCCGAGAACCACACGAAGCAGAGCGAGCGTTCCTTGAAGGTATCCTTGTAGGCGCGCAGGTTGGCGTAATATTCTTCCGAGTATTTGTAAGCCGGCTGCAGGTTCAGCGGCTCGGCGTCCGTGTCGCATGCCGTAAATCCGGCGAATACCGCAAATAGGACGGCAAGGGTCGTTATTGTCTTTTTCATGGTTGTTCAGGTTTTCGGTTTATAATCTCGGATTTTTGTCCCACCATACGCTCGTGCCGCCGTTGTCGCCCGTGGGGTTCGACGATTCGCTGTTGAGTGTGTGCGTGGCCGTTGCGACGGCTTCGGCGTTGGTGCTGTACTCCGTCGAGGGGTAGTTCAGACGGCGGATCTGCCGGGTGGTGCTGATCTTGCCGCCGCTGTTGTTGACGAGGACCGGCAGGATGCGCGGATAACCCGTGCGGCGGAACTCCGACCAAGCTTCCTGCCCTTCGGGGAACATGGCCAGATACTTCTGGGTGATGATCTGTTCGAGATGGGTCTCGAAGTTGCCGCCCGCTTTCCAGCAGATGGGAATCGAGGCGAGCGGGCTTTGATTCGAGTTGCCGCCGGTGACCATGTCGGTATAACTGCCGGGCGTCAGCTCCTTGTCGGCGATGTAGTCTTCGGCTCCGCTGGCGCCGAGCGTCGAGAACGAAGTGCGGATACCTTCGGCGTAATAGGTCGCAGCGTCCGACTCGGAACCCCAGCGCAACTCGTATTCGGCGCGCAGGAACCATGCTTCGGCGGGCGTCATCCACATAATGTTGTCGTTGTTGGTGCAGTTTACGCGCGAAAGGTCTTCCGAATCGGCATAGGACGAAGTCGGCGTGATGCCGGTGCGTACGCCGTGGTACTCGCCCTTGGCCGTCGCCACGAAGTACTTGCCGCGGCGCGGGTCCTGATAGCCGTTCATGTAGGCTTCGATCGTGGCGCCGATGCGCGAGTCGTCGAAATTGTACTGGATCATGTAAAGCGGGTATTCCCACGAACCGGTGGCGGGTTTGTGCAGCTCCGCGAGGTCGGCCGCGCCGGTCATCAGGCCGACCGGATTGCCGATGGCGGCCGCGGCCTGCTCTTGGGCCAGCGCCGCGTCGGCATAGACCACGCGCATGGCCAGACGCAGGCGCAGCGTATTGGCGAATTTGATCCAGCCGCTCACGTTGCCCGAAAAGACGTTGTCGTAAGCCTCCAGCAGTTTGGTGCCGGGTTGTGCCTCGTAAAACGCGGTCAATGTCGTGATGGCGGCGTCCAGCTCCTCGAAGAAGCGTTTGTAAACCGCCTGCTGCGGATCGTAGGCCTTGTTGATGTCCCCGCTGCTGATGTTGAGGTAGGGGATGGGACCGTAGGTATCGGTTACGCGGTGCATCGCGGCGACCTTCACGATGTCGGCGAGGGCGACCACTTCGGGGAATTCGCCGCGCTGGGGATCGAGCTGGTTCCATGCGCTGATGACGCGGGTGTAGGCGTCGTTGAACATGGCGTTGTACCAGTCCTTGCCCGTGACGTTGTAGAGGTTGTTGCCCGTGAAGCTGGTGTTGATGACTCCGGTGTAGCCGGCGAAGATGTTGCCCGCGAGGTCCTCGATGACCTGATAGTTGGCGCTGCCGTACTCCTTGTCGCCGACCAGCTGGAAGGAGGGGATGACGTTCTTGGTCATCTGCGCGAAGGCCGAACCCGTCGAGAGGTTGTCCCACGACAGCATCTCGTCGGTCGCTTGGTCGGGGTTGGTGTTTTTATTCAGAAAATCGCCCGTGCAGGCCGCGGTCGCCATAAGACCGGCCAGCGTCAGGAGTTTTATGCCGTTAGCTTTTTTCATAAGACTGTAATGTTGAAGTTAGAAGGTCACTTTTACCGAGAATCCGAGGTTGCGCGTACTCGGCTGCATGAAGTAGTCGATGCCGGACGAGAAGGTGCCCGTGCCGGCGACCGTTTCGGGATCGAACGGCGCTTTGCAGTAGAGCATCCAGAGGTTGCGGCCGATGAACGAGACGTTGAGTCCCTTGATCCACTTGCACCACTTCTGGACGGGGATGTCGTAGCCGAGGGTCAGCTCGCCCAGCCGGACGTTGGTCATCGAGTAGACATAGCAGGCGCCGATGGCGTCGGCACCGTTGCCGCCGATGGTCTGGTAGTAGTTTTCGGCCGGAATGCGCTGGCCGTTTACGAGTGCGCCGCCGTTCAGACGGTCCGTGGCCGTGCGTTCCGAGACGCCGAAGTAGTCCATCGCGGCCTGCGTGAGCGATACGCCTACGCCGCCTACGCGGGCGTTGAACATGAAGCCCAGCGAGAGACCTTTCCAGTTGAATTCGTTGCGCCACGAAAGCGTGTAGCTCGGATTGCTGTTGCCGGCGTATATCCATGTGTCCTTGGCCGGGGCGACGTTGCTGCCGGTGGGCGATACCCAGATCGCGCCGTGCTCGTCGGTCTTGAGCGTATTGACGTAGATGTCGCCGATCTGGCCGCCTTCGCGCAGCACCATCTTGACGCCCGTCGTACCGCCCATGACCATCGAATCCTGCGAAATCACCGTGCCGTTCGACAGTTTGTAAGAGTCGAGCATGTCGACCACCTTGTTGCGGTTGCGCGAGTAGACGAGGTTCGAAGACCACTTCACGGGACCGAGGTTCTGGTTCAGCTCGGCCGACACCTCGACGCCCTTGTTGTCCACGCGGCCGGCGTTGACGTAGAGGCTGCTGTAGGTCGATGTCGATGAGATGTCGGGGTTGAAAACCTGATTGTAGGTGCGCGAACTGTAGTAGGTTGCGTTGAGTATGAGTTTGTTGCCCCACAGACGGACGTCGGCGCCGACCTCCCACGATTTGGTGCGTTCGGGTTTGAAGTCGTCCGAGGTGAGGTAGGTCGATGTCTGCGGCGTGCCGTCCGATACGGGGTAGGTCGGAATGGTGATCCAGCGCATCGGGGCGTTGCCCACTTCGGCGTACGATGCGCGGATCTTGGCGAACGACAGTACGCGCGAATCGACCTTGAAGATGTCGGTCAGCACGGCCGAAAGACCTACCGACGGGTAGAACATCGACGTCTTGGAGGTATTGGCCAGCGCCGTCACCCAGTCATTGCGCGCCGTCACGTCGAGGAATACCATATTCTTATAACCCAGCTGCAGTGTGGCGAAAAGCGACTGCGTCTGGTCGTTGATGGTCTCCTTCGCCTGACTCTTGTTGGTGGTCATGTTGGCCAGCGTGAAGAGGTTGGGCACGCCCGTCAGGTCGCCGCCGAGCAGTATCGCGCGGTGCTTGTAGTCCTCGATCGAGGCGCCGAGGGTGGCGTTGAGCGAGAACGCTCCGTCGGCGAAGGTCTTGTGGACGTTGGCCAGCACGTCGGCGTAACGCTGCGAGGTGGTGTAGGTGTTGTTGTAATAGCGGCCCTTGTCGCCGGCGAAGAGTCCCAGCGTCGAAGCGTAGTTCTTCTGCTCGGCCGTGATGTGCGTGTAGTCGATGCGGGCGCGTCCCGTGATGTCGAGCCAGTCGGTTACGTCGTATTTGAGCGAGGCGCCGAACAGGAAACGGTCCTTGCCCGTGTTGAACATGTTGCGGTTGGTGATCCAGTAGGGGTTCTGCATCTGCAGGCTCTGCGATCCCCACGGCCAGTACTGCACCGGGAAGTTGCGCGAAGCGTTGTAACGTTCGTAGACGGCGTATTTGCGGATGTCGTCGCTCGGCGACATGAGGTAAACCGGGATCATCGGGTTGTAGTACTGGCCCGACGAGAGCATGTTCTGCTCATTGACGTTCATGTACATGCCCAGCACGCTCAGGTGCATGCGCTCGTCGAGGAACGACGAGCTGTGGTTGGCCGTGAAGTTGTAACGGTTGTATTCGTTGTTCGGAATGATGCCCTCGGCCGTCACCACGCCCGCCGAAACATAGGTCTGGCTCTTCTTGCCGCCGAAGGAGAGTCCCACCGAGTTCGAAGTGTTGTATCCCGTCTGGTAGAAGTCGGTCGGCGTCCACGATTGCTTGGCGGCGAGTTTCGTGCCCCACGAAGCGTAGTAGCCGTCCTTGGCTCCGTAGGTGTTCTGGAAGGCCGGGGTTAGGAACGGCGACATGAAGGTCGTGTTGTTGCTGTAATTGACCGAGACGCCCTCCTCGCCGCTGCGCGTGGTGAGCATCAGCACGCCGTTGGCGGCCTGCGAACCGTAAAGCGCGGCGGCCGAGGGGCCGGTCAGCGCGGCCATCGACGCGATGTCGTCGGGGTTGAAGTTGGAGATGCCGTCGCCCGTGAGGTTGTTCTCGCGCATGATGGTGAACTCGTCGCCGGGGTTGGTCAGCGAGAGCGACGGCAGCGGAATGCCGTCGAGCACGTAAAGGGCGTTGTTGCTGCCGGCGATGGATTTCGAACCGCGCATCACGACCTTCGTTTCGCCGCCGACGCCTGCGGCGCTGGCGTTGATGGTTACACCGGCGATCTTGCCCGCGAGGCTGTTGACCATATTGGCGTCGCGCGTCAGGAATACTTCGTCCGATATGTTCTGCACGTTGTAGGATACGGCGCGCTCCTGCCGTTTGATGCCCAGCGCCGTCACCACGACCGCTTCGATTTGCTGGTCGTCCTCTTCGAGCGTGACGGAGAGCGACGTGCGGTTGTTCACCGAGATGCGCTGCGGCTTGTAGCCGATGAACGAAACGTCGAGGATCATGCCGGCCGGCGAGACGTTGGACTGGAGTGCGAACGTTCCGTCGACGCCGGAGGTCGTGCCCTGCGTGGTGCCCGAAATCATGATCGTGGCGCCGATGACGGGCACGCCGTTCTTATCGACGATCCTGCCGGTGATCTGGCTGGCCTGCTGCGGCTGCGCGCCCCCGCGGGCCGAGAGGATGATGCTCTTGTTGTCGATCGAATAGCTGACGTTGGTGTTGCGGAACAGTTCGTCGAGTGCGGCGCGGATGTCCTTGTTCGCGACCGAAAGGGTGACGTTCCGGTCGAGCGGAATATCCTTGGTGTTGTAGAAGAAGGTGTAGCCGCTCTGCTCCTCGATCTGCTGCATCACCGTCGAAACGGGGGTGTTCGAAGCCTTGAGCGTGATGTTTTTTACCTGAGCCTGTACGGGGACGGCGGCGATTGCGAACGCCATGCACAACGCCAGTGCATACGACCGGACCGAGCGGCTGACTCCGGCTGCCGGGGTACGGTGTAAATTTCCCCCCCCCATAATTTGGGTGGAAAAGATTTTTTTCATAAGTTTGTAAGAATTGAGTTTTAGGTTAGTCCGGCCGTTTCATGCGGCCGGGTGATCTTAACGATTCGGCATACGGGAGGACGTGCAGGTCTTTCCGTATGTTTTTTTGTGTCAGGTCGGTGTCATGGTGTCATTCGGTTTTTTGGTTTATGGTTGTAGGCAAATCGGTTCGTGCGGTTTTTCAGTAGACTTCGAATACGGCCCGGCCCGCCGAGGCTTTGTCGCCGGCCGTCTGGTCGATCCGTCGGAATTTGATCTTCGACGAAATGGAGAAGTGCTTGAGGATCAGGTCGAGACTCTGGTTCGAGAACGTACCCGTGAAGGTGTTTCCGAGCAGTTCGTCGTTGCGGATGTTGAACGAGACGTTGTATTTGTTGCCGATCATGCGCAGGGCGTCCTTGAGCGGGGTGTTGCTGAGGACGATCTTGCCCTCTTTCCACGAGGTGTTGCATGGAATGTTGGCCGTGTTGAGGTAGATTACCCCCGTGCGGGCGTTGTAGGTTATCTGCTGGTCGGGCATCATCTGCACCAATTGGCTGCGGTGGTTGGCGTCGTCGTACTTCATGCCGATGCGCCCCGACACGAGCGTCGCGCGGATGTATTCGTCGTCATAGGCTTCCACGTTGAACTCCGTGCCGTAAACCTCTATCTCGGTCGATTGCGCTTCGACCACGAATTTGCGTTCGGGGTCTTTGGTCACGTCGAAGTAGCCTTCGCCGTAGAGCACCACGCGGCGCTCCTTGCCGGTGAATTTGGCGGGGTAGCGCAGGTAGGAGTTGGAGTTGAGCCATACGCGCGTGTCGTCGGGAAGGGTGACGGAGCTGACCATACCCGTTGTGGAGCGGATTTCGACCATGCTGTTGTATTTGTATCCCACCTGCATCAGCAGATAGGCCGACAGGCCGACCAAGGGCAGCAGCATGACGGCGGCCGCGCGCTCGACCTGCCGGAGTGTCCGGCGCCATTTTTCGGCCCGGATGCGGCCTTTGACCTTCCGCAGTGCGCCGGCGGTGTCGAGGGCGGCTTCCGCCTCCTGCGTTTCGGCGGCGAAACAGATGTAATAGACTTGTTCGGCGATTTTGCGGTTCTCCTCGCTGGCGGCGATCCACGCCGCGACGCGGGCCGTCTGGTCGAACGGCAGTTCGTCGTTGTAATATCTGACAAGGAGTTTTTCTATGTTCGGGGTGTTCATGTTTTTTCTGCTTTTTATATTACAGACTATTCAAAAACAAAAGTTCCTAAACGAAAACCACAAAATTTCAATTTTTTTTATTCCGGGGAATCTAAATCCGAATTTTTATTAATTTCGCATCATGCCCGAACGGAAAAAGATATCCGACACCTGCTTGCTGAACCGGTTGGTCGACGGTGAGATGAAGGCGTATGAAGAGATTTTCGTACGTTATTATCCGACGCTCTGCACCTACGCCCGCATGTATGTCAAGCGGGAGGAGACCGCCGAGAATATCGTGCAGGACCTGATGCTGTGGCTGTGGGAAAACCGCACGGTATTGTGTATCAGCACTTCGCTCCCCAAATATCTGTTCGGCGCCGTGCGCAATAACTGCCTGACCTATCTGGGGCACGAGTCCATCGAGCGGCGCGTGCTGGGCAATATCCGCAATAAGATGTGCGAGCAGTTCGAAGTCCCCGACTTCGACGTCGTCGAGGAACTGCGCGAAAATATCCGGGCGGCCGTGGCCGACCTCCCGGCTTCCTACCGCGAAGCGTTCGAAATGAGCCGTTTCCAGCGCAAAACCTATGAAGAAATCGCCGCCGTGCTGGAAATATCGCCCAAAACGGTGGATTACCGCATCCAGCAGTGTCTGAAAATCCTTCGTGTCAAACTCAAGGATTACCTGCCTTTGCTGACGATGCTGCTGGTCGTGAACGAATAGGCGGTTTTACGGTCTCACCTTGGCTGAAAAAAACTTGTCGGACTATTTCGATCTCACCCGGCGCGATCAATTCGGACCGGATGCTTGTGTCTGACGCGGAAAATTGCTAATTTTGAAGATTGGAGCGCAAAACGGCTCCCGGCTGTTTTTATGATTAGAACTTTTCTGTTGATTGCTTGTCTATTGACCTCCGGTGCCTGCCGGCAGCGGGGTGGAACTCCGGCCGATGTCAATATCGTTGCCAATGCCGGAAATCACTCCGCGGAGACGATCCGGTCCGATACGGCGACACGTCCGCCTTTGGCGTTCGGCCATGAAACGTGGGATTTCGGGACGATTCCCGAAACGGGCGGTCCTGTCGTGCATGTGTTCCGCTTCACGAACAGCGGTACGAAACCCGTCGTCGTCGAGCGTGTCGGCGTGACCTGCGGATGTATGAAACCGACCTTTTCGCAGGCGCCGGTCCTTCCCGGCGGCAGCGGCGAAATCGGGATCGCTTACGATCCGGCGGACCGTCCGGGAGCTTTCGACAAGGCGGTATACGTCTATACCGACGGCAGCCGCATGATGCCGCTCCGTATCCGCGGCAGTGTGGCGGCGCGTCCCGAAACGGCTGCCGACCGCTTTCCCGTGGAGTTTGGCGGCGGAATCCGCCTTAGCGTTAAGGAGGTCAACTTCCGCATGGTGGAGCAGCGTCATGACCGGCGTCTGACGTTGCGCTGTCTCAATACGTCGCCGTACGAGGTGCGGCTGAGGGTGGAATTCGCTGAACCGCTTCCCTTTCTGCGGGCCGAAGCACCTGCCGTACTGGCGCCCGGTGCGGAGGGAGAGATCGCTTTCATCTGTGACTTGTCTGCTGCCGAGGTATGGGGAACGTTCGTTGATTCGTGTTATCTGACCGTTTCCGGACGGCGGCTCGAAGGGGCGGTAGTGGTGCGCGGAACCGGTATCGGTGACTTGGCCGAATTGCGCGAAATGCCGCGCGGGAAACGTCCGCAGGCGGAAATTGCCGAATCGTTGCTGGATTTCGGAACGTGCGCCGCCGACGGCACGGCCGAGTGCCGGTTTACGTTGGAAAACAAGGGCGGTTCGCCGCTGCGGATCCATGCGGTGAAATATCCCGCAGGGGTGACGGGGCAGATTACGGCGGGCGAAGAGATTGCGGCGGGTGGCTCGAAAACCTTTGTGCTGCGCGTGGACGGCCGCACGGCCGGGTGTGGGAATTACTTCGCGCACGTCGAATTATTGGTGAGCGATGCGCTCAGTCCGTTGTGCGACCTCCGGGTGCGCGGCCGCTTCGAGTAATCCGAAGTCGGAAATCGGAAAAATAAACAAGCTGCCCGAAAAGGCAGCTTGTTTGTTGTTCATATTACGTCGGTCGTCATTCGGGACAGCGGACGTTGTCCACCCATTTCATGGCCGAGCTGGAGTAGGTCGCCTTGTATCCGTGTCCGGTCAGGTCGTCTTCCACCTTTTTGCCGTCGGCTTTTTCGTTGAAGCGCCAGTATGCCAGCAGGCCGTCCGTCGCCGGGTCTACATAGCACATGTTGTTCTTCAGGTCGTTGCCGTTGAGAGCCTTGGCCCATACGCGGGCTTCGCTGATGTAACCCTTCAGCTGGCGGCCGTCGTTGCACGAATTGGCGATGCGGAACGAGTCGTCCTGATATACCTGCGTGAGGTCCAGCGAAGTCTTGTTGGTGTCGGCCGAGCAGGCGAGTACGCCGTCGATGTAGATGCTCACCTTCTTGTTCGGACCGTCGAATACGGCCGCCACATGCGTCCACTTGTTGAGGCTCACGGCGATTCCGCCCGTAGGAACCATCAGTGTGCCGCCCCATCCGGAGAGCTGCAGCTGACCTTTGAAGTCGTCCTGTACGAAACGCAGGCAGAAGTTCTCTTCGAGGCCCATCACCGTATTGCACCAGCCGCCCCAGCGCTGCAGGTTGATGCGGGCTTCGTAAGTGACTTCGCCCAAGTTGTAGATGTCGTATTTGTCCTGCTCGCCCTCGGCGAAATCGACCTTGAAATAGGTGTTGCCCGAACAGTCGGCAGCCGGGCCGATGATGATACGGCCGATTTCGACGAATACCGTCCGGAATCCCTCCTTGACTTTCAGATCGCCGTCCACGCTCTCGATACTCAGCGGAATGACATAGCTGACGCCCTCCTTAAGCCCTTCGTCTTTGGTTACGCTCACTACGAGCGGTTCGGCTGCGGAAAACGAACCTGCTGGAATGGTCAGTTCGGTGTTCTTGAGCACGAAGTTCGTTTCGGGGAGCATTACGCCCTTCTTACCGTACTGCGTGTTGTACTCTTCGATTTTCGAAGGGTCGGTTACGAGCCGGACTTTGGTATCGTGTCCGACGACGATCGACGACGAGACCTTTACGCTCAGCTCTTTGGGAAACTGGTCGTCGAGTGTGAGCGACAGGGTGGGGACTTCGCCTTCGGCTCCGGCGATGTAGACCACATCGTCGTAAACCGGGGCTTTCTGGCAGCCTGCGACCGCCAATGCGATCAGTGCGAATAAACTATATTTCAGTTTCATGGCAATTTCTTTTTTTGTCCGTTAAACGATTACTTCCGGGCGGGGTTCTGAATCTGTATGGCCTCGATCAGGAACTTGTAAGGTTCGGGATTGCGGTATTCGTACTCCATATGATAGGTTCCGCAGCCGCCTTTCATCACCTTTTCTCCGTCTATGATCGGCTGCCACTGCGCCATGCCGGCCACCGATTTCATCGACTCGCCGTCGCGGGTTCTGTAGTTGGCGCCTCCGTTGGTGCGGTAGGTGATATTCTCGAAATTTTCGGTGACGATGAACCTGCGGGCAACGTCCTTGAACGGAACCTCCGAGAAGTAGTTGGCACAGCTCTGCAGACGTCCGTCGAGATTCGAATCGCCGCTGCATCCGTACGCCTGCGAGATGAAGTAGTCGAAACACTTGCCGAATTCGCGGGGCATGTTGGCGTTCAGCTCGCCGTCGATGGCCAGTATGCGTCCCGTGCCCGAAGTGCGGCCGAAATAGGTGACCACGACATCCATGAAGACTTTGTAGCGGTTGGGGAAGCCCGATATGCCGTAGGGTTTCTTGCCGGTGCCGATGTTCGGTTCGTTGTCGATATCCAGTCCGTCGTATCCGTTGTCGATGATGCGTTGGCAGAAAGCATGCGCAAAACGCTGGATAGCCGCGATATTGCCTTCCGTGAGGTTGTCGTTGCCGTATGAGCGGTAGGGACCTTCCCAGCCCCAGTAGGCCAGCATCTCCTCTTCGGTGGCCGCCGTCGCGCCGTCGGGCGCCACGCCCATTTCGAATCCGTCGAAAAGCGAAGTGGCGATCACTTTCAGACCGCGCTTGTGCTGGGAATCCTCCATATCTTTGCGCTGGGCTTCGGTGATGGTCTGCCAGCCGCCCCACAGACCGACCATGTCGATGCTGTCGGGGAGGGATTTCATGTAGTTGGACGCCGAGGCTCCCGTGGCGCTCCAGTTTCCGAACCAGCCGAAGACGATTTCGTGGTCGCTGTTCTTATAGTCGCGCAGATCTGCATAGTATTGATCCGACTTGGGGTAGGGCTTGACAATCTCCAGTTTTTCGGGATCGGTCTCACACGAGAACAACAGGGTGCCTGCCAATGCGATACATCCTAATTTTATGAGTTTGTTCATGGTTTTCAGACTTTTTGAGGTTCGTAATTTATTTGGCATCCCACCAGAGTTTCTGCGCGCAGTTGTCGCTGCCGCCGAGGAATTCATTTACGGCTTTGGCCACCTGCTCGGCATTGCCGTCGTACTCCTGCTGCGGCAGGGGCACGCGGCGGATCGTCGCGCCGGAGGGCAGTACGCCGCCGCTGCGGTTGGTCTGCGAGGGGAATACCTTCGGGTAACCCGTACGGCGGATTTCGCTCCACGCCTCCTGTCCGTCGGGGTAGAGTGCGATCCATTTCTGCACCATGATGCGTTCGAGTTCACGGCCGTCGGCGGCCCACTTGACGGTGACGCTGCTCGGACTCTCGATCGAGCCGACCTGTCCCAAGCCGGGATATTTCACCGGAGTGCTTTTGCTGTCGGACAGATATTTGTCGGCGTTCGGCGCGCTCCACTGGGAGAACGACGTGCGGATACCTTCGTTGTAGAGGTTTTCGGCCGTGCCGCCCATGTTCCAGCCGAGGAGTGCACCCTCGGCCCGCAGGAAGCAGACTTCGGCGGCGCACATCCATGTCAGCGGCGAGGTGAAGCCCACTTTGGGACAGCTGGCCAGCGACTGGTAGTCCTTGGGGTTGGAGATGATGCCGTTGGGGATTCCGTGGTAGGCGCCGTCCTTTTCGGCGGGCGAGAAGTAGCTTTCCAGACGCGGATCGCCGTATCCCGACAGATAGCTCTCCATGGTTGCGCCCATGCGGCATTCGTTATATTCGCCCCATAGGTATTCGAGCGGGTGTTTGTACGAGAAGCCGATGCCCGTGCGGGTGAGCAGCTGGGCCGAGTGGGTATTGTCGGTCATCACGCCGATGTTGTAGGCTCCGAACTGGAAATTTACGGCCTCCTCGGCCCATGTCTGGGCATCGCCGGGAGCGGCGAAGCGTGCGCGCATGGCCAGACGCAGCTTGAGCGAGTTGGCGAAGCGGATCCACTTTTCCAGATCCGAATCGAACACCACGTCGAAGTCGGCGATGGGCTTCGCGCCCGAATCGGCTTCGTATGCGGCCTTGAGCGTTTTCAGCGCATGGTCCAGTTCCTTGATGAAGGTGCGGTAGACGGTCTCCTGCGAGTCGTAGGGCAGGCCGCTCGACATTTTGCCGAAGGCGGTGTAGGGCAGCGGACCGTAGATGTCGGTCACACGGTGCATGGCCTGCACCTTGACCACCTCTCCCAGCGCGAAGACCACCGATGCGGAATCGACTTTCTGGCGCAGGATGTTCCACGAACTCATCACGTTGTTGTAGGCCTGCTTGTAGGGTTCGTCCTTCCATTTGGCCGTGGGAAAGGCGTAGCAGGTCGAGTTGCTGCCGCTGTCCCAGTCCTGCGCCTGCCCGAAATATCCGGCATAGCTGTCGCCCAGCAGGTTGTCGGCCAGCTGGTAGGCGTTGGCGCCCTCGGCGAAGACGTTACGCTGCATGGTTTGGATGAACGCCGCCCATGCGTTGTCGCGGTCCACGTCTTCGGGGGTGGGTTTGTCTTTGCTGGTGTTGATATTGTCGAAGTCGCCCGTACACGAAGTCAGGCCCGTTGCCAAGAGTGCGAGTGCCGCAACTCCGCAAGCGATCGTATTGCGTAATTTTTTCATAACCTGTCTCTCCTGATTTAGAAATTAACTTTTACGCCGAAACCCCATGAACGCAGCGACGGCGGCATGAAATAGTCGAAGCCCTGATAGTACGTCCCGGTGTTTGAGGTCAGTTCTGGATCGAACGGCGCCTCGTTGTGGAGCATCAGCACGTTGTTGGCAATGAGCGAAAGGGTGATGCGCAGGCGTTCGCGGGCCAGTGCCGGGAGTGTGTAGCTCAGCGACAGTTCGCGCAGGCGGACGTTGGTCGCGCTGTAGACGTAGTTCGAAAGTACGCCCGTGGTGCCGCTGGCGGCTACCGAATAGAACGTCTTGGCGTCCATGCGTCCGCCGTTGACGATCGCGCCGCCGTTGTCGCGGTCGCGGGCCGTCGATTTCGATACGCCGTACTGGTCCATCATCGCCTCGGTGCCCGACACGACCACGCCGCCGACGCGGGCGTCGATCAAAAATCCGAGGTTCAAGCCCTTCCATGAGAAGGAGTTGTGCCATCCCAGCGTGTATTTGGGGTCTATCGAACCGACCTTGACATAGGAGTTAGGCTCGATTTCGATGCCGTTGGTCATCGGGTTCACATAGATGTAGCCGTTGGGGTCCTGCTTGAGGTGTGTGGCGTAGATGTCGCCCATCGTGCCGCCTTTGGTCAGCACCATGCGGTACGACTCGGCCGTCGAAACGATGAATTCCTGCGGCGCCTTGACCGTGGTGCCCGTTACGGGGTCGGTCACATATTCGTCGAGCAGTTCCTTGATCTCGTTGCGGTTGCGCGTGTAGGTCAGCGTCGTCTCCCATTTTACGGGACCGATGTTCTGGTTGAAGCCCGCTTTCAGCTCGATACCGCGGTTATTGACCTTGCCGGCGTTGGCGTAGGCATAGGAGTAACCCGACGACGAGGGAATCTCGTACTTGAAGAGCTGGTTGTGGGTGTTGGTGTTGTAGTAGGTGAATTCGAGACTCAGCTTGTTGTTGAACATGCGCAGCTCCGTACCGATCTCGAACGATTTGGTAAGCTCCGGCTTGAGGTGCGAAGCGGCAGCGAAACCGTCGGTGCTGATGTTTTGGTCCTCCAGCGGAATGTAGGTGTAGGTCAGGTAGGGCGACGGGGGATTGCCCACGCCGGCGTACGAGCCGCGGATTTTCCAATAGTTGAGGATCTTGTTCTGCGGAATCAGCTCCGAGAGGATCAGCGATGCACCGACCGAAGGATAGACCGACGACATGGAGGGCGTGCCGGCCAGCGTCGAGAACCAGTCCGAGCGGACCGACGCATCGACGTAAACGAAATTCCGGAAGCCTACCTGCACCGATCCATAGACGGCCTGCGTCTGCTGGCGGATGTGTTCACGGGTCATTTCGGTCGTCGGGTCCGACATGTTGATGTTGCTGACGTGGAAGAAGTTGGCAAGACGCAGCAGGTTGCCGCTCTGTCCCATCATGTCGTATTTTTCGTCGTAGAGGCTGGCGCCGATGTTGGCCGTCAGGCGGAAATCGTCGCTGAGCTGTTTGTCGATGTTGAGCAGTACGTCGGCGTAGAGCGCGTTATTGGTCATCTTCTGCTCGCGGTAGTGGCCTTTCGACTGGCAGAACAGTCCCGGCGTCGATGCGTAGAGTTTACGCTCGTAGTCGGTGTCGGCATGGTCCATGCGGATACGGCCCGAAAGGTTGATCCAGTCGGTGATCTTCCACTTGAGCGAGCCGCTGACGATATAGCGGTTCTGCGTGGTGTTGAACATGTTGCGGTTGGTGATCCAATAGGGGTTCTGGCTCAGGGCGTCGAGTCCCGTATTGCTGTAGGGCCAATACATCGTGGCGAAGTTGCGGCCTGAGTCGTAGATTTCGTAGGTCTTCAGACGCTCGAAATTCTCCGAAGGCGGGAAGAGGTAAACGGGCAGCAGCGGATTGTAGTAGAGTCCCTGCGCCACGCCGTTCTGCGACTCGCTCTTGGTGAAGAAGAAGTCGGTGTCGAGTTCGAGTTTGTCCTTGACCAGCTCGCGTCCGTGGCGGATCGTGAAGTTGTAACGCGAATATTCGTTGTTGGGAATGATGCCGCACGAATTGACCGAACCGGCCGAAACGAACGACTGGCTGCGCTCCGAACTCGATGCCACGCTGACGGTGTTCTGCGTGTTGTAACCCGTCTGAAAGAAATCGTTGGGGTCGTACGACGAGGGCTTGCCGAGCTTCTCGCCCCAGCTTTTGAAATCGCCCGACTGACGGCCGTAGGTATTCTGGAACTGATGGGTGACGAACGGATTCGAAAAGGTCGTGTTGTTGGAGTAGGAGACGTGCGTCGAGTGGTCCGCACTGCCTTTCTTGGTAGTGATGAGGATCACGCCGTTGGCGCCGCGGTTGCCGTAGAGCGCTGCGGCCGAAGCGCCCGTCAGCACCGACAGCGACTCAATGTCGTCGGGATTGATGCTCGAAATGCCGTCGCTGTCGCCGACGCCCGCACCTTCGTAATAGTTGTCCGACTGGGTCGAGCGGAGCGACATCATCGGAATGCCGTTGAGTACGTAGAGCACGTTGTTGTCGCCGAAGAGCGATTTGGCGCCGCGCATTACCACGCGGGTCGAACCGCCGGTACCCGACGACGACTGGTTGATGCGCACGCCGGCCACCTTGCCGACCAGACTGTTCACCACGCTTACGTCCTTGACGATGCTGATGTCGTCGCCCGCAATCTGCTGTACGTTGTATGTCAGTGATTTCTGATCGCGCTTGATGCCGAGCGCCGTTACCACGACCGCGCCGATCTCTGCGGTGCTTTCCTGCAGCGCAAGGTTGATGACCGTCTGCGAACCGACGATCCGCTGCTGGCTCTGGTAGCCGATATAGGAGTAGACGATTTCGGCTCCGCTGCCCGGAACTCGGACCGTATAGCCGCCGTTGACGTCGGTCACGGCGGCGAAATTGGTGCCGGTGACCAGAACCGTCACGCCGACCAGCGGCAGCCCGGCCGCGTCGGTGACTTTGCCGGAAATCGAACGCTCCTGATCGTCTGCGGCGTCACCCCCCCCCACGAACAGGACTACCCGGTTGTCCGTAATCCTATGGGCGATGTCGGTTCCCTTGAGGACGGCCGTGACGACCGAATTGATGTCGCTGCTGGCGATGTGCGCCGAAACGCTCTGCGTTACGTCGATGTCGTTGTTGTAGAAGAAGGTGTAGCGGCTTTGCGTTTCGATGCTTTTCAGCACCTGCGACAACGCCGCATCGTTGAAGTCGAGCCGTATTTCCTGCGGATTATTCTGCGCGGCGGCTTGTGTGGCGAAAGTTGTTATTGCTGTAATTGACAGGCAGATGCGAACAGCGAGTCGGGTCTGAACGCAAAATTTTCGGCAATAAGTCTTGAACTTATCAAAATTTGTCATACCTTTACTGATTGATGGATTGATAGATCCGTGCGGGTAGCGGCCCGCCGGGTTTGTTTTTGATTCATTAAGGGAGCGGGAACTTCGGCAGAGGTTCCCGTGTTTTTTTATGACAGGCTTATTTCATAGGCAGGTTCGGGTTTTAGGTTGTTTGCAGTAGGTTCGGTTTTTATTTGAGGATGATCGTATCCTCCTCGCGTTCGTAAGTGAACGGTGTGGTTATTCGGATGACTTCGAGGATCGATTCCAGCGAATCCCCGAAACGGAACTCTCCGGTAAATTTCTTCCCGATGAACTTGTCGTTCATAATCACGATCTTGACATTGAACATCTGTTCCAGCCGGTGGCATACTTGTGTGAACGGCGTCTGGTGCAGCACCCAGACGTTGTCTTTCCAGCGTACGGGCTCTTTCGAGTCGGAGATCGTGCTGAGTTTCATTTCGCCGCTCTGAATATCATACGAGAGCTGCTGGCTGGGAACCATGCGGATACACTCTCGGCTGAGCCGGCTCTCCACTTCGACGGAACCCTCCAGCAGCGTGGTGGTGATGGTTTCCGAATCGGGGTAGGCCTCGATATTGAATTTCGTACCCAGCACCTTGATCTTCAGATCCCCGGCCCGAACGATAAAAGGATGTTTTTTGTCGTGTGCCACGTCGAAATAGGCTTCTCCCGACAGGAATATCTCGCGAGTCTTGCCGGCGAATTTTTCGGGATAGATCAGTTGTGCACCGCGGTTGAGCGTAAGCTGCGTGCCGTCGGCCAGCGTCAGGTTCTCCACCTTTTCCCATGCGTTGTTGCGGATGAGCATTTCGGGTGCGGGACGCAGGGCGGTCGCCAGCCAGCCGGAAGTGAGGAAAACGATCATGAGCGATGCCGCGGCCAGCCAGATGCGGTAGACTTTGGTGTAGTTGCGCTCCGGCCGAGCCTTATTGACTGCGTCGGCGTGGATGCGCGTCATCAGGCGCGCGAGGGAATTCCCTGCGCTGTAACGCTCGTCTGCACAAGGACTTTTTACCTGAATACGGGTGAATAATGAATTGTTGTCGTTCGTATGTTTCGAATCAGTCATTGGGTTCCGTCTATTGTCCGTTTACAAATAAGACAAGACGGACCTGAGAAACCACTAAGCCGATTTGCGATTTTTTCAGATTTTTTTCAGGAAAGGGGCTGCGGCGGCCTTCAGACGGCGCATGGCGATGGCCAGCTGTCCTTCGACGGTGCTTGGGGAGATGTCGAGTGCCGCGGCGATCTCCCGGTGGCTCATGCCGTCCTCCTTGGCCAGCTTGAAGATGATGCGGCAGCGTTCGGGGAGCTGTTCCACAGCGTCGGTCAGCGCGCTGTTCAGCAGTTGGAAGTCAACCGCCTCGTCCGCCGGGACCGCAGGATCGATGCTGACCTGCAGTTGTACCTGTGTAAAGCCGGACATACGGTTCCGGTAGCCGCTCAGCAGGTAGTTGGTACAACTGTTGCGCACGGCGCGGTAGATATAGGCATTGAAGTTTTCGATGCCGCCGAGCATTCCGCGGCTTTTCCACAGTTGAAAAAAGAGATCGGCGACGACGTCTTCGGCCGCCTGCTGCTGGTGCAGATACATGCGTGCGAACTGGAAAAGCCGGTCGTGATAGTGCAGGTAGAGTTGCTGGAATGCCTCTTCGTTCCCTTCGGTGACTTGCCGGAGAACGTCGTCGAACGCTATTTGTGCACTTTTTTTTGTCATGGATCGGCCCTTAGATCGCATAAGGGTAATTACAAATTTAATTATTTTATTCCGGTTCGCAAATTTTTTACAGATGTAGGCTTCCGTCTGCATCCGCATATCGTTTTCTCCGGTATTCCGGCCGCAGCGTTTTTTCATCGGCAGAATCCGGGTCTATAGCCGGTATTTTGCAGTTGACTGCGGATCGCCGCAGCTTTTTTTCGCCGGACGGACCGGAAGCGGTTATCATATATATAAGAGTGGGACGGGGAAGGGGACGGACGCATGCCATTCAGCGATTTCAGGCGGAAATCAGGAACCTTCCATGCCGCTTTATCCTGTCGGGGAGGGGGCCGGCGGAGATTCTTGGGGGCAACTTTTTCGGAACCGGGTTTTCTAGTCTGAAAATAATAAGCTATTTTTACTCCATTGAATTTTGCAATCCCACGATGAAAGACCGCAACGTCATTACCCCCCCCCTGCATAAGGAGGCCGAGTTCGGCGAGCTTTATAAACGCTACAAAGCCCGTTTCGAAAGTTTTGCCGTCGGATATGTGCAGGACAGGCTCATCGCCGAGGATGTCGTCGCGGATGCTTTCATCTACTATTGGGAAAATCGCTCCCGGCTCGATGCGGACTGCAATGCCGCGGCCTATATCCTCACGACCATACGCCACAAATGCCTGAATTACCTGCGGGCCCTGCAGGTGCGGATGCGGGTCCACAACGAAGTGGGGGACCTTCAGCGTCGCGTGGTGAGCGAGAATATCCGCTCGCTGGAGCTTTGTGATCCTCAACACCTTTTTGCCGGCGAGATCGAGAAACTGGTGCGTGATTGCATGGCTGAAATGCCGGAACTGACGCGGCAGGTTTTCACGGCCCGGCGCATCCACGGCAAGTCCTACCGCGAAATCGCGGCCGAGTGCGGGATCACCGAGCGCCGTGTGGAGACCGAGCTTGAGAAAGCGCTCGGAAAACTGCGCGAAGTCCTGCGTGATTACCTGCCACTGGTGCTTGCCGCAGGCGTTCTGGAGCGCATTCTGCGATAAAATCAAAAAAAATGCTCTTTTTTCCGGGAAACCGGGCCGCCGGGGTGCTTTATTAATGTAAAGCCCCGGAACGGGCGTGTCGTAATATGGAAAAAGAGACCTTATATCGTTTTTATAAAGGCGAAGCCACCTCCGACGAACAGCGGCGTCTGATGGAGTGGCTCGATGCCGATCAGGAAAACCGGCGTATCTTTGACCGCGAACGCGGAATGTACAATGCATTGCTGCTGTTCGCTCCGGAGGAAAAGGCCGCGCGCGGCCGTCTGCTGAATTGGCGCCGTGTAACGAGGTATGCCGTACAGGCGGCGGCCGTCGTTATATTGGCCGTCGGCATCGGTTGGGGATATGTTTCCTATAAGGAGCGGAGCTGGGCGAATCTTATGACCCGCGTGGCTGCGCCCGAAGGACAGCGCATCAATCTCACGCTGCAGGACGGTACCAATGTGTGGCTCAATTCGGGGGCCGAGATCGAATATCCGTCGCTTTTCGCAGGAAATTCCCGGCAGGTACGGCTTTCGGGCGAGGCGCTGTTCGATGTCAGCCGTGACACCCGCCGGCCGTTCGTGGTTGAGACGTTCGCCTGTAAGGTTGAGGTGCTCGGCACGCGCTTCAACGTCAATGCTGACGAGCGGCACGATGTATTCTCTACGGCGCTCATGCGCGGCAGCGTCCGGGTGAGTTCCCTTGCCGACCCGCAGCAGCAGGTCGTGCTCAACCCCCACGAAAAAGTGCAGTTGAGCGGCGGGCAACTGTCGCTCCGTACGTCGGACGATCCCAACGAATATCTCTGGGCCGAGGGCCTTATTTCGGTGAGCGGCCGCAGTTTTGCAGATATACTCCACCGGTTCGAACACTGTTACGGCGTGCGTTTCGATGTGAAGCTCGACCGTATGCCCGATATCGAAGCGATGGGTAAGATCCGCATTTCGGACGGCATCGAACACGCCCTGCGCATCCTGCAGCGCAGTTGCTCTTTCCACTACGCATACGACCAAGAAACCAGCACGATAACCATATACTGACCGAACGTATAACTTTAAAACTTTGCCTGCCTATGAGATAATCCCGCATTCTATCTTTTGCCGTTATCCCGGAAAAGGAAGCCCGAAACTGTTGGAGCAGCTCCGGGCGGAAAGGACAACGGTCTCTCGCATGATTTGCGACTAACCAAAACTATTATCCTTTAATCTACAAAGATATGAAGAAAAAAAGTATCAGGCAATCAAAGAGTCTGATAATCTCCCTTTTTACTGCGTTTTTGTGCCTTGCCGCCGGGACCGTCCGGGCGCAGGCAGGCCGCGTGACTATTGATATGCAACAGGTGAAAATGACGCAGATAATGGATGAGATCGAAAAACAAACCAAATTTCTGTTTATTTACGACAAGAATATCAGCGTTGATCGCTCGGCCAGCGTGCAGGTGCGCGAACAGCCGGTTGCCGAGGCTCTCGCGCAAATGCTCGCAGGCACCGATCTGACGTATGAGATCAACAGTTCGAACATCATTCTTTCGAAGCGTTCGGCGGATGCGGCGGCATCCTCATCCCTGCACAATGTCGCGGGTGTGGTGCTCGATGCACACGGACAACCCATTATCGGCGCGTCGGTCGTTATCAAAGGTACGACGATCGGTATCAGCACCAATGTCGACGGCAGTTTCGGACTGCAGATTCCCGCTTCGGTGAAGGACCCGGTGCTCGTGGTCAATTATTTGGGCTGCGAACCGCAGGAGATCGCTGTGGGAAGCCGCGCCGATTTCCGTATCACGATGGTCGAATCGGCCGTCGCGCTGGATAACGTGGTGGTGACGGCCCTCGGTATCAAACGTCAGGAAAAGGCGCTCTCGTACAACGTCCAGCAGGTGAAATCCGAGGACATCGTTACGGTTAAGGACGCCAACTTCATGAACGCCCTCAACGGCAAGGTCGCCGGTGTGCAGATCAACTCTTCGGCGGCGGGCGTCGGCGGCGCGGCTCGCGTGGTGATGCGCGGTGCCAAATCGCTCTACAAGGACAACAACGCCCTCTATGTGATCGACGGTATTCCGATGTCGAACGTCAGCTTCGGCTCGAATGACGACGGCCTGCAGGGCAATTACATGGGGTCGGACGGCGTGGCGGACATCAACCCCGACGACATCGAGTCGATTTCGGTACTGACCGGCCCTTCAGCCGCGGCTCTCTACGGTTCGGACGCTGCCAACGGCGTGGTGCTCATCAACACCAAGAAGGGACAGGCCGACAAAACGTCGGTGACCTTCTCCAACAGCACCACCTTCTCGTCGCCTTTCGTGATGCCCCGCTTCCAGAATACCTACGGCAATGTTTCCGGGTCCTACCAGAGCTGGGGCGACAAAACCTTGCGCCGCTTCGATCCCGAAGGATTCTTCAACACGGGTTCGAACGTCAACAACTCCCTGACCTTCTCGACGGGTACGCAGAAGCACCAGACCTATTTTTCGGCCGCGACGACCAATGCCCGCAACATCCTGCCCAACAGCGGCTACAACCGCTACAACTTCACGTTCCGCGACGTCACCAAGTTCCTCAAAGACAAGCTGACCGTCGATCTGAGTGCGAGCTACATCCTGCAGGACAACAAGAACATGATCGCAGCGGGCAAATACTTCAACCCGCTGCCGGCGCTCTATCTCTTTCCGCGCGGCGACGACTTTGACAACGTGCGTCTCTACCAGCGTTGGGACGAATCGCGCAACCTCTATACGCAGGCATGGGATTACGGTTCGGGCGACATGTCGTTCCAGAACCCCTACTGGATCATGAATAAGATGATCAACCAGACTAAAAAGCGTCGTTATATGCTCAGTGCCAACCTCAAGTACGACGTAACCGATTGGCTCGACGTGACGGGCCGCGTCAAGGTCGATAACGCCGATATGGACATTACCGAGAAGCGCTATGCCGGCACCGACACCAACTTCGCGGGCGAGAAGGGTATGTATTCGATCATCAAGCGTAACGACCGTCAGATCTATGCCGATGCCATCGCCAACATCGATCTTACCTTCGCCGGGGACTACCACCTGAGCGCCAATGTCGGTGCGTCGCTCAAGGACGTCCGCATGGATTTCATGGGCTGGGGTGGCGACCTGCGCAAGATTCCCAACTTCTTCTCGATTACCAATATATCGACCACCAACTACAAGGAGCGTGAGGACGGTTCGCACATTCAGTCGCAGAGCATCTTCGCCAACGTCGAGCTGGCGTGGAAGAGTATGCTTTACCTGACCGTCACCGGCCGCAACGACTGGGAATCGGCTCTCGCCTTCTCGAAATACAAGTCGTTCTTCTATCCTTCGGTCGGACTTTCGGCCGTCGTTTCCGAGATGGTCGATATGCCGGAATGGTTCTCCTTCCTCAAGGTGCGCGGTTCCTATTCGGCCGTAGGCTCTTCCTATGCGGCCTACCTGACCAAACCCTACTATGATTACAAGGGACAGACGCACGAATGGGACTCGCTTCACCGCTTCCCCAACGAGAACCTCAAGCCGGAGAAGACCAAATCGTGGGAAGTAGGTCTCAATGCCCGTTTCTTCGGCGGCAAGCTCAACTTCGACGCTACATGGTATCGTTCGGATACCTTCAACCAGACCTTCGAATCGACCCCTTCGTCCACGTCGGGTTATTCGTCGGTACTCGTGCAGGCCGGTCAGGTCCGCAATTCGGGTCTCGAAATGCTGCTGAACTACCATAATACGTGGCGTGACTTCACATGGAACACGAGCGTGACCTACACGATGAACCGCAACAAGATCATCAGGCTCGCCAACGGCGTCATCAGCCCCGTCGACGGACAGCCTATCGATATGCCCTATCTGGAGAAGGCGACCCTCGGCGACGCCGGTTCGCCGCAGGTCATCCTCTACGAAGGCGGCACGATGGGCGACCTTTACATCAACCGCGAACTGCGCACCGACCTCAACGGAAACATTTATGTCGATCCGCAGACCAACAAGGTAGAACTGACCACCACCGAGCGCCGCAAGGTCGCCAGCCTGCTGCCCAAGGGCAATATCGGCTGGAGCAACAGCTTCGCATGGAAGGGGCTGAACCTGAATGTGATGTTCGCGGCCCGTCTGGGCGGTTCTGTCGTTTCGAATACCGAGGCGTTCCTCGACTACTACGGCGTTTCGGAGCGTTCGGCGGCGGCCCGCGAAGCAGGCGGCGTGCGGATAAACAACGGCATGGTCGACGCTCAGAATTACTATCAGACCATCGGTGCCGGCACGGGTGCCGGCGCATACTACATTTACGATGCGACCAACGTACGTATGCAGGAGTTGTCGCTGGCCTATACGCTGCCCAAGCGCTGGTTCCGTCAGAAGATGGCAATGACCGTTTCTCTCGTGGGCCGCAATCTGTGGATGATTTACAACAAGGCTCCGTTCGACCCCGAACTGACGCCCTCGACGGCCGACAACTTCCTGCAGGGCGTGGACTACTTCATGCTGCCCAGCTTGCGGAACATCGGATTTACCGTGAAGTTACAATTCTAAAATCCTGACCAAGATGAAAGCAAACACTATAATTCGTCGGTTCGGCCGTTTTGCGGCTTGTGTGGCCATGCTCGCCGCCGCGGCCTGCACCGGTAATTTCGAAGATTACAATACCAAACCTTTCCGCCCGTCGGACGACGACCTGAATGGCGACAACGTCGGCGTGGGCATTCTTTTTCCCGCGATGATGGAGTTCGTCACCCATTTTCAGGTCAATGCTTCGCAGATGCACGATGTGCTTGTGGCCGACGAACTGGGCGGTTACGCCTCTGCCGTGAAGTCCTACCAAGGACAGAACATCGCTACCTACAATCCGTCGGACAAATTCAACGACTATATTTTCGAGCAGACATTCGCCAATTTCTACGGCAACTACTTCAAGGTCGAGACCCAGACCGGCGGCGAGGGTCCCGTTTACCAGCTGGCCCGTATCCTGCGCGTGGCGGCCATGCTGCGCGTGACCGACGCCTACGGTCCGATTCCCTATTCGAAGATGCAGAACGGCACCTTCTCGGTGCCTTACGACAGCCAGCGCGATGTCTACATGGCGATGATCGACGATCTGGATGCGGCGATGGAGACGCTCTACACGTTCGCGTCGGCCGGAGACGGCATTCTGATGCGCGATTTCGATATCAGCTCTTTCAAGGGCGATTCGCGGCTGTGGGTGAGCTTCGCCAATACACTCAAACTGCGGATGGCCATTCGCATGAGCGGTGTGGAGCCGGAAGCGCGCCGCATCGCCGAAGAGGCTGTGCGCGATATGGCGACATACGGTCTGATAGACGCCAATGCCGAGAACCTGAGCTTCTCGTCCGATTCCCGTCAGAATCCGTTCTACACGCAAGCGACCAGTACTTCGTGGCAGGACCTGCGGTCGAACGCCAGCATCGTGATGTACATGAACGCCTACGAGGATCCGCGCCGGGCTTCCTATTTTTCGAAGTCGGGCTACGACGGGATCTACGTCGGTGTGCGTGCGGGCATTCAGAATGTGACGCCGACCGACTATGCGACCTACTCTTATCCGCTCTTCGCCGAAAAGGACCCCGTGCCGGTGATGTACGCTTCGGAAAGCTGGTTCCTGCGCGCCGAGGGCGCTCTGCTGGGCTGGACGATGGGCGACACGGCCGAAAACCTCTATAACACGGGTGTCAAAACCTCGCTCGAACTTTGGGGAAACGGCTCTTCGTACGAGACTTATATCGCTTCCGAAACGGCTCCCGCGCTCTCCTATGCGGATCCGCGCAACAAGCATAACGTTTCGGATTTCGGTACGGCCGTATCGGTCAAATGGGCTGACGACGGCAACGAACTGGAGCGCATCATCACCCAGAAATGGATCGCCAACCATATGATCGGCCACGAAGCATGGGCCGACGTGCGCCGGACGGGCTATCCCCGCCTGTTGCAGGTGGTCAACAACCTGAGCGGCGGCATGTGGGGCAATGTAGACAGCAGCAAGGGAATGCGCCGCCTGCACTATCCCCAGTCGGAGTACGACAACAACCGCGAGAACGTACTCAAGGGCGTCGAATTGCTCGGCGGCAGTGACCTGCACGGCACCGATGTGTGGTGGGCGAAGAAATAAGACCTTAAAATGAAAATACCAAGTGTGATATGAAAAAGAAGATAATTTCCCTGATGATAGCGGTCCTCGCGGCCGGGGCCTTTGTCTCGTGCAGCGACTGGACCGAACCCGAAGCGCGGGACTTCACGCAGCACAAGCCCGCATCCTATTACGAGAACCTGCGTGCATGGAAAGCCGACAAGAGCCATCCAATCGCCTTCGGTTGGTTCGGCGGCTGGGACCCCACGGGGGCCACGACGGCGACCAGCCTGATGGGGATTCCCGACAGCGTTTCGCTGGTGGCCAACTGGGCGACTTTTTCCCTTACGCCCGAACAGATGGAAGAGGTCGTTCAGGTCAAGAAGCTGAAAGGTACCGACGTGGTCGTGACCATCCTGCTGACCAACGTCGGCGCCAAGGCGACGCCCGAAGAGGTGACCGCCGGTGTCGAGGATACATGGGAGCAGGTGCGCCTGATGCGCGAGTATTGGGGCTGGACGGACGATGCAGATGCCGCCCAGATCGAGGCGGCCATCCGCAAATACGCCAACGGGTTGGTCGACGAGGTGCTCAAGTACGGCTATACGGGTCTCGACCTCGACTATGAACCCGGTTTGGGGTCTTACCACAACGGCAATATCGTGATGAATCAGTCCCAGCAGGGCGATATCTATGCCGGCACCTCCCCCTCGCAGCGTACGACGTGGTTCGTCGATGAATGCTCCAAACGTCTCGGTCCGAAATCAGGAAGCGGCAAACTGCTGATCGTTGACGGACTGGTGTCGTCGATGCCTAAGGAGACAATCGAATGCTTTGATTACTATATTCTGCAGACATACGCTTTGACAGCCCAGTCTTCGCTGGATTCCTACCGTTTGGCCGGGCTGGTCAACGCCTTCGGTGACATAATCGACGAGGAGACCATCACCAACCGCACTCTTGTTACCGAGAATTTCGAACCCGAAGCGATGTGGAAATACGGCGGAACGAGCTGTCGCCTTCCGGACGGGACCTACACCAATTCGCTGCAGGCCATGGCGCTCTGGCAGCCTGCCAACGGATTCCGCAAGGGCGGCATCGGCGCTTATCAGATGCAGAACGACTTCAAGAACGATTGTTACAAGTATTTCCGTGCCGCCATCAACGCCATGGACAAGTTGGAAAAGGGCGGAACGGAAGCTGACGACCAGCAATAATAAAACCGAATGAGATTATGAAAAATATGCTGAATATCCGCACCTGCCGGGCCTTATTCGCAGGTGCGCTGCTGACCGGTTCCGTTGCCGGCTGCGACAATGCCGATCTCGGTGCGCTCGACAATGCCGCCTATATCAAGGAGGCTCAGAAAGCGTCGAGTACGACCGTCAAGGTCGAGGATGACGGCGGTAAGACTTCGCTTACCGTTCGTCTGGGCGGCAAGGGCGATACAGAGACCGCTTTCCGCTTCGAGATGAATCCCGACGTGCTGGAGCGTTATAATGCACTTAACGGAACTTCGTACGTACAGCTGCCGGAAACCTGTTTTGAACTGCCTGCCGATCCTGTCATAGTTCCGGCCGGCGAAGTGGCTGCCGCGCCTGCACAAATCGACATCCTGCCCTTCACCGAAGAGATGGACGATTCGGGTTCTGTCTACGCTCTGCCCGTGACGCTGCGCTGCGTAAGCGGCGGGATGAAGATGTTGGGCGATGCATCCGATTTCCTGATCGTCTGCGAGCGCAAGAAGATTATTCCCGTTCCGATCTTCAATAGCGAATACCGGACCGGAGGCTTCAGCAAACTGAACCGTGTGATGCTGAACATGAAGGATGCGCCCATCACCTTCAATGCCTATACCATCGAGTTCAAGATGTACAAAGAGGAGTTCACGGCCCGTAACTACATGATCGTCGGTTTCGACAACGGCGAGGGAAATATCAACAACCGTATGTGGGTCCGCTTCGAGGCTTCGTCCACCACTTCGGATGTGGTGAATCGCTGGATGCAGATGAACACCATGGCCCAGCCCGGCCAAACTGCCGTGACGCCCTGCGAGGCGAAGAAGTGGCAGCATGTGGCCATCGTCTTCGACGGCGTTGCGACGAGCCTTTACCTCGATGGTGAGCAGGTCGTACAGAAATCGGCTCCGCGCAATACCGTTACGTTCAAGTATTTTGCCCTGCTGCCGCAGCCCAGCTACTGCAATACGACCATCTCGTTCAGCGAAGTGCGCCTGTGGAACGTGGCCCGCACCTCCACTCAGCTCAAGAACAACGTGAATAACGTCGATCCCAAGAGCGAAGGCCTGCTGGGCTACTGGAAGATGAACGAGGGGCACGGTTACACGTTCGAAGACGCCACGGGCAACGGCAATACCGCCGAATGCGAATATTCGACTGCCGGTGACTTGTGGGACCCGCAGTCTTACGGCCCTGCGACCGGATTGGAATGGGCGCCCGACATGGACAATATGTAGTTTTGCATCGTTCGTCCTTTTTTGCTAATTTAGAACCGAATTTCATGAAGCGCAGGTACGCCTGAGCGTGTACCTGCGCTTTTTCAGCGATAAAAACTACTGGAATATGGAAAAAAGACTCTTTCTGCTCGGCGGATTGGCTGCCGTCGCTGCGACGGGATGCGCCCGGCAGTCCGAAGCGCCGGCCCGTCCGATGAACATCCTCTATATCATGACCGACGACCATACGGCGCAAATGATGAGCTGTTACGATACGCGTTACGCTTCGACGCCCAATCTCGACCGCATCGCCGCCGAGGGCGTGCGTTTCACCAACAGTTTCGTCGCCAATTCCTTGAGCGGTCCCAGCCGTGCCTGTATGCTTACGGGCAAGCATTCCCACAAAAACGGTTTTTACGACAACACGACCTGCGTCTTTGACAATACGCAGCAGACTTTCCCCAAGCTGTTGCAACAGGCCGGATACGAAACGGCCGTCGTCGGCAAATGGCATCTCGAAAGTCTGCCCACCGGGTTCGACCATTGGGAGATCGTTCCCGGACAGGGCGATTACTACAATCCCGATTTTATCCGCCAGACGGGTGATACGGTGCGTTCCGAAGGGTACATTACCAACCTTATTACCGACAAGAGTCTCGATTGGCTGCGTTCGGGGCGTGATCCGGAGAAACCTTTCTGCCTGCTGGTGCATCATAAGGCCCAGCACCGCAATTGGATGGCCGACACCTGCAATCTGGCGCTTTACGAAGAGCTGGACTTTCCGCTTCCCGATACTTTTTTCGATGATTACGAGGGGCGTTCGGCCGCCGCAGCGCAGGAGATGAGCATTATGAAGGACATGGACCTGATCTATGACCTCAAAATGTGGCGGCCCGATAAGCGGAGTCGCCTGAAAGGCACCTACGAAGCGTTTGTCGGGCGGATGAATCCCGAACAGCGGGCGGCGTGGGACCGATTCTATACGCCGCTGATCGAGGATTTCTACCGCCGCAATCCGCAGGGCCGTGAACTGGCTCAATGGAAATTCACGCGTTATATGCGTGACTATATGAAAGTACTGAAATCGCTCGATGACAATGTCGGCCGCCTGCTGGATTATCTCGACGAGTCGGGGCTGGCCGAAAACACGCTGGTGGTCTACACTTCCGATCAAGGCTTCTACATGGGTGAGCACGGCTGGTTTGACAAGCGTTTCATGTACGAGGAGTCGTTCCGCACGCCGTTGGTGATGCGTCTGCCGGGCGGTGCCCGCGGCGACATCGCCGAAATGGTGCAGAATATCGACTATGCGCCGACATTCCTCGAACTGGCCGGAGTGCCCGTGCCCGCCGATATGCAGGGCCTCTCGCTGCTGCCGCTGCTGAAGGGCGGGCATCCCGCCGACTGGCGCAGGTCGCTCTATTACCATTTTTACGAATATCCTGCCGAACACATGGTCAAGCGCCATTACGGCGTGCGTAACGACCGCTGGAAGCTGATCCATTTCTACAATGACATCGACCAATGGGAGCTTTACGACCTGCAGGAAGATCCGCACGAACTGCGGAACCTTTACGGCCTGCCGGAATATGCTGCGCCCCGGCGGGAAATGACGGAGGAGCTGGTGCGCCTGCAGACTCAGTACGGCGATACGCTGGCTCTGCGCAGGAACGGACGTGTAACGGCCGCAAACGGCAATTGATCGTGACCGGGCGCATGACACTTGTTCGCATTTATACTGCGTTGGCTGTGGGAATGTGGCTCATGGCCTGCACCGGGCCTGCGCTGGATGAACGGCCCGTGCTGATTCCCGCTCCGCAGAAAACGATATGGGGCGACGGGACCTACCGGCTCCCTGAACGGTTGCAGTTGGGCATCGCCGATACGGCTCTCATCGCCGCGGCCGGCTACGTGAACGAGGTGCTGGCGCCCTATGGCACTGTCGCCGTAGATCGGTGCGACCGGGGAGATATCGTGTTGGAACTCGATTCGGCCGCCTTGCCGCCTGAAGGGTACCGCCTGTCGGTGACGCACGCCGGCGTACGGATCGGGGGCGGTTCCTACCGGGGCGTCGTCAATGGCATCGCCACGCTGCGGCAGCTGCTGCCAGCGAAAGCCGGAAGCGGAGCGAAGATTCCTTATGCGGAGATCGCCGATGGGCCGGCGTTCGGATGGCGCGGCGTGATGCTCGACGTGAGCCGGCACTTTTTCGACAAAGAGGAGATTTTTACGCTGCTGGACCAGATGGCCCGGCTCAAGCTCAACAAATTTCATTGGCATCTGACCGACGATCAGGGCTGGCGGATTGAGATTCCGTGTTATCCCGAACTTACGCAAGAGGGGGCATGGCGGCTTTTCAACCGGCAGGACACGTTGTGCATGGGCCGCGCGGCGCGGGAACAAAACGACGATTTCCTGCTTCCCGTCCGGCGGCTGCGGACCGATGGCGCCGACACGCTTTACGGGGGATATTATACACGGAAGGATATCCGCGAGGTGGTGGCCTATGCCGCGGTTCGAGGTATCGACGTGATTCCCGAAATCGACATGCCCGGCCATTGCTTGCAGGCCATCGACAGCTATCCGTGGCTGGCCTGTTTCGGACGCGGTTCGTGGGGGCAATCCTTCTCCTCGCCGCTGTGCGTGGGCAAGGACCGGACGCTGGCATTCTGCGAAAGTGTCTGGGAAGAGCTTTTCGAACTTTTCCCCTATGAATATGTTCACATGGGCGGCGACGAGGTCGATAAGAGCAACTGGAAACGTTGTCCCGACTGTCAGACCCGTATGCGTGCCGAAGGGCTGCCCGACGAAGCGGCTCTGCAGGCGTGGTTCATGCATCGTATGCAGCGCTTTTGCGAAGCCCGCGGACGCCGCATGATCGGCTGGGACGAGATACTGGAAGGCGGAGCCGTTCCCGGCGCCACGGTCATGTGGTGGCGGCCGTGGGAACCGCAGTCCGTGAGTGTGGCTACCCGGCAGGGCTGTGAGGTCGTCCTCTGTCCGCAGTCGTGGTTCTATTTCTCGCTGGAAGAGGACGCGAACTCGCTCGCGCGCATCTGTCGCTTCGATATGCTGCCGGACTCGCTGTCCGATGCGCAGAAAAGACAGATCAAAGGCGTGCAGGGCAACCTCTGGACCGAAAAAATCCCCACGTGGTCCCGTGCGGAATATATGTTTTACCCGCGCCTGCTCGTTCTGGCCGAGAAAGGGTGGCGCGAGCCGGGCAAGTTCGACGAGGACGCTTTCATGTCGCGGCTGCTGGACTATTGCCGACGGCTGGATGACGAGGGTGTCAACTATCGGATTCCGTCGCTGACGAATTATCATGCTGTCAGCGTCTTCACCGATTCGGTCCGGACTGCCGTCGTCTGTCCGCTGCCCGGTGCCGTTTTGCGCTATACACTTGACGGCTCGGTGCCGACCGTAAACTCGCCGCGTTACGACGCCCCGCTGCTTATCCGCGACGATTGTACGCTGCACATCCGGCCCTACCATGCCGACGGCCGTACGGGCGACTGGATAACCGTCCGCTATGAGAAGCAGGATTATGCGCGGCCTTTGGAGCCGCGGGACACTGAACCCGGTTTGTGCGTCGATTGGTACTTCCGCCGTTTTCCCGGTTGCGACGCGATCGGCGTTCCGGAGACTCTTTACGCTGCCGGCGGCCGTTGTGTCGTCGATTCGGTCTGTTTCCCTCGTGCGGCTGCCGGCCGCCGGGCCGTCGGGATGATTTTCCGGGGGTATATCGACATTCCGGCAACCGGGATCTACACCTTTGCGCTCGCTTCCGACGACGGCGCCATCCTGCGTATCGGCGGCAGGGTGGTGGTTGATAACGACGGAGAACATCCTCTGCTCGAAAAAAGCGGACAGGTTGCGTTGTCTGCGGGCCTGCATCCGCTCGAACTGCGCTATTTCGATTACAACGGCGGCGAGATTCGTCTTGTCCTGCTCGGCGACGACGGTGCCCGCCACCCGCTCGATACCGACCTGCTCCGCCACGATCCGTGAGGATTGTACTTTCGGTTTAAAGTCGTGTGATTGTCAATGCGTGTGCGAATTGTTTGCAGGAAGCTAAAAAACAAGGGGTCGCAATATTTTGCAACCCCTTGTTTACAATAGTGGAGAATACGAGAGTCGAACTCGTGACCTCTTGCATGCCATGCAAGCGCTCTAGCCAACTGAGCTAATCCCCCAATGCAGGTGCAAAGATAATCGGATTTTTTTATTTCTGCAATTTACGCTCGGAAAAAATCGCCGAAAATGAATTTTTACCGTAAAATCCGCCGCAGATCCGCATCCGGATCGTATCTGGACTGCGGGCAGAGCCGTTCTGGGCTGCATCAGGTGCGCATTCAGATGCGTTTATGGCGGTATTCGGACCGTATACCGGACCGTATACCGAGCCGCATCAACTGTGGCGGGATAGCTTCTGAACGGCATCCGAGCTGTAGCCGGCCTGTATACAGAGCTGCATTAACCGTAGCGAGACTGCATCCGAACTGTAGTCGGACTGCATGCAAGCCGCATAGGGAACTGCATTGACGGCCCTCGCCGGATATGTCGCCGGATATGTCGCCGGATATGTCGCCGGATATGTCGCCGGCTCATCGTTGACGGGTCCCGGCGTCGCCGGGGCATATGAAATCTCCGATTTTTGCGTTATTGAATAGAGCCGGGCCATGAAAACGATTCGGAAAGCAAGGATCGGAACGGCTGTTGCACTGATGTTCGGCATTGCAGCTTCGGCCGGCAGCCTGCGGCGACTGAAAAACAGCATACTATGAAAGCAATCGAACTAACGACAACGGAATTCCAGAAGCGGATTTATGACTTCCGCGCCAATCCGGAATGGAAATACGAGGGCGATCTGCCCGCCGTAATCGATTTTTACGCTCCGTGGTGCGGTCCCTGCAGGATGATGGGGCCTGTTATGGAGTCGCTGGCCGAAGAATATGCCGGGAAGGTCCGCATATATAAGGTGAATGTGGACAAGGAAAAACGGCTTGCGGCGATATTCCGCGTGCGGAGCATTCCGACGTTCCTGTTTATTCCCATGTCCGGTGAACCGAAGCACGCTAACGGAGCCATGGAGATCGCCCACATGCGCCGGATCATCGACACCACGCTTCTCGAACACTGAATCGGTCCACGGCCGCAAGGACACACGGTATGAAGACATGCTTCTTGCCTTTTATGACTTTGCGGAGGGTGGGGGCAGCAGCAGGCTGCGCCCGCTCTGCATAAAACCTCCGCCTTGTTGCGATGGATGCCGTTCGGACGCGGGACCTGTTCTTGCGAACGCTTCTCGAAGCCCTTTCACCCATATGCCTGCTGTCGGAACCAGCGTATGCGGCATTTTGGTTGCCGGAAACGGGAGATATGCCTTGAAATAAGAAACAGCCGGAAATTCCGGCTGTTTCTTATTGAACTGTAACGAATTTTCAGGGACAGCATCCTTCCGGGATTGACGCCCTTCCGGAACAATGTCCTTTCGGAACAGGCTCCCTTCAGCATCAGCATCCTGCCGGGTGTCGCGCTGTCCTTCGGGGGATGGCCTGCGGACGCACTTTCTGCTGCGTCCCGCACGTGGTCCGGCCTGCCGTCCTCGCAGGCTTTCGTCCCGCAATTTTCCGTGATCCGGTCTTCCGTCCTCGCTGTCTTCCGTTACTCGATCTCCCAAGTCGCGCCCGAATGCAGCAACTCGTCCACCGAGTGGATTTTGCTCTGGGCTTTGACCTCCTCGACCTGCCGGGCGACCTCGCGGTCGTAGACCGTGGCGTCCTCGACGGCCCGGATTACACCCAAGGCGACGGGGTAGTCGGGGTACTTCATCGCCGCCAGCATCGAGTGGAGCGTCGTGTCGCGCTGGTGGGCGTCGTGCGTCAGCACGTCGTCCAGCGTGTAGCCGTCCTCTCCGACGGTTACGACCTTCAGCTTCATGTTCTCGAAGACGATGCCCTTCTGCTTGTCGGCTCCGAACAGCATCTTCTCGCCGTGGCGCAGCGTTACGGTGCGCTCCGCACGCGTGGCCTTGTCGGCGGCGAATTCACCGTGGGTCTTGTCGTTGAATATCACGCAGTTCTGCAGGACCTCGACTACCGACATGCCTTTGTGCATCGCGGCGGCCACCATGCACTCCTTCGAAAGTCCCACCTCCATGTCCACCGACCGGGCGAAGAACGTGCCCTTGGCGCCGATCACCAGTTCGCCGGGGTTGAACGGCTTCTCGACCGTGCCGTAAGGCGAGGTCTTGGTGATTTTGCCCAATTTCGAAGTGGGGGAGTACTGGCCTTTGGTCAGGCCGTAAATCTCGTTGTTGAACAGAATGACGTTGAGGTCCACGTTGCGGCGGATGGCGTGGATGAAGTGGTTGCCGCCGATGGCCAGCGAGTCGCCGTCGCCCGTGGTGACCCAGACGTTGAGCCGCGGGTTGGCGACCTTGACGCCCGTCGCCACGGCGTTTGCGCGGCCGTGTACGGAGTGGAACCCGTAGGTTTTCATGTAGTAGATGAAGCGCGACGAGCATCCGATGCCCGACACGAACGTGAACATGTTGTGCGGCGTGTCGGTGGCGTCGGCTATTTCGGGCAGCGCGCGCTGCACGGCGTTGAGGATGGCGTGGTCGCCGCATCCGGGGCACCAGCGTACCTCCTGATCGCTTTTGAAATCCGCTGGGGTGTATTTGTATTCTGCCATGGCGTTACTTCAATAAGGATTCGAATTTTTCTTTCAGTTCTACGACCGTAAAGGGCAGGCCCTCGCATTTGTTGTACTGTTCGTAGCGGAACTCCTGCAGGTTTTGGCGCAGGTAGTTGGCGAACTGACCTTCGTTCAGCTCGCAGACGACGATCCGGCGGAATTTCGCGAAGATGTCGCGCACGCCGTGCGGCAGCGGGTTGATGTAGTTGAAATGTGCGAGCGACACGCGTTTGCCTTCGGCGCGCATCTGATCGACGGCGTTCTGCAGGTGTCCGCGCGTTCCGCCCCATCCCACGACGAGCAGGTCGCCTTCCGGGTCGCCCCATACGGTTTGTGCGGGAATGTCGTCCGCGGCTTTGGCCACCTTCGCGGCGCGCGTCGAGACCATCTTCTGGTGGTTGGCCGGATCGTGCGAGATGCAGCCCTTTACGCAGTCTTTTTCCAGACCGCCCACGCGGTGCTCCAGCCCTACCTTGCCGGGGAACGCCCAGCCGCGGGCCAGCTTTTCGTCGCGCACGTAGGGCATGAATCCGCCTTCGGGCGCATCGTCTACGATCGGCGGCTGGATCGCCGGGTAGTCCTTCATCGAGGGAATGCGCCACGGCTCCGAGCCGTTGGCGATGAAGCCGTCGGTGAGCAGGATCACGGGCGTCATGTGCTCCATCGCCAGCCGTCCTGCCTCGAACGCATAGTGGAAACAGTCGCTGGGCGACGATGCCGCCACGACGATCACCGGGCACTCTCCGTTGCGGCCGTAAAGGGCCTGCGAGAGGTCGCTCTGCTCGGTTTTGGTCGGCAGACCCGTTGAGGGGCCTCCGCGCTGTACGTCCACGACCACCAGCGGCAGTTCGGTCATTACGGCCAGTCCCAGCGCTTCGCTCTTGAGCGAGAGTCCGGGACCCGACGTGGTCGTCACGGCGAAGTTGCCGACGAACGCCGCGCCGATGGCGGTGCAGATGCCCGCTATCTCGTCTTCGGCCTGCACGGTCTTCACGCCGAGGTCCTTGCGCTTGGCAAGCTCTTCGAGGATGACCGTCGCCGGAGTGATCGGATACGAACCGCAGAAGAGCGGCAGCCCGGCTTTCTCGGCGGCGGCGCACAGGCCCCATGCCGTCGCCACGTTGCCGTTGACGGTGCGGTAGGTGCCCTTTTCGAGCGGCGCCGGGGCTACGGTGTAGGTGTTGGCGAACTGATGGGTGTTGGCCGCATAGTTATAGCCCGCGTCGATCGCCAGCTTGTTGGCTTGGGCCACGACCGGATTTTTCCGTGCGAATTTGGTCTCCAGATATTTGTATGCGTACGCTTCGGGGCGGTCGAAGAGGTAGAAGCAGATGCCCAGCGCGAACATGTTCTTGCACTTGACCACGGCCTTGTTGTCCAGTCCGGTCTCCTTGAGCGCTTCGCGCGTCATCGACGTGATGTCGGGGATGACGACGTTGTATTCGTTCAGTTCAAGCTCCGCGATCGGGTCGAGCGTGGCGAATCCCGCTTTCCTGAGATGCTCTTCGGTGATCGAATCGCCGTCGATGATCACCGTCGCGCCCTGCTTGAGCCATTTGCGGTTGGCCTTGAGCGCTGCGGGGTTCATGGCTACGAGCACGTCGCAGTAGTCGCCGGGGTTGAGTTCGCGGTGACTGCCGAAGTGTACCTGAAATCCCGATACGCCGGCCACGGTTCCCTGCGGCGCACGAATTTCGGCGGGGTAGTCCGGAAAGGTCGAGATGCCGTTTCCGAGCAGGGCCGAAGTGTCTGAAAAGAGCGTACCCGTGAGCTGCATGCCGTCTCCTGAGTCTCCTGAGAAGCGAATCACGACATCCTGCAACTCCCGTACATTGGTTTTCTCCATGTCTTGTTTCGGATTAGTAGGGTTTAGAAAAACAATATTGCAAATATATAAATTTATTGTCAGTTTGTTCCCCGGAGACGACTTTTTTCGGGGCTTTCCTGCGGCTTTTTTGCGGGGCGTTTCGGTTTTTCGGTGATAATATGTGCGGATTCGGCGTATTCCGGCTTTTGTTTCGTTCGGAAAACGCCCGTTTCTGCACGAATCCGAAAGCGGGGAGTTTTTTAAATTTTTTTGGAATGCCGCCGTCCAGTGTCGAAGAACGGGAAGGCGTGATCCGTATGAATCATGCGAAGGCGCTTGCTGTCGCGTTGGACTGTTGATTTGTTTCGATACTCGGACCGCCGGGCTGCTTTGCCCGGCGGTTTGCGTATTATGGTCATGGCAGGGGCGGAACGGTTCCGGCCGGCGGAAAATCCCGCAGCTTCTTTTTGCCGCGTAATTGTGCGGCTGGGTTTGAGGGGGTATCCTTCCGCCGGACGGGTGGTCGGCGACCGGAGCGTTTACCTTGTTCTGTTCCGGACGTAAATGAACTTCTGCTCTTTGTTTGCAGACAGTCGTTCTTCGGTTTCGATTGCCTCGGAGAGGGCTTTCACCAGCAGCGAAAGTTTTTTGTAGCCGTAGTTGCGGGGGTCGAAATCGGGCATTTTCTTGGTCAGGACACTGCCGACGATGCCGAGGAATGCCCAGCCGCTGTCGTCGGCGGCGTCTTCTATGGTATTGGCGAGCAGGTCTTTGAAATCGTCGTCTATCGGACGGATGATCGACTGGGACTGAGCCGGGTCCTGCATCTGGGACTGAGCCGTAACCTGAGGCTGCTCCGAAGCGGGAACCACACCCGGAGTCTGTCCCGGAGCCGGAGCGGTTTTTTTGCCTGCGGCGGCTTCCGGCGTTCCGGGGGCCTGCGTGTCAGACGTCTGACGTCTTTTGGCGGATGTCTTTTTTTGTGCGGCTTTCGCTGCCGGTGTCTGTGTCGCAGCCGGAGCGGGACCCGGTGCAGGCGCAAGTGCCGGCGTCGGAGCGGCAGGCTGTCCGAGAATCTCGACGTAGATGAATTTGTCGCACGATTTGATGAACGGTTTCGGCGTTTTCTTTTCGCCGAAGCCCAGCACCTCGCGGCCCGATTCGCGGATGCGGCTTGCCAGACGCGTATAGTCGCTGTCGCTCGATACGATGCAGAAGCCGTTGACCGACTCCTTGTGCAGGATGTCCATCGCGTCGATTATCAGCGCCGAGTCCGTTGCGTTCTTGCCTGTGGTGTAGGCGTACTGTTGGATCGGGGTGATCGAGTTTTCCAGCAGTATGCTTTTCCATGCCGCGAATTTCGGATCGGTGAAGTCGCCGTAGATCCGCTTGATCGTCGGCGTTCCGTAATTGGCTATTTCGTCGAGTATGTCTTTGATTTTCCGGTGTGAGATATTGTCCGCATCGATCAGCACCGCGAATTTTTTATCGGAGAGTTCCATATTGGGTCGTCTTTGTTTCCGGCAAGATACGAATTTTTTCCTCAGATTGTTGCTCCGGCCGGACCGTTCCGGTCTTTTCGGCTTGTTTTGTTCTGTTTGTTCTGTTTTTCAGCTGCCGTTTCGCTGCCTTTTTTGCGGTGCTTCCGCATTTCCTCATCGTTCCCGTTCCGAACTTTCGGCTCCGGCCTTTTCGGAGCCTGTCCCGGCTTCTCCCGGATCTGCCTCGATTCTTCTCTGATTCCTGCCCGGTCCTTTCCCGGCCCCACCCACACGAATGCCTCTCCCCTCGGATTTTTACGGCGTGAATTTTTTGCGGGCCTTCGGTGCCGGCCGGCGGGCCGCCGTTATCGGATCGAATTCATTCGGATGCTCGCCTTGACCAGCGCGATCGCGCGGATGCGGCTGAGCGCAACCTCCTTGTCGGCGTGGTGGGGATTCTGGCTGACGAGTTTGACGTAACCCTCGCGGTCGGATTTCTGGATGTATTTCACCGTGACGTACTCTTCGCCGTCGATGTCGATCGACAGCAGGTACATGTCGCCCCAGAATATGTCGTCGATGTTGCCCAGTTGCTTGTACAGCACGATGTCGCCGCTTTTGAGCAGCGGATACATCGAGTCGCCCACTATATATATCGCGCCGTCGCATTTCGGCAGGTTGGGGATGTGGATGAAGTTCACGGGTTTGGCCTGCGCCTGATCCGTGAACAGCGGCACCAGTCCCGCCGTCCCCTCGATCGAGTAGAGCGGCACGCTCTGCAGCGGCAGCGAATTGTCCGTGCGGAGTCTGTAGGCCGTCAGGTCGGGTTCGGCGTTGAACATGTTGCCTTTGCCGCTCTCCAGCCATTCGGGGTTTACGTTCAATTCCTGAACCAATATGTTGCGGTTCCGGGCCGAGAGTCCGGCTTTCCCCGTTTCGATCATCGAAAGGGCCGCTTTGCCGATGCCAAGATGCTGAGCCAATTGTTCTTGCGTCATGCCCAGCTGTTTTCGTATCAATTTTACCCGCGTGTTCATAGCTTTTAATCGGAAAATTTTATATCAAAAAATTGTATTTTTCGATTGGAAATTCAAATTTTGAACCTATATTTGTGCTGTAAAGTTAAACAATTTATTTGTACATGCAAATTATTTTGCAAAAATCCTGCTAATTATCAACTATGTATTCGGTTTCACCTGAACTTTATCAAGAGGTGGCGGCGCGTTTGGCGGATGCTGTCGACGGGGAAAACTACTTTTCGGGATCGCTCGCATTCCGTTTCGGCGATACGGACTGCCGTTTTACGGCGTCGGTCATCGTCTACCGGACGCGGCTCTCGCAGCCCGAAGGCGATGCGGAGCCTGTTTCGGACCTCGTGCCCGTATGGTGGGAGTTTCACACCTTCTCGGCGGAGGGCGAAATGCTGAACGATTTCGATTTTTCCGAGATGAAGCGCTTTGTCTGATCCCTGCCGTGGGCATGTCCTGCCGCCGGTGTGCGCAACCGCCCGATCCCCGCTTTGCATCGGGCCGCTCCCCGGCCGCAGGCCGTGCGCCCTCCGGCTCCCCGCCTCGTTCGTTCCGGCATTTACCCTTCCTTGGCGCGGCGCAGCCCGCCGGAACGCTCTTTTTCTCTTCGAACCTCCCGCCGCGGCGCCGCGCATGGGTTCAAAATTTCTACAAATGGTCTTGAAATCCAAATTGTCCTCTGCGGAAGCTGATTCCGCAGAGGTTTTTGTTCCGGCCGGCATTCTTGCTCCGGATTATCCTGCGAATTCTCTCGCCGGCGAATTTTTGCTCCGTGATCCGCTTTCCGGCGATCCGCTTTCCGGTGCATCACTTCCCGGTGATCTGCTCCCCGGTGATCTGCTCCCCGGCGAACTTCTCCCCGGTTCCGATGTTTTGGCTTCCGGTGCTTGCGGCTCACGTGGTTGCGGCACCGGTTCCGCTTCGTCCGGTTTTGCGCCGTCTGATTCCGTTCTTCCCGATTCTGCGCCGTTGGATTTCGCTCCTTCCGGTTCTGCTCTGTCCGATTCTGCTCACTCTGCTTCTGCCTCCTTTTCCTCGCTTTCCGGCGTCACCTCGGCAGTTTCCGGCCCGGCCGACCTTCCTCCGTTCGAGCGGTTCGCCCTCGGAGTCTATCCCTTTCTGGAGTTGCAGCCTTTCCACCGGGCCTATTACCGCGTGCTCGAAGCTTTCGCCGCGGGCCGTGTCCGGCGGCTGATCGTCACCATGCCGCCCCAGCACGGCAAAAGCGTCGGCGCCACGACCCTGCTTCCGGCCTATGTGCTGGGGCTGGACCCCGATCAGCGCGTGGCGATCGCCTCCTATTCCGGGGCGCTGGCGTCGAAATTCAACCGCCGTGTCCAGCGTATCATCGAGTCGCGCGAATACGCCGCGTTCTTCCCTGCGACGACCATCAAGCAGGGTTCCAAGCCGCCCAGCTATATCCGCACGGCCGACGAGGTCGAAATCATCGGCTGCCGGGGCGGCCTGCTTTCGGTGGGCCGCGAAGGTTCGCTCACGGGCAACCGCGTCGATTGTTTTATCCTCGACGACCTCTACAAGGACGCCCTCGAAGCCAATTCGCCGCTCATCCGCGCCAACTGCTGGGAGTGGTATACGTCGGTGGTCCGCACCCGCATGCACAATGCTTCGCGTGAGCTGATCGTCTTCACCCGCTGGCACGAAGAGGACCTGATCGGCACGCTCATGGCCCGCGAACCGGTCGCGGAGCTGAAGGAGTGGGCGCAGCTCGACGGCCTGTCCGCCGACACGTGGCTGCACCTGAACTTCGAAGCGCTCAAATCCTCGCCGCCGACCGGAATCGACCCGCGCATGCCGGGCGAGGCGTTGTGGGAGCAGCAGCAGGGCCGCGCCCTGCTCGAAGCCAAGCGGCGGCTCGATCCGCTGCAGTTCGAAAGCATGTATCAGGGGCATCCCTCCTCGCGCGAGGGGCTTTTATACGGGCTGAATTTCGCCGAGTACGACGACCTGCCGCACGAGATCGTCCGCCGCGGCAACTATACCGACACGGCCGATACGGGCGACGACTACCTCTGTTCGCTCTCGTACGCGGTCGATGCCGACGGGGCGATCTACATCACCGACGCCGTCTATACGCGCGAACCGATGGAGGTCTCCGAACCGCTGGTCGCCGAGATGCTGCTGCGCTCCGACACGCGGCAGGCGGCCGTCGAGAGCAACAACGGCGGCCGCGGCTTCGCCCGCGCCGTGCAGTCGCTCTCGCCCGGCGTGCGCATCGAATGGTTTCATCAGGGAGGCAACAAGGAGGCCCGCATCCTCTCCAATTCGGCCACTGCGCTTCACCTCCTGCGGTGGCCGCGGGGCTGGAATTTCCGCTGGCCCGAACTCTACGCCCACCTGACCACCTACCGCCGCCGTTTCCGCGCCAACCGCTGGCACGATGCCGCCGACGTGGTGACGGGCATCGTCGAACGCGAAGCTGCCGACCGCAGCCGGAGCCGCGTGCGGGGCGTGCGGTTTCTGTAGGTCGGGATCGGGTTTTTGCGGCCTAAAAGTAGTATTTGAAACCGACCGTCGGGCTGATTCCGAGCTGGAAAGAGACCCCGTTCACACCCGTTCCCGAATATGACAGGTAGCTGTAGTCCAACGTCAGAAGGCTGACTGATAGTCCGATATGGGCCGACGGCCTGATTTCGAACGCTCCGAGCGACAATCCTGCATCGAAGCCGTATCCGCTGGTCCCGTCCGTCGATGCGAACGCGAATCCCACGGCCAGCTGCGGCGTGTAGTAGAAGCGGTCGCACAGTCTGACGTAATAGGCGAGGCTGGGACCTGCCGTCAGCCCGTGCGTCGTTTCGCCGTCGGATGAAATCAGTTGGTAGCCGATCGAGCCGCCGACGCGCAGTCGGTCGGATGCGAAATAACCGAATTCGGGTGCAAATCCGAATGTCGTCTGCGATGCGGAGGAGCCGTCGATGCTGATCGACGTCGTCGTTATGCCGATTATTCCGCCGACATATTTGTCACCCCTGCTTTGGGCGGAGAGGGTCGGAATACACAGCATAAGGGCCAGAGCCGGAAAGAGAAGTTTTTTCATGCTTGTCGATTTAAAGGTTAGCGGTTGAGTGACGTTTGCGCTTCCAAGTTAGAAAAAAAAGCGATATCCGCCGTTTTTTTGCCTGTAAAAAATGCCGCTTTTCACTTCCGGACAGCCGGCCGGCCGCGGCTTCCCGCCCCGAAAAGGCAGCCGCTGCGGCGGCGCAATGTGAAGCCTGCGTTAAATTATCTTCCCGTGCGGAACCAATCGCCCCGATTTTTCGTACCTTTGGCCCCATGGTTATTTAGTTCGCACTAATCCCAATTTAACATGAAAGCATTGAAAATCGGAAATTTGCTCGCCACCGTCCCCATCGTGCAGGGCGGCATGGGCGTAGGCATATCCCTCTCCGGACTGGCTTCGGCCGTCGCCAATCAGGGCGGCGTCGGCGTCATTTCGTCGGCAGGTCTCGGAGCCATCTACAACAACTATTCGAAAGACTACCGCGCCGCCTCGATCTGGGGGCTTAAGGAGGAGCTTCGCAAGGCCCGCGAAGCCACGCGGGGCATCGTCGGCGTAAACGTCATGGTCGCCATGTCGAACTTCGCCGACATGGTGAAGACCGCTGTCGCCGAGAAGGCCGACATCATCTTTTCGGGCGCCGGGCTGCCGCTCAACCTGCCGTCGTTCCTCACGGAGGGCGCCAAGACCAAGCTGGCCCCGATCGTGTCGTCGGCGCGTGCGGCGAAACTGTTGTGTCAGAAGTGGTTCTCGGAGTACAAGTACATCCCCGACGCCATCGTCGTCGAAGGTCCCAAGGCGGGCGGTCACCTCGGATACAAGGAGGAGCAGCTCGCCGACGAGCATTTTTCGCTCGAAGCCCTCGTTCCCGAAATCGTCGCCGAGGTGCGCGCTTTCGGTGCCGAACACGACTGCCATATTCCCGTCATCGCGGGCGGCGGCATCTATACCGGCGAGGATATCTACCGCATCATGCAGCTGGGCGCCGACGGCGTGCAGATGGGCACGCGCTTCGTGACCACCGAGGAGTGCGATGCCGATCCGGCCTTCAAGCAGACCTATCTCGACGCCAGACCGCAGGACATCGAGATCATCAAAAGTCCCGTCGGCATGCCGGGGCGGGCGATCCACAGCTCGTTCCTCGACCGGGTGAAAGAGGGGCTTAAACGCCCCAAGAACTGCCCGTTCGACTGCATCAAGACCTGCGACGTGACGCACAGTCCCTACTGCATCATGCTGGCGCTCTACAACGCATTCAAAGGCAAGCTGCAGAACGGCTACGCCTTCTGCGGCGCCAATGCATGGCGCGCCGAGAAGATTCAGTCGGTGCGCGACCTGATGGCTGCGCTCCGGGAAGAGTACGATAACTTTTCGCTGAAGGAAAAACTCTTCGGCGCAAGATAAGCCCCCTCCCGGTTTGCGGGATAATATTTCGGCAGGCGTTCCCGGACGCCTGTCTTTTCAGCCCCTAATTTATTAGGGGCTTTTTATTTGGCGGTGAATTTTTTTCGGCGTCCGCGTTCCACCGGGTTGATTTTTTATTATATTTGACTCCCGGTTAGGTTATTGATGGTGTTTTGCCGGACGATCATCGAAAACATTACTGGGCTTTTTGTCGTGAGTCCGGAGAGACTGCTGTCGGTACTGCCGTATTATTAATTCTTAAAACTTGGTTTATGAGAAACTTTTTAAGGAAATCAGCTTTGCTGATGGCTGCATCGCTGGCGTTTTTCGCCTGCGACGACGATGAGAAGAAGGTCCCCGAAACGGTCGTGACGCTCGACCGTACGGAGCTGAATCTCAATGTCGGGTTTTCCGAAACGCTCGTGGCGACCGTTACCCCCCCCCTGCAGGATGGCGTGACGGTTGCTTGGTCTACTGACGACGAGGTGGTTGCGAAGGTCGAGGACGGTGTGGTCACCGCTCTTGCCGCCGGTGAGGCCACTATCACTGCCAGCGTAGGCGAGAGCAAGGCGACCTGCAAGGTGACGGTGGCTTACGTTGCGCCGAAGATCGGCGACTATTACTATTCCGACGGTACGTGGAGCGACGGCGGACTGGTAAGCATCGAGGCCGACGGACTGAATCCCGTCTGGGCCGACACCAAACCCGCTCCCGTTGCCGGTAAGACCGTTATCGGCATCGTCTGCCAGACGGACGAAAACCGGATCGCCGCCGGCGACAAGGAGAAGGGCTATACGCACGGGTATGTGATGGCTCTTAAAAACGCCCACGGACCCGACAAAACGACCACATGGTGGTCGGGCGATATGGAATTCTCCTGCCTGAAAGGCGCCAAACTCGCTTCTACGTGGTACGGACATCTCAACGGTTACGACGATACGATGACCGTACTTGCCACTTACGGGGACAATATCAACTTGATGCCCGCCTTCGATTGGACGCTGAACAGCTTCCCGCTTGCGGCTCCCGCTTCGTCGAGCGGCTGGTTCCTGCCCAGTACCGGCCAGCTTTGGGATATGATTGCCAATTTCTGCGGACACGATGTGGCTGTTATCATGAAAGGGTGGCAGACGCTCGGACGCGATGCCACGTGGTATTGCTCCGAGAAGGTCGGCTACGATGCGCTGGCCCGTATCAATTCCGTGATGTCTGAAATTCCCGACGCAGACAAGGATGTGCTTGAAATCGACGACGAAAAACATAAATTCTGCTCGCTGTGGGCTTCTACGCCCTACGACGACGAGTCGGCCTGCCTTATTGAGATCGGCACTGACGGAATGATCGAGTGTATGGCCAATTGGTATAATGCCGACTGCTACGCCCGTCCGATCCTTGCATTCTAACATAGATCGCTTTTGCGGAAGTGCGGAGTGTTTTTCCGCCGCTTCCGGACCTGCTCCCGGCCGTTCGGCCGGGGGCTTTTTTGTGGCCGGCTGCATCCGGCTCATGCGGCTTCGGCGTCCGGTTTCTGCCGTTTTCGCGTCCGGCTCCTACAGCTCCTGCAGCCGCGCCACGGGCGAGACGCCGAGCGACGAGAAGTCGCCGTGCTGGTAGCGGTAGTAACCCGCCATGGCGATCATCGCGGCGTTGTCCGTCGTGAACTTGAATTCGGGCAGGAACGTGCGCCAGCCGCGCCTGCGGCCCTCTTCGACGATCCCGTTGCGCAGTCCTGAGTTGGCCGAAACGCCGCCCGCGATGGCGATGTCGCGGATGCCGAGGTCCTTGGACGCCCGCACCAGCTTGTCCAGCAGGATTTCGACGATCGTCCTCTGCAGCGAAGCGCAGAGCGAGGCCTTGTTGTTCTCGATGAAACCGGGATCGTTGGCCACGGCGTCGCGCAGCGTGTAGAGGAACGAGGTTTTTAGCCCCGAAAACGAGTAGTCGTATCCGTCTACGTGGGGCCGTGCGAACCTGAACGCCTTCGGATCGCCCTCCTTGGCCAGTTTGTCGATCACCGGGCCGCCGGGGTAGGGCAGTCCCATCACTTTGGCACACTTGTCGAAGGCTTCGCCCGCGGCGTCGTCGATGGTCGTGCCGATGATCTCCATTTCGAGGGGAGAATCCACGCGCACGATCTGCGTGTGGCCGCCGCTCACGAGCAGGCAGAGGAACGGGAATCCGGGGTGCGGCAGCGCGCGGTCCTGAAGGTCGATGAAATGCGAAAGTATGTGTCCCTGAAGGTGATTGACCTCGACCATCGGGATATTGTGCGCGATGGAAAGCCCCTTGGCGAACGATACGCCCACCAGCAGCGAACCTAGCAGTCCGGGGCCGCGCGTGAAGGCGATGGCGTCGATCTCTTCGGGCGTCAGTCCGGCCTCCTTGAGCGCCGTGTCCACCACGGGAATGATGTTCTGCTGGTGCGCCCGCGAAGCCAGTTCGGGGATCACGCCGCCGTATTTGATGTGGACGGCCTGCGAGGCGATGACGTTCGACAGCAGCACGTTGTTGCGTATCACGGCGGCGGATGTGTCGTCGCACGAGGATTCGATGCCCAGAATAGTAATATCCATGCGGTTTTTCGTTTTTTTAACTAATTATAGTTAAATTTGCAGGTTATAACGACCTATCAATGCGCAAAGGTATAAAAATATTGGGAAAGGTGTTATCGGCCGCTGTATTGTTGCTGATAATTCTGCCTCTGGCGCTCTCGTTGCTGCTCGACATTCCGGCCGTGCAGAACTACGTGGTGCAGAAAGCCGTGCGCATGGCGTCGAAGAAGCTCGAAACCACCGTCAGCATCGACCGCGTGGACATCGGGCTTTTCAGCCGGGTCAAGATCAAGGGTTTCTATGTCGAGGATTACCAGCGCGACACGCTGCTCTACGTGGGCCGTCTCGACGCCTTCGTCACCGGACTGGGCATCTTCGGCGGGGGTCTTTCGCTGAGCCGCGGCGAGATCGCCGACGCCAAGCTCTACCTGCGCGAGACGCCCGGCGGGGAGATGAACATCAAGCAGATCGTCAATCGTATCAGCAACCCCGACAAACCCAAGAAAGGCAACTTCCGCCTGTCACTGCGCAAGGCGTCGATCGAGAATATGGACCTCTGTCTGGAACGGCTCGACCGCCGCGACCCGGAGTTCGGCATCGACTTCAGCCATATGCACCTCTACGGCATCACGGCATATGTGAATGACTTCACCATCGACGGGCAGTCCATCTACACCACCATCGAAACCCTCTCGGCGCGCGAGCGCAGCGGCTTCGCCCTCGACCGCTTCGCCGGGCGGTTCTACCTGACCAACGGCTGCATGGGTTTCGAGGACGTTTCGGTCGTGACAGGCCGTTCGAACGTCCAGATTCCCTACATCTCGCTGGCGGGCGATTCGTGGGCCGAGTACAAGGACTTCATCGGCGAGGTGCGCATCGACGGCGCGCTGCGCAATACGACCGTCTCGACGGACGACATCGCCTATTTCGCCCCCAAGCTGCGCGGCTGGCATACCGATTTCAGCAACGTCAATGTCGAGGTCGCGGGCGTGGTCGCCGATTTCACGGCCAAGGTCAAAAGCATGCAGATCGGCGAGGGTACGTGGCTCATCGCCGACGCTTCGGTCCGGGGGCTTCCCGACATCCGGCAGACCCGTTTCGACCTGAACGTTCCGCGGCTCAAATCCTCCGCCGAAGCCGTCGACGAACTGGCTGCGGGGATCGGCGGCCGCGAGTTGTCCGACAAGCTGGTCGGCATACTGGGCAACACGGGGCAGATCGACATCAACGCTCGCTTCAAGGGGCTGCTTTCGTCGTTCGACATGCAGCTCGGCGCCTCGACCGGCGTGGGCGAGGTGACCTGCAACCTGCGGATGACGCCGCTCAAGGCGGGGCGCAGCAGCGTGCGGGGCGACGTGGAGACGCACAACCTGCGTCTGGGCGAGCTGCTCGGCCGCCGCGACCTGTTGGGCAACGCGACCCTCACGGCCTATGTCGACGGAGTGGTCGGCAAAGGCTATACCGACGCCAACGTCGTGGGCAACGTCACGCAGCTGGGCTTCAACGACTATATCTACGACTCGCTGCGGCTCGACGGCCGCCTGCGCAACCGCCAGTTCGACGGTCGCGTCACGGCCCGCGATCCCAACCTCGATTTCGATTTTTCGGGGCTGGTCGACTTCAACGACTCGATTCCGCGCTACGACTTCACGATGGACCTGCGCCATGCCGACCTCGCCCGGCTCCATATCAACCGCCGCGACTCCGTCTCGCAGCTCGCGGCGCGTATCGAGGCCAATGCCGGGGGGCGCTCGCTGGACGACCTGAACGGCCGCATCCACGTCACCGACGCCGTCTACCGCTACAACGACAAGCGGATCACCTCGAAGACCATGACCGTCACGGGCGAGAACTCGGCGCGGAGCAAACTCGTCGAACTGCGCTCGGACTTCGCCGACGCCACGTTCCGCAGCAAGACCAGCTACCGCGAAGTCTTCGAATACCTGCGCCGCAGCGCATGGAAATACCTGCCCCTGCTGCGCCGCGGCGAGGGCGACCCGACGCCCCGCGGCCGCAAGACGGCCGTGGCCAACGACTATTCGCTGCTGTCGGTCAATATCCGTCACATAGACCCCATCACCGACGCCATCACGGCCGGCCTGCAGATCGCCGACGGGTCGTCGATGCAGCTGCTTTTCAACCCGGCCAGCGACCAGCTTTCGCTCAAGGCGACGTCGGAATACGTCGAGCGCAAACGCATGCTGGCCACACGCCTGAGCATCAACGCCTCCAACCGGGGCGACTCGCTCACGGTCTACGCTTCGGCCGAGGATCTCTACGCCGGGGTGCTGCACCTGCCGCAGCTGTCGCTCACGGGCGGCGCCAAACAGGGCCGCATGCAGGTTTCTGCGGGTTTCAACGATACGCTGCGCAAGGTGTCGGGACTGCTGGGCGTGCAGGCGCACGTGGTGGACGAACACGGACCCAACGGCCGCGTCGTGGACCTGCGCATCCTGCCTTCGCACGTCACCCGCGGTTCGAAGACGTGGCAGATTTACGCCCGCAAGATACAGCTCGACACGGCGCAGGTCGTGATCGACCGGTTTTTCGTGATGAACCGCGAGCAGGAGCTGCTGCTGGACGGCGTCGCCTCGCGCAGCCGCGAGGATTCGGTGACGCTGCGCCTGCGCAACTTCGACCTCGCGCCCTTCATGCAGGTCGCCGAGCGCATGGGATACGTCGTCGAGGGGCGTACCAACGGTGCCGCGACGATGAAATCCGTGCTCCATGGGGGCGAAATCTCCGCCGACATCCTGCTTGACAGTCTGGAGGTCAACGACATTCCGGCTCCTCCGCTGAGGCTCTCTTCGCGCTGGGATTTCTCGCGCAACCGCGCCGGGGTGACCGTCACCGACCGCAACAAGCGCGATACGCTTATCCGGGGCTTCTACGCCCCTTCGCAGGTGCGCTACTACGCCCGGCTGGACATTGACAGTCTCGACATGGGGCTGCTCGACCCGGTGCTTTCGGGCGTGATTTCCCAGACCGAGGGCCTCGCCTCGGCCGAACTGGTGCTGCAGGGCCAGCGCCGGGACGCCGACCTGACGGGCCGGATTCACGTTAGGGGACTCTCGACGAAGGTCGATTTTACGCAGGTGGCCTATTCGATGCCCGAAGCCGTGCTCGACGTGCGGGGCAACCGCTTCCGCGCGTCGAACGTTCCGGTCTTCGACCCCGAAGGCAACCGGGGCCGCTTCGACATAGACCTGAGCCTGCAGCACCTCTCCAACATCGCCTACGACGTGCGTGTCGCACCCCAGCAGATGCTGGTGCTCAACACCACGGCGCAGGACAACGATTTCTTCTACGGCAAGGTCTACGCTTCGGGCACGGCGCGCATTTCGGGCGACAAGGGCGCCGTCAATATGGACATCGCCGCCTCCACCGACGACCATTCGTCGTTCTTCATGCCGCTGTCGAACAAATCCAATATCTCGTACGCCGATTTCGTGACCTTCAAGGAGAAGCCCAAGGCCGACACGGTCGATAATCTGGCGCGCCGGAAGATGATGTTCGAACGCCGGCGCCAGCAGAAAACCGTCGCCGGCAGCCAGATGGACATCGCGCTGGCGCTCAACGTCCGTCCCGGCGTCGAGGTCGAGCTGAGCGTGTCGGGCAATACGCTCAAGGGCCGCGGAGACGGAACGCTCAACCTGCAGATCAATCCCCGCTCGAACGTCTTCGAGATGTACGGCGACTATACCATCACCGAAGGGAGCTTCCTTTTCTCGCTCCAGAACATCATCAACAAGAAGTTCATCATCGAAAACGGCTCGACGATCCAGTGGACCGGTTCGCCGATGGACGCCATGCTCAATATCGACGCCATCTACAAGTTGAAAGCCTCGCTGCAGCCGCTGCTGCAGGGCACGGCCGAAAACGTGACGGCCGACCGCTCGGTGCCCGTCGAGTGCATCATCCACCTCGGCGACCGGCTTTCGAACCCGGCCATCACCTTCGACGTGAACGTGCCCGGCACCGACCCTGAGACGCAGGCCGTGGTCGCCAATGCGCTGACCACCCCTGAGACGGTCGATACGCAGTTCGCCTACCTGCTGCTGTTCAATAGCTTCATGTCCGAGAACAACGCCGCCTCGTCGAACATCGGCGCGTCGGTTTCGGCCGCGACGGGGCTGGAGTTCCTCTCGAACATGGTCAGCAACCTGCTCTCGAACGACGACTACAACATCGTCATCCGCTACCGCCCCAAGTCGGAGCTGACCAGCGACGAAGTGGATTTCGGCCTTTCGAAGAGCCTGATAAACAACCGTCTGTTCGTCGAGGTCGAGGGCAACTACCTGATCGACAACAAACAGGCCATCAACAGCTCGATGTCCAACTTCATGGGCGAAGCCTACATCACCTACCTGATCGACCGGGCGGGAACGCTCAAGGCCAAGGCCTTTACGCAGACCATCGACCGTTTCGACGAGAATCAGGGTCTTCAGGAGACCGGTGTCGGCATCTACTTCAAGGAGGATTTCGACAACTTCCGCGACCTGCGGCGACGCATCCGGGAGCGTTTCACCAACAAGAAGCGCAAGGCCCGGCGCGAAGCGCGCCGCGAGGCCGCACGCCGGGAAAAGGAGCTTCGACGTGCGGCGGCGGATACGCTGCAGGCGTTCCGATACGTTAAACATGAAAAGGATGCGCCCGCGCCGTGAAACGGATCGGCCGGAACCGGAAACAGAAAAAATTCAATGACAAACTTCTATAATTTCTAAAACACTATGATGACTTTTTTGCAGGCTGCCGAGGCGGTGGCCACCAGTGAGGAGACCCGTATGGGATTGTGGACGCTGTTTACCAAGGGCGGTTGGCTGATGTGGCCGCTGCTGGCGCTGGGCGGGGTGACGATCTTTATCTTCGTGGAGCGTTTCATGGCTATCCGCAAGGCTTCGGTGTTGGACATGAACTTCATGAACCGCATCCGCGACTACATTTCCGACGGCAAGATCCAGACGGCCGTGAATCTGTGCAAGAAGACCGACACGCCGATCGCCCGCATGATCGAGAAGGGCATCGAGCGCATCGGACGCCCGATGAGCGACGTGCAGACGGCCATCGAGAACGTCGCCAACCTCGAAGTCTCGAAGCTTGAAAACGGCCTGCCGTTTCTGGCGACGATCGCCGGCGGCGCCCCGATGATCGGTTTTCTGGGTACGGTGCTCGGTATGGTGCAGACCTTCATGGACATGTCGGCCGCAGGCGGCACGGTGGATCTGGGACTGCTTTCGAGCGGTATGTATGTGGCGATGGTGACCACCGTGATGGGTCTTATCGTCGGCATTCCCGCCTACTTCGGCTACAACTACCTCGTTGCGCGCATCGAGAAGCTGGTTTTCCAGATGGAGGCCAACTCGATCGCATTCATGGACATTCTGAATCAACCCGTTCAAAAATAACGCGCTATGGCAATTAAACACGGATCGAAGGTCGATAAGTCCTTCTCGGCATCGTCGATGACCGACCTGATGTTCCTGCTGCTGCTGTTTCTGCTGATCGCTACGACGCTGATCAATCCCAACGCCCTGAAGCTGATGCTGCCGAAAAGCTCCAACCAGCTTAAGGACAAGGCGATGACCACGGTTTCGATACAGGATGCGGGCCACGGCAAGTACCGCTATTACGTCGAACTGCAGGAGGTCGGCTCGATCGAGGGCGTGGAGCGTGCGCTCAAGACGCGTCTCGACGGACAGAAGGACGCCACCGTGTCGCTGCACTGCGACGAGACGGTAGCCGTGGGCGAGACGGTCAAGGTGATGAATATCGCCAAGGACAACAATTACAAGTTAATTCTGGCGACGGCGCCGAATTGACGGACGCCGTCCGGCGGCGGCAGCCGTCGCCAAAATCAGGTTTTATGTATTATTACGATCCAAATAACAGGAATCCCCGCAGGTGGGCGACGGTTGCGACGGCGGTCTACGCGCTGCTGCTGATCGGTTCGTTCGCGCTGGTCTCGTTCGACTTCCGGCAGATCCACGACAAGCCGGGCGATACGATCACGATCGACTTCACCGAGCCGCCTGCGCCCGAACCGCCCAAGCCGCGCGTCAGGACGGCCACCGAGCCGCGCGTGCACGACCGCACGGCTCCCGTCGAGCAGACGGCGCAGGTCTCCGGCAAGGACGAGACGACGCAGACGCCCAATCCCCGCGCGCTGTTCAACATGAACAAGGGCGGCGCCGACGAACCTGACAACGCGGGCAATCCCCGCGCTCCCGAAGGCGAGGACAAGGCCAGCGGCACCGGTCCGGGACTCAATCCCGACGGGCTGGACCAGCTGGATCAGGGCTTGCAGGGGCGCGGACTGGTGGGCGACCTGCCCAAACCTTCGTACCCCGGTTCGAAGAGCGGCAAGGTGATCGTCCGCGTGACGGTCGATGCTTCGGGACGGGTCACGAGTGCGGCCTACGAACCGAAAGGCTCGACCACCGACGCCGCCGAACTGGTCGAAGCCGCCAAAGCCGCGGCGCGCAAGGCGCGCTTTACCGAGAGCCGCGCGGCGGTGCAGGGCGGAACGATCACCTATGTTTTCCGTATGGAGTAATTTTTGAAACGAAAGACAATGCGATTTTTATTACTGACACTTTTCGGATGCCTGACCTTTGCGGCGGGCCGCGCCCAGCAGCCCGCGAAGATCGAGGGGGCGCATCTGCATATGGAGGTCGCGAGCCACGATTTCGGCGACGTGCCCCGCAAGGGCGGCGATCTGGTGCGCGAATTCACCTTCACCAACGACGGCACGGTGCCGCTGGTCGTGACGCGCGTCATCACCTCGTGTTCGTGTCTCAAGGCGTCGTACTCCAAACGGCCGGTCGCTCCGGGCGAGAGCGGAACCATCAGCATCATCTACGAACCCCACAAGAGCGAACCGGGCGTGTTCAACAAGGTGATTCAGATTTACTCGAATTCGGTGGACGGCCGCGACGTAATCACCGTGCAGGGCAACTCGATCGATCCGGAACCCCGCAAGGTCAAGACCGGGGAGGTGAAGATAAAGTATAAGAAAGATAAGTAGGATAGCCTTTCCGGGGACTGGTGGTTTCAGGTTTCCGGGGGCCGGGTTTTCGGGTTTCCGGGGGCTTGACGGTTTCGGGGGGGCGGCCGAAGTTTCCGCCCGCAATCCGCCCGCATGCGGGAAGTCTTCTCCGAGGAGGGGATTCAGGGAACAGACTTGCAAACGCCGCCTTTGGCGGCGGCAACGCCCGTCGGAGTCGATCCGCGGGCCGAATAATACATACACTACAATAAAGTAACTACGCTATTTATGGCAATTCTTTTTTCCAACGCAACGATCCTGCCGATGACGGCGGACGAAGGCGCTCCCAAAACCTTTACGGGTTTCGTGGGCGTCGCGGGCAGCCGCATCGCGCTGGTCACGGCGTCCGCTTCCGAAGCCGACGCATTCCGTGCCGCGCATCCCGACGCGCGGATCATCGACTGCACGGGCCGGCTTGTGATGCCGGGGCTTGTCAATACCCACTGCCACGCCGCCATGACGCTGCAGCGCAGTTATGCCGACGATATCGCCCTGATGGAGTGGCTTCACGACTATATCTGGCCGTTCGAAGCGCGGCAGACGGCCGACGACGTGGCGTTGGGAATGACTCTCGGCATTGTCGAGATGCTGTTGGGCGGCGTGACCTCGTTCGTGGATATGTATTACCACGAGAACCGCTGCGTCGAAGTGGCCGAGCGGCTGGGCATCCGCGCGATGCTGGGCTGCAACTATTTTGACAGCAACGTCGAAGAGGTGCTTCCCGAAGTGGGGCAGGCGGTGGAACTCGCCGCCGGCTGCGACCGGATCCGGATCGCCCTCGCGCCCCATTCGCCCTACACCGTGTCGCCCGAAAACCTGCGGCGCGGCAAAGAGACGGCCGAGCGGTACGGACTGCACCTGATGACCCATATCGCCGAGACGCAGGACGAGGTGCGCATCGTGCGCGAGAAATACGGCATGACGCCCGTCGAACACCTCGATGCGCTGGGCATGCTCGACGCCCGCACCATCGGCGCACACTGCATCCATTTGACCGACACCGACATTGCGACGCTGGCCGCGCGCGGCGTGGCCGTGTCGCACAACCCGCAGAGCAACATGAAGATTTCGAGCGGCGTGGCGCCCGTCGAGCGGCTGCGCGCCGCGGGTGCGCTGGTGACCATCGGCACCGACGGCACCTGCTCCAACAACGACCTCGACATGTTCGAAGAGGTGCGCACGGCGGCTTTCCTGCAGAAATCCGCCACGGGCGACCCCGTCGCGCTTCCGGCCTATGAAGCGCTGAAGCTGGCGACGGTCAACGGCGCCCGCGCTTTGGGCTACGCCGAAGGCGAACTGGGCGTGGTCCGCGAGGGCGCATTGGCCGACCTGATCGTCGTGGACCTTCAGAAACCCCATTTGCAGCCCGTTCACGATCTGGTGTCGAATATCGTCTACTGCGGCAAGGCGTCGGATGTCGATACGGTCATGGTCGACGGCCGCATCGTGGTCGAAAACCGCCGTGTGGCGGGCGTGGACCTGCCTGCGCTCTATGCCGCAGTCGCCGCCGCCGTGAAACGCATCACGGCGAAATAACCGTCCGACCATGAGAATCGTCTCCGTCAGGGAGCACCCCGAATTCGCGGATGCCGCGATCAGCTATATTTCGGCCTGCTGGCCCGAAGTGCCGCCCGTTCTTTATGAGGACTGCATCCGCCACGCTGTCAGCGCCGCAGGTCCGCTTCCGCAGTGGTATCTGCTGATGTCGGGCGGCGAGCCGGTCGGTTGTGCAGGGTTGATCGCCAATGACTTTATCAGCCGCATGGACCTGTGGCCGTGGGTCTGCGCCCTCTATGTCGCCGAACATATGCGCGGACACGCCTACGGACGGCTGTTGCTCGACCGTGCGGCCGAAGACGCCCGCCGCGCCGGATTCGGCAAACTCTACCTCAGCACCGATCACGCCGGGCTGTACGAAAAGTGGGGCTTCCGCTATATCGGACAGGGCTATCACCCGTGGGATGCGGAGTCCCGGATTTACGAACGTACTTTATAACAATATATTGACAGCATTGGTATGAAAGGAAAGATTCGTTTCGGAATGGTCGGCACGGGCTTTATCGCCGACTGGGTGCTTGCCGGCGCCCGGCAGGATGCGCGCTTCGAGGCGGCGGCGATCTGTTCGCGCAATCAGGCTACGGCCGACGCTTTCGCCGCGAAGCACGGGATTCCGCATACGTTCACCTCGCTCGAAGAGATGGCCCGCAGTCCGCTCGTCGATGCCGTCTATATCGCCTCGCCCAACGCCCTGCATGCGTCGCAGAGCATCCTCTGCATGAGCGGCGGCAAACATGTGCTGTGCGAGAAGCCGCTGGCCTCCAATGCGCGTGAAGCCCGTGCGATGATCGAAGCCGCGCGCAGATACGGCGTCGTGCTGATGGAGGCCATGATTGCGACGCTCAATCCCAATTTCCGGATCGTGCGCGAGCAGCTTCCCCGTCTGGGAACGATCCGCCGCTACTTCGCCAGCTACTGCCAGTACTCCTCGCGCTATGACAAGTTCAGGGAGGGCGTCGTGCTCAACGCCTTCGATCCGTCGCTTTCCAACGGCGCCATGATGGACATCGGCGTCTATACGGTTTACCCGATGGTCGCGCTTTTCGGGCGGCCGCAGGCCGTCGATGCGCAGGGTGTCGTGCTCTCTTCGGGGGCGGACGGTCAGGGAGCCGTCAACTTCCGTTACGAGGGGATGAACGCCACGGTGCTCTACTCCAAGATCGCCGATTCGCGCCTGCCCTCCGAGATCGAAGGGGAGGAGGGTACGCTGCTGCTGGATACGATCCACGACATACGCCGTGTGACCCGTTTCCCGCGCCGAGGCGCCGCTTCGGACCGCGGCCCGGAGACTGTCGGCGAATCGGTCGGTGTGGAGCCGGACCGGGACCGTTACTATTACGAAATCGCGGAGTTCATTGATTTGATCGAACAGGGCCGCCCGGAATCGGCGGTCAACAGCCACGCCAATTCGCTTGCGACGCTGGAGATCATCGATGAAGTGCGCCGCCAGTTGGGCGTGGTCTATCCCGCCGACGGGGCGCGCTGACTTCCGCCGATTCGTGTTGCTCGATAACGATTAACGGCAGGGATATTCCCTGCCGTTAATCGTTATCGTTTTTTTTGCGGTCTTCCAGCCCCGTTCCTCCCCGGCTTTTGCGGCCTTGTTTCCTCTCCGTGCTTTTGCTTTCCAGCCTTGTTTTTTCGGCGTTTCCCTTTACCGCAATAGGATTTTCCATCGCCGTTCCGTTCCGGTTTCCTCCCGGCCTCTTGCTTCCTCTCCGTGCTGTTGCTCCCGGCCTCGTCCTTTCTCCGGACCGTTCACTTCCCGGCCACGGCGGAGGGTTGTCGTCCGTCGGTTCTCAGATATACCGTCGCCGTGCGCGAAGTATTGTAGATGCGGATATGCGGCCGCTCGGTGTTATCCCCGTCCTGCGCCGGGAACGAGAAGTGCTCGCCGTCCATCGCCTGCCGCTCCTGCCCGCCGAAACGCCGTTCGTCGGTCGAGAGCAGGGGCACGTATTTGCCGGGCGCCTGCACGGGCAGCTCGTAGTCGGGAATCGACGCCGAGGGGTGCCAGTTGAAGACGAACAGCAGGTCGCCGTGGGCAAAGGCCATCGTCTTGTTGCATTCGTCCATCACGAGATTCCACGCGTAGCTGTCGGCCAGCACCTTGTACCGCTTCACCAGTTTGATCATCGCCTTGTCGAAATCCCCCAGCCATGCATAGCGCAGGAACCCGTTCCCGGCCAGCGACCACTGCCGCCGGGCGTGGGCGTAGCTCCAGCCGTTGCCCTCGCGCGGGAAGTCGATCCATTCGGGATGCCCGAACTCGTTGCCCATGAAGTTGAGGTAGGCCTGCCCGCCCGTCGAAATGGTCATCAGGCGGATCATCTTGTGCAGCGCCATACCGCGGTCGATCACCACGCTCTGCGACGCGCGGTCCATGTTGAAATACATCTCCTTGTCCATCAGCCTGAACGCCAGTGTCTTGTCGCCCACCAGCGCCTGATCGTGCGACTCGGCGTAGGCCACCGTCTTCACTTCGGGCAGGCGGTCGGTCATCACGTTCCACATCTCCCAGATGTTCCACTCCTCGTCGGGCACCTCCTTGAGCTGCTTGATCCAGAAATCGGGAATCGCCATCCCCAGCCGGTAGTCGAAGCCGATGCCTCCGTCCGTGTCGGGAATGCACATCCCCGGCATGCCCGACACGTCCTCGGCGATGGTCACGTCGCCCGCGCGGAAGTCGTGCACCAGCCGGTTGGCCAGCGTCAGATAGGTCAGCGCGTCGCCGTTCACCCCCGCGTCGAAGAAACGTTCGCGGCAGTCGAAATCGACGTAGCCGTGGTGGTGGTAGATCATCGAGGTCACGCCGTCGAAGCGGTAGCCGTCGAAATGGAATTCGTCGAGCCAGTATTTGACGTTCGAAAGCAGGAAATGCTGCACCTCGTCCTTGCCGTAGTCGAAGAGCATCGAGTCCCAATAGGGCTGGTAGCCCGCCTTTCCGGGCAGCGAATAGTGGTGGTCTGTGCCGTCCAGCTCGTTGATGCCTTCGTTGAGGTTCTTCACGTAGTGGGCGTGTACGAGGTCCATGATGACTCCCAGCCCCAGCTCGTGGGCGCGGCGCACCAGCTCCTTCAGCTCTTCGGGCGTGCCGCAGCGCGATGCCGGGGCGAAGAAACTCGACACATGATAGCCGAACGACCCGTAATAGGGGTGCTCGGCGATGGCCATGAGCTGCACGGCGTTGTAGCCGTCCTTTTTTATTATAGGTAATATCTTCTCCGTGAATTCGCGGTAGGTCCCGACGCCCTCCTTCTCCTGCGCCATGCCCACGTGTGCCTCGTAGATGAGCAGGTTCCCGTTTTTTGAAATGTCGAATGCGTCGCCCCGCCAGTCGAACGGCTCCGGCGCCCAGAACTGCGCCGTGTAGTTCTTCGTCGCCTCGTCCTGCACCACGCGCGTCGCGTAGGCCGGAATGCGGTCCAGCCAGCCGTTGTCGCCATGGACGTGGAGCTTGTAGAGCGAGCCGTGCACCAGCCTGTCACGGTACATCGCCGTGGGGAAGAAGGCGCTCCATACGCCGTGGCGGTCGCGCTGCATGCGGATTTCGGTCCGCTGCCAGTTGTTGAAATCGCCGAAGACGTAGACGTCGTGCGCTCCGGGCAGCCATTCGCGCAGCCACCAGCCGTCGAGCACCTCGTCGCGCTGCCAGCCGAAATAGCGGTAGCCGTTGGCGTAATCGACGAGCGACCCCGCCGCCTGCACGATTGCGTTCATTTTGTCCATATACCGCTCGTGACGGTTGTTCAGCTCCCGCTCTGCGGGGAGCAGCCACTCGTCGCGTTCGACGATCGGAAGCCTGCGGGTCGTTTTTTCCATAACCGGTTTTGTGTTTATACAAATATATGGAAAATTTTTCTATCTTTGTCAGCAAACAAAAAACGAATCATTTATTACTAACACCAAAAATTAACTTATGAAAGGACAACCCCAAGGACTGATCGCCGCGGCTTTGGCCAATATGGGCGAGCGATTCGGTTTCTACATCATGATGGCGATCCTGACCCTGTTCATCTCCGCCAAGTTCGGTCTCGACGAGGCCACGGCGGGTTACATCTATTCGGGATTCTACGCTTCGATCTACCTGCTGGCGCTTGTCGGCGGTATCATCGCCGACAAGACCAAGAACTACAAGGGCACCATCATGTGGGGTCTGGTGGTGATGTCGCTGGGTTACCTGCTGATCGCCATTCCCACGCCCACGCCGGTTCCCAGCCTGCCGCTCTACCTGACGCTGACCTGTCTCGGACTGCTGGTCATCGCCTTCGGCAACGGCCTTTTCAAAGGCAATCTCCAAGCCTTGGTGGGGCAGATGTACGACAACAAGGAGTTCAGCGCCAAGCGCGAGTCGGGTTTCCAGATCTTCTACATGTTCATCAACATCGGCGGTTTCTTCGCGCCGTTCGTGGCCATCGGCGTGCGCAACTGGTGGCTCAAGGTCAATAATTTCGACTATAACGCCAAACTTCCCGAACTCTGCCACGAATACCTTGCCAAAGGGCAGGACATGGCCGGCGAGGGGCTTGCCAACCTCACCTCGTATGCCAATTCGGCCTACCTCGACGGTTCGCCCGTCGGTGACCTGCACGCTTTCTGCAACAGCTACCTCGACGTTTTCAACCGCGGTTTCCACTACGCCTTCATCGCCGCTATCGTGATGATGCTCGTCTCGCTGATGATCTACATGTCGAACAAGAAACGCTTCCCCGATCCCTCGCAGAAGGCTGCCGCCAAGGGCGGGAAGGCTTCCGCCGCCGAGATCACGATGTCGGCGCAGGAGATCCGCCAGCGCATCTATGCGCTTTTCGCCGTGTTCGGCGTGGTGATCTTCTTCTGGGTTTCGTTCCACCAGAACGGCTATTCGCTGACCTACTTCGCCCGCGACTACGTGAATCTGGACGTCATCAACATCGACTTGGGCTTCACGGTCATCAAGGGCGCCGAAATCTTCCAGAGCGTCAACCCGTTCTTCGTGGTTACCCTCACGCCGCTGATCATGTGGTTCTTCGGCTGGCTGCGCAAACGCAACGTCGAGGTCTCGACGCCGATGAAGATCGCCATCGGTATGGGTATTGCCGCCACGGCCTACCTCTTCCTGATGTTCTTCTCGCTGGCGCTGCCCGACAAGGCCGCCCTCGCAGGCATGAAGGCCGACGAGATGCAGTCGATTCTGGTTACGCCGTGGGTGATGGTGGGACTCTACTTCATCCTGACGGTCGCCGAGCTGTTCATCTCGCCGCTCGGACTGGCTTTCGTGTCGAAGGTCGCGCCGCCGCATATGCAGGGTCTGATGCAGGGCTTCTGGCTGGCTGCCACGGCCGTGGGCAACGCACTGTTGTTCGTGGGCGGATGGCTCTATCTGCACACCCCGATGTGGGCTACGTGGTTCGTCTTCGTGGCCGCCTGCGGACTGTCGATGCTCGTCATGCTGTCGATGGTACGCTGGCTCGAACGGGTCACCCGATAACAGGACGGGACCGTTTCGCGGGGCCGGACGGGACGTCGGAGAGGACGGCTCGGTTCCGCGGTTCCGGACGGATCGCCCGATGGCCGGAACGCTGTTCCGCCGAATTTGCCGCCGCGTAATTTTACGCGGCGGTTTTTTTTGCAAATTCGATAAAATGGACTTTTTCTGTTGGTTCTCCGGTTGAAAATGCTATCTTTGTAGCGCTTAAAGTCACTTTTTACATGCGCATTCCGTCATCTCTCGCCGCTTTTGCGGTCTGCATGCTTTTTGCTTGCGCCTATGCCCTCCCGGTGCGGGCGGGCGAACGGACGATGCAGATTGCTTCATCGCATGCGGCGGACAGCGCCTTGACGGCTTATTACAGACTTTGCAAAGCGCACCGCGCCGGTGCCGAGGCTCCCGCCATGTGCGATACGCTCTTCCGGCGGGCTGCCGCTGCGGGCAACGTGCGCATGCAGACTGTCGCGCTTTGCGTCCGTCTCGACCATTTCTACTACAAGAACGACCGGGCTGAAATCCTCGAAGGCGTGCGGCGCGTGCAGGAATTCTGCCGCAAGCATCCCAAGGAGGACCTGCGCTATTTCTATTACTTCGTCTGGTCGAGCCGCCTGATTACCTATTATATCAAGCAGAACCAACCCAATACGGCGATTTACGAGACCCGCAAGATGCTCGCCGAAGCCGAGGAGGACGATTATTCCGAAGGCGTCGCCGCCTGCTACCGGATGCTCGCCAACCTCTACCTGACGCAGGGCGCGTGGCGGATGGCTTACGACAACTTCCGCCGCCAGATCGAGGTGCTCGAACACAACGGCATCGACGACATCAACCTGCCGACGCAGTACGCTTCGCTGGCGCAGTGCGCGCTGGAGCTGGATATGCCCGATTCGGCGTTCGTCGCGCTGCAGAAGGCCGCATCGCTGCCCAAGCGGACCACCTATCAGGAATTTACCGTCAATAAGGGCTTCGGCCTTTACTATATCCGGACTGAAAATTTCGCGGAGGCGAAGAAACGGCTGGAGGCTTCGGAGGAGCTGTTCCGCCGCGACCCCTCGCTGCGGTTCCATACGGCCGGGCTGAGCTATCTGCGAACGGCCTATTTCAAGGCTTCGGGCCAGTACGGGAAGGCGTTGGAGACGATTCTGGAGACGCAGCGCGACACGGTGATCCGCACTTCCGGGTTCAACAACTATGCGCTGACCAAGGAGCTTGGCGACGTCTACTGGCACCTGCGTGAGATGGAGCGGGCCGCGGCCAATTACCGGGAATACATCCGTCTGTCGGACTCGGTGCGCAACCGCGAAATCCGCACTGCGACGGACGATTTTTCGGGAATTCTCGAAATCAGCCGCCTGCACAACGAAACCAAGGAGCTGCAGTACGACCTCCAGCGCAAACGCCTGCGCAACACCTATCTGATTATCTGCCTGCTGGCGGGAGTGCTGGTGACGGGCGGCGTGGGATATGCGCGCATGATGAAGCTCAACCGGCGTCTCAAGGCCTCCGAAGCGACGGTGCTGGCCCAGAACGAGCATCTGCGGATCAGCGGCGAGGAGCTTCTCGAAGCCAAGGAGCAGGCCGAGCAGGCCAGCCGCATGAAGACCGAATTTATCCAGCATATGTCGCACGAGGTGCGCACGCCCCTCAATTCGATCGTCGGATTTTCGCAGGTGTTGGCGTCCGAATTCCGCGACAAGCCCGCCACGGGCGAGTATGCCTCCATCATCGAAGCCAACAGCGCGACCCTGCTGCGGCTTTTCGACGACGTGCTCGAAGTCGCCTACCTCGACCAGACGGGCGACCTGCCTCGCTGCGACGTCACGGCGCTGAACAACCTCTGCAACGACTGCGTGGAGAGCACCCTGCCGGAACTGCATCCCGGCGTGAGCCTGCTGGACGAACTTCCGGTCTCCGATCCCGTGGTGCGCACCAACCTCAAGCGTATCGAGCAGGTGCTGCTGCATCTGCTCCGCAACGCTGCCAAATTCACGCGCTCCGGGCGTATCGTGCTGACGTACGAATGCCTGCCCGCGGAGCGTCTGCTGCGGTTTGCCGTGACCGATACCGGACCGGGCATTCCCGCCGGTCGGCACGAAGAGGTCTTCGGACGTTTCGTGAAAATCGATCCCTTTTCGCAGGGGACGGGACTCGGCCTGCCCATCTGCCGGCTTATCGCCGCTAAACTGGGCGGACGTCTGTTCGTCGATCCGGAGTATGCGTCGGGCTGCCGCATGATTTTCGAAGTGCCGTTCGACCTGCCCGAAACGTCTGCCTGATCCGGAATCCGTAACGCCGAAGCGCCGGTTTCTCGCCCCGTTGCCCTCTCAGTTCGTTAGTCTCTCGGTCCGTTAGTCTCTCGGTCCGTTGGTCTCTCGGCCCGTTGGCTTTTCGGTCTGTTGCCTTTGCGGCACGTTGGCTTTTCGCCCCGTTAGCTGCTCGGTTCGTCGGCTTGTAACCCCGCCGCTCTTTTGTTGCCTTGTCGAAGCCACCTCTTGCAATCTCTTTCCTTTCCTGTTTTATTATTCGATACGTCTCCTTTCCGGCCCTTCTTCCCGGTCCGGATTGTTCTGTTTGTCTCCGTTTCTGCTTGTTCGGGACATAATCGGCTGGAAAAACTGCAAAAAACAGAAAACTTTTTTGGTTCCGTGAGTTTTCTTGTTATATTTGTCTCGAATAAAACGACTGAAGACATGACCCCTCCCCAGAAAGAACGCATTATCGACCAAGCGATGCAGATGTTCGCCACGCAGGGCATCAAATCCGTGCGCATGGACGATATCGCACAGCATCTCGGCGTATCGAAGCGTACGCTGTACGAACTGTTCGGCGACAAGGAAGGGCTGCTCTATCTGGCGATGGAGCGCTACTTCCAGCGTGACCGGCAGCGTTGGACCGAACTTACCGCCAACGCCCGCAACGTCCTCGAAGCCATGTTCATGGTGCTGGCGCAGGTGATGGACAAGGCCGAGGTGTCCAGCCGCATGATGGACAACCTCAAGAAATTCTATCCCGCCGTCCATGACAAACTGACGCGCGAAGGCATGGAAAAGAACCGGCGCAGCCTGCGCGGCATGCTCGATCAGGGTATCGTCGACGGCCTGTTCGTCGATAACATCAATATCGATCTGGCGATCTCGGTGCTTTACTACACGGCCTCCGCGCTGGTGGCCCGCAAGGAGCTGATGCTGCCTGCGGGAATGACCGAGCGCGAAGCCTTCGTGCAGATAATCAGCAATTTCTTCCGCGGCATTTCGACGGCCAAGGGGCTGCGGATGATCGACGACAACCTGAAAAGATACGAACTGACCAAGTACGGCAAATAAAAATTGAATTTGGGATATTTTATGAAAAAACTGATTTTAACCATGTGCCTTACGGCGGCGGGCGTTTTCGGCGCTGCGGCACAAATGCGTCTCACGCTCGGTGAGGCCCTCGATCTGGCGCTGAGCGAAAATCCGACCGTCAAGGTCGCCGAAATGGAGGTGCAGCGCTTCGACTATGTGAAGCGGCAGACGTGGGGTAGCTGGATACCCCAGATTTCGGTCGGCGGCACCTATACCCGCTCGATCGTCAAGCAGAGCATGACCAAGGGGCTTTCGTTCGGAGCCGACAATACGCTGGCGGCGCAGGGCGACGCCACGTGGACGCTCTTCGCCCCGGCGGTGTTCCGCACGCTGAAGATGAACGACGCCCAGCGGGCCGCCGCCGTGGAGTCGGCGCGCTCGTCGCGGATTACGCTGGTCGCCGAAGTCAAAAAGGCCTTCTATAACATCCTGCTGGCCGAGCAGTCGCTCGAAGTGCTCCGCGAATCTCAGGCCACCGTGCAGCGCACCGTGGACGACACCAGATTGCAGTACGACAACGGACTTGCGTCGGAATACGACCTGCTTACGGCGCAGGTGCAGCTGAGCAACCTGAAGCCTTCGATCCTGCAGACCGAGAATTCGATCCGCTTGGCCAAGCTGATGCTCAAAATGTACCTTTCGATCCCTGAGAACGTCGAAATCGAAGTCGTCGGAGAGCTGGACGCCATGCGCGACGCGGTGCTGGCGGGAACCGACGGCCTGACGACCGACGTGCAGGATAACTCCGACCTGCGTACGCTCGAACTGCAGGAGGATTTGCTCAAACGTCAGCTCAAAGTGGCGAACGCCGGACGCATGCCCACGGTCACCGCATTCTTTACGGCGACCTATACCGGTAACGATATCGACATGACGAAGCTCAATTTCGGCGGCGCGGAGGGAGGACAGCCGGGCGACGTGCTCGACGGTTCCAAATTCTGGTGGCAGCACCCGATGTCGGCCGGCCTGCAGGTTTCGATCCCTATTTTTTCGGGCCTTACGAAGATGAACAGGTCGCGCGAGATCAAGAACCAGATTTCGCAGATAGGTCTCCAGCGGGACTATGCCCGGCAGCAGATCGACGTCGAGGTCCGCGCGGCCCTGAACGACCTGCTCACCGCGCGCGAGACGATGTACGCGCAGGAGCTGACCGTCGCGCAGGCCCGCAAGGCTTACAGCATCTCCGACACCCGCTACCGTGCGGGCGCGGGTACGATCCTCGAACTGAACAGCGCGCAGCTGGCGCAGACGCAGGCCGAGTTGAACTTTTCGCAGGCGATCTTCGACTACCTGACCGCCAAGGCCGAGTACGACCGCATCGTCGGCAAGGAGAATTAGCATAAAATCGAAAAACAGATAAAACCTATGAAGAATTTAACAGTTATGTTGATCGCCGCCGCAGCCCTCGCCGGCTGCACGGGCAAAAAAACCGCCGACGTCCAGCAGGAGACCCGTGTGCTGACCAAAACCGAGACGGCCGTCGCCGCTCCGGTGCAGCTTGCCGAGGAGTTCACCTCCGAAATCGAACCTTACAAGGAGAACGACATCACGCCCGCGGCGTCGGGCGTGCATATCGACCGGATTCTGGTCGAGGTGGGCGATCCCGTGCGTCAGGGTCAGCTGATCGTGACGCTCGACCCCACGCAGTACACCCAGCAGCTCGTGCAGCTGAAGACCGTCGAGGACGACTACAACCGCCTGCTTCCGGTCTACGAGGCGGGGGGAATCTCGGCCCAGCAGATCGAGCAGGCCAAGGCCCAGCTCGACGTGCAGCGCGAAGTGGTCGCCAACCTCAAGAAGAATATCGAGGTCCATTCGCCCATTACGGGCGTCGTCACGGCCCGCAACTACGAGTCGGGCGACCTGTTCGCCGCGCAGCCTATCCTGCATATCATGCAGATCGATCCGCTGAAGGTCGTCGCCAACATTTCGGAGCAGTATTTCCGCAACGTGAAGGTCGGCATGCCCGTCGATCTGAAGGTCGACATCTTTCCCGGCGAGACCTTCCCCGGCACCGTGTCGCTGATCTATCCGGCGCTCGATCCCGCGACCCGCACGTTCAAGGTCGAGGTGAAGGTGCCCAACGCCAAGCGTACGCTGCGTCCGGGCATGTTCGCCCGCACGGGATTCAACATGGGCGAGAAAGAGGGCGTCATGGTGCCCGACGTGGCGGTCCAGAAACAGGTGGGCACCGCCGAGCGGTTCCTCTACGTCATCAAGGGTGACAGCGTCGCCGAACGCCGCCGGGTCGAGGTGGGCCGTCAGGTCGGCGATCGCGTGGACATTCTTTCGGGCGTCGCTCCGGGCGAGCGGGTTGCCGTGACGGCTTTGTCGAAGCTTTTCGACGGCGCCAAGGTCGAAGTCAAACAGAATTAAACGCCCCGACGCATATGAAAATTTACGAAAGTGCGGTCCGCAAACCGGTCTCCACGGTGCTGCTGTTCGTCGGCGTGATGGTCTTCGGACTCTTCTCGTTGATGAATCTGGCCGTGGACCAGTATCCTGAGATCGAGATTCCGCAGATTTCGGTCATCACGATGTACCCCGGCGCCAACGCCGCGGAGATCGAGACCAACATCACCCGTGTGCTGGAGGACAACCTCAATACGGTGAGCAACCTCAAGAAGCTGACCTCCAAGTCGCAGGACAACGTGTCGATGATTACCGTCGAGTTCGAGTACGGCTCCGACCTCAATGAGGGTGCCAACGAGATCCGCGACGTGGTGAGCCGCGTGCAGTCCATGCTGCCCGACGACATCGACTATCCGACGATCTTCAAGTTCTCGACCTCGATGATCCCCGTGATGATGATCGCCGTCACGGCCGAGGAGAGCTATCCGGCCCTGAACAAACTGCTCGACGACAAGCTGGTCAACGTGCTGAACCGCGTGGACGGCGTGGGCGCCGTCTCCGTTATCGGTGCGCCCGAACGCGAGGTGCAGGTCAATGTCGATCCCGCCAAGCTCGACGCCTACAACCTGACGGTCGAGCAGCTGGGCCAGATCATCGCCGCCGAGAACGTCAATATTCCGAGCGGCACGATCGACATCGGCAACAACACCTTCAACATCAAGGCCGACGGCGAGTTCAAACTCAGCGACGAGCTGCGCAAGGTCGTGGTGTCGAACGCCGGGGGCCGCACGGTGATGCTCTCCGACGTGGCCGAAATCCGCGACACGCTCGAAAAATTCACCATGGACGAACGTGTGAACGGCCAGCGCGGCGTGCGCGTGATGTTCCAGAAACAGTCGGGCGCCAATACCGTGAATATCGTCCACGAAATCCAGAAGCGTCTGCCCGAAATCCAGAAGACGCTGCCCAAGGACGTGAAGATGGAGTTGATTTTCGAAGGCTCGCAGGAGATCACCGACGCCATCGGGTCGCTCTCGGAGACCATCATGTACGCCTTTATCTTCGTGGTGCTGGTGGTGATGATCTTCCTCGGACGCTGGCGGGCGACGCTCATCATCTGCATGACGATCCCCGTCTCGCTGATCTGTTCGTTCATCTATCTCTTCGCCACGGGATCGACGCTGAACATCATTTCGCTCTCGTCGCTCTCGATCGCCATCGGTATGGTCGTCGACGACGCCATCGTGGTGCTGGAGAATATCACGACCCATATCGAGCGGGGATCGAGTCCCAAGGAGGCCGCCATCTACGCCACCAACGAGGTGTGGCTGTCGGTCATCGCCACCACGCTGGTGGTCGTCGCCGTGTTCCTGCCGCTGACGATGGTGCCGGGCATGGCCGGTATCCTCTTCCGCGAGCTGGGCTGGATCGTGACGATCGTGGTCTGCGTCTCGACGACGGCGGCCATCTCGCTCACGCCGATGATGTCGGCCTACCTCCTCAAACTCGACGGAGGCGTACACGACTACAAAGGCGTCGGCATCGTCTACAAGCCGATCGACCGTGCGCTCGAATGGCTCGACGACATCTACGCCCGTTCATTGAACTGGGTGGTCCGCCACCGCCGCATCACGATCTTCTCGATGATGGGCCTTTTCGTCGTTTCGCTGGGACTGATCACCCGCGTGCCGACCGAGTTCTTCCCGCCTTCGGACAACAGCCGTATTTCGGCGATGGTCGAGCTGGAGCAGAATATCGGCGTGGAGTATACGGCGCGCATCGCCCGGCAGATAGACAGCATCATCTATGCGAAATATCCTGAGATCGTGCTGGTGTCGGCTTCGGCCGGAGCCAACTCTTCGGACAACGCCTTCGCCGCGATGCAGACCACCGGATCGCATATCATCAACTACAACATGCGTCTGACGGATGTCGAGGGGCGCGAGCGTTCGATCTACGTCGTTTCCGACCTGCTGCGCGAAGACCTCGACCGGATTCCCGAAGTGCGTCAGTATACGGTGACGCCGGGCGGCATGTCGGGCAGCATGAGCGGCTCGGCGACGGTCAATGTCAAGGTCTTCGGCTATGATATGGACGTCACGAACGCCATCGCCAACGACCTGAAGGAGAAGATGCGCGGGATGAAGGGTGTGCGCGACGTGAAACTTTCGCGCGACGACCTGCGCCCCGAATACAACGTGGTCTTCGACCGCGACCGCCTGTCGTATTACGGGATGAACAGCGCCACTGCGTCGCAGGCCGTGAAAAACCGGATCGACGGTCTCGTGGCGTCGAAATACCGCGAGGACGGCGACGAATACGACATCGTCGTACGCTACGGCGAGCCGTTCCGCACCTCGGTCGATGACGTGGAGAACATCACGCTTTACAACGCGCAGGGCCGCCCCGTGAAACTCAAGGAGGTCGGCCGGGTGCAGGAGGAGTATGCCGCTCCGATGATCGAGCGCGAGAACCGCCAGCGCGTGATCTCGGTGCAATCGACGCTGGGCGCCGGCGTCGCGCTGGGCGACGTGGTGGCCGAGGTCGAAAAGCTGATCTCCGAATACCACACCCCCGACGGCGTGGACCTCGAAGTGGGCGGCACGGTCGAGGATCAGGGCGACGCCTTCGGCGATTTGGGCGTGCTGTTCATCCTGATCGTCATTCTGGTCTATATCGTGATGGCCACGCAGTTCGAGTCGCTGCTGTTCCCGTTCATCATCATGTTCACCATTCCGTTCGCCTTCACGGGCGTGTTCCTCGCGCTGTGGATGACTTCCACGCCGCTGTCGCTCATCGCCCTGATCGGCGCCATCATGCTGGTGGGTATCGTGACCAAGAACGGTATCGTGATGGTGGACTACATGAACCTGCTGGTCGAGCGCGGTTCGGGCGTCTTCGACGCCGTGATCGCCGGCGGCAAGAGCCGTCTGCGTCCCGTGCTGATGACCTCGTTCACGACCATTCTGGGCATGCTGCCGCTGGCGATCGGCACGGGCGCAGGCTCGGAGACGTGGCAGCCGATGGGTATCGCCGTGATCGGCGGTCTGACTTGTTCGACCCTGCTGACCCTGTTTATCATTCCTGCGCTCTATTCGGTATTCGTGAACCGTTCCCAGCGCAAGGAGAAGGAGAAACTGGCCCGTCTCTCGGCCGAACATCAGGCGAGTGTGCATTAATTAAGGTAAAACGATTATGAAAGCAGTATTCTTATCCTATAATCAGGCGCTTACCGACCGTGTGAACGCCATCCTCGACGAGCAGGGCATCCGCGGCTTCACCCGCTGGGCGCTGACCGAGGGCCGCGGCTCCGTCGACGGCGAACCGCATTACGGCACGCATGCGTGGCCCTCGATGAATGCTTCGATCATGGCGATCGTCGACGACGAAAAGGTCGCGCCGCTGATGGCGGCCTTCCGTGAAATGGACGCCCCCACCAAACTGCAAGGCTCGCGGGCCTTCGTCTGGAATATCGAGCAGACCTACTGATCGCCGGGCGTTCCGCCCGCTGTCCGGAAATGCAGAAAAGCCGCAGGATTTTTCCTGCGGCTTTTTTCGCTTTCGCCGCCTGTTCCCGCCGAGGGGTGTTTGGTGCTATGCTCCGCCTTTTCTCCGGCTGACGCTCCGCCCGCTTTTCTTTGGTTTTCCGCTTCCTTTTGGGTAATGTTTCGCCCGCTTTTCCCTGCTGACGATTTGTCTGCTTTTCCCTGCTGACGATTTGTCCGCTTTCTCCGGCTGACGGTTCCTCGTTTCTTCTCGGCTGACGATTTGTCCGCTTTTCTGCGGCCGACGCTCCGCCCACTTCCCACGCACCGCCCCTCCTTGACGCTCCGTTCTTTCATATCCGGTTTTGCGCCTTATCCGAAAATCCGTGCGGAGAATCTTTCCGGCGCGGGTGCGCAGTCGCCATATTTTTACTATTTTTGTCTGCATGAAACTTACCTTTCTGGGAACGGGCACCTCGCAGGGTGTCCCTGTCATCGGATGCCGCTGCCGGGTCTGCACTTCGTCCGACCGGCGCGACGACCGTCTGCGCACCTCGGCCATGGTCGAGGCGGGGGACGTGCGCATCGTCATCGACGCCGGACCCGATTTCCGCTGTCAGATGCTGCGCACCGGCGTCCGCCGTATCGACGCCATTCTGCTGACGCACGAACATAAGGACCATATCGGCGGGCTGGACGACGTGCGGGCCTTCAATTTCGTCGATTACCCGCCGACGATCCACCGCATCGACCTCTATGCGGCTCCCCGCACCCTCGATGTCGTGCGCAAGGATTTCGACTACGCCTTCGCGCAGGACAAGTACCGGGGCGTTCCGGAAATCGAACTGCACGAGATCGACGTTACGCGGCCTTTCAGCGTCAAAGGCGTCGAAATCCTCCCCGTTTCGGGACACCATTCGGAACGCTTTGCAGTGACGGGATTCCGCATCGGCAGGCTGGCCTACCTGACCGACTTCAAGACCATTGCGGACGCCGAAGTCGAAAAACTGACCGGTCTCGACGTGCTGGTGGTCAATGCGCTCCGTTTTGCCGAGCATTATTCGCACTTCAATGTGGCCGAGGCGCTGGAGCTGATCGCCCGTGTCTCGCCGCGCGAAGCCTACCTGACCCATATGTCCCACGACATCGGCCTGCACGCCGAGACGGAGCCGACGCTTCCGCCCCATGTGCATATGGCCTACGATACTTTGGAAATTGAAATAAACGATTGATATGAAAAACTTTAAGGATAAAGTCGTCATCGTGACGGGCGCTTCGTCGGGCATCGGCGAGGCGATGGCGCGCGAATTCGCCGCGCAGGGCGCGCGGGTAGTGCTGGGTGCGCGCAGCGTGCAGAAACTGCAGCTCATCGCGGGCGAAATCCGCTCACAGGGCGGGCAGGCCGCCTATTGCGGCGTCGATGTGACGAACGTCGACGAGTGCCGCCGGTTGATCGAGACCGCCGTGAACGAGTTCGGCGGAATCGACGTGCTGGTCTGCAATGCCGGGCTTTCGATGCGTGCGATCTTCGACGACGTGGACCTCGGCGTGCTTCACCGCCTGATGGACGTCAACTTCTGGGGAACGGTCAACTGCTGCAAATTCGCACTTCCGTATCTCCAGCGGTCACGCGGCTCCATCGTCGGCATCTCGTCCGTCGCGGGGCTGCACGGTCTTCCGGGGCGGACGGGCTATTCGGCGTCGAAATACGCCATGACGGGTTTTCTCGAAACCCTGCGCATCGAGAATCTCAAAAAGGGCCTGCACGTCATGATCGCCTGCCCCGGCTTCACGGCTTCGAACGTCCGCTTCTCGGCCCTCACGGCCGACGGGTCGGCGCAGGGCGAAACCCCGCGTAACGAGGCCAAGATGATGACTTCCGCCGAGGTCGCTCGGATCGTCGCCCGCGGCGTCCTGAAGCGCAAGCGTCTCTGCCTGATGGAGAGCGAGGGTCGCGCCACCCATTTCGTCAAGAAATTCGCGCCGGGTTTCCTCGACAGAATGTTCTATCTGGTGATGTCCAAAGAACCCGATTCGCCCCTGAAATAGCTCCGGACTCCGGCGAAAAATGGAGCGGAAATGGACCGGGCGGTTGCATGTCCGGCACGGCTGAAAGACAAGGCGTCCTGTTTTCAGGACGCCTCTTTTGTTTGTTCGGAGTCTATTTCTCCTCCGTTGTTACTCCCTCCGTTCCGGAGCTTCTCCGCAGTGTTCGTTCCGAAATCCGGATGCTGTATTCGTACAATCCGAACAACGGCAGCAGGACCAGAATCATGCTGAATACGTCGGGCGGGGTGATGACCGCCGAGAGAATCGCCAGCGCGACGAGGGCGTGGCGGCGGTAGCGGCGCAGGAAATCGGGGCTTACGAGTCCCATGCGGGTCAGGAAATAGACCAGCAGCGGCAGCTGGAACACCACGGCGCAGGCGATCGAGACGTTGAGCACGGTCGAGAGGTAGGAGCCGACGTCGATCATGTTGGTCACCTGCTCGCTGACGCTGTACTGAGACAGGAATCCGATCGTCAGCGGCGCGATTATGAAGTAGCCGAACAGCAGCCCCGCGAAAAATCCCGCCGAGACATAGAACACGAACCTCCGGCATCCGCGCAGTTCGCGCTCGGTGAGCGCCGGACGCGCGAAGCGCCACAACTCCCACAGCAGGTAAGGGAATCCGATGCAGAAGGCCGCGACCATCGAGATTTTGAGGTGCAGGTTGAACTGCCCGGCCATCGCCGTGTTGATGAGCTGCATGCGCTCGATCCCCGGCACGAATTCGATCCCTGCCAGTCCGGCCATCCATACCAGCAGCCGGTTGGTCGGAAATCCGGCCGACATAGGGCCGAACAGCACTCCGTCGATCAGCAGCCCTTTGCAGAGGAATGCGGCCACGGCCAGCGCCAGTATCGCCAGCACACCGCGCACCAGATGGGGCCGGAGCGCGTCGATGTGCTCGGCAAAGGTCATTTCGTCCGTGTCGCTGCGTTTTTGGCCGGACATGCGGGCTTATTTCTTTTCTTCGGGGGTTTCTTTCCGGGATTCCTGCGGCGCGGCCTGCTCTTTCCCGTTCTTGTCGTCGCCTGCCGCGGGATTTTCCATGGCGTCCTTGAACTCCCTGACGCCGCGGCCCATGCCGCGCATCAGTTCGGGTATTTTCTTGCCGCCGAAGAAGATGACGACGATCAGCAGGATGACCAGTATTTCCGTCAGGCCGATTTTGCCCAGAAACAGCGGGTGGATGAACATCATTGTTTTATCGGTTTTCGTTCGTTGCGGGGCGGAGTCTCCGCCTCAGCGCAAATGTAATAAGAATTTCCGAAACCTCCCTCTTTCGGTTGAAAAAAGCGGAACGCATTTGTGATGCGTTCCGCCCTGTACGGTTTGCGAAATGCGTTCCGGCTCCGAAACGCATTTACGCCGAATCTTCTCTTTGGAGTTGCCGGTCGAATCTCCGCTGCAGTGCGCCGGCCGAATCTCCGCCGAACCGCACCTTTGCCGGATTGCCTTCTCCGAATGGACGTTTCGTCCGAATCTTCGTCGCAGTGCGCCGGCCGAATCTCCGTCGCCATGCATCCCGCCCGAACCGGTTCGTCTTCCGGGGTATTCCTATTTGAAGAATATAGACGAAATTTCCTTGTAGTTGTGTACGCGCTCGATCACGTCGGCGAACATGTCGGCGATGGTCAGCACCGTGAATTTGTGCAGGTCCTTGTCGGGGTTGAGCGGAATGGTGTCCGTCACGATCACCTCCTCCAGCGCGCTGTCATTGATGCGTTCGTATGCCGGACCCGAAAGCACGGGGTGGGTGATGGCGGCGCGGACGCTCTTCGCCCCGCGCGACATGAGCATGTCGGCGGCCATGCAGATCGTGCCCGCCGTGTCGATCATGTCGTCTACGATCAGGATGTTGCGCCCCTCGACCTCGCCGATGGCGGTCATTTTGCCCACGACGTTGGCCTTGGCGCGCTCCTTGTGCGAAATGATGATCGGGGTGCCGAGCAGTTTTGCGTAGGTGTTGGCGCGTTTGGCGCCGCCCATGTCGGGAGCGGCGATCGAGAGGTCCTCGATTTTCAGGCTTTCGATATAGGGAATGAAGATGCCGCTGGCGTAGAGCGCATCGACCGGAACGTCGAAGAATCCCTGAATCTGGTCGGCGTGAAGGTCCATCGTCATCACGCGGTCCACGCCTGCGGCCATCAGCAGGTTGGCTACCAGCTTGGCGCCGATCGGTACGCGGGGACGGTCCTTGCGGTCCTGCCGCGCCCACCCGAAGTAGGGGATCACGGCCACGACCTTGTAGGCCGAGGCGCGGCGTGCGGCGTCGATCATCATCAACAGCTCCATCAGGTTGTCCGAGGGCGGGAACGTGGACTGGATGATGAATACCGTGCAGCCGCGGATCGACTCGTTGTAGCAGGGCTGGAATTCACCGTCGCTGAAGCGCAGGACTTCCGATTGTCCGAGCGTCGTACCGAAACTTGCCGCGATTTTCTCGGCCAGATATTCCGAGCCGCGACCTGAGAAAATTTTGATTTTGTGGATAGCCATAGAAGATGGATTTTTGATGGTGCAAATATAGGACAATGCGGCGAAAAAACGTTCCCTCCGGACGACCTTTTTTCAACAATCGGTTAAACATTCAGGCATTCGCCGATAAAACCGAGTATCTCCTCGCGTCCCGTGCCGTGCTGGCTCGACGAGACAAACATCCGGGGCAGCTCCTCCCACTGCTCCGCGAGCGCCGCCCGGTAGCGTTCGACGCTCTTTTCGCGCTGCGTTTTCGAGAGTTTGTCGGCCTTGGTGAATATCACGGCGAACGGAATGCCGTTCATGCCGAGCATTTCGATGAACTGCAGGTCGATCTTCTGGGGTTCAAGCCGGATGTCCGCCAATACGAACAGGAAGTGCATCTTCTCGCACTTGAGCACATAGTCGGTGATGATTTTGGAGAACTCGCTGCGTTTGGTTTTCGACGTGCGGGCGTATCCGTATCCGGGCAGATCGACCAGATACCATGCGTTGTCGATCAGGAAGTGGTTGATGAGCCGTGTCTTGCCGGGCGTTCCCGATACTTTGGCCAGCCCCTGCCGTCCGGTGAGCATGTTGATGAGCGATGACTTGCCGACGTTGCTGCGCCCGATGAAGGCGATGTCTTTCAGCGCGTCTTTGGGCACCTGCGAAATACGCTCGGAACTGCACTTGAATTCGGCTTTGTTGATCTGCATGTTGTCGGAGTTTGCGGCAAAGATAACATTTTATTTCGGAACGGAGAGTGCGGCGCTTACCAGACGAGCGACACCCACAGCGGGCAGTGGTCCGAGGCGACGGTGGTGTAATCCACCGTGCGTTCGGCGATTTTCGCCGACTGCGGCAGGCCGCGGCCCAGTATGTAGTCGATGCGTATCGAAGGACGGTCCGAGGGGAACGTAAGCTGCGCGGTGTCCGACAGCGGCCTGAATTCGCCGCCCAGCCCGCCGAGCACCTCCCCGGCGTCGTCCATGTTGAAGTCGCCCGCCAGCAGCACGGGTTTGCGGCAGGTGTCGGTGGCTTGACGGATGATCGGCAGCGATGCTCGCTGGTCTTCGGGCGTGAGCGAAAGATGCGTGACGCAGACCACATAGCCGGGAAATTCCGCCATCAGCAGCACGCGCGCCTCTTCGCGTCCCGGAAGCGGGATGCGGCGCACCGAGAGCGGCTCGGCGCGCGACAGCAGCCCGATGCCGTAACCTCCGCCGTCGTAATCAATCGCGCGGCAGAAGCGGGCGTGCATGCCCGTCATCCGGCCCAGCTTTTCGGGGATGAAGCAGCCGTTCATGCGTCCCGTCACGCTGTCCACCTCCTGCAGGGCCACCACGTCGGGCGCGACCCGGCCGATGACCTCGGCGATGCGGCCGAGGTCCTGTACGTCGTCCGCTCCGCGGCCGTTTCGGATGTTGTAACTCATGAATTTCACGGCCGTGGTCTGCGTCGTGCAGGCCGCCGGCATCAGGGCGCAGAACAGAACTGCCAGTGCGACGGAAAAATATTGCTTCATGACTTTTCGGGATTTTCCGCAAAGGTAATACAACCTCCCCTGAATGCCAAATAATCCGGCCCGGCGTTGTGTCCGGCGTTGTGTCCGGCGTTGTGTCCGGCGTTGTGTCCGGCGTTCCTCGTCCGGTGTTCCCTTCCGCCGTGACCGCGCGGCGCAGGCTCCGGTGGCGATGGTAAATGCAGACTAAAAACCGGATATTCAGATTTTTCGGACTTTTTCCGTTGCTATTCCCGGTAATTTTTCGTACCTTTTAGCATCCGATTTGCATCTTGCATCGGAGTAAATACATCTATGCTTATGAAAACACAATTTCTGACCGTGTTCGGCGCCGCTGCGCTGGCCGTTTTTCCCGCAGAGCCGGAAGCCTGCACGCGCGCCGTCTATCTCGGTCCCGACGGCATGACCGTCACGGGACGCACCATGGACTGGCGCGAAGACCCGCTGACCAACCTCTATATCTTCCCGCGCGGCACCGCCCGCCGCGGAGCCAATACGGACGACACCGTCTTCTGGACGTCGAAATACGGCTCCCTTTCGGCCGCGGGCTACGACATCGGCATCACCGACGGCATGAACGAGGCCGGGCTGGTCGCCAACCTGCTCTTCCTGCCCGAATCGGTTTACGAGCGGCCGGGCGACACGCGGCCCGTCATGGGGCTGAGCATCTGGACGCAGTACGTACTCGACAATTTCGCCACGGTGGACGAGGCGGTCGCCGAACTCTCGAAGGAGAAATTCCGCATCGACGCGCCCGACCTTCCGAACGGCGTGCAGTCGCGCCTGCATCTGGCCGTCTCCGATCCTTCGGGCGACAGCGCTATCTTCGAATACATCGACGGCCGGCTGGTGATTCACCACGGCCGCCAGTATCAGGTGATGACCAATTCGCCCTTCTACGACCAGCAGCTGGCGATCCTCGACTATTGGCGGCAGATCGGCGGCCTGACGATGCTTCCCGGCACCAACCGCGCTCCGGACCGCTTCGTGCGCGCGTCGTTCTACATCAACGCCGTCGTGAAGAGTCCCGATCCTAAGATCGCCGTCCCGGCCGTGATGTCGGTCATGCGCAACGTCTCGGTGCCTTACGGTATCTCGACGCCCGACAAGCCCCACATCTCTTCGACGCGCTGGCGCACGGTCTGCGACCAGAAAAACCGGGTCTACTATTTCGAGCCGACGCTGGCCATGGAGACCTTCCGGGTCGATCTGGCGAAGATCGACTTCGGCAAGGGCACGCCCGAACGGGTGTTGAAGCTGGTCGGCGGCCGGACCTACACGGGCGACGCCACGGCCGAATTCCGCAGGAGCGACAAACCCTTCGTCTTCCTGTTCGGGGTCTGACGGGCCGGAATATCCGACCGATCCGCATGTGCCGTGCAGTTCCCTGTCCGGCGCATGCGGATTTTTCGTATCTTTGATGTAGTCTGAGAGAGTTTAATTGACTACGAGCAGATTATGAAAGACTCGCATGAGATAGGCTAACGGATAAGAAAAAGGGAAGTGTTCGGGGACACTCTATTTCTCATGCTTTCAAATAACTCTTCAGATGCAAAAATAATACTTTTTTGGTAAAGGCGGATGCGAATCCGCCTTTATTTTTTCAGACGGTCAATCTTGTCCGCTTCCTTATGCGGGAGCGTCATTCTTCCTGCACATCCACTACTCATACCGACTGTTCGGGAGCTTGGGCAGGGACGAATATCCGGACAATATCCGCGGCGGAAGGTAGTGTCCCGGGGCGGTCGAAACGATAGTCGTTCCGACCGTTCGTCGTTTCCGCATTTTGCCCGTACCGACGCCAACCTCTTCCAACACCTGTTCCAACCGAGACAACGGGGGCGGCCGGTCTGCCCGGGCCGTCCGCAGGCGGGTTAAATTCGTCCCCTGCACCGCTATTGGTGCTAATCTAATATTTCGCAAAGATGGACGAAAAAGTAAAGAACGACGAGAAGAAGGTAATGCTCGTCAGGCAGACCGGAGAAGGTAAGGACGGCAGGCTGAAGGCCGTCGGCAGTATCGACGAAGACGGAAACATCGAGACGCTCGATCCCACTGCGGCGAATGTCGCCAAACTGTTCGACGTGAACACGAACCAGCCTGCGCTGGAGGCGTTTTTCACCAAATTCATGGAGCAGTCGCAAGACCCCGTAAAAACGGGTGTCTCGGAGATCTTCATCATGGCCGAAAGCGTGCTGAACAAACTCATCAAAATCGACCTCGATCCGCAGCTGCTCGAAAACTATCGCGTCGATCCGGCCGAAGAGCTCGCAAAAATGGAACCGCAGATCGCGGTTCCCCGTTTCGAGCCTATGGATATTTCGAAAATCGACACGGCGGATATGGAGCGCATGGGTATCCGTATGGAAGACCTCGAACCCCATTTGAAGGCGATGTCCTACGGGCACAAATCGCACGGACTGATCGAAATGCGGCCGGAAATGGAACCCGGCGGCATGCGCGTCACCACCAAAGGGCGCGTATCGCTCGAAGAGCAGGCCGACGGCTCGCTGAAAGTCGTGCCGCACTACTATCGGGAGAAGTGCGACCTCGACGCGCCCTTCCACAACGTGCTGCTCGACGACGAGGCCAAGCGCAACATCGTCGAAACCCGTCATGCAGGCAAGGTGATCGACCTGGAGCTGGAGCCGGGCAGGATGACGCCCTGTTACGTTTCGCGCGACAAGTGGACGAACGAACTCGTTGCGATGCCTGTCTCGGAGTTCGAGAAACGCGCATCGATCAAGAACGCCGACCTCTCCGAGGGCGAACAGCTCGACTTCTACTCCGGACGTAAAATTCTGCTGAAAGGCTATACCACCCGTTCCGGCTACAAACGCGATGCTTACATCCAGATCGACGCCTCGGAGAGCAATATCGAGTTCGACCACAGCGGCCTCGACAAAAGGCGCTATCAGGAGCATAACCGAGAGGTATATGCCGCCAAACGTTTCGAGCAGGGCAACCCTTTGCCGGAAGGCCCGCGGGCCATGTTCATTCCCAAGCGGGTGTTCGGGGTGGAACTGCCCCAAGAAGCCTACAATCAATGGCTGGACGCCCTCAATTTCCCCGAAAAGCGCAAAGATGTCAAAGCGACCTATTTGCAGGGATTACAATTCCCCGGAAGCCCGGAACGTGCGGATCGCTGGGTAAAACCCGATTACGAGGCCGGAAAGATCAAATCGTACCGTTGGAACCCGGATTACTCGCGCAAACAGTCCTCCTCGCAGTCGCAGGCTCCGGCCCAAACCCCGTCGAACGAGCCGTCCAAGCAGACCGAAGGACAGCCGCAGAAGCGGCAATCCGAACGCGAAGTGCGTCAGGTCGCCCCGCCGAAGCCTCAGCCGAAGAAGTCCAAGAGCGTAGGAGGCCTGTAACATGCTCGCGGCCATTCTGATCATCATAGCGGCCTCGGTATCGCTCTCCGTCGTGCTCCTGCTGCTCCTCTATTATATCGGCAAACGCCCCGATGCGGAACGGACGCAGGACGACGACAGCCGGTATTACGACGAGAACGGCAACCACCTCTACTACGACCGCAAGCTGATCGCCCGCCTCGAAAAGGAGAAAGAGCGGGCGGTGCAGCAAAATAAATAGCCACTGAAAACATCCGAAAAACCGAACCATGAAAGTCATCATAGCAGAAAAGCCCTCGGTAGCGCAGCAGATCGCTGCCGTCGTGGGCGCTACCGCCCGTAAGGACGGCTATATCGAAGGGGGCGGCTACGCCGTCACATGGGCCTTCGGCCACCTCGTAGGCCCGGCCATGCCGGAAGCCTACGGCATCGAAGGGTTCAAGAGGGAGAACCTTCCGATCCTTCCCGAAACCTTCGTCCTCGAACCGCGCCGCGTCAAAAGCGGCAAGGAGTACAAGCCCGATCCGGGAGCCGTCAAACAGCTCGCCGTCCTCAAGGAGCTGTTCTCCCGCGCAGAGCGAATCGTCGTGGCTACCGACGCCGGGCGCGAAGGCGAGCTGATTTTCCGCTTTATCTATCACTATCTCGACTGCAAGACGCCCTTCGACCGGCTGTGGATCAGCAGCCTCACCGAGCGGGCCATCCGCGAGGGGTTGGCAGCCATACGTCCCGGCAGCGAGTACGACGATCTCTACCTCTCGGCCCGTGCCCGCTGCGAGGCGGACTGGATCGTGGGCATCAACGCATCCCAAGCTCTCGCCATCGCCGCCGGACGCGGTGCATGGTCGCTGGGCAGGGTGCAGACCCCTACGCTGGCGCTGGTGTGCGGGCGCTATCTGGAAAATACCTCGTTCACGCCGCAGACCTATTTCCGGCTCAAACTCCACACGGCCAAAGACGCTACGGCGTTCGCCGTCCTCTCGACGCCGAAATACGATACGAAAGCGACGGCGAACGAGGCCTGTACCGCAGTCAGGGGCAGCGACGGCGTGCAGGTTACGAAGGTCGAGCGTCGAAAAGTGACCGAACAACCGCCGCTGCTGTACGACCTGACCTCGCTCCAGAAAGAGGCCAACACGCGGCACGGATTCTCGGCCGAAAAGACGCTCGGCATCGCGCAGGAGCTTTACGAAAAGAAGCTCGTCACCTATCCCCGCACGGGGAGCCGCTACATTCCGCAGGACGTGTTCGAGGAGATCACCCCGCTGCTGGCCTCGCTCTCCGGCCATACGGGTTTCGGCCATCAGGCCGCCGACCTGTCGGGCGGAGAGCTGAACCGCCGTTCGGTGGACGGCAGGAAGGTGACAGACCACCATGCCCTGCTGATCACCGGCCATACGCCTGCGGAACTTGCGGCGGATCATGCCAAAATCTACGATATGATCGCCGGCCGCATGGTCGAGGCGTTTTCGCCCGCGTGTCTGAAAGAGATCACCTCTGTCCGCATGGAGTGCGCGGGCATCCCGTTCGAGGTGCGCGGTACGGTCGTAACGAGTGCCGGATGGCGCAAGGTATGGGGCGAGCCGGAAGAGCGTACGGAGGAGGATGCGGCGGCTCTGCCCGAGCTCGCCGAGGGGGATATGCTCACGGTACGCGGATGCGACCTTCAGGAAAAGCAGACGCGCCCCCGCCCGCTGCATACCGAAAGCAGCCTGCTCGCGGCAATGGAGACCGCCGGTAAGGAGCTGGAAGACGAGGCCGAGCGCGAGGCCATGAAGGATTCCGGTCTCGGAACTCCGGCCACCCGTGCGGCGGTGATCGAAACGCTCTTTTCGCGCGAGTATATCAAACGTGAAAAAAAGTCGCTCGTGCCCACCGAGAAGGGCCTCGCCGTGTACGGCATCGTCAAGGACATGCGGATCGCCGACGCAGCCATGACGGGCGGCTGGGAGCTGGCCCTTGCGAAGATCGCCACCGGGGAGATGAGCGCTTTCACCTTTCGTAAAGGTATCGAAGTTTACGCCTCGCAGATCACCTCCGAGCTGCTCAAGGCGCAGGTCGGGTCGGTCGCCGGGCATACAGGCGCTCCGTGTCCCCGCTGCGGGGGCCGGGTGACGTTCTACCCGAAGGCCGCCAAGTGCGAAAATGCGGAGTGCGGCCTGACCGTATTCCGGACGATAGCGAAAAAGGAGCTTACGGACGGCCAGCTGGAAGCCTTGCTCGTCAAAGGACGAACGCCGACGATCAAGGGCTTCGCCAAAAAGGACGGGGGCACGTTCGAGGCCGCCGTAGTCTTCGACGGCGATTACCGCACCGCGTTCGCCTTCGAAGAAGGCGGCAAGGCCCGTAAGCCGGGTGCGGCGAAAGTCCGGAAATAATCCTTATCTTTGCCGCTGGACGACTTGTCACAGACGCTTTCGGCGTTCGGCAGGGATGTTCAGTGGCGGCGCTTCGGGTGGGAACCCGGAGCGCCTTTTCTTCCTTCGACCTTTGCGTTTCACACCACTGAACAATCCACATCATGCCGAACGATCATCATAACGCCCCGCAGATGGGGTTATCTTATTACGGCCTTTCGCTGCTCTCTTATCTGCGGGAGAGCCATCCCGACCTGGCGGACGATGCCGACTTCATCCGCACGCGGGCGCAGGCTGCGGCCGAAACATACAGCCGCATTATCCGCAGCGGAGGCTCCCGCATCGAAGCGGCCGAGGAGGCCGACGCCGTACTCTACCGGGGGCTTCATTTCTCGCTATACAGTACGCTCGCAAACATTATCCGCAGCGAGTTCGCGGAGGACATTCCCGAAGAGGATGCCCGCGAGGCCGCCCTCATTCTCCTGCCGCAGGCCAAAGAGGTCGCCCGAAGCTACGAGCTTACGGACGACTTCGCCGCTACGCCGCAGTACGAGCGGCTCTATACCGAACTTACGGGAACCGTTCAAATCCTGCTCGACAATGGCATACAATAAGACCGAACACCTGCGCCGCAATATCGAAGCGATCCGCACGGCCTTCGCGCTGGAGAGGGAACAGCGGGCGGCTACGCCCGAAGAGCGGGATGTGCTGCGTGCGTACAGCGGCTTCGGAGCGATCAAGGAGGTGTTGGAGCCGCTGCCGCACAAAAAGGAAACGGCACTCACGCCCCTGATCGAAGAGCTGCACGCCGTGCTGAAAGAGAACACCGGCGGCGAGCGCGAGTACAAACGCTATCTGGACGGCCTCAAAGCTTCGGTGCTGACGGCCTTCTACACACCGGAACCCGTGACGGACGCCATTATGCGGATGCTCTATAATGCGGGCGTCGTTCCGGTGCGTGCACTCGAACCGAGCGCCGGGACGGGGGCTTTCGCGGAGTACCTGCGCCGTTATAACGAAGAGGCCGAGATCACCTGCTTCGAGAAAGACCCGCTGACAGTACTTATCCTGCACCGCCTGCATCCCGACGATACGGTGCGGGTGCAAGGCTTCGAAACCATAGAACCCGCCTACGAGGGGCACTTCGACCTGATTACGAGCAATATCCCATTCGGGGACGTTTCGTTGTTCGATCCGGCGTTCTCCTCTTCGCGCGATCCGGTGCGCCGGCAAGGCGCATGGGCGATACACAACTATTTCTTTATGAAGTCGGTCGATCTGGTGCGCGACGGGGGCCTCGTCGCCTTCATCACCTCGCAGGGCGTGGCCGACGCGGAGCGCAATCGACCCGTGCGGGAGTGGCTGATGGAGCGGTGCGATCTGGTCGCGGCCGTGCGGCTGCCGAACAACCTCTTTACAGACCATGCCGGAACGGAGGTGGGCAGCGACCTTATCGTTCTGCAAAAGAACTCGGCCGCCCGCCCCCTCTCCGAGCGGCAGCGGGACTTTATCGAAACACGCACGCTCTCGAACGGCATTACGGTAAACAACAGCTTCCAATCGCTCGACCGCGTGGTGCAGACCTCGGCCAAAGTGGGCACGAACCCTTACGGGAAACCGGCGATGGAGTTCACCCACGCCGGAGGCGTGGAAGGCATCGCCCGTGCGCTGGCGGATATGCTCGCGGAGGATATGGAGCGGCATTTCAACCGGGAGTTGTACGAAAGCCATGCCCCGAAGACCGCTCCGCGTCAGTACAGGGAATGGCAGACGGAGACGGTAAGTCCGCGACAGGCGCACGACGACATCGGACAGGCACGGAATACGGAGCTGTCCGGGCAAACGGCATTGCGGCAACACGGGAACCGAGAGATCGCACGGGAAATTCCTGCGACGGAGCGTAACAGCATCGGGCAGGAGCAAGAAATAGAATTATCCGGCCAGACAGTCCGGCAGCAGACGCGGCAGGCAGCACCGTCCGCGGCGCAGGCTCCGGAAACTACGGCCGGTATATTCGACGACGAGCCGCCGTACCCTCCCGATCTCGATCCGTTCTGGCAGGCCATAGAAGACCATTGGTTTCCGGACGAGGCCGAGGCGAGAATCCGGACGGAAGAGGCCCTCCGCGCCGAAAGGCGGCAGGCGGAACCTTCATCCGCGCAAACGATGCTCTTCCCGGACGCTCCGGTTTCGCCGCATTCTTCCCGGCAAACCGCCGGATTCCGGCAGCCGGCGACCTCCGTCCCTCTTCCCGAAACAACTCGCGGCGGCGGCCCGCGCCGAGCCGGAGAAGTACTGCAAGAAGTACTTTCCGATCTGCGGCAGAAAGCGGAACGGTATCAGGGCGGCCGGATGCAGGAACCCGCACCTTTCGATGAGCAGCCGGGGCCGTTCTGGCACCCTACCGAAGAGGAGTGGCGCGACCTTAACCGCTGGATGGAAGAACGGTATGCCGTTACGCAGGCCGCCTCCGACGGCTACCGACTCGACCCCGAAACGGGAGAGATGATCCCTATTGAGGATGCCGAAGCGGAGGAAATACGGGACGAAGCGACCGTGCAGGCCGAGGGTGCCGCCATGCCGAACGAATCCCTGCCCCCTCTGCCTACGCAGGAAGCATGGCAGCCTGCCGGGCAGGATTGGGCGGAGTTCGGCGCGTGGCAGGAGGAGCGGGAGAGGCGGTTTATGGAAGAGTACCCGCCCTCGCCGGAAATGTACGGATATGCCGAACCCGCCGTGCAAACGGTCGCGGCAGCAGCCCCGGAGAAGGAGCAGGCAGATACATCGGAGATGCGTCGGGAACCCGTCGTACAGGGTGTTCGGCCGGAAATATCCGAACCTGCGGTTATGGAACCCGCTGCACGGCGGACAGCAGCACACGCCCCTGCCTCGGCGCAAGAGCCGCAGTCCGTGCAGGAAGCGGAACGGCCTGCCGGCAGCACGGTACGCCCGGCCGACGACGGGCGGGAAGAGGCGGCTGCGGAACCCGCTGCAACGACAGCGCAGGCACGAGCGGCCGGACAACCCACGCAGGATGGGTTCGCAGGATCGCTGTTCAATGCTTTCGATACGCAGACCGAACCGGAGCCGGTGCTGAACGTACAGCAGGAACCGGTGCTTACGCTCTACGACCTGTTCGGGTTCTCAGCCGAAGAACGCAGTCAGGTGAACCGTCCCAAGAAGCGCGGCCCGAAACCTAAAGGCAAACGACAGGCAGCGGGGATGCCGCAGGTACGACACCGGCCTGCACAACAGGACTCGGCGACTTCTTCTCAGAAGGCGTCCAAGCCCGTACAAGAGGAGGAGCGTCCTCTGGACTGGCGGGAGAGGCTGATGCAAAACCGGCCGCATCAAGAGGAACGACAGCCGGCAGAGGTATCGACCGCCGTAACGGCGGAGCGCTCCGCAGGTACGTCCGCAGAAAATCAACCGAGAACGATAACCGGAAACAGGCAGGATGCGGCGAAGCCTGCGGCAGGGCGATCCGGCGTAGCCGGGCAGCCGCAGGCCGCGACCCGAACGGAATACGGAAGGGAGCGGCCGGAACCGTCACGCAAGGTTCCCGACAGTGCTGCGGACGGCAAATCCGGAGACAGGGCGCAGCTATCGGACGCATTGTCGCCACAGGCCGACCCGTTCGATGCGACCGGCTCTCCGCATCCCGCGCCGGATGCCGCCGCCGTCACAGGGGCCGCTGCGGACAATCCGGCACCCGCAGGCAGTGCGGTACGGCAGGGCGTCCCGTCCGCACGTGTTTCCGGAAAGCGAGCCGAAGCCGCTACGCCGCGCAATACGGCACACGGCGACGAAGCGGCCGAAGACCCGCTCGCACCCCGGCCTTTCAAGGGAGAACGGCCGGAACATTACCGCGACGGGACGCTCATCGTGGATAAAGAGAGCCGTGTAGGATACCTGAGCGACCTGAAAACCCTACGCCCGATGTTCCATCCGCTCGACCTGCCCGAAGAACAGCGGGTGAAAATGTCGCTCTATATCGAGGTGCGGGACACCTATTATCACCTCTACAACGTGGAGGCCGATACACTGGCCCCGCACCCCGCGCTGCGCGTAATGCTGAACAGCCTTTACGACAACTTCGTGGAGCGGTTCGGCCGGCTGAACGAACCGCAGAATATCGACCGGATACGGATGGATCCGGGAGCCGACGAGATACTCTCGCTGGAACGCTACACCGACGGTATCGTGAACAAGGCCGACATCTTCGACCATCCCGTCGCCTTCAATCCGGCGGAGATCGAAAAGACGGACGACGTGCATACGGCACTGGCGGCCAGCATGAACCGTTATGCGGACATTAATATCGAGTATATATCGGAACTTACAGGGGCGAGCGAAGCAGAGGTGCTGGAACAGCTCAAAGGGCGTATCTACTTCAACCCCGACAGCGGGAAATACGAGATCGCCGAACGCGTCATCGCGGGCAACGTCATCGAAAAGGCCGACCGCGTCGAGCGCTTCCTCGACGAGAATCCGGATCACGAGGGCGCACGGGAGACCCTCGCGGCACTGCGAGAGGCTACGCCCAAGCCCATCGCTTTTGAAGATTTGGACTTCAACTTCGGCGAGCGGTGGATACCTACGGGTATCTACGACAGTTACGCCTCGTGGCTCTTCGAAACGGAGGTCAAGATCGGTTACATCGCCGATCTGGACGAGTTCGGCATTACGGCCAAAGACGAGTACAATATCAAGATACAGAACCAGTATGCCGTTCAGGGAGAGTTTCGCCGTTATACCGGGCTGCACCTGATGAAACACGCCCTGCACAACACGAGTCCGGACATCACCAAAAAAGCCCGCAAACTGATCGACGGCGAGTGGAAAGAGGTAAAGGTACGCGACGGGGAGAAGATACAGCAGGCCAACATCAAGATCGACGAGATCCGCAGCGGTTTCACGGACTGGCTGTGCGACCAGTCCGCCGACTTCAAGGAGCGTCTGGCCGACATGTATAACCGCAAGTTCAACTGTTTCGTGCGCCCGAAGTACGACGGTTCGCACCTGACCTTTCCCGGCCTCGACCGTAAGGCGTTAGGCATCGAAGACCTCTATCCGAGCCAGAAGGACGCTATCTGGATGGATATTCTGCTGGGCGGCGGTATCGTGGACCATGAGGTCGGCGGCGGCAAGACGCTTATCATGTGCTGCGGAACCTACGAGAAAAAACGCATCGGACTGGTGAACAAACCGATAATTACGGGACTGAAAGCCAACATCCATGAGATCGCCAAAACCTTCTGTACGGCCTATCCGATGGCCCGCGTGCTCTATCCGGGCCGCGAGGATTTCACGCCGAAGAAGCGCGAGCAGATATTCCGGCAGATCAAGAACAACGACTGGGATGCGGTGATCCTCTCGCACGAGCAGTTCGGCATGATCCCGCAGTCGCCCGAAGTCCAGCAGGAGATCTTGCGGGCGGAACTCGACAGCGTAGAACAGAACCTTATGCTGCTCAAGGCGCAAGGCAAGAGCGTATCGAAACGTATGCTGACCGGCTACCTCAAGCGCCAGCACAATCTGGAGGCCAAACTGCAAAAGATTCAGTACGCCCTCGACCACCGCAAGGACGATGCGGTGGACTTCCGCCGTATGGGTATCGACCACCTCTGCGTGGACGAATCGCACAAATTCAAAAATCTGATGTTCAACACGCGGCACGACCGCGTGGCGGGCCTCGGCAACCCCGACGGAAGCCAGCGGGCACTCAACATGCTCTTTGCCCTCAGAACCATACAGGAGCGCACGGGGCGCGATCTGGGGGCGACATTTCTGTCGGGGACGACCATTTCCAACTCCCTCACGGAGTTGTATCTGCTGTTCAAATACCTGCGTCCGAAGGCGCTCGACCGGCAGAACATCCGCACCTTCGACGCATGGGCCGCCGTATTCGCCAAAAAGAGCGTCGATTACGAGTTCTCGGTCACCAACCAGATCGTGCAGAAGGAACGGTTCCGCTATTTCATCAAGGTTCCGGAGCTGGCGGCTTTTTATTCGGAAATTACGGATTTCCGCACGGCCGAGGACATCGGTATCGACCGCCCGCGCAAGAACGAGATACTGCACAACATCCCGCCCACGCCCGACCAGCAGGCGTTTATCGACAAGCTGGTGCATTTCGCCAAGACGGGCGATGCCACCGTGCTGGGACGGGCACCCCTCACGGAAAGCGAGGAGAAAGCCAAAATGCTGATCGCTACGGACTACGCCCGTAAAATGTCGCTCGATATGCGTATGATCGACCCGGAGCTGTACGGCGATCATGTGGACAACAAGGCGAGCCACTGTGCCGCGCAGATCGCGCAATATTACCGTAAGTATGACCAGCATAAGGGTACGCAGTTCGTCTTCTCCGATCTGGGGACATGGAAGCCGGGAGACGAGTGGAACGTGTACGCCGAGATTCGGCGCAAGCTGGTCGAAGACCACGGCATTCCGGCTTCCGAGGTTCGTTTCATACAAGAGGCAGCCGGCAGCGAGGGCAAACGCAAGAAGATGATCGAAGAGATGAACACCGGACGCATCCGCATATTGTTCGGCTCGACCGATATGCTGGGTACGGGCGTGAACGCCCAGAGGCGGTGCGTGGCGATCCACCACCTCGACAGTCCGTGGCGGCCCTCGGACTTGGAGCAGCGCGAAGGACGCGGCATCCGCAAAGGCAACGAAGTGGCCAAGCTCTACGCCGACAATCAGGTGGACGTAATCATCTATGCCGTCGAAAAGTCGCTCGACGCCTACAAGTTCGGGCTGCTGCACAACAAGCAGCTCTTCATCCGCCAGCTCAAACACAATAATCTGGGAGTGCGTACCATCGACGAGGGCGGTATGGACGAAGGCAGCGGCATGAACTTCTCGGAATATGTGGCCGTGCTGTCGGGCAACACCGACCTGCTGGAAAAGGCGCGCCTCGAAAAGAAGATCGCGGGGCTGGAGAGCGAGCGTCAGGCGTTCATCCGCGGTAAGTCGTCGAGCCGCAGCCAGTTGGAACATACGCTCGGGGAGATCGAAAAACTCGACGACAAGATCGGGCGCATCGAAAAAGACCTCGAAGCCTTCAGAAGCCGTGCGGAACTCAACGAGGACGGTTCGTACCGCAACCGTATCACGCTGGACGGGGTGGAGAGCAACGACCCGCAGTTCATCGGCAAACAACTGAACCATATCGCAAAAACCGTCGATACGGGAAGCGGGGAGAAGCGTATAGGCTCCATCTACGGGTTCGAGATCATCGTCAAGAGCGAAAAGAGCATGAAGGAGGATTTCGAGTCCATTCGCAACCGCTTTTATGTGCGGGGAGAAGGAGAATACCTCTACCAGTACAACTACGGCAATCTGGCCGGAGACCCGCGCACGGCGGCGCTCAACCCTCTGCACGCGATGGGTACGATCGAACCGACGCTGGAGAAATTCCGCAAGGAGCGCGCCTCGCTGGAAAAGGACGTGCCCCAGCTCCGGCAGATCATCGAGGGTACATGGCGCAAAGAAGCCGACCTCGCGGCTTTGAAAAAAGAGATGGAACGACTCGACCGGCAGATACAACTCGCGCTCAAACCCGTAGGCAGCGACCGTGACGGCGAAGAGGCTGGAGAGCAGCAGGAACAGCGTCAGGAGAAGGACGCGCGACGGGAAGCACCTGCCGCCGATGACCTACAACGGCATATTCCCGCACGCCTGCGGCAGATCGCCGATGCCTCCGGCGGACGTATCGTCATCGGGGGCGTGCCGCCCCGCACGGACGATGATTTTTCATCCAAAAAAATCAAACTATAAACAGGAAAGCCTTGCATTTTATCCTTGCAAGGCTTTCCCGTTTCATCGGTTATCGGTGTCCCGATCAGAGTGTTTATTCCTTATCCGAACCAAGCGGCGGCAGTCCGATCGTGTCCTCGATCAGTCCATCGGGATTCTTGTCCAGAAAATTCTGGCCCGATACGACACTGTGCCCCAACTCCCGTTCCGTCTCCTTGCGGGCCACTCCGGCGACGTTGCCGCCGCGCCGGGCGACCCGTTTGCTTTCGGCGAACGTATCGGGTTTCTCCTGCTGTGAGATTTCGGTCGTCACCCGTTCGCCCAGCATCGTGAAGATCAGCTCCAAATCGGTCATGTGGTCACGCAGGTTTTGGCCCTTTTTCGTCAGCCCCTTGATCGCCCTGTGTTCCGAAGGCGTCACGCCAAATGTCGCACGCGCGATCTCCGCCGTCAGGATAGCGAAATCCCTCTCTTCCCGAATGCCGCGCTCTTTCCATTCATCCGTCAGGTTCTGCCGTATGGCGATGCCCCGCAGCCGTTTGTCGATCCAATCCTTCGGATAACCTTTGGCCTCGTAAACGGCCTTCATGCGTTCCTGCGCCAGCTCAGGGTTCTCGATCTCCTGCACACGCTCATATCCGACCTGTGCCAGCCATTGCTTGAATGGCTCGGCCTTCGGAGAGGGGATCGACTGGATGATACGAAACAACCCTTTAACATCGGCAGCCTGAACAGACCTCCGGCGACCATCGGCGGCGATCATCGCAACTGGGGTACAAATTGTACCCCAGTTGCGATTAAGCAAGGGATCGCGTTGCCGCATACGCTTGATATACTGTTTGACATCTACGCTGTCCGTCAAAAATTCAACGACATCGGCAATGGAAAAATACCATTGCTCATTCATCCATGCGCGGCGGATCTGCTTGTCCTGAAAAACGACGATCTTACTGTCTGCCATAACGAATTTATTTTATTTTTCCGAACCGCTGCACACGACCGACTGTCGGAGCGGACGGAATGCGAACTATTTCACTTTGGCAGCAAAGGCTTTCGAGGGCTTAAAGGCCGGGATCGTATGGGCAGGAACGATCATCGTCGTATTCTTGGAGATGTTACGCGCCGTTTTGGCCGCCCGATGTTTCAGCAGGAACGTGCCGAAACCGCGTAGGTAAACATTCTCACCGCCGATCAGGGAGTCCCGGAGCTGCTCCATGAATCCTTCCACTACACTCGTTACGATTCCTTTCTCAATGCCGGTCTGCTCCGCGATCCGGCTTACGATGTCAGCCTTTGTCATATCCTTATCGTTTATAGGTTCATTATGATTTATTCCGGTTGCGCTTCGGGCAGGAACGCCGCGAAGATTCTGCGCAGTTCCTTTTCCGATAACCGGTTGCTGCGGATCGTTACCACGCCCTCTGCCGCCTCGGCTGTCAGACGGCCTCCCGTTACGGCACGGCCATCCGCCCCGACATAGAAAGCCGAAGGGTCTGCCTCGACCGCCCGCCGCAATATCCGGTCGCATTGTCTTGTTTCGATCGTCAACTTCGCCATAATTCCAATCAGCAGTGCAAAGATACTCTTTTTTCCGCCAGTTCGCAGCGTCATGTCCGTTCTCTGTGCCAACGGCTGCCATGCCGACGCCAACGGCTGCCACGGCGGCACCGCACCGCCGTCCGCAATCCGCATCGTCTTAAATTAGCGTAGAACCATTTAATAACGAGTCGATTATGTCGCAGGAAGACGATCTGAGGGGTTTGGCCAAGGTCATGGATTTCATGCGGGCCCTGAGTATTTTATTCGTGGTAATCCACATCTACTGGTACTGCTACGGGCAGATTCTGGCGTGGAACGTCGATATAGGCGTGATAGACGGGATTCTGCTCGGCTTCGACCGCACGGCGGGACTGTTCGGCAGCATACTCTACACCAAACTTTTCGCCGTGCTCTTTCTCGGCCTCTCGTGTCTCGGTACCAAAGGGGTCAAGGAGGAGGAGATCACATGGCGCCGGATCATCGCGGCGCTCGCGGCCGGCTTCGTACTCTTCTTTTTCAACTGGTGGCTGCTCGACCTGCCACTGCCGCTGTCCGCCGTCACGGGGTTCTACATCCTGACGCTATCGGCCGGATATATCTGCCTGCTGATGGGCGGCGTGTGGATGAGCCGGCTGTTGAAGAACGACATGATGGACGATCCTTTCAACAACGAGAACGAATCGTTCATGCAGGAGACGCGCCTTGTCGAGAACGAATACTCGGTGAACCTACCGACGCGGTTCTACTATAACAAGCGGTGGCACAACGGCTTCGCCAACGTCGTAGTGCCGCAGAGAGCCTGTATCTGCGTCGGCGTTCCGGGGTCGGGCAAGAGCTACGCCGTCGTCAATCAATTCATCAAGCAGCAGATCGAAAAGGGGTACACGATGTACGTCTACGACTTCAAGTTTCCCGACCTCGCGGAGATCGCCTACAACCACCTGCTGATGCACCAAGAAGGCTACAAGAAGGTACCGACCTTCTACGTCATCAATTTCGACGACCCGCGTCGCTCGCACCGCTGCAACCCGATCAACCCCTCCTTTATGAACGACATCTCGGACGCCTACGAGAGCGCCTATACCATCATGCTGAACCTGAACAAGACATGGGTGCAGAAGCAGGGCGATTTCTTCGTCGAAAGCCCGATCATCCTCTTCGCCGCCGTGATCTGGTTCCTGCGCATCTACGACGGGGGACGGTACTGCACCTTTCCGCATGCCGTCGAGTTTCTGAACAAACGCTACGAGGACATCTTCCCGATTCTGACGAGCTATCCGGAGCTGGAAAATTATTTGAGTCCCTTCATGGATGCGTGGCTCGGCGGGGCGCAGGATCAGTTGCAGGGCCAGATCGCCTCGGCCAAAATCCCGCTCTCGCGCATGATCTCCCCGCAGCTCTACTGGGTCATGTCGGGCGACGACTTCACGCTCGACATCAACAACCCCGACGATCCGAAGGTACTGGCGGTGGGCAACAACCCCGACCGGCAGAACATCTACGGCGCGGCCCTCGGGCTGTACAACAGCCGTATCGTAAAGCTCATCAACAAGAAGGGGCAGCTCAAATCGTCGGTCATCATCGACGAGCTGCCGACGATCTACTTCAAGGGCCTCGACAACCTGATCGCCACGGCCCGGAGCAACAAGGTGGCCGTGCTGCTCGGATTCCAAGATTTCAGCCAGCTCAAACGCGACTACGGCGACAAGGAGGCCGCCGTGGTGATGAACACCGTGGGCAACATCTTCTCCGGGCAGGTGGTGGGCGAAACGGCCAAGATGCTCTCGGAGCGGTTCGGCAAGGTGCTGCAAAAGCGACAGAGCATGACCCTGAGCCGCAACGACAAATCGACCTCCATATCGACGCAGATGGACAGCCTGATCCCGGCCTCGAAGATCTCGACGCTCACGCAGGGGATGTTCGTCGGGGCCGTGGCCGACAGCTTCGAGCAGCCTATCGAGCAGAAGATATTCCACGCCGAAATCGTCGTGGACAGCGCGAAGGTCAAGGCCGAGACGGCCCGCTACGAGAAGATACCCATAATCACCGATTTCACGGACGAGAACGGCGCGGATCGCATGCAGGAAACGATCAAAGAGAACTACGACCGCATCAAGGCCGAAGCCGCGGAGATCGTCGATAAGGAACTCGACCGCCTCCGCAAAGACCCCGTGCTGTGCAAGCTGCTCCCGCCGGAGCAAGGATCATAAAAAGACGGAATTGTGTCAAAACGCAGATTTTTGATACATTCCTATCTCGGTCAGGGTTTAGTAAGATAGCGAGCGTGCAGAAAAGAGCAAGTATTTTATTTACAGTATATTAGTTCTCTGTTTTGCATATGCTTGGAGTAATAGAAACAGCAAAACCGGGCAGGTTTAACGGTAAGTTCAGCTACTTATCCGTCACTTGTCCGAAATGCTTTGTTTTTTGCAAAATATTATTTTTCAACAATTTACATCGAACTTCCGCATAACAAATAACTTGCCTTAACGTTTGACAGACCTTCAATGTTCGAGTTATCATGCAACGCAGCGCTTTCCAAGTCTTTTTCTACGTAAGAAGGCTGTCGGAAAAATACGGTCAGGTCCCCATTATGGTTCGGTATCACGATCAATGGCACGATGTCGCGGTTTGGCTGCAAACTCTCCGTTCGCGCCTCACTCTGGGATGCCAAGGCTAACCAAAGCGGCAGGCAAAAGCCTCGAAGCCCAGCACATCAACGAAAAGCTGGAAAATATCAAGACCAATATACCGGTAAATGGGATCAACGCCTCTGCGATCGGAATTCGTATGTCACGGCCGAAAAGATCCGCAACGCCAGCCTCGGTATGGGCGATGATTGCCGCCTGCTGCTGCAGACCGACAACTACAAACGTCTGTGGGCCGAGGATGCCGAGAAGATCCGAAGACTCGGTGTGAAGATCAAAAACCTCGAAGCCGCGGCACGCCACGAAGTCGAGATTGCCGGGCCGATAGATGCGGCGGTACGCGACACGGTGGTCATACGGGATACCGTACCGATATTACGGCAGAAAGTGGAGATGATAACACCCCATATCCGGCTGACCAGGCTTATCGAGAACGAACGTCTGAAAGGCGAAATCCGTGTGCCCGTAACGCTGCGGCAGGCCGTGTGGGTCGAATACAAGGGCTGGTGGTTCTGGAAACGGGCAAAAGCCGTACACCAGACCATAGTCGGGGATAACCCCTATGTCGATATCCGATACTCGGAATATATCCGAATCGAGTGATTTTCCAAAATTCTTTACTACCTTTGTTTCACTAAATAATTATACAAGAACCGGAAAGACGAAAGAATTGACATAAGATAGCTTTTTGCTGTTTATTCCAGATCTGAAAATCGCCAACTTCAACTTACGGGAATAGACAAGCGGGGCTCGTGTATTGCACTATTATCGTGCGGCACGAGCTCGACTTGTTCCGTAAGTGGGTGTTTGGCGATACCTCGGATCTGAACAATGTCGGGTTCGTGCTTTCTTATTTTTTAATTCGTTGTTCTGTAACATATGCCGGCAAAATCCAATAGCACTCCCGCAGAGCGATTGAAAATAGTCATAGAAAATGCAGGGATGAGTACATACGCACTATCCCGTCATATAGGGTTTCAACGTCCGGAAAATCTCTATCAGATCTTGCGCGGAAAATGCGGGATCAGCAAGAATATGGCAAATGTCATTCATCAGAAATTTCCGCAATATTCTATCGACTGGCTCATTCATGGCGATAACGATTCTCAAGAAACCCTTCATGATAACATTGTCCGCATTCCGCTGTATAACAATTATGAAACGATGCAATTCCCGCCGGTTCTTCCAGCGGACGAAATACTGATTTTTTCTTCGACTCTTGCCGCAAATGCACAATTAGCCATCACATATACTGATGACAGATTCTACCCGGATTCACACAATTCAGTATTATTATTACGAAAGAAAGCTGTGGCAGAGGAAATTTGTTATGGGAATATGTACTTTATCGTTACTGATCATCTGCGTCTTGTGCGTCGTGTATACAAATCTCCCGAAAATTCGAAGCAACTCCGATTAGCCACCTCGCCAGAAACCGCCGATGACGATAGGACGATCGAGCGAATACAAATTCGTTCGATGTGGATTGTTTGTACGGTTATCAGTCGTATGCTCTGAAAGTTGAATGCTTTCCTCCCGATATCTCACGGAAAACTTCAATGGCATATGAAGGAGACAATCAAAGGGAAGCATCTGATACTAAAGTATCAAAGCATATTTGATTTATTGTAAAAACAGAACATGCAAGAGCGCTTCTCCGATATGTTATCAGCTATCGAATTCATTGAGGCCAACCCCTAAATATTGGCAAGCCTTTTTCTTACTGATTCCATCTTTGATCATACGTTCGTAACTCTCCCGCTTTTGGTTGTGCCCATCGATTCGGTCGAACAACATCCCGACCAATATATCCACAGCTTCCGAAAAGGCCGCTTTACCTTCGGGCGTGTTAAAATCGATCTTACAAAAAGGAGCCCGCTCTTTATGCAAGATCAAATAATAGACACCCGAAATCAGGAGGGCAATAACGCCGCGGATATTGATACGGGCAGACTTGAACAGCACATCGTAATACTCGACCAAATTCAAGTTCATCAAGTCTCTTATCTGAGCCGTTCTTCGAGTCGTATCATTATCCGCAGACATCTCCCAAAGCAACAACTTCTGCATGACGACATTATTGTTTAGTTCTTTGTATAGCGTCTTCAGTGTTTTCGCAAAAAATAACTTGGGCCCCAAATCGCTTAACTCCGACATCTTAATCGTGTCGTTGATCCAAAAGTCGTATCTCTTTGCTAACTTATCATAAAGACTATCGATAGAGCCATAGCGTCTATAAAAGACGGGGGGCTCCAACTTGGCATTGGCCATCAATTCCGTTACAAGCACCTTTTCAAACCCGTTTCGGATGACCAATTTCTCAAGTTCGGTCATGACGGCATTATCTATTTCAGCATTCGTGCGTCTCACTCTCCCTGCCATTTTGTATAATCTGAGTTATAGTTATAGTGAATGTCTGTAAAATTTCGATTCAAAAATAGTGAAAAATAGATGTATGACAAGAATTTATTTTTGTTTGCGGTTAATTACAATCAAGACCGCATCGAACATTCTTGCTCTTCCTACAGTTTAGATCAATGATAAGGATGTAACAAAAGAGAGACGGGAATTCAGTTCTCGTTCTCTCTTTTATTCGTCGTTATATCATGGCTGCTTCGATGGTGGGTAGTCGAGTTTAGATAATCCCGTATTTTTTACCTGTTTCGTAAAAGACATCGAGCAAGCGATCGCAATCTTCTTGAGTGTGGCATGACATCACGCCGATTCGGATACGACACATCTTGGGCGGAACGACCGGCGGGAAGATCGCATTTACAAATATTCCCCGGTCGTAAATATCTTTTATCAGATTAGTCAGCACATACTCATCGCCTATGATTACGGGAATGATGGGTGTAACAGAATGTAATGTATTGAATCCCATCTCATTCAATCGTGAACGTACATAATTGTGATTCCGGTTGAGCGCTTCTCTTTGTTCCGGATGTTTCTTGAAGTCCTGCAACACTTCATAGGCGGCAGCGCATACACTTTGAGGAAGGGCCGTCGAGTACATGTTGCTCCGTGCATAAACTCTAAGGTAATCGATGATTTTCTGACTTGCCGTGATGAACCCGCCGACTGTTCCGATCGCCTTGCTCAAGGTGCCGGTCACGATGATGTTATCACGCTCTGTGATACCGAAATGACTCAAGGTACCGGCGCCTCCGTCCCCGATAATACCTGTCGCATGTGCATCGTCGATCAATAAGAGCGCATTGTATTTCTTTGCGAGGCGCAGCAATTCCGGCAGATTCGCAAGATCTCCGTCCATGCTGAATACGCCATCGGTAACAATCATGATTCCGTATGGATATTGTTCCGCATTCTGCGAAAGAATCTTTTCCAGAGAGCGCATGTCGCTATGAAGGTAGCGTGTCATTTTCGCTCCCGACATCAATGCTCCGTCGATAAGGCTCGCGTGGTTCAGCTTATCGAATACCAATAAATTATTCGAACCGACCAAACCTACCAAGGCTCCGATATTGGCCGTGAAGCCGGAGGAAAACAAGATCGTATCGTCAAATCCGAGCAGTTGCGAAATTTCTTTCTCCAATTTATTCTGATAATCCGATGTTCCGCTCAACAAAGGTACTCCGCCCGTACCTATGCCGCATTGCTGGATTACTTCGGCAGCTTTCTTGACCGCCGCCGGGCAAATCGTTGCATTCAGATAGCTGTTAGAGCCGAACATCAGCATCTTGTTTACCTGACCGGTATGCCTGTCCAAAATTTCGACTTCTCGATCACATGCGGAAATCATGGGGGATCGGGCATATATATTCAGCCCCATTCTTTCATGCTCTTTGAAATGCGATTGAAAATTTTCAATCTTCGCCATAATGTTGCCGCCCGGGCTCGTTTTACACGCTGCGTAGTCGATTTTGAAGCTCTTCATATGAATATTGATGATGGATTAAACCCCTATATTGATATTCGTATTATGCATAACGTTGTTTTGTATATACAAATATATAACATTTATTTTAACACATATCTCATAAGTCTATATTTTTTTTGCTCGGCAATTCAAATTTACTGGAAAGCGGTCAAATATGTGCGAAATCATATTCCAGAAATATTTTTACTCATTTTTTAGATAAATAAATTGAATCTAAAATGTTTTTGTATATATTTGTTGTAGGCTAATGGCTATCTATACGATTCAGATACTCTGAAGGGTTGCGAGAGTATCGGATATTTGGAGGAATGAGTTCGGATACGGTGTACAGCATCGGGTGGAATTTATTAAATGTGAGCACAAGTATGGATAATCGGCGAATTTTGAATGATCGACGTATTACACGTGATGAAGTTCTATCTTCATTGGTCAATTTACGTCAATTAACCTTTGAGGTTACCGATGCATGTAACCTGCAATGCAAGTATTACGGGTACGGCGGCTTATATTTCGGGTACGATAAACGCGAAACGAAATTTCTGGCATTCGAACAAGGCAGGAGGGATATCCACTGCCTCTTACCTGCCTCCATCACCTTTTAAAACCGCCATTATGAAACATCCACTTGTTTATCTGCTTTTTCTGTTTTCGACAATCGACGTCTGCGGGCAGAGCCCGTCTTCCGTCCGTATATCGGGTTCGGTCGCCGACAGTCTCGATGCCGAGGGCCGCACAGCTTATCTGTTCACCTATTTCGACAATCAGGCGGCCTTCATCGATTCCTGCCGGATTTGCGGCGGGCGTTTCGTGTTGGAGGGGCGGATTCCGTTCGACGAAGTGGCGGCCGAGGTGCTCATCGAACGCGTACCGCTCTCTTCCGGTTCGACCGTCGTCCGAAGCGGCGACCGGATCGACTTCGCATTCGCGCCGCTGGGGCGGATGGGCCGTCCGGAGGTATCGGGGTCCGAATCCCAAGAGGAGCTGTGCAGCGTCCTCGGGGCTCCGGTCGTAACACTCCGCAAACGGTTGCAAGCCGAATCTCTGAATTTGTCGCCCGACGACGACCGCCGTGCAGCACTCGCAACACGTATCGACTCCTGCTTCCGCGCCGAAGGGCTGTTGTGGCGGGAGCTGCTGCGGACCACCCGAAGCGGGTTCAATGCGGTATATGCCTGCCTCAATCTTTTGCCGAATCTGTCGGAGAGCGAACAGACCGAGACATACGCATACATCCGTACAAAATTTCCCGACAATGCGAATCTTTCGATGCTTACGGGAACGACGCCTTCCGGAGAACCCATACCCGCGATGACGCCCGAGAGCCGCGAGGCATTCAACCGTTATGCCCGCATCGTGGGCGATCCGCTTCCTTACCCGGACACGGCCGAAGAAAAGGCCGGATTCGAACTCTCGATAGCCCCTCCGGGTTCCGCGCTCACAGACGCGGATAACCCGACGGATGCTTCCGAAGATAAACCGGCGATCCCGTATCGCTGCGGGGATGCTGTCGTCAGTTTCAGCCTGCCCGACAGAGAGGGCAGGGAGACGTCGTGGCGCGGCCTGAGAACGCCCTATGTGCTGATCGATTTCTGGGCCTCGTGGTGCGTTCCGTGCCGCGAGGAGATGCCGGGGCTGCTGGCTGCGGCCCGCGATTACGAAAAAACGCTTGCGGTATACGCCGTATCCGTCGACGAGAATCTGAACCGCTGGAAGCAGGCCGTCGAGGCCGACGGGAGCGGCACGGTGCTGACCCACGTTATCCTGCGCGAGGACAATCCGGACTACAACCGTCTGTTCCGTCTGTTCGGCATCGAGACCATCCCGCACAACTTCCTGCTGGATGCCGACGGGAGGATCGTGGCCGTCGATCTGCGGGGCGAAGCGCTGCGCTCGAAGCTCGAAGAGCTGCAACGGGAATAACGTTTCGGAAAACGCTGCCGAGGAGCCAAAACTCGCACGGAAACAATATTCCAAGAACCAACAAAACTACGACTATGAAAAATATCGGACAGCATTTACTTAATAGTATTTGTTGATACACGATACAGTAGAGACGTCGGGACGGAAATACATGAATATAATGTTGAATCCGGTTTTGCCGGCCTGATTCGACGAAAAAGCTTTCCCGTAGTGGAAACAAAACCGAGTGCCACAACTCATAAGTTCAACTAAAACGCTTAATAGGCAATTGTAAAAATAGTAAATTACCCGAAATATTAGATATATCGGGCAGAGTATGGAAATAGGAGTTGTTAACTTAAAATTTGAGACTTATGAAAAAGAAGAATTTTGAGGTGGTCATTTCCCCAACGGATGTATTGGGTGAAGAAATGAAAGATGTTTTGGGTGGCATTAACAAGGTCACAACAACATGCACAAAGTGCAAAAGGACACACTGTAACTGTGACGATAAAGGAACGTCTGAACTCGTAACGGAGTTAGTTCCTGGATTCTCCGTGGTTGATCATATCTTAGTCGAAATAGACTAAAACCTTCAGTAAGTATGGGCTTTTTAGCCCATACTTTTAACAATTAAAACATATCGAGATTATGAAATGGTCTAAATACAATCATATTACACGGAGTAGCAAACATGGCATTTTTATTTTTAATTCGGTTACGAATTCTTTTATAAAAATTGATCCCGAATTATTGGAAGAAATTGAAGCCGTGGAAAATTGGTCTGCAGGCTTAAAAAAATTTGAAGACGATTTTGTCAAAGTCTTGTTGGCGCATAGAATTATTGTGCCTGAAGATTTTGATTCTGAGGTTTTTTTGCAAAAAAAGTACCTTAAATATATGTCTTCTATTAAAACATCTGAAGTCGGGCTAACGATTGCAACAACCACGGGTTGTAATTTCAAGTGCCCATATTGTTATGAAGAAGGAGTGAAATCCATAAATATGTCTCAAGATGTTGAGGATGCGATTGTTAAATATATCGAAACGGTGAAAAAACCGATTGACATCACTTGGTATGGAGGTGAACCTTTGATCAATTGGGCTACTATTCAGCGATTAACTCAGAAAATTTCGGAAATTAAGCCCAAAGAAATGGTTAAGTATGCTTTGATAACCAATGGCTATTCTTTGACTCCGGAGAAGTGTGATTACTTTGCTCATGTTAATCTCAAGCACATTCAAATTACGTTGGACGGAATTGAGAATACACATAATAAGTCTCGGATATCAAAAAATGGGAAGCCGTCATATCAAAAAATCATGGATAATATTGATTATGCTTTGAAGACATTACCCAATACATATATTGCAATCCGAGTCAATATAGGTGCACATAATAAAGACGATTATCCGATCCTCCGTAAGGAAATCTACAGTCGATGGGGTGAATATCGAAAAAACTTGGGGATGCATTTTGCATTTATTATCGACTATAAATGCAATAATTCTTTATGCCTGACAACCAGACAACAGATGGCATATGTCAGAGAGTTGTATGAAAAACATATGATTATTACTCGTAATATATTCCCTGTTAATAATTCGGGGGTTTGTTGCGCAAATAAAATAGATAGTTTTGTTATTGCACCAGATGGTATTTTGTATAAATGCTGGGTGGATATAGGGAAAGAAGAAAAGAAAATAGGGACTATATTCGAACCCGATAACATTAGCAATTTCGGTTTGTTGAGCGAATATTTCGGTGATGATAAATTTAGCAATCCGAAATGTATGAAATGCTTTTTATTACCACTTTGCGGAGGATTATGCCCGGCTGCCAAGAAAGTTACGCCTAAAAATAATCAATGCCCCTATGACAGCAAATACATCGATTCCATATTGGAAATCCTATATGAAATCATGCATAGTGCTCAAGATTCGGACAGCGCCTTAGTAAAGGCTGGAAAAGTTATGTTGATGAATAATCTGTGATATGAGGAAACTGTGTTTTGCGATTATTTGCTCTTTTATATCCGCCCATGCGTTCTCCCAGTGTATAGTCAGCGGAGAGGTAACCGATCAGTTGGGTCGGCGTATCAGTGGAGCTGCGGTCGTGATCATGAACGCGGCGGACTCCGTGTCGATTGCTTGGGAGTACACGCAAGATGAACCTTTCCATATTCAATATACTAATCCGAACAATAACAAACTGCTGCTTTACATCGAGGCTCTCGGATACGAAAACATATACAAAAATCTACCTGAAAATGCAACGCACTGCGATATAGGACGATTGAAACTGGTTCATTCGAGTACTCAAATTGAAGAGATTACAATTACAGCAGAGGCCCCTATAAAATATAAATTCGTGGCAGGAAAAAACGAATTCGAGATTCCTCGATCAATCGGAGAACAAGTTTTCGATTTGAATATGTTGCTGATGCATATTCCAGGTCTTGCTGTAGATGGCGATAAGGTCACTGTGATTGGTCGCGGAACGCCGGAATTTACCATCAATGGACAAAAACCTCGTCCCGGCGAATTGGAGCAACTCGCACCCAAAGATGTCGCGCGAATATCTATTGATCGGATGCCTTCCGCCCGTTATTCCAAAGAGGTGAAAAGCGTCGTTGACATCATTACGCGGAAGGTTCTGCGCGATCGGGTCAATGTTCGTGTAGCCAATGATTTCAGGATGGGACATGAACCACGAAACGGAAGTGCCGTTGCCATAGACAGTCGATTCGGAAAATGGACGAATTATGCAAGTTATATGTATGATTACGGACGAACGTATTACGAAACGGTTTACGCGACCACCCTGCACTCCGAGAAGCAGAGCTATGAGCGAATCTATTCTCAAAAACCGCTTTTCACCTCTCACACCCATACGCTTACGTTGAGCCCTAAATTTCAAATCAATGATAAAAGCTTCATAGACCTGCAGTACCATTACAAACGAAAAAGTTCAGATGGTTCGCATCCTGAAATATTCGATATAGTCGGTTACGAAAGGAGCGAATCAACCGGCAGTTCCCGCACAGACAACGATACACATAACCTGATACTCCGCTATTTTTATGAGACAGAAGGTCGGAATCGGTTGGATCTGAACTGCGGATATTCGTCGGTCGGCGAAAAAGGCCATAACATCATCTCCGAATGGATCACTTCGTCCCAGAGTACCCCCGAACTCATAACGACCGATTACACGGATCGATTTGTCAGCGAAACAGTTTCTTTCACGGCGAATTACGAGCACACGTTCGGGCGCGACATAACGGCTGACATGGGATTGGAATTGGCCGAAATATGGAATCATGGAAAGACGATTTACAAGGGAAGCGCTCCCCTTATAAGCAACACGGAAGAGACGCAGGCTGCGTGGTATGTCAATTACGGTCAGCAGATCGGGAAGTTCCGTTATCGTCTGGGACTTCGCGGGGAATATCTATATAAATATCGGGCGGAAAACAAAGATGTAAATGCCGATCCGTTCTCCTGGTTACCATCGGTCAGTCTGAGCTACGAACCGAACGACGCAATAAATTTGAATTTTTATTTCCGCCGGAGCACGATCCATCCAACCATCAGCGAAAGAGATCCTATTCTCCACTATGTCAATAAATACGAATATATGCGAGGCAATCCCGATTTAAAATCTTATATCGAGAATGAAATTGCATTGCGCCTCGAGCTGCCTTATCATTTTTCTGTGGCATTGGAATACGACTTTGCGAAGAATCCGATCATCATGATGGATGATATTTACAATATCGAAAAACAACAAACGATTTTAACCTATCATAATTTCCCTGAAAAAAAGAATCTGATAGCCAATATCTCATGGTATAGGAGGTTCGGGTTCTACACACTTTTTCTCGATGCGACTTACGATCAAAATTGGTCGAAAACTCCCTTTGGGGATGGTTATCTGAGTCTTCATAAACCCATGTTTGGTATGCGCATTCAACAGACGGCGAAAATTGCAAAATGTGCAGAATTCAACGTTGCCTTCAACTACCAAACCTCCTATGACGCTTTGTATACGCACAACAGCGAATCTTATAACATGGATATCAATCTGGCTCTGGCTTTTTTTCAGCGACGACTGAATATAGTTATTTCCTGCTACAATATATTTTACACTGATCAACGAACGAAAGAGATGTATAAAAATATATCGACGGAAAACTGGAACCGTATGTTCGACAGGCAGTTCAGGGTAGGAATATCCTACAAGTTCAACAGTCTCAAGAGTGATTATCGACGAAATGATTCGAATGCCAATATTCTGAATCGATTACAATAAGTATGCGATTAAAGATTATGAAATTTCCCACTTACACCCAACTCGATGCCATGGATTGCGGCCCGACGTCTCTGCGGATCGTCGCGCAGTTATACGGCCGGCACTAAGAGATTTCTAAACGCATGAGAAGATAGACGATCTGAGCCTTCGGGTTGGTTATAACTTCAGCTATCAAACCAACACTGTTTAGGGGAAGAGTTATTCTGGGCCCTTTATCTTGAGAATAGGTAGACAAATGCACTTTCTTGGAAAAGGTGTTTTGATTCACCTCTACATCATTTTTGTTGTATATGATTTTTTGTATATCAATATAATAATTTGATTTTAATTCAAAACATATTTAGTTTTGCCAATAAATTCATTAAAGCAATAAATATATATATGTCAAGTGATTGCATTGTATAAATCGCAAAATACGTAATTATTATAGTCAAATAAAATATATCTAAAATTATTTTTGTATATTTGTCCTTAGATACTATTTATATGTTAATGATGAGCCATAATATTCACGTACCCCCATCGTTTAGCATTGCTTATTGATCAGAAAAAGCAATCACAAACATGGTTATAACGGCCGAATTTATTGGTTGAAAAAATTGACTTTTATGCACACGATGAAATATCTATCCATAATCTTGTTATTCCTCCTTTACAATAGAGCATATTCTCAATCCGGCAAAAACGAGTATCTAACATCAAACCGGTTTGATATGCGTCAATGTACGATTCCGTTACCCGATTCGGAGGTTAAGATCATCGGGTTCGGGGCATATCACGGTTCGGCGAAAACCGAGACTGCCGAACTTATTCTCCTCGAACGGTTGATCGAAGCAAAGCGGCTCGGTTACTACCTGCCCGAAGTGGATTTTTGTTTGGCCTATTATTTCAACGAATATCTGCTCTCGGGGGATGACGATCTGCTGAAGAGTCTGGTTCTCCAATACGGCGAACGGGTGCCGCAGGAGAAAAGCATGGAATGTTATGACAAGTGGCGATCGTTACGTAAAACACTATGCGAGAATAATTACCGGATCACCGTTATAGGAACCGATGCCCTCTATTCATACGAATTCGCCATGAGGTACCTTTCGGAGCGAATGGGAGACCTTTGCGATTCATATAATGGATTCACCCGGATGCGATCGGTATACGAAAAGTTGCTCGACGGAATATCCGTACCGCGTGAAGAGCAGCTGAATGCGCTTAAAGGGTGTCTGAACGATTACAAAGCCCACGGAGCAGAGATGCTCGACCGGTTCGGAGCTCGTTTCGATCTCGAACATTTGATGGACAACATAAACCGAACCGTTTGCCGGGAAGAACGGGAATCTACCATTTTCGATAATTACGTCGCGCTGTCACGCCATTATGGATTCGACGCGGGCGTGCAGTTCGTCCGAATGGGGTTCTACCATATACTCAAATCGCGCGACTCCGAATCCCCCTCCTTTTTCGCCCGGCTTCTCGAGCGTAATGTCTATCGCCCCGATCAGGTGGTTACGATGATGGGCTATCTCACGAAAAGCAAGGTTCTGTGGGGGCAATCCGCCAAGCGCCCCTCCCGAATCCTCGAAAAAGGAGGTTGGGGAATCGGTGATTGCTGGAGGGAGTATTTCAAAGGTATCAGATTCCTGAAGAGAAATAAAATATCGGATCTGACACTCTTTCAAATTGACGGCAAAGACTCTCCGTATCGGGACTGTTCGGACTTGATCAGAGTGTGCAGCTTTCTGCAAAAAGGGAACAGACATTTCCTAAACAACAAAGCGACGACCGATTTTATCAATTATGCCATCCTGATTTCTGATTCACAGGCAAATAAACCAATAACCGGCCTTAATAACGAGCTAAAAGGCATCCATCACTTTTAGATTCTATATTACTAACGGTGGATTAAAACTTTAATTTTTGAAAAAAAAACATTTTAACAACAGCTAATGAGCTGGAGATCTTAAATCAGAAGGATTTAAGTTCGATTCAGGGAGGGCTTGTTGGAGATTTTACAACAAACTGGGCCGAAAGCGATAGCAACAAGAAAGATGTAGAATCAACCAGCAACGATTCTTTCAAAAACGACAAATCCAATCTAACCGAGGTTTACCCGGCAGTAAGGATTGATTCTATCTTGTGTTAAGAGTAAAAAGGGATGTGTCGTTAGCGACACATCCCTCTTAGGTGTACAAATATAAAAATGCAGGTTATTAAATTACATAAAAAAATAAGTCATATTGCAATATCAATCAAACATTTGCCTAAATTGAAACATCGCTTTATTTTGATATAAATATGATTTTAATTCTTACTTCCTCTAATTTCGAACAATGCACGGCACCTGTAATAGATTGGCTTTTGTATTACAATGCTAACTTTCTGGTGATGACATATGAGGATATATACAAAAAAACGAATCTCAAATTTGATGTAACCAATGAATGCGTATATGTAAAAAACATAGAACTTACTAAGGAAATAAAATCTATATATTATAGACGCTTTGAAGATTCCCTCAATTTAAATTTAAGAAATGTTTTCCCGACAAATCAAGCTCGAAATGAGTTGAATGAAGAGATCAGGCATCTGGCAATGTATTTATTTTATTTACTACGGGATAAAAAATGGTTTCCAAATTTTCAAAATGTAGATATTGACAAACTTACAGCATTATCTATTGCAAAAAAAAACGGCCTAAGTATTCCTGAAACAATTGTAACGACATCTATCAAAGATGCATCATCTTTTGTTCAAACCCATAAAACTATAATAAAACCGATATGCTTTAGTGGCTATTACATTGATGGGGGTAATACCTACAGTCAATATACAACATCTGTAGATATGAATACTTTAAGAGAACGACAACAAGAATATTGTTTCCCAACACTTTTCCAAAGGAAAATAGAAAAAGATTTTGAAATAAGAGTATTTTATTTAGACGAGGAGATATATGCCTCCGCTATTCTTGTTAATGATACTTCATACGACGATGTAAAAACAGAATTTGAGAAAGGCCATCTAAATTGGGAACCCTATCAATTGCCTACACATGTTCAAAATAAATTAAAATTATTCATGCACGATTTACGTCTTAACACAGCTTCAATAGATCTGATTAAAGATAGAAATGGAAATTTTGTGTTTATTGATTTAAATCCGTTAGGACAATTTATTGCACCCAGCATAAGATGTAACTATAACTTAGACCAGAAAATTGCTAAATGGCTAATCGCAAATGACAACTAAGAAATTATTCTACAAGGAGGAATTATTGGAGCTTCCGTTGTCATATGAAAATATGATATCAGATAAAACAATCAATATTAAAGAGCTACGAATTGGAGTGATATACGGAAAAAGTGATTTACATCAAACCGATCAATATATGATCTTATTACCCACGAAGCCGTTCTCGAATTATATCATAGAAAAATGACAACTAACCGATTTTATCAATTATACCCACATTGCTTCCTAGTTAAAGGGAAAAAATTATCTGTTGTTTATAACACTCAGCGTAATTCCATTACATACATAACGCATGATGTGGTTGAGTTGATTGAGTTATTTAATGAGTATTCAGAAGCTGAACTTATCGAGATCTATTCTCAATCGAAGACAAATTATATAGAAACAATAGGGTTTCTCAAAAAAGAGAATTTAATATATTCAAGAGAAAGCAAGGATGTATTTCCAGAGATAGAGCCTATTTATGAATCTCCAGAAATAATAAGTCATTGCGTGATAGAGTTTTCTAATCAATATAATTATCAGAAGATAATTGTATTGATAAACAAACTGTTAATCAAATATTTAGAGATTAGAGTGTTGGGTGAGATTTCTGATGACTTTCTTGATTTCCTTTCCTCGCTGGATCGTACAACATTGCGAAGTATACAATTAATAATTAACATAAGCGAAAACATAAAAATACAAAAATATATTAAAGAAAAGGAAGCACATAAAATCATAAGTATAATATATTACCAATCCTCATCAAATAAAATCGTATGTAAATATAATCGGAATATAATATATACATCCGATTCGATGGATGACATCAAGAATAAGAATAATGATTATCTAAAAAATATTGTCTTATCCCTACAATACTTTTTAGAAGCAAAAACAAAAAATCCCTATTATAACAAACGACTTTGCATCAACAAAGAAGGGGATATTATGAATTGTTTAAAGAATAATGAAAAGTTTGGCAATATAAACCATGATAATGTGGAAGAAATAGTACGTTCCGAACAATTTCAAAAATTATGGAATGTAACCCATGATGCAATTATAGATGTTCGGGACAATCCTCTTAGATATAATATGCTCATTACAAATACACTGGAGATGATCGAACCCGATGTGTATAAAATACGACACTAAAATATCGAAAATGTTTTTATGAGGTTCCCTAACTATACCCAACTCGATGCAATGGACTGCGGGCCGACGTCTCTGCGGATCGTGGCGCAGTACTACGGGCGGCACTACTCGCTTCAAAATCTGCGCGAGCGGTGCCACCTCACGCGCGAAGGGGTCTCTCTGCTCGGGATCAGCGACGCCGCGGAATCTATCGGCTTCCGTACCACGGGCGTCAAAATCACATGGGAACAGCTTCGCGACCAGGCAAACATGCCGTGCATCGTCCACTGGAACCAGCAGCATTTCGTGGTGGTCTACAAGATCGCCCGCAAACGCGGCAAGTGGCGGGTGTATGTTTCCGATCCGGCATCGGGACTGCTCGAATACTCCGAGGAGCAATTCCTGAAGGCATGGATACAGAGCCGGGAACTGCCGAACCGCCCGCAGCAGGGGACCTCCTCGCTCGCTTCTGCCGATTTTCCTGCAGGCTTTACCAACGGCAAAGGCATCGCTCTGCTTCTGGAGCCTACGCCGGCCTTCTACCGCGAGAAAGGCGACGAGGACAAGCGGCTGAAACTGGGTTATCTGCTGCAATACCTGCGGCCCTACAAAAACTACCTTACACAACTCGCGCTGGCGATGCTCACGGCCAGCGTTCTGAGCCTGATCCTGCCGTTCCTCACGCAGTCGGTCGTGGACAAGGGCATCGGCACGGGCAATCTCTCGTTCGTGGTGATGATGCTCGTCGCGCAGGTGGTGCTGGTGCTGGGCCAGATGGCCAACAACCTCATCCGCTCGTGGCTCATGCTCCACATGACCACGCGCATCAGCATCTCGCTCATCTCCGATTTTCTGGCCAAATTGATGCGCCTCCCGATCGCCTTCTTCGACTCGAAGATGGTGGGCGACATCATGCAGCGCATCGGCGACTACGACCGCATCCAGTCGTTTCTCACGGGCTCGTTGCTGAGCATGGCGATGGCCGTCGTGTCGTTCGTCATCTACGGAGCCGTGATGGGCGGCTACGACCCGACGATTCTCGGCATCTTCCTGCTGGGCAGTGCGCTCTATGCCGGCTGGATCCTGCTCTTCATGAAGCGCCGCCGCAAGCTGGACTACATGCGCTTCCAAGAGGCGGCGGCCAACCAGAGCAACATCGTACAGCTCATCGACGGCATGCAAGACATCAAGCTCAACGACTGCGAGAAGCAGAAACGCTGGGAATGGGAGCGCATTCAGGCGCGGCTGTTCCAAGTCTCGATCAAGGGGCTCGTGCTGGGGCAGACGCAGGAGGTGGGCGGCACGTTCATCGACCAGACCAAGAACGTCGTCATCTCGTTTCTGGCCGCTTCGGCCGTCATCGAGGGCCACATGACCCTCGGCATGATGGTCGCCCTGCAATACATCATCGGCCAGCTCAACGCGCCGCTGTCGCAGTTCATCCAGTTCGTGCAGGCGACGCAGGATGCGAAGATCTCGCTCGAACGCCTCTCGGAGATTCAGGAGAAAGAGGACGAAGAGCCGGCCGGCGAGGAGCGCATCCGCGTGATTCCCGACCATGCCGACATCGAATTCCGGGGCGTAACGTTCCGGTACGACGGTCCGCACTCGGCCAAGGCTCTGGACGACGTGTCGGTAACGATTCCGGCGGACAAGGTTACGGCCATCGTTGGGGCGAGCGGCTCGGGCAAGACCACGATGCTCAAGCTGATGCTGGGCTTCTACACGCCGACCTCGGGCGAGGTGCTGCTCCGCGACCGCCGCATCGGGCAGTACAGCCCGTCGTGCTGGCGGCGGGCGTGCGGCACGGTGATGCAGGAGGGATACGTCTTTTCGGATACCATAGCCGGTAACATCGGCGTCTCGGATGATCGGCCCGACATGGAGCGGGTGCGCCGTGCCACGCGCATCGCCAACATCGACACCTTCATCGACGCGCTGCCCTTGGGCTACAACACCAAGATCGGCGCCGACGGACACGGACTGAGCGTCGGACAGAAACAGAGGCTTCTGATCGCAAGGGCAGCCTACAAGGATGCGAAGTACCTCTTCTTCGACGAGGCGACCAACTCTTTGGATGCGAACAACGAACGCACGATCATGGAGCGCCTCGACCGGCTCTTCGAGAACAAGACGGTCGTGGTGGTAGCGCACCGACTCTCGACGGTCCGCAATGCCGACAAGATCGTCGTGCTGGACCGCGGACGCATCGTCGAACAGGGCACGCACGAGGAACTAACCGCAAAAAAAGGATATTATTACGAACTGGTGAGAAATCAGTTGGAATTGGGAAATTAAGCATGGAGGAGCAATTATGCCTGTCAGACACGATACTTTTCACAGCGAAGAGGCCCAGTCGATTCTGGGTCGTGCGCCGTCGTGGGTGGTGCGATGGGGCGTAACGGTGGTTTTCTGCATCTTCGGCGGAATCCTGCTGGGGTGCTACTTCATCAAATACCCCGATACGATCGAGGCTCCGGCGGTCATCACGACCGTCAATCCGCCCTCCGATCTGGTGGCGCGCTACGACGGACTGATCGACACGCTCTGCGTCAGCGACCGAGAGCGCGTCGAACGGGGAGAGCTCATCGCCGTGCTGCGCAACGCCGCGAAACGGCAGGACGTGGAACGCCTCTCGGCGCATCTGCGTGCCGCCGACACGCTCGCGCCCGCCGCCCTCGCAGCCAGTCCGTGGCTCGACGGGGAATATGCGCTCGGGGAGCTGCAATCCGCCTTCGCCGACCTCCAAAGCCGCTGCCGCGATTACCGCCACTACCTTGCGACGGACAATATCGCCCGCAAAAAAGAGCTTCTGCGCGAACAGATCGCCAAGAACCGTGAGTATTATGCCAAGCTCGAACGGCAGCGGTCGCTGCTGTCGCAGGACCTCGACTACGGGCGCCGCACGCTGGAGCGGGATTCGCTGCTTCTGGCCGAAGCCGTGATCTCCGCCGCCGACTACGAAGCCACGGCCCAGAACTACCTCTCGAAGCAGAACGCCCAAGCGGGGTTCGACGCCACGCTCACCTCGACCGAGCTGCAGATCATCCAGTCGGAGCAACAGCTGGTCGAACTGACGCTCCAGCAGGAAAACGAAACGGCGGAATACGAGCGGGCGCTGGAACAGAGCCGCCAGCAGCTCGCGGCCCAGATCGCCCAATGGCGGCAGCAGTATGTGCTGGAGGCCCCGGTCGCCGGACGTGTAACGCTCATGAACTATTGGAGCGGGAATCAGCATGTCGCCGTCGGCGACAAACTGGCGAGCATCGTTCCCGACGGCGCGACGGAGGTCATCGGGCGCCTGCAGGTCCCCTCGGCGGGCTTCGGCAAAGTGAAGGTCGGCCAAGGGGTGAACGTGAAGCTCAACGGCTATCCCTACATGGAGTTCGGCGTGCTGCGGGGCCGGATACGCTCGCTTTCGGCCGTGCCGGAACAGATACAGACCCAGAGCGGTACGGCCGTCGTCTACACCGCCGAGGTCGTCTTCCCCGACGGAATGACGACTTCGTACAAGCGCGAGCTGCCGATGATTCAGCGGATGGACGGCACGGCCGAGATCGTAACCGAGGACATGCGGCTGATCGAACGCTTCATCCAGCCCGTCGTGTCGCTTTTCAAAAACCGATAGCTGCATGAAACGGACACACATCGTACCGCTCGGCCTGCTGCTGCTCTTCGGCACCTCCGGCTTTGCGCAGGAACGGCGCTGGACGCTGGACGAATGCATTGCGCATGCCTACGAGCACAACATCGAAATCAAAACACAGGAGCTCACGGCCGCGGAGAAACGCATCGCCCTCGCCGAATCGAAGTGGAGCTATGCCCCCGACCTCTCCGTATCGAACAGTTCATCCCTCGCGACGGGGCGCGTGCTCGATGAGACGACCTACGAATTCGTGGAGAACGAGACCGTGGCGGGCAACAGCTCTTCGCTCGGGGCGAATATCCTGCTCTTCGGAGGGCTGAAGAACTACTACAACCTCAAACGCGCGCAGCTCGACCTGCGGTCGTCGCTGCTCGCCGTGGAGAAGATGCGCAACGACGTGAGGATGAACGTTACGGCCTATTATCTGGAGATCCTGTGTGCCGAGGAGACGATCCGCGACGCCGAACAGGTCGTGGCGGAACTGAGGATACAGGAAGAGAAGACGGCGAAGAAGGTCGAGGCCCGCAAGGTTACGACGGCCGATTTGCTGCAAATCCGCTCGCAATTAGCCGATGCGGAGAACGACGTGCTGACCGCGCGGAACACCTACGACATCGCGCGGCTCGATCTCTGCCAGCTGCTCGAAATCGAAGACTATACGACCTTCCGGACCGTTGCGCCCGATGTCGGGGTGCCGGCTCGTTCCGGCATCGCGGACAGTCCGGCGGAAGTGTTCGACGCTGCGCGGGAATTGCCCGAACTGGAGGCGGCGCGCGTGGGGGTCGACATGGCCCGACGCGACCTGCAGATCGCACGCACGGCCTATTGGCCGACGCTCTCGCTCTCTGCGGGCTACGGGTCGAGCTATTCCGACGTGCGGCAGAAGATGTTCCGGAATCCCGACGGCACCTATCGGTATGAGGCATATCCGTTTTTCGAGCAGTACCGGGACAATGCGAGCAGCTATGTGTCGCTGTCGCTCAGCATCCCGATTTTCGGGAAGTTCACGATCCGCAAGAACGTGCAGCGGCAGAAGCTCGCCATATGGCAGGCCGAATACGCCCTGCGAACGGCCGAGAAACAGGTGGAAAAGGAAGTTACGCAGGCGCTCATCGACGCCCGAACGGCGTGGGAGCGATACCGCGGAGCGCAGCGATACGTCGCCTCGGCCGAGGAGGCCGCCCGGCAGATCGCACGCAAGTACGACCTCGGCGCCGCGACCGTAACGGACTACAACGCCGCGGTCTCCGCACAGGTCAAGGCCCGTTCGCAACTCTTGCAGGCCAAGTACGAATATCTGTTCAAAATAAAGACTTTAACCTATTACACGAACTGCTGCCATGGAGAATGAAGGACAGAAAACTAAAAAGCAAGTCATTTTAGGATGGGCGCCTCCCGCAAATGTTTATATGCCTTCGCCGGCTATGTCGGTGTTAAAAGCCTATCTCCAAAATTTCGGATACAATGTCTGCATCGAATATTGGAACCTTTATTTGCGGAAGCTCCAGAACGAATTTATGTGGAGTGACGGTACTTTGGCAGATGAAGGAGCCGAACATCTGTTGCTGTACTACAATTATTTGGCGATCAAACATAAAGACACTTGTGCATATAATCGACTGAAAGTTTTGCTGAAGGCTATCAAACCTCAGTATATCAATATGTCTCCTAATTTTTGGGATGAACATATGCATCAATATGCTCAAAAGTTCGAAGATCTGTTGAATGAAATCATAGATAAATACGATTTCGACAAAATTCTGTATTTCGGGCTGGAGGTAAATTTGTATCAATGGGTTTGTTCGAGTATTATCGCAGAAAAAATCAAAGAGAAAAATCCATCTGCAGTAATCGTTGTCGGAGGCATCGGCACCAAAGAAGCGGCGATTGCCTATTTGCAAAATTTCGCACAATTCGATATCGCTATGTGGGGCGAAGGCGAGATTCCGCTGCTTCATTTGACTGAGAAAATTTCCGAGGATAAAACGGATGAATTATCCTCGATAGGCAACATAGCGTACAGGGTAAATGGCGAAATTCTGACATCCCGAATACCTAATATGGAGTTCGCCGATTTATCGTCTAAAGCCCTCCGGCCGGATTATTCCGATTTTTTCGATAAGATGGACTGCTATGGTGTTCCCAAGCAATATGCATTGTTATCTTTTGAAAACAGTAGAAGCTGCCATTGGAAGAAATGTCATTTCTGCTACTTAAACATGGGTTATAAATTCCGGAAAAAAGATATAGCCGTCACATTGGATGAAATCGCCGATTCGGTTAAGAAGTACGGAATCTACAGAATTCAGTTTTTGGATAATGATCTTATCGACAATGACTTTGCTCGCTTCGACGCTTTCCTTGACGGACTGATGGAAATCAGAGAGCAGTATCCTCGATTATCCATCGATTTAGGTGAAATCATATCGCACGGAGTCAATGCACGGATTGTAAAGAAGATGGCTTTGGCTGGATTCAATCATGTGCAAATCGGATATGAATCTCCTTCAGACAATCTTTTACGAAAGATCGACAAGAAAAATACATTTTCCAGTAATCTCTTATTCATCAAGTTCGCTTATAAGTACAGAATTCATGTAAACGGAGCGAACGTTTTACGGGGCTTGATAGAAGAAACGGAAGACGATATAATCGAGAGCATTGACAATCTGCATTTTTTAAGGTTCTTTTATGCCGAAAACTTTTTCAAGCATAACATATCTCAATTAGCTGTAATCAAGTCCAGTCCATATTATAACAAGATAAAGGACGAATTGCCATACCGATGGGCTGAAAATCCGATGTCTATGCTTCTGCCACGAAATTACTTGCAGGCCGAGACCAAGATCATCCTTCTTGAACATCTGAAATTATCTCAGAATTTATTGTGGGATAAATTTATAGAAATCGAACATTATTATAAAAGCCAGCATTATTCCTATCTTTTCGTTTCCTACGATGATAAGGCTATATATAAAGAATACTGCAATGGAACACTGATAAATGAGTTGGAATTCGATACGCATTCGACGGAGTGGAACGTATTGCAAAAAGCCAATGAGGAAGTCATTTCACTCGCTGAATTGGCCAAAGAATGCCATATCGAGGAAAAGAGTCTCATTCCCATTATAGATGGGTTGTTTGCGGAAAGGCTGATTTTCCATAGCAGCGATTATTCGGAAATTGTTTCTGTCGTCGATATATCCACTTCAAAATGATAAAGCCATGGTTATTCGTAAAATCATCGGTCTGCTGTTCGCAGTCCTTCTGGCGCAAATCGGGGCCGCCCAAGAAAACCCGTATGACAATGCAATCGGAGAGGCTATCTCCCGAAGCGACTGGTTCGAAACGAGAGCCCGTTATGAACAGAGTGCCGACAGCCTGAGCGATTACATGCGGCTGTTCTCGGGGGCGCTGCTCGACCATAATTTCAACAATCCGGCGGGCGCCGTCGAGAAAATCCAGCACATGTACGATGAGTACAACGCCCAAATGGGCGGCAACTTTTTCTCATTGTTCTGGATGATGTCCGACAATCTGGCGAAACTCGGACACTTCAAAGCTGCCCACGATATTTGTACGAGCCTGCTTGCGCAAGGCCGGGACTATATGGACGAGGGGACGCGGACTGCTTTCGAGACCAATGCCGTCCTTTTCGGGCTGAAATCCCAGTGGCCTCGAATGGGTATATCGGATGCCGACGCGAATTACGACATACCGTTCGGCGTCGAAGACGAACAAATCAAATTCACGGCCGTCCGCGGCATGCAACGAATCGGAGCGATGCTCGACTCCGGAGGTCAGATGACGATCATCGATAAACAGTTGGCATCTCAGTTGGAATTGCCCATGTCGGCGGATTCGATCCGATTCAACGAAACGCGGTGTCCTCTCGCATTGCTCGACACCCTGCGATTGGGAACAGCCGTGTTCGTCCATGTTCCGTGCGTGGTTCTGCCGCTCGGAGATACGGGCGTTACGGATTGCGGTCTTATTCTCGGAAACGACATATTGCAACTCTTCTCCGAAATCGAACTGGACTACGAACTTCGGAAATTGCATTTGAGATCCCGGACGGTCTCTTCGCCCGACGCTCCCCGGAACCTGATGCTCAACAAAGTGCCTTACATTCGGGTCGAACTGGACGGAATCCCCGCAACGATGGTTTGGGATACGGGAGCCTCGAAATCGTCCGTCGAACCGGAATTCCATGAGGCGCATCGCAACCGGCTTCCGCCGTTGCAGGCACACGGACGCAAACGCGGAAAAACCGCGACCGGATATAATCCGGTACTCGAATACGCCATACTGCCGCAGATGGAACTGACGATCGGGGATAAAACGGGTGTGATGACTAACCTGTATGTAATCGAAGATATGCCCCATTCCCAGTTGATGGGAATACCCTTCGACGGAACATTGGGTGTACTGCCTCCCGCTGAATTCAAACAATTGACGATCAACTTTCAGGAAATGTATTTTGTCGTAAATTGATATACGGGGTGGGCTCCCGTATATTAAAGCTATAATTTTTTATAACTAAAAATTTAAAGAGCCTTAATAGTTCAGACAGTACGCAAATAAACTAAAACTTAAACTGCTATGAAAAAGAAATTCAATTTATCGCTACAAGATCAGCAGAACCTTTTTGATCGAATTTCAAGAAGGGAAAGCGGGGAGATTTCAGGCGGTAATATCGATCAACAGCAAAGCACCATCGTCAACAAACCGCCGGAAGGAAATTATTCATTCAATTATGATCCTCCTCCCAACAATTTTAATAATAGGATAAGCCCGGGGACGGTGGGTCATACTCACAGATTCTAATTTCCCAAAATGCAATTCATCCCCGCCAAAAATACTTTTGACGGGGATGATTTCATAAAACAATCGGGTTCGAAACATGGGCTGTCTCAGCAGATGAAGACGGGGCGTATCAGGTAGCGTCCCGCAATGTCTTGTCCGTATGGAGAATACGTTCAGGGTGAACTACGACCGTATCAAGGCCGAAGCCGTGAAGATCGCAGCGAAGGAACTCCGACGTCTGCGCGACGCCCCGTGCCGTGCAAGCTGCTGCCACTGGAATCGCTCCGAAAGTGCAACCCTTTTTCATGGAAAGTCAGTCCCGTCGGATGCGGAAGCGAGGCTGCCGTATAAACCCATCTTTTTTGCATAGGAATTGCATTATACATCGTGCAATTTTGTTATCTTTGTGCAAAACGGACAAAGCAAGTAAGTATGGATACTTTGATAAGAACCTTCCGGACGCGGCTTCAGAACACGCCGACCGAATATGTGCGCGACATTCACGACAAGATTTTGTGGGAGAGCCGCCTTGTGGCTATCCTCGGAGCGCGGGGCGTCGGCAAATCGACCCTCGTATTGCAGCACATCAAGCTGCACGAAGATGCGGCGGCCACGCTTTACGTGTCGGCCGACGACCTCTATTTCTCGACGCATACGCTCGTGGAGCTGGCCGGACAGTTCTATCGGGAGGGTGGCAAGGCGCTCTATATCGACGAGATACACAAATATAAGAACTGGTCCACCGAGATCAAGAACATCTACGACACCTATGCGACGCTGCGCGTGGGCTATACGGGTTCGTCCATCCTCGATCTGGAGAAGGGCGGGGCCGACCTGAGCCGCCGCAAGCTGGAATACCGCCTGCCGGGGCTCTCGTTCCGGGAATACCTGGCTATCGGCAAGGGCATCCGTATTCCCGCCCATACGCTCGAACAGGTCGTACAGAACAAGATCGACTTCCCCTATGCGGAACACCGTCCCGTGGCGCTGTTCAAGGAGTACCTGAAGGAGGGCTACTATCCCTATTTTCAGGAGAGCGGTTACTACCTCCGGTTGCTAAGCGTCATCAATCAGGTAGTAGATAACGACATTCCCGCGTTTGCCGAGATGACGACCTCCACGGCTCAGAAGCTCAAAAAGCTGCTTTATATCGTCGCGCAGAGCGTTCCTTTCAAGCCCAATTACTCGAAGCTGGCCCGCGACCTGAACATCAACCGCAACATGGTGGCCGATCTGATGGTTTATCTGGAAAAGGCGCAACTTATCAATATTTTGCGCGACGACACGCATGGGATCAGCGCGCTGGGCAAGGTGGACAAGATATACCTGAACAACACCAACCTCGCCTACGCCCTCTCGGACACGACGCCCGACGTGGGCAACGTCCGCGAAACGGTATTCCTTTCGTTGTTGGCTCCGGCGCAGACCATAACTTCTTCTTCGGTGGCCGACTTCCGGATCGGCGGGCTCACGTTCGAGGTGGGCGGCCGCAACAAGACGCAGAAGCAGATCCGCGACATCGGGAACGCCTACCTCGTGAAGGATGACATCGAGTACGGGCACCGCAACACGATACCCCTCTGGGCATTCGGACTGACCTACTGACCCTATACGCAGGGAATTGCGGTTACGACCGATCCGGATAACAGTCAGGGCAAAATTTTCCGGAACGAAGTCGGGTCGGCATATACTATACGACGGAGCGCAGCGCGAGAGATATATGCACGGATGCGGGTTTCGATGCCAGCGTCCCCTACCGCTGTATCGACAGAAACGGTCTGCCCTGCCGCAATGCGATAGCGGCCGATTCCGCACTCGTGCCGTTCCGGAACGGGCATCCGACGTGCGGGTATGCTTACCGGAGATGCTGCCGACAGAGCAGGCCGCACCCCTACCCGGCGGCAGACGAAGATGCTCCCCGCAATCGTCTCCTACTACGAACATCTGAACTATTTCAAGGCATACAGGCTACCGATCAAGTAGTTCTGAAAATCGCTGCAGAAAAAGTACTTATCCGATGGAAACAACGAGGATAATACGCGGCTCTACCCAAGAACTCCAGACTATTTACAGGATGAAAAATGAACCGATCATATCGACCGGAGGCTCCAGCATCCCGAATCCCCAACCGAAGACGACGGAGCGATACCGCGAGGTCGTCGAGCTCTATCGCTCGACCCGCCTCTCCTGCTGTGAAATCAGCCGGACGTGCAGCGTGAGTCTTTCCGGGCTGAAGGGACATATCTGCAAATACCACCGGCACCTGATGCTGGCGCGATACGATATTTCATGCGACAAGGAGGAGGCCGGAACTATCCGGCTCGGCCAGCTTCGAGGGCAGCAGCCTGCCACCCGTGCCGAATACAAGGAGGCGGTCGAGGCGTGCAGCAGCATGGATTACATCAAATACAACGTCTCGCAGATCGCCCGCCGCTTCGGGCTGGACGGCACGGGGAAGCACAGAAGCGGCGCAGGCGGGTACGAATCTGAAGCCGGCTTTCGGGCCTGAGAAAAACAAGGCAGCCATACCTTGCTTTACACTCCGTCGGTTTTCCGAGTCGCTGCACACGACCGGCTGCCGGAGCGTTCGCGGCAGAGCCGCGTTTATAGATCGGAGCCCCCCCCCCAAAAAAAACCGCCTTGACGGAGGCTTCGGACAAGACCCGCTTCGGCAGTCGGGTTTCGGAGGTACGGCGGTGTAAGGCGGGATATAGTTGCCAAAAACAGATATAAAAGGCAGGCAGCGTACACAGATTCCGTACCGATCCCTTGCGGACGACGGCTCCGCAGCCAATGGCAGCGGGGATCGTTCCTGTATGTCCATACCATAGAAAGCCTTCGAGCGTATGTTCCGGAGGCTTTTTCGGTTCGCAGGGTGGCGGCGCTTCCGGAGCGCGGAGGGTTGCCGGAAGGAGCGGATTTCGGAGTGCGGACAGCCATTGCGGAGTTTTCCGTACCGGCCGTCCGAATAATTGCCGTTGCAATTCATCGCCGCATGCGACCTCCGTTCGTCCGACGAGGCGGGCGGATATGCGGGCGAGGCCGTTGATATGCCACCGCCACACGGCAGGCCGGGAGTGGCATGCTTCAATTTCCCCAGCAGGAGGGCTTCGATGCGTAAACGCATCGAAGCCCTCCTGCGTTTTTACCCGCCGGAACGAAGAACACCCGCGATACCTGCCGCGCGGCGATCTGTGCCATGCACCAGTAACGGAAGCACTACGAATCATTACGAATCAAAAAAATCAGAGATCATGTTACTGGAAAAAGAATATTTCGATATATGGATGCGCCGCATCATGGAGCGGCTCGAAGCAATAGAACAACGCCAGAAGCCGCCCAAAGCGCAGGAGTATCCGACGCTGGAGAATGGCGAGAAACTCTTCGACAACTATGACCTGTGCCGGATGTTGCACGTAAGCAAGCGCACGCTGCAACGCTACCGCTCGAAGTGCGGCCTAAAGTACCGGATGCTGAACCAGAAGGCTTTCTACAAGGAATCGGACGTGCAGGAGTTCATCCGCGACAATTTCGCTATGTTCGCCCGGCGCCGTGAAGACCAGCGTCCGTAGCGACTGAAAACCCCCACGCCGGATGAGCCGCGCTCATCCGGAAACAAAAACCTCCTGAGGGGTCGCTGGACTTCCGGCGGCCCCTTTTCGATGCGAGGCTATTTCCGGCGCGAGGGATGTGTCTTCCGAATTTGCGGCCTGCGCCGCGACTGCCGCAGCCGTTCGGGTTCCGCGTTCCGGCCGGTGGCGAACCGTTCATGCAGCGCATTGGCCGAGAACTCCTTGCCCAGCCGCGAGCCGTTGAGTACGCAGCGGGTTTCGTGGTCGATGAAGGTGACGCCCGTGATCCGTCCCGTGTCGTTGCGCCGCAGGTAGAGGTCAATATGCCGCTCCCGAAGCCGTTCGCGCAGCTCCGTTTCGTCCGTCGCATCCAGCAGGGCTTCCCCGACGCGGTGCCGTGTCAGAGCGAGCAGTTCCTTTCCTGCGATCTGTTCCCCGGAAGAGGCCATGACACGTTCGATCTTCGCCAGCGAGGCGTCGTCACCCAGTCGGGAGGCTTTCAGCGGCGCAGCCTGCGTCCTCTCACCATTCTCGTCCAGCACCGTATAGAGCACTCCCCGGTACGACCGTCCGCCCCGCGTACCCCCGACCTCCTCCACGCCGATACGATACAGCGCGAGCAGAGCCCGCAGTTCGCCGAGGGTCTGAAAGCGGTACATCGAGAGGGCGGGCTTCACCACCGAGGCGATCTGCCGCTTCAGGTCGCCTTTTTCAGATTCCACGGGCGCGAGCCGCCACAGTTCGCCCCGCTTCCGCCCTTTGGCGCGGTGCAGGCCGTGATTACGTTCGATCTTCTCAGTCAGGGCCACGCTGCGCTCGTTGCGCCGACTGTCGTTTATTTTGCGCCCCGTACTGTCCACCTGTACCGTGACGATATGGATGTGGGGGCGGTCGATGTCGGTATGTTTATAGACGACGTAGGGCTGGCCACCCCAGCCCATACCCTCCATATATTCGGCGGCGATGTCGGTCAGTTCATCGTCCGAAAGCCGGTCTTCGGGGTCGGGGTTGAGCGAGATATGGACGACCGGTTTCTCGGTGCGAACGTGCGAGGGCATCCAGCGGAGCAGCTCGTCGGCGAGGGCCGCGACGCCGAAGCGTCCGTCGGCAGGTTCGCGGATATTACTCGTCGCAAGCACCGCCCCTTTGCCCCGATCGACCTTACACTGATTGTAGGCGAGCGCCCCGTAGATGTCCTTTCCGGTGGTGATATTGGCTATCATCGCTGTCGAAATTCGTCGGCCAGAGCCGCTATTTTCGCTCCCACAGCGACCAGTTCGCGCGTTTCGCTCTCCAATTTATAGAGCAGAGCGAGCGCCTTTTTAGGCGAAAAATGCGCGTGCAATTCCTTTACGATCTGGTTGTAATTCACGCCTATTTTTCTGAATTGGGCGTTGAAAGCGGTCAGCCGCGCGGCGAATTCCATCGTTCCCCGGTCGGATCGTATGACCCGAAATTCGTCGCCGAAGACCCGTGCTTTGACGAAAGCGGCCTTCGAGAGCGTGCCCGACTGCTCGAACAACGCGAGGAACCGGGCATATTCCCCGTCCGTGAAGCGCACCATCACGCAATTTTTCGCCGTGTCCGTTTTGGGCGGCCTGCCGCCCCTGCCCCGGACGGGGGCTTCGGTTTTTTCCATGCCTTTCGATTTTTACCGAAGGCCGCAAGGCCCCCGGTGCGGTAAAAATTCCGTTCCGGCGCACGGCGGCGCCCCGTAAAAAGCGACGACTTCGGAGGAGCTTTCTCCCCCTTGCGGGCAAGCTGTTTTCCGTTACCGAAATCGTTTCGGGTAACGGAAAACACAGCTTGCTGTGTCCCGAACATGAAATGTTCTCCGGACACAAGGGACTGCCCTTTGCGGAGGCAGTCCCGCCACAGTCGCCGGCCAGCACGAAGAGGCGTAACCGTAAAGACCGGAATCGGTTCACGGGACAAAGATACCGGCCTATGCAATCCGTTGTATGCCAGCAGGCAGCGCAGACCTATGCCAAACCTGCGCCAAACGGTGCCACGAATGTTCGCGGCCGCACGCTCCGGGTGCCGGAGGGTGTTTCTTTGCCGTTGCGGACAATCGGCAATGATACGCTGCGACGATTCATTACCGACGTACGGAAAGCGTATCGGCGCGTATGTGCAGACACACGACACCTATGGCCGATCCATATATCCATATCGAAAGATATACGGACAATCCATAGCGGTTCATGCACGGACGTATGGACGGACGATACCGATGCAGGCATTGCCGTACGGACATGCAGGAATACAGACATGGAGGTATGCAGGTATGAAGACATGGAGGCATACGGCCGCATTTCCGCAAAGCGCTGTTCCCGTACAGAAACGGGGCGTCGCAGCCATAAAGGAACGAACCCGCAAGGGTTTACATACACGGTCAAACACTTTAATATTTCAATGCTTATGGAAAAAGAACCTGTTTATCTGGCCTTTTCCACCCAGAAGGGCGGAGCGGGCAAAACCACGCTCACGGTGCTGTTCGCCTCGTACCTGCACTACGTGAAGGGCTACGACGTGGCGGTCGTGGACTGCGACTACCCGCAGCACTCCATCGCAGGGATGCGGCAGCGCGACCTGAAGCTGGCTTTGGAAGACAACCATTACAAGGCGCTGGCCTACGAACAGTTCACGCGCCTCGGCAAGAAAGCCTATCCGGTCGTGGAGAGCAGCACGGAACGGGCCATAGACGATGCCGAGCGCATCACGGGGCAGGCCGCGTTCGACCTCGTATTCTTCGACCTGCCCGGCACGGTCAACAATCCGTCGGTGATCCGCGCCCTCTCCAACATGGATTACATCATCGCCCCGATCAGTGCCGACCGCGTGGTGCTGGAGAGCACGCTGCGCTACATGACGGTCGTGAACGACGTGATCCGCAAAACGGGGGTTTCGAACATCAAGGGAACCTATCTGGTGTGGAACATGGTGGACGGGCGCGAGAAGTCGGAGCTGTACGAAGTGTACGAGCAGGTGATCGCCGAGCTGGGCCTGCATGTGCTGAAGACCTTCATTCCCGACAGCAAGCGTTTCCGGCGCGAGTTGTCCGCAGGCCACCGCCCGCTGTTCCGCTCGACGCTGTTCCCGGCCGACCGTTCGCTGCTCAGAGGAAGCAACATCGAGGCGCTGACGGACGAGGTACTGACCCTGCTCAACCTCCGCGACAATGGCTAAGCGCATGAAAGCCGGGCCGCTGGACGAATCGCTCATCATCCAGTCCTTCAAGGATGCCGACCTGCTGGCCGATCCCGCAAATGCCGTGTTGCAGGAGGCCGGAGAGCGTCCGGCGGCATCCCGCAGGGACGGAGAGGAGCAGACGGCATCGCGCAAGGACAGAGCAGAACCGGCGGCATTCCGCAGGGACGGAGAGGAGCCTGTGGCGGACGAGGCCGCCGTACCGGCCGACGGCACCGCGAAGGGCAAGTCCCGCCGCCGCAAGGGAAGCTACGACGAGGTATATCTCAAACGCCGGGAACTCAAGACGCGGCAGCCCGTTTACATCAGTCAGGAGATACACCGCTCCGTCATCAAGCTGGTACACCTGCTGGCGCTCGCGGGCAAGGAGATCAGCGTAGGGGGATATATCGACAACGTACTGGCCGAGCATCTGCGCCAGCACAAGGACGAGATCGCCGAGCTGTACCGCAGCGGAATAGACGATATACTGCAAACCGATCATTAAAACCTTTTCAGTTATGACACACTACACGACGACGGCCTGCATCCTGCTGGCCGCAGCGGCCGCAGCCGCGGCCCTCTTTATCCGCCGTGCGGCGATTCACCGCCGGCGTTCGCACCGGGCGGGAACCGCTCCGCAGCCGCAGCCCCGCCCCGATACGGCGCAGGACGACGGCTACCGGAGACGTTATGTCCTGAACCGATGGGACGGCGCTTTCCGTTCCGGCAAGACGGTACGCATCCGTCCGGAGCATTACGAACGACTGCGGCAGATCACCTCCCGGAGCGGAGCGGTGTCGATGATAGCCTATGTGGACAACGTGCTGCATGCCCACTTCGAAGACTACGCAGAGAGCATCGACCGCTACTGCCGCAGTCGCAAACCCTCACGAGGCCGAAAGCAATGGACGCGCTGAGAACCGCCGTGCTGGTCGCCCTCGCGCTCTTCGCCGCAGGCTACGCGCTATGGGTCGCCCGCTGGTTCCTGCGCGGGCAGCGGACAGCAGGCACGAAGCAGGCGTCGCCCCCGAAAGCGGAGGCGCGGCCCGCGATCATCGGCAAAAGCCGCTTTACGATGCCACATCGAAGCCAAGCGACGCCAACCGCTGCCACAGGTTCGGGAAACGTAAAAGAGGCCGAAAAAGCCGGTATATTTGCCGGAGCAAGTGTGCATGAACACCCCCGGCAGATCCCGCCGGAGAAATTGGACGAAGTGTTCGGCGTCCCGCCCGCAGGCGAGAACAACGATCCGGAACCCTACGAGGCCCCGCTCTACGAAGAAGAACCTTTCCCGGACTTCGAAGCGGAGATAGAGAGGGAGATGGACGAGGACGAGGAGGAACACGACGATACGCAGCCCCCTGCGGGCCGTTCGTTAGCCAAGGGTGTACGTTTCGAGCAGATCAGCGAAGCCTACCGCACCGTAGCACACGACAATCCCCTTACAGACGAGCAGCAGCAGGAGACAGGACGAACCCTGCTGGGGCTGAAACAGACCGATATGTTCGAGGCCATCGTTTCGGCCGCTCCCGACGGGAACGACAAAGTGAGTCGTCTGATCGACGCCTACCTCACGGCATTCCAACGGAGGATCGCCGCGGAGGATGCGGGAGGCCCATCCCCGCAGGCGCCGGTTCCCGAAGGGTTCGATGTCCGCGATTTCGCATGAACCGACACCAAGACAATATGAAAGAGAGAGATTACGGATAGGTACGCCCTGTCCTCCGAGCCACTGAAACATCCATGTCGAACCCCGGCGCAGGGGCTTATCCGCCCCCTGCGCCACAAAACAAAAAAGCTATCCGAAGTCTATGAGAAACAAGAAAGTTCTGCTGTCGGCAGCCCTCGTCGTGTCTGCCGTTTCCTCGGCTCTGGCCCAAGGCAACGGCCTTGCCGGCATCAACGACGCGACCAACATGGTCACCTCCTATTTCGACCCGGGCACGAAGCTCATCTACGCCATCGGAGCCGTAGTCGGACTGATCGGTGGAATCAAGGTCTATAACAAATTTTCGTCGGGCGACCCGGACACCAGCAAGACCGCCGCGAGCTGGTTCGGGGCGTGCATCTTCCTGATCGTAAGCGCCACGGTGCTGCGTTCATTCTTCCTGTAAGCGTATCCGCCATGAAGTACACGATCAATAAGGGCATCGGGCGCAGCGTGGAGTTCAAAGGGCTCAAGGCGCAGTACCTCTTCCTCTTCGCAGGAGGACTGCTGGCCGTATTCGTGCTGCTGGTCATCTTCTACACGGCGGGCGCCGATCAGTGGGCGTGCATCGGCTTCGGCGCGGGGGCCGCCTCGGCGCTGGTGTTCTACACCTTCCGTATGAACGCCAAGTACGGCGAGCACGGACTGATGAAACTCGCCGCCGCACGCCGCCGTCCCCGCTACCTGATAAACCGTAAAGGCGCATGCCGCTTCCTAAACCGCAGGAAGGAGGTGCGTCATGCGTAACGTAATGAAAGCCTCCACCATAGAGAGTAAGTTCCCGCTGCTGGCGGTCGATGGCGGCTGTATTATCAGCAAGGACGCCGACATCACGGCAGCCTTCCGCGTCGAGCTGCCCGAACTCTTTACCGTGACGGGTGCCGAGTACGAGGCGATGCACGCGGCCTGGTGCAAGGCCGTGAAGGTGCTGCCCGAATACAGCGTAGTGCTGAAGCAGGATTGGTTCATCCGCGAGCGATACTGTCCGGAGGTGACGAACGAAGCAGAAGCAGGCGCATCCGGCTCCGTCCGGCAAGAAGGAAGAAGGAGCAGCCAAATCGGCGGCGAGCAGGCGAGCTTCCTTTCGCGCAGCTACGAGCGCCACTTCAACGAGCGCCCTTTTCTGAACCACGCATGTTTCCTCTACCTGACCAAGACGACCAAGGAGCGGGCCCGCATGCAGTCCGACTTCTCGACCCTCTGCCGGGGCAACATCATTCCCAAAGAGGTAAATCCGGACACGGCCCGCGCGTTCCTCGAATCGGTGGATCAGTTCGAGCGCATTATCAACGATTCGGGACTGGTGACCCTCACACGCCTGACGGACGAGGAGATCACCGGCACACCCGACAGTCCGGGGCTGATCGAGAAATACTTCTCCCTCTCGCTCGACGATACGACCGTGTTGCAGGATATGGAACTGAAAGCCGAAGGGTTCCGCGTGGGCAACAAGCACGTCTGCCTGCACACGCTCTCCGACACGGACGACCTGCCGGGGCGCGTGAGTACGGAGAGCCGCTACGAGCGTCTCTCGACAGACCGTTCGGACTGCCTGCTCTCGTTCGCGGCACCGGTGGGCCTGCTGCTCTCCTGCGACCACATCTACAACCAGTGGCTCTTTCTGGACGACAGCGCCGAGAACCTGCGCCGCTTCGAGAAGAGCGCCCGCAACATGCACTCGCTCGCACGCTACTCGCGCTCGAACCAGATCAACAAGGAGTGGATCGACCGATATTTGAACGAGGCGCACTCGTTCGGGCTGACCTCGATCCGGGCGCACTTCGACGTCATGGCGTGGAGCGACGACGCGGAGGAGCTGCGCCGCATCCGCAACGACGCGGGCAGCCAGCTCGCCAAGATGGAGTGCCGCCCCCGCCACAACACGGTGGACGCCGCGACGCTCTACTGGGCGGCCATGCCGGGTAACGCAGGGGATTTCCCCGCCGAGGAGTCGTTCTACACCTTTATCGAGCCGGCCCTGTGCTTCTTTACGGGCGAGACGAACTACCGCTCGTCGAGTAGCCCCTTCGGGATCAAGATGTGCGACCGCATAAGCGGCAAGCCGCTGCATCTGGACATCTCGGACGAGCCGATGCGCCGGGGCTGGATCACCAACCGCAACAAATTCGTACTGGGGCCTTCGGGGTCGGGCAAATCGTTCTTTATGAACCACCTCGTGCGCCAATACTACGAACAGGGAACGCATATCGTACTCGTGGATACGGGCAATTCGTACCAAGGTTTGTGCGAGCTGATACACAACAAGACCAAGGGCGGCGACGGGATTTACTTCACCTACACCGAGGAACATCCGATCAGCTTCAACCCTTTCTACACGGACGACTACGTGTTCGAGACGGAAAAGCTGGACAGCATCGCCACGCTGCTGCTGACACTATGGAAAAGCGCCGACGAGAAAGTGTCGAAAACCGAGCTGACGGAGATCGGCAACGCCGTGGCCGGCTACATCGGCCGCATCAGGGCCGACCGTTCGATACGCCCCTCGTTCGACACCTTCTACCAGTACCTCAAGGGGGAGTTCCGCGAAGAGCTCGAAAGCCGCGAGATCGAGGTGCGGCGCGAGGAGTTCGACATCCGCAACCTGCTGACCACGCTGCGGCCCTACTACCGGGGCGGGCGCTACGACTTCCTGCTGAACTCGCCCAGCGAGATCGACCTGCTCTCCAAACGTTTCATCGTCTTCGAGATCGACGCCATCAAGGACAACAAGGAGCTGTTCCCGATCGTGACGATCGTTCTGATGGAGGTCTTCATCAACAAGATGCGGCGACTCAAAGGCATCCGCAAGATGCTGATTATCGAGGAGGCATGGAAGGCGCTGGCATCCAACAATATGGCTTCATACGTCCAATATTTGTACAAGACCGTCCGCAAGCACTTCGGCGAGGTGGTGACGGTCACGCAGGAGGTGCAGGACATCATCTCGTCGCCCATCGTGAAGGAGGCGATCATCAACAACAGCGATTGCAAAATCCTGCTCGACCAGCGCAAATTCATGAACCGCTTCGACGCCATCCAAACCCTGTTGGGTCTTACGGACAAGGAGAAGGCGCAGATACTTTCGATCAATATGTCGAATCATCCGGGCCGCAAGTACAAGGAGGTCTGGATCGGGCTGGGCGGCGTGCAGAGCGCCGTCTATGCCACCGAGGTCAGTAAACAGGAATATCTCGCCTACACGACCGAGGAGAGCGAGAAGATCGAGGTGCAGCGCCGGGCCGAATCTCTGGGCGGCGATATAGAGCTGGCGATCAAACAGCTCGCCGAAAAATAGTCATCAACCGGGGCCGACGCCCCGCAAACACCGAAAACATCATGTCGAAAATCATAAGTTGCGAACAACTCCGCCGTCTGGCCCGTCACCACGCGGGTATCGGCGAGATACGCGAACTCTGCGACCCTCCGGCCTGCGGACTTTCCGCCTACGGACACGAGGCATCCGACCCCGCACCGGCTCCTTTCGGGGAACCCATCGTAACGTCCGGCTGGCGCGAAGAGGAACTCCGGCGCAGGGAACGGGAGATGGGCCGCCTGTGCGGCAGGTGGATGTCCACGCCGAACCGCTGCGGCATCGAGATCGTCCGCGCGGGGGAGCACTTCGTCCTCAGATACCTTAAACGCAACGGCCGTCCGACCGGCGAGCGTTATGTGCTGGTCTGGCTCGACGGGGATATTCTCTATTACGGCTCCGACGACCGGATTACGATTTTGGCGCTCGACACGCAGACCGATACGCTGATGGTATCGCCGGGAGAGGATTACACCCGCCAGCGGGAAAACGAAAGATAGGGAGGCGGCCATGTGCAGGAGAAATAACGAATACCCCATACCGGCCTCGCACCTCTACTTCAGGATGTCGGAGATCGCGGGCCGCTGGTGCAGCCGCGAAGGGTCGCCGGAGGTACGGATATACCACAACGAAGCACGCCGGGCCGGCGGCTACCACGTGGCCTTCGCCTACGATGCGAAGACCGTGCTGCGGCGTCCGCTGCGGCAGATGTGGGGCCTCTGTTACTTCGACCTGTGGGGCCGCATCGGTCTTTCCTACGACCACGAACGCGACGTACTGACCCTCGCGGGCTACGGCGACTACTACCGCGCGGAGGAATAAAATCCCGCGAATGTAAAACCCATAAAACAACGAAAGAAAATGAAACGATGGATATGGCTCATGTGCCTCGTTCTGGCCTGCTTCACCCAGCGGGCCGCGGCGCAGTGGACGGTCATCGACCCGTCCAACCTCGTACAGAACATCAAGAGTGCCGTGCAGAGTTCCACGACGGCATCCAACATGATTAAGTCTCTGCAAGAGAGCGTAAAGATTTATAACCAAAGCAAGGCGTATTACGACGCCCTGAAATCGGTGCACAACATCATCAAGGACGCCCGCAAGGTGAAGCTCACGATCGAGATGGTCAGCGAGATCACGGATATTTACATGTCGGGATTCAACCGTATGGTCACAGACCGCAACTTCACCCCCGGCGAGCTGGCGGCAATCTCGGCCGGTTACGCCCGGCTGCTGGAGGAAGGCGGGGCGCTGGTCACGGAGCTGAAGAACATCGTGACCTCCGGCAACGGCCTCTCGCTCTCGGACAAGGAGCGCATGGACGTAGTGGATCAGATCTATACCCGGATGCTGCGCTACCGTAACCTCACGCGCTATTATACCGACAAGGCGATCTCCGTTTCGTTCCTGCGCAGCCAGTCCAAAGGCGATGCCGCCCGCGTGCAGGCGCTCTACGGCAAACCCTCCGAAAGATATTGGTAGCCATGACACCGCTCGCAACAAATTTCGACAACCTGCACCAAGTGCTGCGCAATCTCTATCAGGAGATGCTGCCCCTGTGCGGGGATATGGTCGGCATCGCCAAAGGCGTGGCCGGTCTGGGAGCGCTTTTTTACGTGGCCTATCGGGTATGGAAGGCGCTGGCCTCGGCCGAGCCTATCGACGTATTTCCGCTGCTGCGCCCCTTCGCCATCGGGCTGTGTATCATTATGTTTCCGACCGTCGTGCTGGGGACGGTGAACGCCGTGCTTTCGCCCGTGGTGCAGGGCACGCACGCCATCCTCGAAGGGCAGACGACGGACATCGCCGCCTACCAGAAGCAGCGGGACGATCTCGAATACGAGGCCCGCGTGCGCGAAGGCAAGGCGTGGCTGGTGGACGACGAGGTGTACGACCAACAGCTCGCCGAACTGGGCATTACGGATCTGGGCGAAATAATCAGTATGTGGTGGGAGCGGACGTGGCACGGAATCAAGATGTGGTTCCGAGAGCTGGTGCGCGACTTCTTCGAGCTGCTGTTCAACGCCGCAGGACTCACGGTGGACACGCTGCGGACGTTCTTTCTGGTCGTGCTCTCCATTCTCGGCCCGCTGTCGTTCGCTCTTTCCGTTTACGACGGTTTTCAGGGAACGCTCACGCACTGGCTCTCCAAATACATCTGCGTCTATCTGTGGCTGCCCGTAGCCGATCTCTTCTCGGCCGTGCTGGCCAAGATACAGGTGTTGATGCTTCAGGCCGACATTGCGGCGCTGCAAGACCCAAGCTACATCCCGGACGGTTCGAACGGCGTCTATATCATCTTCCTGATTATCGGGATCATCGGCTATTTCACAGTGCCGACCGTAGCCGAGTGGATCGTGCAGGCGGGCGGCGGTTCGGGGCTGGGCGGCGTCAACCGCGCTTCGTCGTTCGCTGCCGGTGTCGCGGGCGGCGTGACCGGAGCTTTGATCGGCAAAGCCTTTGGGCGCGGCGGCAAATCGAAATACGGCGAGAGCGACGACAGCGGCCCCCAAGGCGATAACCTCGCCACGAAGGATGGCGGAGGGTCGTCCGGCGGCCATTGATGGAATGCAGCCGATCGCTTTTGTAGCGGTTAAGCTGCATGTCAGCCGCACCTTTTCCTGTGCGGCTCAATAGAAGAGACAAACCCGATAAAACGACAAAAAAATGGAATTCAAATCGTTGAAAAACATCGAAACGAGCTTCCGGCAGATACGGCTCTTCACGCTCGTCTTCCTCGGACTGTGCGCCGTGGTGGCCGTGTTCAGCGTCGTGAAGAGCTACCAGTTCGCCCAGCGCCAACGCGAGAAGATCTATGTGCTCGATCAGGGCAAGTCGCTGATGCTGGCCCTCTCGCAAGACCTCAGCCAGAACCGGCCCGTCGAGGCGCGGGAGCACGTCCGCCGCTTCCACGAGCTCTTCTTCACGCTGGCGCCCGACCGGGCGGCCATCGAGAGCAACATCAACCGCGCCCTGTTCCTATGCGACAAGAGCGCCTACCACTACTCGCAGGATCTTCAGGAGAAGGGTTACTACAACCGCGTGGTGGCGGGCAACATCAATCAGCAGGTGCAGGTCGATTCGGTGGTCTGCGACTTCGACACCTATCCGTACCGCGTGACGACCTACGCCCGGCAGATGATCATACGCGAGAGCAACGTCACCGAACGCTCGCTCATCACGCGCTGCAACCTCATCAACTCGGTGCGCTCGGACAACAACCCGCAGGGCTTCACGATGGAGCGCTTCGAGATCGTCGAAAACCGCGATCTGCGGGTCATAGCACGATAAATTATGATACGGAAATGGATAAAACGCGCCGGAGAGCGGATCGAGGATCGGCTGCGGCACCTGTGCGGGGCCCTCAGCCCCGACATGCGAGTCTATGCGATCGTCACGCTCTTCGTGCTTTTCGCCGCACTGTCGCTGTATAGCACCGTTTCGGCGATCTACTCTCTGGGGCGCAACGACGGGGAGAGGATACGGATCGAACACCTGCGACGGCTTGCACCGCAGCCGGAGCAAAGGCACAAGCCGGAATCCTTCGGAAATTCAGATGCAAAGCTGCAGCAGGAAGCAGCCTTTCCCGCTGAAACAGAACGAACACAGTCCGGGGCGGACAGCTCCGAACGATTAAACACGACCGATTATGAAAGAGAACGAGAAACACGGCAGTAACGAACAGCCTGCGCCGGAGAAGCCCGCGAAGGAGCTTACCGAGCAGCAAATACAGCAGCGGCGCAAGATGATCGTCTTCCCGCTGATGCTGCTGGTCTTCGCCGCGATCATGTGGCTCATTTTCGCCCCTTCGGGCGGTGAGGAAGCCACCGAACAGGCGGGGCTCAATACCAGTCTGCCCACGCCGGAGCAGAGCGGCATTGTCGCCGACAAACGCGACGCCTATGTGCAGCAGGAGATGAAGGCCAAACAGGAGGCCAAGATGCGCTCGCTGGAAGATTTCGCCTTCTCGCTGGGCGAGGAACCCGAGAGCGAGGAGGAACGGGCCGCACGCGAGGAAAGGGAGCTGCGCATGGCCCCCAAACCCGTAGAATATTACGAGGCACCCTCGCGCTTCGAGAGCGGAACCCTGCACTCATCGGTGGGTGCGTACCACGACCTGAACCGTCAGATAGGCAGCTTCTATGAAGAGACGCAGAACGAGGCCGAAAGCGACAGAGAGAAGGAGTTGCAGGAACGCATCGACCGGCTCGAAGCGCAGTTGGAGGACGAACAGGCCCGGCAGAGCGCCGAGGAGCAACAACTGGCACTGATCGAAAAGTCCTACCAACTGGCCTCGAAATACATGAACGGAGGGCAAAATGCGGGCGGTGCGGCGGAAGCCGTCCAGACCACCCCGACGGGCGGTGCATCCCGCAGCGGCAGGAGCACCGTGCAACCCGTCGCCCAAGTGCGCCGAGAGGTCGTTTCGTACCTCGCGGCCCCGATGCCCGACTCGGTATTCGTCGCGGAGTTCACGAAGCCCCGCAACTGGGGATTCAATACTGCGGCGGGTAACGAGAACCCCGTACAGAAAAACAGCATCGGAGCCTGCATTTATCGCACGACGACCGTGACGGACGGCAAGGAGGTGCCCCTGCGCCTTACCGAACCGATGAGAGCCGGCGGCGTGCTGATCCCCGCGAACACCGTACTTACGGGCACGGCCCGCATCGACGGGGAACGCATGATGATCACGGTCAATGCCGTGCAATACCGGGGCAGCGTGATACCGGTCGAGTTGCTGGTTTATGACATGGACGGAGGCGAGGGCATCAGCGTCCCCTCATCCGACGAGATCAGCGCCGTGAAGGAGATCGCCGCCAATGCGGGTTCAGGATTGGGAAGCAGCATCACCATTACGGACGATGCGGGAACGCAACTGCTCTCCGATCTGGGGCGCAGCGTCATACAAGGCACGGCGCAGTACGTCGGGCAGAAGATGCGGCAGGTCAAGGTGACGCTCAAAGCAGGGTACCGTGTCTTGCTGCTGCCCCCGCTGGAATAACACGCAAGCCACTGAATATCCATAAACCGAACACATTAAAGAAAGACGAGTTATGAACCGAAAGAAAATCGAGAGTACAGTCCGCTCGCAAAACCTTTGCTCGCCGGCAGCGAAGGAAAACAAGCCGGGCGCAGTTAAAAAAATCCTTTTATCGTTCGCACTTTTAGGATGCGTAACGGGCGCCTCGGCGCAGGAGATAGCCGAAACCGCAGCGCCGGACATACCGGCTGCCGCGACACCCTCGACGGGCGACTACTTCGGCGGACTGACCCGTCCGCTGACCTTCGACCGCATGATCCCGCCTTACGCGCTGGAGGTGACCTTCAACAAGACCACGCACGTTATTTTCCCCGCGGCCATCCGCTACGTCGATCTGGGGTCGGCAGACCTTTTGGCCGCCAAAGCCGACGGCACGGAGAACGTTTTGCGTGTCAAGGCGGCCCTGCGCGACTTCTCACGCGAGAGCAACCTCTCGGTGATAACGGAAGACGGCGCCTATTACACCTTCAACGTCAAGTATGCCGACGAACCGGTGAAGCTGTCGGTCGAGATGACCGACTTCCTGCACGACGGCGAGGCGGTGAACCGTCCCAACAACGCGCTGGAGATCTACATGGAGGAGCTGGGGAGCGAATCGCCGCTGCTGGTGAAGCTCATTATGAAGTCGATCTACAAGAACGACCGCCGCGAGGTAAAGCATATCGGCTGCAAGCGTTTCGGTATCCAGTACCTACTGAAAGGCATCTATTCGCACAACGGGCTGCTCTATTTCCACCTGCAACTGAAGAACTCCTCGAACGTGCCTTTCGAGGTCGATCACCTCACCTTCAAGATCGCGGATAAGAAGGTCGCCAAGCGCACGGCCATTCAGGAGCAGGTCATCCGGCCCCTGCGTGCCCACAACAACGTGCAGGTGATTCGGGGCAAGAGCAGCGAGCGCATGGTCTTCACGCTTCCGAAGTTCACCATTCCCGACGACAAGCACCTCGTGGTGGAACTCTACGAGAAAGAAGGCGGACGCCACCAGACCTTTACGGTCGAAAACGCCGATCTGGTGCGTGCCGAGGTCATCAACGAATTAAAGGTCAAATAGCATGAAACGGTTGGCATTGCTGCTATCGCTGGCCCTCGGTCTGGCTTTGGCTCCGGAGGCCCATGCCCAGCGTACCCTGCCCGGAATGCGGGGGCTGGAGGTACGCGCGGGCATGGCGGACGGCTGGTACTCCGCCTCCGGGCGCAGCACCACGGGATACTATTTCGGAGCGGCCATGAGCCGTTATGCGGGCCGTGCGAACAAATGGGTCTTCGGGGCGGAGTACCTCTGCCGCAATTACCCCTACAAAGCAGGGAGTATCCCCGTGGCGCAGTTCACGGGCGAAGGGGGCTACTACTATAAGTTTCTCGCGGACGGCTCCAAGACCTTCTTCCTCTACATCGGCGGATCGGCCCTGTTGGGGTACGAGACGGTGAACTGGGGAGATAAAATGCTGTACGACGGTTCCACGATCCGAAGCCGCGAGGGATTCCTCTACGGAGGCGCGGTGACGCTGGAGGCCGAAGCCTATATCTCCGACCGCATCGTGCTCTGCATATCGGGCCGCGAGCGTGTGCTTTGGGGCACGACGACAGGACATTTCCACACGCAGTTCGGAATAGGCGTGAAATTCATCATCGACTGACATTCATCCACCACTTTTTATTAACCGCCGCACGAAACGGCATAAAATCAATTAAATCTATGAAAAAGATGATTTTGGCAGCCACGGCTGCCCTGGCCATGCTGGCCTCCTGCAACAAGCACACCGACGAGATCGCAGACTCGGCGACGGGCAGCGTAGTGAAAATCACCCTGACGGACAAGACGCCCGAAACCCGCGCCTTCTTCGACCAGACGGCCGCGGCCGAGAGCTGGGAGAAGAAGATAGGCACGCTCACGCTGTTCGTATTCGACGGCAACGGGGACGCCGTACTGCAACGCAACTTCACCGCTGCGGAGATTTCGGGACAGACGGCGACCATTCCCGTACCGGACGCCGCACCGGGGCAAACGTACAGTTTCTATGCCATCGCCAACGGCAGCGCCCTTTCCGGGATCGGCACACTGGACGACCTGCGAAGCCAGGCCGAGAGCGAGATCGCGGACTATAACGGTACGTTCGACGAGGTGACGACGAAGGCCAAACGCTCCGCAGGGTTCACTATGACCGGCTCGGCCACGAAGGCCATCGCTGCGGCCGGGCAGACGACCACCGTGCAGATCGCGCTCGAAAGGCTCGTGTCGAAAGTAGCCGTACAGGCCACGACCGACAGTAAGTTCGCCGCGACTTATCCGGGTCGCGTGCGGATCGCTTCGGCGACCGTTTCCCGTGCGGCATCCTCGGTCTCCTATTTCGACGTCGGCACGTCGCATTCCGGAGGAACCCAGAACCGCGAACATTCCGGGGGAACCATGCCTCTGTTCGCAGCACAGACTTTCAGCCATACGCAGGCAGCGAAAGAGCAGAGCGGGAAATATGCCAATTTGTTCTATATCTACGGCAATGAGGACAACATGGCTGCCGAGAGCGTACTGCTGACCCTCGAAGGCATTTACGATCATGACGGGGATTTCGGAACGACGGACGATCAGATGCCCGTAAGTTACGAGATCGAACTTGCCGGGGATTCGGGTAAGGCTATCAACCGCAATACCTACCGCCGCGTAACGGTGAACATCAGCGGCCTGACGGGAGCCGACGTGGCCGTGACGATCACCCCCGCAGACTGGGAAGGGCCGTTCAATCAGGATGTTAATATCGGTATGTAGCATCGGAAGGGAAGGGACAGGGTGCAATTGTCCCTGTCTTTCCCCTTTTTCCATTTTTCATTATGAGAAACCTACTGATTTTAATTATGCCGCTGCTCGCTTTGGCGGTCGGTTGTTCCAAAGAAGACATTGTTCCGGCTGCGGAGTCTGTGACCCGCTTTACGCTGCGGGTGTGTCCGGAAGAAACGCAGGCGGTTACCCGGGCCGCGGACGAACGGGCCGTCAAGGACATGAACGTTTTCCTCTTCGATCCGCAGGGCATACGCCCGTCGCAGCACTTTTACGTGCAAGGCGGCGTATTGGAGCGTTCCATTCCCGCCGGCCGGTACGATGTGTATGCCGTAGCCAATCTGCACGAAGACATGGGCCCGATGAGCCGGGAGGCGTTGTCGGACTATGAGTTCCGCGTACCCCGAAGTTACACGTCGCTGCCCATGTCCGGATATGCGGAATGTACGGTCGGGAAAGGGACGCCGGAGGCTACGGTCACCGTTCGGCGCAACGTGGCCAAAATCGCCTGCAACATCTCCTTCTACGGGGTGGACTACGACCTGAAGCTCCAATCCGTGCAGGTGGTGGATATGGCAAGTGTCACCACGCTGTTTGCAGAGGATCAGCAGGCCCGTGAGCTCACCTCTTCCGAGCTTTCGGCGATCGCATCGTATGAGAACCGCAAGGCATCGCGCACGTTCTTCTTGGCGGAGAACTGTCGGGGCGAAGTGCCGGGAATAACCTCTCAGGAGCAGAAATGTGCCGGCAACGCACCCGAAGGAGCGACTTTCCTGCGGATCAAAGCGCAGCGTGAAGGCAAACTGCTGACGTACGACGTATATCTGGGAGAGAACAATACGACCAACTTCGACGTGCGCCGCAATACGGTATATACGCTCAATATCGTCATCAAGGACGAAAACGCGGTCGATACCCGTGTAGATGCGTTCGAGGTCGGGATTTCGGACAACTTCCCTTACGAGGGCTATCGGTTCGAGGGCTATTGTCTGTACGACCCCGGCCGGCAGCTTACGATCACCGTGGACGATCCGCAAAAGGCCGGCGACCTTTCGGCGACGGTTCGCTTCGTCGCAGGAAAGAACGGGGCCTTCTTCTTCAACGGGCAGCCGCTCACCTCGTCCGTCACCTTCCCGCTCGACGACCCTTCGGGCGTTTACAATTTCTCCGTGGACTACTTCCCCGGCGATTGCTATACCGCCGACAATCATTGCCTCGTCTATGAGGTGGCTGTAAGCAACACGGACGGGTACAGCTATACGAAAACGTTTACGCACGACTTTTATAATCTCCTGACGATATATACCTACTGGAAGCGTGGGACTACCCACCGCGGTCGGGGAAGCGTCGACAAAGAGAATATGACGGTCGTAAAATGGAGTTCCTCCTATACGTCCGAAGACAATCGCATGATGATATTGTCGTTGGACGACGGGCCGCTCGTGCCTCTCAAACCGGTGGACGGATCGAAAGTCGGAGGTTGGTATGCGGATCGCGGCCTCACGCAGTTCGTCTCAGCGGAAAACCCTTACCGCCATCCCATGAAAATTTTTCGGGATACGCTCTACGTGGACTTCGTGCAGGAAGCCGTCTATATCTATACCCATGTCGATCTGGTCGAGATAAGTTGCGACGGCGCGTACCGGATCGATCAGGAAAAACAGGCGTTCGTAGTTCCGATAGGAAGCCGCTGCACGTTCAAGGGGATCGGAGGGAAAACGGTCGCCGTCTGGTGGAGCAACTTCATCGGCCACTATCCCCGCAAGGAGCTGTCGCGGAAGCCGGAGTATTCCTTTACCGCATGGGAAAACTGCAATGTCGTTCCCGAATTTCAGACCGATTAACCTCTCTCAACGCTCCGCCGATACCTTTTGCCGGATGCGGCGGCTACTCATTCCAACAAAATAGAAACACGATGAAAAGATTATTTGTACTGCTGCTGTTCGTCCTCGCGGCGAACGCAGCTTCGGCTCAATATACGGCCGTGCGCGTCAATGCGCTGGGACTGGCAACGGGAACCGTCAATGCCGGTGTGGATGTGGCCGTATCGGAAAAATGGTCTGTCGAAGCGTCGGCATATTGGAACCCGATCTCGACCGAAAGTCTGCGAACCAAAGTGCTGGGAGCCGTCGTGGGTGTGCGCCGCTGGCGCTTCGAGCCGCACGTCGGCTTCTTTTGGGGCGTGCACTCCGCCCTCGCACAGTATCGCGTCGGGAACCGGAACAAACGCTACAACGGCTGGGCTGTCGGCGTAGGTGCCAGCGCGGGCTACTCGTGGATGCTGCATAGGCGGTGGAATTTCTCGCTCGAAGGCGGCATCGGCCTGTATTACATGAACGATACGCGCTGGAATCCCGCACCGCCGCCCGGCGAAGATGTCTTTCTGCGGCATTACCGCCGTATCGCTCTGGCTCCGGCGAAGCTGGAAGCCTCTTTCTCTTATATGTTTTAGAATACCGAGATATGAAAAAGCTCTTGTTTTTAGGATTATTGCCGCTTCTGTTCGCATCCTGCATGAAGGATAGCGGCAGTTACCCGCCCGATGGGCCGCAGTCCCCCGAAGCTGTCGCTTCGCAGGTGGAAATATCTTTTACGGCTGCGGACAACGGATTTCCGACACGAAATTCGGAGGATGAAAATACCATTGCAGACGTGAACCTTTACCTGCATAACATGCAGACGGGTTCGCTGGAACATCACTATCTGACCGCAGGGAACGCTTCGCGGACGATGACGATAGCCCACGGCCGTTACGAAGCGTATGCCATCGCCAATACGAGGGAAGATATGGGGCCGATGACACTCCTGCGATTGCAGGAAGCGATGTACGTTCTCGATGTATCGGGAGATACCGATGAGAGGTTTGCGATGAGCGGCCGGCAGTCTTTCACCGTATCGGGGGCTACCGATGTAACGATACTCCTCCGGCGATGTGTGGCAAAACTGACTCTGAACATCACGACGGCCGGCGCCTTTACGGATTTCGAACTCCGATCCTGTCAGGTAACGGGCGTACCGTCCTGCGTGCCGTTCTTCGCTGAAAGCAAACCCACAGCGGACAGCGAAGTGACATCCTTTCCGAAGAGCGTCCTCTCCGGACGCAGCTACTCCGTTGTTCTTTACCTTCCCGAAAACGCTCAGGGCGAAGTGCCGGATATCACCGACCCGCGGCAGCGCAGCCGCGAAAACGCCCCGCAATACGCCACCTGCATCCATCTCGAAGGCGAGACGTCGGGCCGTAAGGTCGATTATTACATCTATCCCGGCAGCAACGTCACGACCTCTTTCGACATCCTGCGTAACCGTCATTATAACCTCGATGTGATGATTTCGGGGGCCAATGCGACGGATATGCGTCTTTCGACGCTCGGCGCGACCTTCACGGAACTACCTCGGACATGCAACGTGGGCGACGATATTTTTACCGAGATGAGGGTCGAGAGCACCGATCCCGACGGTCGCTACACGCTGACCGTCGAACAGGAGAAAGGCGAAGGTACGATAACATTCGACGGTACAGCCATGACGACCGGAATTCCCGTCGCATTGCCCGGCGGAGCCGGAATTAAAACAGCACGGATCGGATATTGCCCGACAGTTGCAGGCGAAGCCGTGCTGACATTCGTCCTGCGGGATGCCTATGACTATGAAATTCGCCGTACGCTGACGACCGAGGCAGTCGAAAAACCCTCTCTCGATGTTACGCTGACACCGCCTTCGGCAATCGTCGTCGGCAACCCCGCCACTTTTACGTTGGAAATCAGTGGAAGCGATGACGCCGCAATCTCTACCTTCACTTGTTCCGATCCGCAGGCCGTTTTCGTATTTCCCGCAGGGACAGGGCTCGGCGGCAACGAAGCCATGTTAGGCAATGGAACCCACGGTTTCTTGCTCGACACCCGTGTCACCGGCGACCTGACGGTTACGGTGCGGGTAAGCGACGGCAGCGGCCATAGCGTACAGCGGCAATGCACGGTAACGTCCCGTTATCCGAAATTCTCCGCAATGGTACAAACTATGTCCTCGGCGGCTCTCTATTCGGACAGTCCGATGACGCTGATCATCCGTTCGACCGAATACGCGGGCGACTATACCGTAAGTTATACGACGACCTCGACGAATTGCAGGGTTTCGTATGGCGGTTCCATGTTACGCCCCGACAGCCCTGTAACCCTCGAAGCCGGACAACATATTTTTACCGCCAACTCTTCCTATGCCGAGCGAACGGAATTCATCTTTACGATTACGGACATCTACGGGCAAAGTCAACAAGCACAAGCGTCGATTACATGGAGGTAGTCGGGCCCGTCTTCTCGGCTTATGATAAGAAAAAAGTTATAAAACAATGAAGAAGATGTTATTGCACAGCCTCGTCGTGTGCCTGCTGCTGGGCGGTTGTACCGTTACGGGCAGGCTTCAGCGCCGGGGCTTGGGCGCACGGGCGAACTATGCGCCCAAAGAACAAAAGCAGGAGCCGAAAAAGGAGTCCGCACCGCAATATGTCGAATACAAGCACCGCGACAGCCTGAGACCCATCTATTTCCTGCCTACGACTACGCTCGAAAACGGCGAGCGCGTCATGTCGTTCGAACTCGACGAGGTGGTCGTGGTGGCCAAATCGCGCACCGTCGCCGAGCGTATGGGCAAGGTCCGCATCGACTTCGTGATCGAGCTGCCGCGCCAGTTGCAGGGCAACTGCCGGAGCGTGGCCGTAACACCCATGCTCCATAAGACGGACAGTCTCGTGCCACTTCAGCAGATCAGTATCCGGGGCGGGTTGTTCAGCCGCGTGCAGGATCGCAACTATTGGCAGTTCGACCAATACATGCGGATCTTCAAGCCCGATGCGGCTGCCGAGCAGCGGGCTTTCGAGCGTTTCGTCAAGCACCCCTATCCGGAGGGCGTGCGGCTGGATTCCATCGTCGAAGGCCGTGAGAAGATCAGCTATTACTACACGCAGGAAGTACCGACCAAAGGCGAAGGCAAGACGATGCACGTCACACTTGAGGGAGCGGTCGTAGGGCTGGACGGCAGCCGTTACGATATGCCGCCGCTCGATACGCTGGAATACAACATATCCTCGATGCTGACCTTCGCAGACACCACGAGGCGCTACCTGATCAAAGTGATCGAGAAGTATGCCGTGGTCAAAGACCGCAACTACCTTGCCTTCGAAGTCGGCAAATCGGACATTATCGACACGCTGGAAACCAACGCCGTCCAGCTCGCCCGCATCGAATCCCTGATGGACGGACTGATAAACCAGCGGGAGTTTTATGTGGACAGCATCGTGCTGACCGCTTCGGCATCACCGGAAGGAGCGCTCGCGCTCAACGAGCGTCTGGCACGCGAGCGTGCCCTGTCGCTCAAACGGCGTCTGGGCGAGCGTTTCGGGCGGCAGGTCGATACGCTGATCGCCGTGCGCTCCGTAGGCGAGAACTGGGCGGAGCTGGGGCGCTTGATCGCCGCCTCGGACAGTCTGCCGCACCGCGAGGCGATCCTTGCGCTGCTCGGTGCGGAGAAGAATCCCGACCGGCGCGAAGCGGCCCTGCGCGGCAGGTATCCGCAGGAGTATAAATATATCCGGGAGCGGCTCTATCCGCTGCTGCGCTCGGTCGATTTCAAATACGACCTGCGGCGCGTGGGCATGGTGAAGGATACGATCCATACGACCGTACCCGATACGCTCTACGCGCGGGGCGTGAAGCTGCTCGACGAAAGGCGCTACGGCGAAGCCCTCACGATATTGGCTCCTTACCATGACCGAAATACGGCTATCGCACTGCTCTCGCTCGGCCATGACGACCGCGCTTACGAAGTGCTCTCCGCGCTGCCCGAATCGGCCGAGGCGTGCTATCTGAAAGCCATCGCCTGCTCGCGGCTGGGCCGCAGGGAGGAAGGGCGCAAATGGTTCGAGCGGGCGTGCGAGCTGAAAGAGACATTCGAATACCGGGGCAGGCTCGACCCGGAAATATCCAACCTTTTAACCGATGACTGACGATGAGAAAAAGAGCGATCGCGGCCACGATGCTGCTGACAGCGGCTATGGCCTTTACCTCGTGCGCCAAACTGTATGAGGAAGAAACAACGGAAACCCTGAAACGCCCGCAGACGGACATCGAGATTCCGGAGGACAACCCCTGGGACGAAGTGCCGGACAGCGATACGGAGACTGGACATTAAAGAGCGGACGCAATGCGAACGGATGTAATTTTTTATACGGATGCGGCCTCCGGCCTCGGCCAGCTGCCCGACAACTCCATCGACTGTATCGTAACCTCGCCCCCGTACTGGCAGCTCAGGGATTACGGACTCTCTCCGATACTGTTCGGCGGGCGGCAGGAGTGTGAACACGATTTCGACGATTACGCCATCTGCCGCAGTTGCGGCGGATGGCTGGGGCAGTTGGGACAGGAACCCTCCCGCGAGATGTTCTTGGAGCATCTCGTGGGCATCTTCGACGAGTGTTGCCGCGTATTGAAAAGTACGGGGACGCTATGGGTGAACCTCGGCGATTCGTACAGCAAACTCAATAAATACAACCGCACAGACGATTGGCCGCCGGGTAAAAACACCCATTGTCTGAAAACACTGCGCGTCGATCTGTCGATGCACCGGATTCCGCACAAATCGCTGTGCAATATTCCGGGGCTGTTCGCCGAGATGATGATCCTGCGGGGGTGGATTCTGCGCAACGAGATTATATGGTACAAACCCTCGGCTGTGCCCACTCCCGTCAAAGACCGTTTTACGGTGGATTTCGAGAAGTTGTTTTTCTTCACCAAATCCCCGAAATACGACTTCCGGCAACAGTTCGAGCCTTATGCCGGATCCACTTACGGGCGTTACAAGCGCGGTTTTAATGCCGAGGATGAGAAAAGTAAGGTATATCGGAAATTGGGGTATCCGGCGGGAGTAAAAGAGATAAACTCCCAAGGCAGGAACAAACGGGCGGTCTGGCGGATTACGACCGAAATCAGCCACGAGAAGCACTACGCCCCCTATCCGCAGAAGTTGATCGAAACGCCTATCGAGGCGGGGTGTCCGCCGGGCGGCGTAGTCCTCGATCCGTTTCTGGGAAGCGGAACGACGGCCCTCGTCGCCCGCAGGCTGGGACGCCACTACATCGGCATCGAGCCGAATCCGGAATACGTTGCCATAGCCCGTTCTCGGCTGGAACGGGAATCCGAACCCTCAAAACAGTAAGGAGACCATGCGAATCGGATTGGTGGATGTGGACGGGCGCAACTTCCCGAACCTCGTGCTGATGAAACTTTCGGCGTGGCATAAGTTCCGGGGCGATACGGTGGAATTTGCCGATCCCGTGGCGGGGCGTTACGACAAAGTGTATCTGTCGAAGGTCTTTACCCATACGCCCGATTGCCGGGATGAATACCGCTGCGAGGTGATACGTGGCGGAACGGGCTACCGCGATTATACGACGACACTGCCGGAGGCGGTCGAACATACGTGTCCGGATTACTCGCTCTACGGCGTGGGCGAAGCCTACGGCTTTCTCACGCGCGGATGCCCGAACCGCTGCCCGTGGTGCGTGGTGCCGCACAAAGAGGGCGCTATCCGGCCCCATGCCGACATCGAAGAGTTCCTTGCAGGACGCAAGCGGGCCGTGCTGCTCGACAACAACGTGCTGGCCTCCGCATGGGGCCTCGCGCAGATCGAAAAGATCGTCCGCTTGGGCGTGCGGGTGGACTTCAATCAGGGGCTCGACGTGCGGCGTATCGCCCGCAACCCGGAACTCGCAGAGCTGCTCGCACGGGTCAGGTGGCTGCGCTTCCTGCGGATGGCCTACGACAGCTGCGCCGTGCAGGAGGATGTACATAACGTCGTAAAACTGCTCGTCAAATGTGGCTTGTCGCCCCGCAAACTGTTCTTCTACGTGCTGGTGCGCGACGACATCGGCGATGCGCTGGAACGTATTCGGGAGCTGAAGGCGTTGGGCTGCGTGCCCTTCGCACAGCCGTATCGGGATTTTTCGGGCGACGCCAAACCCTCGCGGGAAGCGTGGCGGCTGGCCTACTGGTGCAACAACAAACGATTGTTCAACGCGATGGACTTCGCGGATTACAAATGCAAATAAACCGAAAAGTGATGAAAAAGTTATTTTTTGCGGTGATGGCCGCACTCGGACTGCTCGCATCCTGCGACAAAGATCTGGACATTCAGCAGGCGTACAGTTTCTCGTTGGAAACGATGCCCGTACCCAAGCGTATCGGCGTAGGCGAAACCGCCGAGATACGCTGTACGCTGGTTCGTGAGGGGGAGTATGCCGACGCCCGCTACACGATCCGCTATTTCCAACCCGACGGCAAGGGAGAACTGCGGATGGACGACGGGACGGTGTTCCTGCCCAACGACCGCTATCCGCTGGAACGCTTCTCGTTCCGTCTTTATTACACCTCCCGCAGCGACGACCAGCAGACCATCGACGTCTATATCGAGGACAATATGGGACAGGTGGTGCAAAAGAGCTTCACGTTCCAGAACGACAGCGATACGGGCGGCGAAGAGCAATAGTCTCAAACGAACATCATTGCCCGGCCAAAGTCGGGCATTTTTAATTTGAAAACCTTATGACAGAACAGGAAAAACGGGATATTGCCCTGATCGAACGAGGCGGCCGGAAACATAATATGTTGATGACCCTTCCTTTGGAGCGGCGTACCGAGGCGGTATGCCGCCGCGCCGTCGAGATCGACGGAGAGAATATCCGATACGTTCCCCGCGATATGCGCACCGAAAAGCTGTGTTATACGGCCGTGCAAAGCTGGGATTTTGCGCTCGACTATGTGCCGGAGGAACTGAAAACGCCCTCGATGTGCAAGGCCGCCGTAGAACGTTACGGGCCGGCGCTGCTGTTCGTGCCGCAGGAGCGCCGAACAGAGGCCCTGTGCGAAGCGGCGGTGCAAAACAATGTATGGGCCCTGCCTTATGTGCCCGACCGGATCAAGACCCGGAAGATGTGCATGGATGCAGTAGCGAAAGATGGTTGGGTGTTGGAGTTCGTGCCCCAAGCGATAAAAACCCCGCAGATGTGCCGGCTGGCCCTTAACGCCCCGCTGGCCAAACTCCGCGAAAACCGGAGCGTCCTTCAATTCATTTTCTATGCCGACGTGTGTCTGGAAGGCATAAAAAAATACCGGCAGGAAGGCGCCGATATGGTAGGTTTGTTGGCAGACATCGAACCGGAGGTGATGGATGAACACATTGCCCTGTACGGGGTTCGTACCGACCCGTCGTGTCTGACGGCCCTGCCGGGGAGGTGGAAAACAAGGATGGTATGCACGGCGGCGGTACAGAGCGACGGGATCATGCTGCACGACGTACCGGAACATTTGCGCACGAAGCGTATGTGCGAGGCGGCCGTATCGTCCAGCATCCATGCACTTCCTTATGTGCCGGAGGCATTACATACCCCCGACCTGTACCGGAAAGCGATGGTGAACGACCCTGCCGCCATTCAGTATTTCAAGCCGGAACTGCTGACACGGGAGATGTGCCATGAGGCATTGTATTCGAGCTATGACCTGCGGGTACTTCGGTACATTCCCTACAAAGAGATCCACGAGCAGTTGTTGGAGCGTTGCGAGGGATACTCTCGAACCAAATATTTTCTGGACAGTATGAATCCGGACTATATGACCCCGAAGCTGGCGGAGATGATCTTCACCAAAGAACCCGAACTGTTCTACAATATTCCCGAAAAATTCAAGGATAAGGAGCTGTGCGAAACGGCGGTACGGTACGACGGAAGCTATCTCAAAATGGTTCCGGAAGCCCTTAAAACACCGGAGTTGTGCATGGAAGCCATACGTCGCAGTCCGTATGCCATAGAGTTTATCCCGGAAACGATGAAAAGCCCGGAGTTCTATACGGATTTGGTCAGGAAGAATCCGTTGAACCTGCGGGGAATACCCGAAGATGACCGGACTTATGAGATGTGCAAAGAGGCTTTCGACAATACTTACGGAAAGGATAAGACCGATTACAGCATCGCCGGTGCGTTGACAGAGCCGTCGATAGCTCTGCAAATGGTTCGGGAGCAGGATAATCCTAAAACAATCGACTTTTTGATGACCGTAATGCGTCCCAAAGCCATTTCGGAAGAAGTAGCGTTGGAAGCCGCACGTAAAAACGGGCATATCTTGCGCTTCGTACCGAAAGAGGTCATCACGCAGCAGGTTGGCGAAGCCGCCGTCAAAAATCATCCGCAGGCGATTCAATGGGTTCCCCACGACATACGCACGGCGGATATGTGCCTGTATGCCTTTAAGAGCGATTCCGAACTGGATATTTACACTCCGGATCGGATCAGGTGCGAAGACAATGTTTATATATTCGCCCGAAAGATGGACGAGCTACTCCGCCAACCGATTTCCTATGACGACAGCAAACGGCTCTACGGGGGCGAAACGATCCGTTTACGGAACGTGGAAACGGATACCAAAATCTTCGAGAATTGCGAAGTTCGCTACGACCGTAAGAAAGAATCGCTGACCCTGCGGAACGTTACGCCCCAACAGAAGCGGGTGCAGCCCATAAAACTGCAGCGCAAATCCTCCATGAAACCGAAATTCTAAAACTACAATTGAAACCAATAGCGATGAAAACGACAGAAGAAAACAGAACGATGAACTCCGGCGACCGTCGGGAGCCGGGCGACGTTTATATGATGCTTTCACCGGAAGGAAAAACACAGGCTGTATCGGCAAACGGGAGATATTATAAAAACTTCGGTCATTTTATCAATCATTGCACGGAAATAATACTCAAAGATTGGCTGACGCCTTACCCGAACAGTTTTTTCGTACATTACCGCTTTGCCGACCCCGACCGGGTATGGAAACCTTACGAGAATATCCCGATGTTTCCGCGCAAACTGTCGGATGCCATCAAGGAGCAGGGCTTGAAACCGCTGAACACCTGCCGGCTCTATCCGGCCATATACTGCTATCAGAACGGCCTCGATCCGTTGCTGCCGGAAAATTCCGAGCAGGAATTGAAAAAAAATTCGGACTATCGGCGGGCCGTATCCCGGTATTCCGATCGAGAGCAGCTTCTCGGAATCAATACCTATACGGGCATCGAGACCGACCGGGGCGTACTGCTGTTCGATAATACGCCGGAAGGACGGAAATTGCAAAAGAGGTATAAGGATTTCCTTGCAGACAAATTTTTCGATCCCCGGCTTGACATCACGTTTTTCAGAACGATAGACGTAATACCCGATGAAGTGCAACGGGCAAGGATCAACCCCGTTATTGATCTCGACAGGCTATACAGCAGCGAGCCGGAGCCGTTCGGAGTGCTTTCGGCCGACTGTTATACGGATATGACGGAAATCGGTATCCATACCGAACGCGAACGTTACGATATGTCGGCGACAAGAGAAAATTTCGTTCGCTTCGCCAGGATGGATAAAGGATCGGATATTTTTTTGTCCGAACATACCTATAACATTGCCTGCCTGTTGCACCTTGCTTCGCCAGAGTGCACAGACCCTATGATACGGGATAAGTTCCCCAATTTCTTCTCCTATCGGGACTGGTTCGACAACTTGGCCGAACGCTTTACCAAAGCCACGACAGAGACGGAAAAACAACAGGCTATGGCTCTGATCCGGCAACGGGCCGACCATATTCTGCGGCATGACTATCCCAACCTTCGCCGACCGCCGGTTCCGGCCCCGAAAGAACAGACCGAAACCGTCGTAACATCCGTTGAAAAGCCGGCAAGGCAGTTGCCCGACGTGGCGAAAAAGCTGGCCGCACATTCTAAAAAGAAAACCGGGCTGAAACCGTAGATTATCATGCGGTTCGGCAGATATGCAACATGGTGAAGGTAGATTTAGATTTGATTATTATTTAATAATAATTATCTTTGCGTAATAATAAACGATTGTATGAAACCACTGAAAAATCCCTTTATAACCAGCGGCTACGAATCCGCCGAGTATTTCTGCGACCGCGAACAAGAGAGCGAAAACCTTATTCGGGAGGTGATCAACGGCAATAATCTGGCGCTGATCTCCACGCGCCGTATGGGTAAGACAGGGCTTATACAGCACTGTTTTAACAGTCCGGAGATCAAAGATAACTATTATACGTTTTTCGTCGATATTTATGCGACCAAATCGTTGCGCGACCTGGTATTTTCCTTGAGCCGGGTCATCGTCGATGGTCTGAAGCCTTTCGGCAAAAAAGCCATCGAAAGTTTCTGGAACAGCGTCAAATCCCTGCAAGGCGGCATTACGTTCGACCCGGCGGGTAATCCCAGCTTCAACCTGCAACTGGGCGACATCCGCTCTACGGAAGCGACGCTCGACGAGATATTCCGCTATCTGGAGAAAGCCTCCCGTCCGATAATCGTCGCCATCGACGAATTTCAGCAGGTGGCCTATTACACGGAAAAGAATGTGGAAGCGTTGCTGCGCACCCACATACAACATTGTCGCAACGCCCGTTTTATCTTCGCGGGCAGCCAGCGGCACGTCATGGGCAATATGTTCGCCAACGCCTCGCGCCCCTTTTACCAAAGCGTGTCGATGATGTATCTGGAGTGTATCGGGTTGTCGGAGTACGAAAACTTCGCCCGCAGGCATTTTGAAAATAGCGGCCGAAAAATCGGGCAAGGTGTCGTCGCCGACATTTACGACCGTTTCGACGGGGTGACATGGTATGTGCAGAAGATGCTCAACATGCTGTACGGTATCACACCGGAAAGAGGAGAATGCAGGGCGGAGATGCTCCCCGAAGCGTTGGGCAATATTCTCGATTCTTACAAATACACCTATCAGGAGATATTGTTCCGCCTGCCCGAAAGACAGAAAGAGCTGCTTATCGCCATAAGCAAGGAAGGCGCTGCCCGTGCCGTTACCTCCGGGGAGTTCGTTCAGAAATACAGTCTGCCTTCTCCGAGTTCGGTGCAGGCGGCGCTCAAAGGATTGCTCGAAAAGGATTTCGTTACGCACGAGCAGGGCGTTTACCGCATTTACGACAAGTTTTTCGGGATATGGCTCAATAAGAATTACTGACCGATATGCCGATACTCCTGCCGGGGCGGCGTTCCGCAAACGAAAAATCGACGGTTTCAAACCGTCGATTTTTCGTTTGCGCCGAATTTCAAGATTTAATTTCCGGCTTCTCCGATACGTTTCGACTGGTACCAACTATCCCGAAAACAGTCGCCGATAAGGTTGAAAGTCCCTGTTTCGCCGCTTTCTTCGGCGAATTTGCGGGCTTGCGGGATGTCCGTAAATTCACCCAGCTTGCGAAAACCGATGAACAGTTTGTAGATACCGGGATTGGCCCGGTGTTTGGCGACCTCGCTTTGGAGCAGGGCGCACAGTTCGGCAAACTTGGCCCTTTTCTGCGCCAATTTCTTTTTGGCGCAGCGCAATTTTTCGTCTGTCGTCGGGTCGAAAAACAGATCGTTACCGCTCATGTAACTAACGTATTCCTCCATTTTACGCCCGATTTTCGTAATCTGCGCTTTCGCCGCTGCCACGCACGAGAGCAGGGAGCCGAACCCGGTTTGCAGTCCCGTCCGCTTGTCGTAGTAACAATAATAAACCTGCACGCCCTTACGAGGGTATTGGCAGACGTATTTTGCCCTGCGCCACTCGACGAGCCACCGCCAGCGGTCGAGCATCCTGCGGGGCATGTCTATTTTATGCAGGACGACCCGCGAACGGTCGTCCTCGCGGTACTCGAACGTGATATATACCCAATGTTCTATTTGCAGTTCCCGTTCGGCACGGGCGAGGTCTTTGGCCATCTGCATCCAGTCGTCGATTCTCTCCCGTGCCATCGTTACGCCGTTTTGCAGGTTTCGATTTCGGTATGCCGGGCGAGCCATTCGCGCACGCTCACCATGTTGTATTCGGAGGTTACGACCGCCGTGCGGTCGCCGATTTGCGTAAAGCGGGTGCTTTCGTAGCCGTCGATCCACTCCTTCAGGGTCGATACGCCCCACGCCTGCGGATCGTCGAAGATACGGCGCTCCAGCGTGCGGATAGGCTCGCCAAAAGTTACGACAAGTGTTTCATAGTCCGGTCGGACAGGTTCGGGGAGCAGGCGCAGGTATTTCAAAGAGCCGGATTCGTCGTCCTTGTCCCCATGCGCCCAACCGCTGTGCAAAATTTCGTTACCCCAGCGCTGGGGCTCGTCGTAACGCACTTTTACCTCCGCCGTATATTTCGTAACGGTTATGTCCTCGATTACTCCCGTAACCATTGTGCCGAAGCTGATGCACTCGCACCTTCTGCCTATCAATTCCTTGTTTACCTCTGTCGTTTTCATTGTTGTTCTCCATTAAATAAGTTCTACTTCCGCGTTGTCGTTATTTCCCCGAAATGCTCCGGCCGCATAGTAAGCGTATCGGTTGTGCCAATTACTCCGGCGTTTGATATAAGCCATAGCCGGGGGACGTATCTCGACGGATGTTGTGTAGATATTATATCCGATGGTTATGACTAATTCACAGTTGCGCCATATCTCGAAAGGCGTTCTGAATCCGTGCTTGCCCTCGACGAGTTCCAATGCTGTGGCGACTGCGCTACGGACTTCTCCGGTCGATTCTGCGAGGGTCTTGCGGGTTCCCTCTTTGTAGATGATTTTCATAGCGGTCGGTGTTATGGGGCGGCAGCCGCCGCCCCGATTGTTACTTATATTCTCCGAAATTGGTGATGATCCCGAACCGTCCCGTGTCGTTATACATACCGGAGCAATGCAACCTCCGGCATAGGTCGGAGAGTTGTTTTTCGGTAATGCCCGATACGACTATCGCCGTGTGGTCGTGCTCGCAAATTCTTACCCGGTATCGGGTTTCGAGTTGGGCAAGGACGGCATACGCTCTTACCGTTTTTTCGTCGTGTTTTTGATTTTTCATAGTTTTGTCGATTTATTTTTCTTACTTGCAAGGGCGATCAGGTTATCGAAACTCTCGTTCAATACGACAGCCCTTTCTCTCCGGTAATCCTCTGCCGGATCGCACTCGCCGACGGTAAACTCCCAAACCTCCATGTATTTGGCTTTCCATTTCCGAACCACCTCTGCATCCGGTAATGATGTGTACAGGTCGTGCCGGCTGCAAATGGCGTTCAACAGGTCGATGTAGCACATGAACAGGTCGCTTTGGGGCATCCCTGCGTGCAACAGCGTATAATCCCGCTTTACAATGTCCCGGACGGCGTTCGATATGTTGTCGATGATCCCGTCTATATAATCCCGCGTAGAATCGTTTTCGTAGATTCCTGCTCCCCATGTTCCCATAGTTTTGTCTGTTTTTGGTTGATAAAAGGTTTGAACGGCGGCTGTTGCCGCCCCGATTTTATTTCTTCGTGATATGTCCTTTGGCTACGACCTCTCCGTTTTTGACCAGTTCTATTTCCCCGTAGGTAAAGCCCATTTCTTTGATAGCGATAAATCGGATATAATCGTGATATTCCGATTTCTTTGCAAAATTTCGCCCCGTGAGGTTGTTGAAAATCATCGGAAGCGAAAACTCGCAATCCGACCGGAGTACGGCTTTCCCGTTCTGCCGGATTTCGTAGGTCGGGTTCAGTTTATTCGTGTCTGTTTTCATGGTTTCGGTGTTATGGGCGGCTTTCGCCGCCCCGATTCTAATTATTGATAGATTTAGGATTACGCTGTCAGTCGATTTTCTATAAGGTGCATATTGTGCTGAACGAGTTTTATAATCTGCTTGTGGTACGGACTGTCCTTGTTGCATACGCCCCGGCTCTGCGCCACCTCCAATCGGGATAGCGACACCTCGACCGTTTCGAGCCGTTGGCCGTCTATCGAGGCCGAGAGGATCAGCGAATCGTCCCGGCGGTAATATTCGTTGGTAAAGACGCAATGGTGCATGGCTTCGCCTTCCTGCCGGAACTGTTCGATGCTCTCCAAGACCCGGACATGGATTTTACCGTCCGTAAGGTCGATACCGAAAAAGCGCCCTTTGGCATCCCGGTATTGTTGTTCATGGCGCATTGCTTCCCGTATGCGTTCCTGTTCTCTCTGTTTGCGGTAATGCTCCCGTTTCAGTTCCACATAGCGGTCGTGTTTCGCTTCGAGGTCGGCGGGGCACACATATTTGGCATTGCGTAAATCCTTATTGAAAAAGCGCAACAGGTCTATATAGTCGCACCACATTCCCGCATCGGTAATTGCATACCCGCTGCGGGTAACGATACGGATACTCGGCCAGTAGTCGTCCAATGTGCGGGGATTCTCGGCAAAGTGTTTCAAGAGCGTAACCTGTCCGGTTTTAAGCAGGGTTTCGGCACGGCTGTCGCGCAGCAGGGCGCAGAACATCTCCGGCGGGGATATGTGGTAAAACCGTCCGTTGTAACCGCTTCTTCGCAGTTCGGGCAGGAGTTGCGGCCGGGGATAAACACAACGGGGATGGATATTATACAGCGGCTTATGGGGGCGCAGTTCCAACGAGGTGGTATAATTCCACGTTTTGTAGAAAGGCCGGTTCGTTATGAGTCTTGCACGGGTGGCGCATCGCCCGTCCGGGGCGATCCACCGCTGCACGACTTCGGAATGAACGTATTTCGCCCTTTCTCCGATACGGACATAGTAGGTCAGATGTACGAAGCGTAATACCTGCATCCCGCCCCGGACGGTCATAAACAGGGCGTAGTCCGCCGTGTCGTAAATCCGGCGCAGGTGGTTGTCGTCTATGGTCAGCCGGGTATGGCACGCGGGGCAGATACAATGCTTCCGCGCCGCCTTGTCCGTCCATGCGTGTCCGCACTCGGTGCAAGTTATCACGCCTTTTGTCGTCCTGCGCCCGTAGCGGACGACGCATCGGTCGAACGCCCACCGTATCTGCCGGGCGGAGATGGGGCGGAGCATGCGCCCCGCCTCTTCTATTTGCTGTTCAAAACTATTTCTCGGTTGCATAATCTTGATAGTTCGGGTGGATGAATTAGGCGGCAATGCGCTTTTGGATAAGGGGCATATTGTCATTTACGAGCCGCACGATTTTGTCGTGGTACTCCGTTTGTTTGTTACATACGCCCCGGCTTTGAATAACTTTGAGTTGGGAGAGGGACACCTCTACGGTTTCGATGCGTTTGCCGTCTATGGTGGCCGAAAGGATGAGCGAATCGGCTTTTTTATAGTATCCGTTCGTGCCGACGCAATGGTGCATGGCCTTACCCTCCAGGATGATTTCTTTCACACTCTCCAACACCCGGACAGCGATTCGTCCGTCTGAAAACGCAAGGCCGAAGAATTTGGATTTGGCTTTATGGTAGGCGCACTCTTTCTGAAGATATGCGGAGAGGTTCTCGGCTATTTCCCGTTCGGCTTCCCTGCGGGCGATTTTGGCTATACAGCGGTCGTGTTCCCGTTTAAGGTCGGCGGGACATACGTATTTGGGGCTGTGCAGGTCTTTGCCCAATGTTCGCAAAGCGTCTATATAGTCGCACCATGTCGTTGCATCCGTGATTTTATAGCCGTTGCGGACGGCGATACGGATACTCGGCCAATACTTGTCGAATCTGCGACCGCTATCATCCAAATACAGTTGTAATAGGCTGTCTTGTCCCATTTTGAGCAGGGATTCCGCCCGGTTATCGGAGAGCAGGACACAAAGTAAGGTCGTCGGGTTCTGACCGTACAATCCGCCCTTATATCCCGTTCGTTTCAGTTCGGGGATAAGTTTCATACGGGGGTATATATCGTCCGTGTAAATATTGTCATATACCCACGATTCGCCGTGCAGTTCCAAATCAGAGGAATAAATCCATTGATCGTAATACATCGTTCCCCATACCCGGCTCCGGGCGAAGGTGCAGTATTTGCCGTCGGGGGCTATCCACCGTTGCATGACTTCGCGGCAAAAGCGGTTCAGCGGTCGTCCGACTTTGGCATAATAATTCACCATAAACACCCGCACGACCTGCATCCCGTCGCAGGCGGTTATATAGGTAGCGTATTCTCGCTGTTGGAATTTTTGTTTGCGGGTGTCCTCTATCCGCAGTCGTGTGCGGCAGGCGGGGCAGGTGCAATGTTTCCGTTTGGTGTCGTTGTGGAACACCTCGCCGCAGTCGAGGCAGGTAACGACACCTTTTCTCGTGCGCCGACCTACCGATTCGATAACTTTGGTATAGGCCCAGCGTTCCTGCGCGGGGGTCAGCGGTGGCAGTTTCTTGCTTGCTTCTATGGCTTTCTGCTGAAATTTATTCTTCGGTTTCATGGTGTATCAAGTTAAAATAGTGATGATTGGGTGGCCGTTTCGGTTTTCTTGGCCTTGTTCTTACCCTGCGTAATTTTCCGGTAGGCTTCGTCCGTTGCCTTTTGCATGGCCCTGCGCCGTGCTTCGGCCTTTTCTTCCTCGGTCAGTACAATCGTATGATTTACCACAACTTTGCAGTTGGTAAGGGGCTTGCCGATGTCGATGTCGTCCTCGTCGTAGTAGTGCATGGCGAGCGAGTAGATTTCATCGTCCGCGAAGCCGTTGCACCCGCTTTGCTTCACATAATTGAGGATGAACGTGATGCAGTCGTCGATGTTCTTCTTGGGATTGGCGTACCGGGGTGCGAACAATTCGTCCTCCTGCGCCCGGCGCTGTAAATAGCTTTGGATCGTCTGTTTGAAATAATCGGTTGCTTTATTCTCTTGTGCCATGATGGTTTGTTTTTATGGGGGACGGGGTTACCGTCCCCGGGTGAATGTTCAAAAGAGCCAAAAATCAATGTCTTCGTCCGTGAGGGCATAAGTGTTCCTTATGCTGTTGAGATATTCGGCGTATGCTGTTCTAAACCGGGCATTACATTCCTGTAAATCGCCCCGGACGGGATGCGCTTCGCACCATTGTTTGAGAAAAACTTCGTTTGCCTTTAAGAACCGGAGAAATCGGGTGAGTTCGGGCGGCTCCGGGGCATCGTCGGGCAGGAAAAACACGCTTCCGCGCAGTTCGCCCGTTTGGGGATGTCGTGTAAACAACTGCCGGGCGGTTCCGATTCGGATATAATTGTCTTTAATGCCGTAGTGCTCGGCAATAGCCGGAATATCGACGGCCGTATGAACCGAAAAGGGGGCTACTTTGATTGCATCGCGCTGGATATATTCGCCCTCTTGGAGTATGACTTTTGCATTAGCCTGCGGTTCGCTTTGGGTGATATATTCGTTGAGTGTCATATCTGTTGTTTTTTGCAGGGGATCGGGGCCACCGCCCCCCCCCGGATTGGATTACTGTCTTTGCGGATTACTTGATAAGCGTGTCGGTTAGATAGAATTTGCGGTGGCAATCCTTTTTCTTGAGTGCTTCCCCGATGAGCCACGCGAACCGTTCGCGTCTGAACTCCTCGGATTTATCCTTGTGGCACGTCCAACTCTGCTCCTTTTCGTATTGCTTGGCCTGTTCTTCCAATATGGGCAGGTATTCCGCCGTTGCGCCGTCCATTCGGAGGTAGTCTTTCGTACCCTTGTGCCGGAAAGAGACGAGGCAGTAATTTTCGGGGTACAGGCGTATCGTTTCAGTGGATTTCTCATAGAAACAGACCGCCAAATATTTGTCTGCCAATCCTTTGTAGGAGGGACTGTTATGGCAGTATTTTTCTATCGTGTCGGAAATGGTCGCATCTTCGGATAATTCCTCCCGCAGTTCTTTTTCCACCCGTCTGAAGGCGTCGGACAATGAGGGATAAACGGCGGTTATTTCTATCCGTTTGTTTTTGGTATCGTCGTCCTGCTTACGGGTCGATACGATGATAATGTTGTAGCGGTTGTCGCTCCACGCTTTGACCTCGATGTAATACCCTAAATCCGTGTTGATTGCATTGAGGGTGTTAAACGTGTCGGTCGAGCCTTGTCTTTGCAGATAAATGGTTTTCATATTTTCGGATTTTTATGATTCGTTGGTTTATGTGGGGACGGGGCTACCGCCCCCGGATTGGACTTCGGGATTATTCGGCCATGCCGATTAACTCGCGCACCTGCATTTCTTTCGCTTTGGGAAAGATCCACCCGGCGCATTTCTCTCCGCGGTAGGTCAGTCGCCCGTTGAACCGTCCGCCGAGGTCGGATAATGCGTCCTTTATGGGCTTCGTATCTCCGAATAGGGCTATCGCTTTCTCGGAGTAGTTCACGAGGATAAAATCGCCTTGAACAGTGGTTTGCCCTTGTTCTTGTTCCGGTGTGCGCTCCGGCTTGGGGCTACTGAGCCGGATATTATTCTCATCTCCGGCGATATAGGCCAGAGCGTCGATAAATCCCTCGCGGGTGTAGTGGGTCATTTTGTGGATGCTCCAACCGTAAGAGGGGCTCTTGCCGAGTGTGAAACCGGAGTAACGGAGTTCATAATCTTTGTTATATTCGGCCAAATACGCCGTTTCGGGCAGGTTAGCGGCGGCTTTCCGCAGTTCCCCGAAGCCTTTGCGGGAGGTGGTCGAGAAGCCGAGTATTACGGTGCGGACGCTCCGGGTTTCCCGGCACTCGTAGGAGGGGTCTGTGTATTCCGTCTCGTTGAGTTCGGCCACGATGACCCCCTGCACGTTATCGGGCATAATCCGGCGCAGTCGTTCCGCACCGATTGCCGCGATCCGGTCGTGTTCGGTCTTTGCACGGGCTTTCGCGTCGGCTTCGTCCTTTGCTTTTTGCTCCGCTTCGGCAACAAGGGCGGCAACCTCGAAAGCGTCCATAAATTCCGCGGGCGCGTCGGTGTAGTACATGCCGATACCGAATTTCCGCGAGTATGGCCGGAGGATGTCGGTACGCCGGATCGCTTTCGTTTCGAGGTTTACCAAATGATACATATATCCGTTGGCATCGTGTTCGACCTTGTAAATTACAAGTCGGTCGCGCATTGCGCCGGGGCCTTCAGAAATGACGATTTGGTTTTCCTTTGCGACTTGAATTTCGGTGTCGGTGGTCGTACCGCCGAATAATGAATAATATTTTGCCATGACTTTCAATGATTTAGAAGATTTGGGAAAAGAGAAAGGAGAAAAAGCCGATTAGAACGACGAGAGATAAAAGACAGGAAAGGATACCCCGCAGGAGGTCATAGCAGAACAGAAAGGCCAAAACGACCCAAACAAAGCCGCTCCCGAAGAGATAAAAACCCAGCGCGACAGCCCCGATTTTCAGCCCTGCCCGCAAACCCGCACTCATGCTGAGTGGAAGGTTGGAGGTTTTCGGTTTCCTGTTCTTATTTTCTGTGCTTTTCATAACCTTTCGACTTTTTTTTTATGCCGTAGCGGAGCCGGTGTGGATGGTATCCGGTTTCAGGAGCATGAAAAAGAAGGGCTTAGCCCATGTCAAGATTTTTGCGGGAAATACGCTCGCCCGAAGGGAAAGAGGAAGATTTTTCGCAAAACCGCCCCGGCGGCTTGATCTTGCAGGGGCGTGCAGCCCGTAAATACCTTCGCTTCTGAAACCGGATACCATCCGCACCGGGTTCGTGAAGGCGGCTTATAAATGAGGAGAAAGGTTATGAAAAGTGCAGAAAATAACTGTGGCGAAGGGCGTAACGAATCAGCCCTTCGCCCGCACACCAGACACAAAAAAGTCTCGATATGAAAAAGTTATTTGAATTTTAACCTTCAATGTGGTGATATATTATTAAATTCAAGTCGGTTAGGACTGGAAGATTTCCACATAAGGTCTGCCAAATCTTTGTTTCAAATTTATGATTCTTGTCAAGAATTTATTATCTTTATAAGATAAAACTCCCCGTTATGGAATCGTTTTCTATTGTTGCACTTCAACTTTTACCGGATTGTTCCAAGCATATCCGAAAGGTTCTTCAAGAAGATTGGTATTTCTTTACTCAGAAATACCATTTAGATCCCGACACAAAGTATCCGATTCGCAACCCGGATTATAAACTTCCCGATGATTTTTTCGATCCCAAGATCAGCATTAGCGCCATTGTCGGTAAAAATGGCTGCGGTAAGAGCACCATCGTAGAGATTATGCTGCGCGTAATAAATAATTTTGCCGTCAATATTACTGCCAAGGCACATAAAGACTGCCAGTTATACCCCGTTTCAGACGTAAACGCGGCTCTTTATTTTGAGATTGATGGCAAACTGAATTTTATCGAAACATCGAAAGCAGGTATTCTTTGGGGGATAATTGGCACCTTCGGGAAACGAGTTCATCCAAATAAGATTGAGAAGACAACACCGTTGGAGAAGGCTTTACAGCAGTTACGCCAATTTTTCTTTACCATTGTCAATAATTATTCATTCCACTCCTACAATGTGGATGATTATGGGGAGGAAAGTGTTGGAAAGGATAAGATTTGGATCAACTCACTGTTCCATAAAAACGATGGGTATCTTACTCCTGTCGTACTCAATCCTTTTCGTCGGGAAGGCCGTCTGGATATTCGAAAAGAGACTTTGTTGACCAACAGCCGTCTGGCTTATCTGTTCTATTATTTCAACACGAAACAGTTCGGTGATTTTATCGACGATTATCAGTATCGTTCTTTATCGTTTAGTTATAATCAATCCCGTGTTGAAGAAAAGTATACATACAACCTTGTTCGGAACAAGAAGACATATGATACGAAGTTGGTCAAGCGAGTTTCCGTTAAAAAGAAGGGGCGTGATTACTTCAATATTACTCTCAAAGCCTATCTCGGTGAAAATATCCGGTCCGGAATACCATCTCTGAATGGGGCATACAAATATCTGGTTGCAAAAACATATCATATCGTAGCGACATATCCCAATTATACCGGGCAGAAATATGTTGCTGTTAAGGATCTTTCGGAATATTGCTCCCAAGAGGAGGAATCTCGGATCAAAGATCTCGTTCGTAAGCTTTTAAACGATTTTTCTCATGTGACATTTAAGATAAGACAGACTCTCAAATATATAGATTATGTCACGCATAATGTAAACGCAACTGACGGGCGGGATTTTCAGAACCTCACTGAAGATTATATTAGGTACGAGCCCAAAAACTTGCAGATATTGGAAGGATTGAATACTATACACAAGGAGCAAGTTTCCATGCCTCCGTCGTTTTTCGATATTCGGATCGAGTTGTCCAAAAGCGACGGAGCAGTAATCTATTTCGATAAAATGAGTTCCGGGGAACGGCAATTCCTATTTTACATGAGCACGATTCTCTATCATGTCCGTAATCTGGACTCAGTTGTCGATGACGTGGAGAGTGTCCATTATAACTATGTCAATATCGTTTTGGAAGAGGTCGAATTGTATTTTCACCCCGAATACCAAAGACAATTCATCGACAAACTAATCAACTATTTGAAAAAAAGTCAATTTAACAGAATCAAGCATTTTAATATCATAGTTGTAACACATTCCCCATTTATTCTTTCGGATATCCCCCAGGATAATGTCTTGTTTCTTAAAGATGGTAAGAATGATAATGAAGTATGCGATTTCAAGACTTTCGGTGCCAATATCCATGATTTGTTACGCACCAGTTTCTTTTTGGAAAATGGATTAGTCGGTGAATTTGCAAATAATAAAATAGAAGAGCTTCTCACCTTATTGCAAGGGGATAACAATAGCAAGAAGCAATGGTCTACCGCTGACGTTCAATATATTATCAATACAATTGGAGAAGATTTGATCCGTGAAGCATTACAAGAATTATACGATATCCGATACCAAGACCGGGTTACACGACGCAATGAACTTGAGCGTCAGATGAAAGAAATTGAGAGACAATTAAGTTTACTGGATCTATGAAACGAATCTACATCGACGATAAATTATATCACATAGCAAAAGATTATGCAAAAGATCCTTTTGCCCGACGGCGAAAAGATTTTAAGCGCCCACCTGTATTACTTCAGGAACTATATGCCGCTTTACCGGAAGAAGACGCCAGCTATCGAGAGTATGTTCAGAAAATAATCGACGAATATGAAGATTTGAACTGCCTAAAACCTTCTGAGGTAGCACGTACAAAACGGAAGTTCGATCGTATTTTACCAGAAGCGGATCTCGGTAAAATGTTTACTATAGAAGGTGAGTCGGCGAAGTTTTACGACCTTATTATTAAGGCGCTAAGGTATGATGATTTGCGCAAATCCGATTATATACATAATAGCGGATATTTGGGATTATCAATTAAAACCTGCGTCTATTGCAATGCGCAACTTGCTGTTGTTTTGGAGAAAACAGCAGGAGGAACACAAGCAAAATTTCAACTGGATCATATCCGTCCCAAGTCCAAATATCCATTTCTTGCAATTTCGTTTTTCAATCTGTGCCCGTCATGCGGAAACTGTAATTCTGTAAAGAACGATAATTCTGTAAAATTCGATCTTTATACCGAGGATTCTAAGGATGACCTGAATCCGTTTCTCTTTTACGTAACCAAAGATTCGATCGTCAAATACATGAAATCTTATGATGAAGAATGCCTGAAAGTTGGTTTTCTTTCAACGGATGGATACCAGGCGTTGTCTAAAGACCATGACAAAAACTTTAGCATCACGGGAATTTATAATACGCAGAAAGATATTGTGGCAGAACTAATTCAGAAAAAAGAGATTTATACTGAAAGCTATAAGCAACATTTAGCAAAACAGTTCAAGGATCTTTTCAAAGATGAATCTATAATCAATCGGCTAATCATCGGCAATTACGATACTGTTGAAGATATCCATAAGCGACCAATGGCTAAATTTACACAGGATATAGCGCGACAATTGAATTTGATTAAATAGACCTCTTATTTTTTATAAGTATATATTCATGATGTAATCGCTTCTCGATAAACAATAAGTAAAGTACAGAATAAGGTCTATCCGGCTAAGGCTTTCGAGCAGCCTCTCCAAGGTGGTCGTCGAACGACCGCACGAGAAGCAGTGCGCCATAAAAGGTTTCTTGCGGACGTCTTTTTGCCGATATAGACTCCGAACTTCCCATCCTTACTGCAGAACGGACACCGCGCGATGAGGTTCTTCCCGCCGCCGTTTGTTCGTGCCCCGAGTTCCGTCCGACGCTCGGCCACAAGCAAGTCATACATATAAAGAAATAGCCGCAGTAGCGGCAATGGGATGGTAAAAACCATTTTTATTTCTCTTTTGGATGGAATTTTTCATTTTTCGACAAATTATTGCTGAAACATTTTATGTTTTCCGGCAAAATAGAACGAAAACATTTCCTTATTTTCGTCAAAACATTTATCTTTGCAGTAAATGAAAAATTTCAGTCATGCTCGAAAAAATATTCAAGCGTAAGATCTACGAAAGAATGCTCCGATGGAAGCAAGAAAGCGATGGACATACGGCACTTTTGATAAAAGGTGCGCGTCGAATCGGAAAATCGACCATTGCCGAGGAATTTGCTCGTAAAGAGTATGCATCCTATATCATCATCGATTTTTCGATAGCAGACGATGCGGTCAAAGAGTTGTTTTCACATATTTCGGATCTGAATTACTTCTTTTTACGGATTCAGTCGCTATTCAATGTGTCATTGCATAAACGGAAATCGGTTATCGTTTTCGATGAAGTACAACTATGTCCTCCGGCACGACAAGCAATCAAGCATCTTGTAAAGGATCACCGATATGACTATATTGAAACGGGGGCACTCCTTTCCATCAAAAAAAATGTGAAAGGAATCGTGATACCGAGCGAAGAAACACGTATCGCAATGTATCCGCTGGACTACGAAGAGTTCCTATGGGCTATCGATAAACTCCAGACTTATGAGTTGCTCAGATACTCGTATCAAAATTTTAAGTCTTTGGGTGATGCCGTCAATCGTGATCTTATGCGCAATTTCCGTCTGTACATGCTCATCGGCGGTATGCCGCAGGCTGTAAATGCATATCTTGAATCGAATGATTTTTCAGCCATAGATGCGGTAAAACGAAATATCCTCGAACTGTATATCGATGATTTCCGTAAAATCGATCCGACAGGACGTGCTTCGCGTTTGTTTACCTCAATTCCGGCAGAACTCTCCCGCAATACGACACGTTATAAGGTAGGAAGCGTGATTGAGAATGCGACAGCCGCCCGGCTCAGTGAGTTGTTGATGGATATGGCAGATTCCATGACGGTAAACTTTGCCTATCATGCGAATGATCCCAGTGTAGGATTCTCTCTTCATGCTGATTACGACTATTTCAAGATGTTTCTTGCTGATACGGGATTGTTCGTTACGCTCGCTTTTATGGATCGCGACTATACGGAAAATGTGATATACCGGAAGCTCCTTTCCGATAAACTCAGTACAGATTTGGGGTATGTATACGAGAATGCAATCGCCCAAATGTTGAAGAGTGCAGGCAATGAACTTTTCTACTATACATTTAAGGAGGAGACAGTGAAAGACGAAGAAGAGAATAAAACTGTCCGCAGTTATGAAATAGATTTCCTGCTTTCGCGTAAAGACAAGATATGCCCTATCGAAGTTAAATCTTCCGGATATAACTCACACAAATCCCTCGATAAATTCCAGCAAAAGTTTTCGGCGAGAATCCTTCACAGGTATCTTCTCTATACCAAAGATCTAAAGAAAGACAAGGATATTTTTTGCTTGCCCGTATATATGACGGAATTATTATAAAGAATTATCAAAGCAAGGCAGTAAAGAAACAGGAGAAAGATAGGTTATGAGAGATACGATATTTATAAGTCATGCAACCCCGGCAGATAACGATTTTTCCATCTGGATTGCTTCCCGATTGGAGATGTTAGGATATAAGGTTTGGATAGATAAAGAAGGGTTACTGGGTGGAGAGCGTTTTTGGGCGACCATTCAAAAAGCCCTGGATCGTTCGATAAAAGTTTTGTTCGTTTATTCAAAAAATATTGTAACGACAGAAGGTATACTTCGGCAAGGAATTGAAAATGAGTTGGAATACGCAAAGAGTATTGCTGCACAAGATGGATTGCAGGATTTTATCATACCATTACATATCGACAATTCCAGCTATCATTTAGTAATAGGACAACCTAATATTAACCATATTCCATTTAATAATAATTGGGCTGATGGATTAAAGCAACTGCTAAAAAAACTGGAGAAAGACAATGTCCCTTCTAATTTCGGCAATCAGAAGTCTTCATTTTCAGAATGGTATGAAAATGAGTATATTTCTAACTGCTCAATTATACCCCACGAAGAGCGATATTATACTTCATGGTGGTCGATAGCTGAAATGCCGAATAGGTTCTATATGTATCAATTTGCCAATACCGCTCAAGCTAAAGCCATCAGAGACCTGAATAAAGAAATTCCGATTAGTTTATTATCCAATTGTATTTCTTCGTTTGATGGAAATTTGAATTTTTCCGTTCAAAGAGATAATGAAATGATTGAAGTTAGGCCAGAACACACGTTTGCATTTTCTCTAACAGATATTTTAGATGGGTTCATGTCTGAGAAGTTTCCTCAACATAGAGATGTCGAGAATCATTTCAAGAGGCTGATGTATTGTGTAATTGCCAATCTATTCAGACGTGCTGGCTTATGGAAGCATGAAATGTCGAATAAGAGATTAGCTTATTTTCTCCCGAAATATGATAAAATTACGAAAGTAAAATTTATCTATCCTGAAAGTACAAGGAAAAAGGCAAAAGCTCTATTAGGAGAAATGCGAGGAGTGGGATTTTGGCATTATGGAGTCTCTATTCAACCGACACTATTCCCGTTTATTGGGTTTTCTCTTAAATCACATATTCTGTTTACATCGGACGGCGCTCAATTGATAGATGATGAAAAAAAGCAGCACTCTTTCAGAAGGAAAAAAGGAAAGTACCTTTTTAATAAAGAATGGAGAGATTTATTGCTCGCATTTATTCAGCGTCTAAAAAATAAAGAGGGAGAAATAAGCATTCAGGTAACGACGCCGGGAAAGCAAGTCAAGCTGAAAGAATGGCCGGAAATGCTTATAAGTGAAATAGGATACATAGATCCAGACACCGAAATGAGCATTGATAAAATAGAAGATTATTACGAAGATTTAACGGCAGAGGAAACAAATGATTGAACCTACTCTCAAATACATCAGTGAGCCATCATTGACATTCGGTAGTGGCCAAACAGCAATTGACCCCCGGGATGGTTTAATGCTTTTTGGTCCCTTTGATCATAAAAGGATTAAAGGTGTTAGAAATATCGGTATCATCGGTTCGGCTAACTTAAGGAGAAAAATGATTGATTATCTGAAAAGGATACATGGTCCTATTGTTAATGGGGATTTATCCATTGCCCGACCAAATTTCCCGGGATTAGAATCTACCTTCGGCATATCGATCAATTTTGATAACATTATTCAACTTGATATTAAGCAAAAGGACATTGATGAATACCTAAAATACACGGATTCTCATCAACGAGTTCATAATTTAGTGAATCTATATGTCCAGCCGTTAATACGGTATACCGAGCATGAAGAGATGCCTGTGGATGTTTGGTTTGTCGTAATACCAGAGGATATTTATAAATTCGGCAGACCAAATTCGAAAATTCCGAAATCGGAAGATAATATTAACATTGGGCTTAAGAAAAATGAACGGAATTCGACCCAATTGGATATGTTTTTCCAAGAGGAAAAAGATACCCTTCGAGAAGCGTATGAGTTTGAAGTCAATTTTCACAATCAGCTAAAAGCCAAAATATTATCTGCAAAAATCGTCACTCAGATAATTCGGGAAAGTAAAATAGCCTATGAGAATCTGTTAACCGATAAGCAAATTGAGGAAGAAAAAAAATTTGATACAGCTAAAGCATGGAACATATCTAATACCCTCTATTATAAATTAGGAGGTCTTCCGTGGAAACTTGGAGAGATTAGAGATGGAGTTTGTTATTTGGGATTAGTATATAAGAAAACAGAAAGCGATACAAAGAACAAAAATGCTTGTTGTGCAGCTCAGATGTTTCTTGATTCAGGCGATGGGATGGTTTTCAGGGGAAATGTTGGTCCTTGGTGGAATCCTACTACCGGCGAATTTCATCTTTCACAGCAAGATGCTTTTGAGGTCGTGTCTCAATCTTTAGAAGCATACTATAATCGCTTTGAATGTTATCCCAATGAAATTTTTATCCATGCAAAAACATTTTTCGATGATCCGGAGTGGGCTGGATTTGAAGACGCAGTTGCGGGCAAGTCAAAAATTATCGGAGTAAGAATAAAGGAAAATAGTACATTTAAGTTATATCGGCAATATTCGTATTGCGTTCCCAGAGGAATGATGTTACAGTATGATGATAGAAAAGCGTTCCTTTGGACAAAAGGATTTATCCCCAGATTCAAAACTCAGATTGGTTTAGAGACGCCGAATCCAATTGACATAGCCGTAACCAGAGGAGAAGCAGATATTGAAGTGGTTTGTAAGGATATATTGGGTTTGACGAAGTTAAATTACAATGCTTGTATATATGGTGACGGTATTCCCGTCACATTGAAATTCGCTGATTCCATCGGGGAAATCCTCACTGCGGGGAAAGATATCAAAACAGGTGTACTGCCTTTCAAACATTATATTTAGTATTACTTTTTTGCTCAAACCGGATGATGAACAACAAAAAACGCATAATATTATATAGCATTCCTAATGCCATTTTCTTTTACATATCTCACAACCATATGATTGAGAAGCGTTCGGTGTACTTCGCTGATAAGATGATTAAAGCGATTGAATAAATCCGTTAATTGTACAGTTTCCATGGCGATTTTACTCTCATTTATCTCTTCGTGACGCAGTTTATAAAGTTTAGTTGCATTGATGTGCACTTCGGCATCTCTTTCGTCTTTCCACCAAGAATTTTTTGAAATCTGCTCCAAGTCCGACAATAATTCATCAAACTCGCTTTTGAATCCGGGAAACATCGTTATGATGGTTTCCAACTGCGCGCAATGGGAATCTTTATATCCCTTCTTGCTAAACCCATATAGCTTTTTGAAACTTTCATTAAGTTGGACTTTCAGTTTGCCCCGAAGAAAGCTTTTTTCATACGGATTCGTCGCCCTGACAAATAATTTTGTCAATACGATGCAATCACAAAAGGAGTAACCTGTAAAAGTACTGGTAAGGATTAGCGTATTGGTAATTTTATCATAATCGGAATTTTCAGACTCCTGAATCTTGGTTGCGAGTTGGCATATTTCCTCAATGCACTCGGAAAACATGTTTATATATTCATCCGATTTTTCACAGAACTCTACCCGTTCTTGCTCAGACAGTATTCTGTTATTATAGGTTAGCTCACGAATCATACAAACTCTATGTTAATTTACCCGTTTTCCGTTTTACATCTTAATGGCTTGGTCAGAATTGCTCTCGAACGAACAAACTCATTTCGTGCCGACGGTTTTAACTAGGAATATGCCGGTTACGGAATTGGCACCCGATTTTTCAAGTTCACGTTTTATGAGCGTAAAACTCATGCCGGTAGTCAGAATATCGTCGATTAGCAAAACGTCGCGCCCCTCGATATAATCCGGGTCGAAGACTATGCCGGACATATCCCTTTGTTGCGTACCTTTTTGTTGTTCCCTGTCGTACTCGATCCGGACGGTAGGAAAACCGTCGTCTATTATCAGCCGGCGGGAAAGTTCCCCGCAAAAGGACTCGAAACGCTGCCGGTGCCTCTCTTTCGTGGAAGCCGGAAGAGGTATCAGGATAGGCTCTTCCAGATTGTCGAAATATCTCATGCGTGATATAGCCAAAGAGAAGAGTTTGGCGGCCAGCAACGCACTGGCACCCTCTTTGAAGCGAAATACGAGGTTAGTGACTTTTTTCTGTTCGCTCATGAGTTTAATTTATGCGACACGGGATAATAGTCGTGGATATAGAAACATAACGCCCCGTCCACGCGTTTACCCCGGAACCGGTTGGTCATGGGATAATAGCTGCGGATGAAATCGCCCTTAAAGGTGAATTTCAGAATGTCGTGCCACAGCCGAAGGGTCTGCTCGTCCTCGATCCGGAACATCTCGCTGCCGTAAGCATCCTCTCCGGCCAGCCCCATGCCGATCCGCAAACGGTCGTTGAAACGGCCGGACGATACGATATACCAATCATAAGCACGGCATAATAGTTCGATGTCGCAGTCGTCGGTGCAGAGAAAATAAAAGTTGCTGTCCTCGTCTCTCACCAACAAGAACTCGCCGCCGACCTGCGTCATATCCTTTTCGATGTCGAAATAGTTCCCGAGCGGCATCGGGTAATCGGCATCTGCTATCTCGCCGGGTACTCCGAAGCTGAAATTGGTAATCATAGAGCGCTGTTTATGTTGTCATTGTTAAAGTTTTCAACGGTTTGCATCATCAAATTAACAAGCTAAGATTTGGCACTGAATTGTTAGTATTCCTAAATAAAAGCAGTTAAGGTTCAATTCGCAGGGTGATAGTCCCGTTTTTAGCTTCACTCAGGAATGTATCGTATAATTGCCGCCATTGCATACAATGTTCTTGAAAGATAGCATTACGCTGGCTTTCAGTCATACCGGATTCGTTCATAAACGTAGTGTAGCACACATATACGGTATCTACTTTATCCTTATGCCTGTCACCGTCCTCACTTATCATACCCTCTGCTTTCATGTAGGTAAAACAGATCCCGTCCCTGATACGAAAGGCATACTTTCCATATTCTCCGTATTTTTCATGGTTGCGGTTGATGCCCTCATTTTGCTGGAGGGGCATGACGGTAGTATTCCGGGAAAAATATCTTGCAGCTACATCATTAGCACTCAGCGATTCGTCTTTTAAGAAACGCTCCCTGTATCGTTGAAAAAAATGGGATGTATAGGCACTGATTTGCCTGACGCCTACCATTTTGCTATCCGGGGTGTGCTTATACCCGCTTGCACCCCATTGAACGACAAACCGATGTTTGTCTGCATAAACAATACAGAAAGAGCCGACTTCGGGATATTCTGCACGGGTCCTGGTTTCTGCATAAAAATAAATGATATACTGATTGTTGGTTGCCGGAATCTTATATTCATAAAGTTCCCACGCAGGAAAACGGCTTGTTTTACGAAATGCTTTAATCGCTTTGGGCCGTAGGTATTCTTGCTTGATGTCTACTTTGTATTTGTCAGCGGCGAGATGGTCGTACATCTCCCTATATGTCATCGAAGTCAGAAGCATAATCAAATATAACTGTTTCAGCCATTCAAATTTCGCATATTTTCCTCGCTTTTACAAATTCAAAGCGGCGACGCCAACCGTGACATATAGCGACGCCAACCTTTACATCTGCGTCGGCAAAAGGCTCGGACGTGTATTCCATAAAGTATTTTTGGGTTCCGGGAAAGCTAAACATTGTAATTATGGAGATGATAATGATCGAAAAACGGGTCTATGACTCTATGGTGGCCAAACTCGAAACGCTGGCCGGAAGGATCGAGGCCCTGAATGCAAAACAGCAAAAACGCTTGGGACGTTGGCTCGACAATGAGGAGGTCTGCGAGATGCTGTGCATCGCTAAAAGGACGCTTCAGGCATATCGTGAAAAAAAGCTCATTCCTTACACACAAGTCGGACATAAAATCTACTATAAGCCGCAAGACGTAGAGGCATTGTTGAAACAATCGAAAAAGTAAACGGAGGAATAAGCTATGAGAAATAATATTGTGCAGGGCTCGGACAGTAGCGAGACCGAAGTGTTCGACCTGATAAAGCGTATCGAAAAGGGGCTGGAAAAATTCGGTACGAACCATCGCCTGATTCTGGGCGGAGAGTCGTACCTGACGGACAAGGAAATTTCGGAGCGGCTGAAAGTCCACCGCCGGACGTTGCAGGAATACCGCAGCTCGGGGAAACTCCCTTATTATATGATATGCGGGAAAGTGCTGTACAGGGAATCGGAGATCGAAAAGTTACTCCGGGATTCGTATAACGGAACGGATGATAAGGCATTGCTGTAACACCGGAACGAGAAGACGGTCTGTCTGACAAATTCCCGAAATTGAAAATCGCCCCTGTCAGGATGAATTCCGACAGGGGCGAAAACATTAGAATCAAGGTGGTTAGACGGCTTTTTTCTTTCCGAGGTCAGTTCACTACCGTCCGTTCCTCCTGCGAGACCTTCAGCACGACCATCGGGGAATAGGGGCGGCGGATCAGCCACCGCCGGAACGCCGCGCTCTGAGGCGTGTCCACCCGAAAGGCCAACGCCGAGATCATTTCCAGATTATACAGTTCTGCATGGGCCGTCGGAAGATTCGAGGTTTCCGACATACGCAGTGCGCCGTGTTTGTAAATCGCCCGGATATTGCTCGTAATCGCCGGGACGAACACCTCGAACATACGGGCGATCTCGGACGGGGTCAGCCACACATCGCCGTCTGCACCGGGGGTTACGGTTACGGTATTGTACTCGATCGTTATCGTTCCTGTCGCTCTTTCTCCTGTCGTTGCCATATTGTTTGGATATTATTAGTTGGATAATTATACGAATATTTTTCTTTTCCGTCAAGCGAACGCCGCTTTTTCTTTGTCGGACTGGGCCCGTTTCTTTTTCATAACGCTCACATCCTCTTCGCATAAGACTATTTTCTGGCCTTTCGTTCTCGTTTTAAGCCCTTTCATATCTTCACCCACCTTTTTGTCGGTCACTTTGGCGTAAATCTGAGTCGTGGTGATGCTCTTGTGTCCCATCATACGGCTCACGGTTTCGATAGGCACGCCCATCGAGAGGGTAATGTGTGTCCCGAAATTATGCCGGGCCTTATGGAAGGTCATATCGAAACCATATGCTTGTCCCAGTTTTCGCGTAAGTATGATAAGATGCTTTCGGCTGTAAAGGTTGAAAATCTTGTCGCTCCGACGTTCAGACCGGTATTTCTCGATGATCCGCAACGGAACCTCCAGCAACCGGACTGCCGAGGGCGTATCTGTTTTTTTGCGCCGTATATGAAGCCACCACGTTCCGTCGGCGGCCTGCGTGATGTCCCTATCCGAGAGCCGTTTCAGGTCGGAGTAGGACAGACCCGTGAAGGTGGAGAAGAGGAACCAGTCCCGCACCCGCTGAAGATTGGGTTTGTCGATGGGCGTTTCCATCAGTTTTTTGAGATCTTCGAGTTTGAGGTGGCGGCTCTTGCGTTCGGGCAGCTCCGGGTGCAGCCTGCCGTAAGGATCGCGGCGGAGCGTACCCTGGCTGACAGCCCGTTTGGTCATTTTCTTCAGACGGTACAAGTGTTCGTGCACCGTTTTTTGCATCATATCGCACTCCGTTCGCAGAAAGAGGTCGAAGTCGTCGTAGAACGTTTTGTCGAGGCTTCGGAGCGTTACGTCTTCCTGCCCGCATTTCTGTTGTACGAACGCAGCCAAGTGGTTGTAGGAGTTCTCGTAGCTGGCATAGGTCTCTTTCGTCCGATCTACGCCGACCCGTTTGTAAAACTCTGCATTGTGTTCCCGGAACAGGGCCAGCAGCGTGAGCGGCTTCTGTCCGACGCCTTTTACGGCGTTCTTCACCAGTTCCGCCGTGACGAAGCCGAGGTCGTTGCGAATCCTCCGATAGTGGGCCCCGATCTGTTCGGTCAGCAGGTCGATGGCCCGGTTTACCTTGCGGGCATTGGCACTCCGGCCGTCCGCGCGTCCTGTTTCCGGATTCCACAGCGACGGTTCGATGGCGGCTTTGATACCTATATGAGCCGATTCGGCGTCGATGCTGACTTTGCACAAGAGCTGGCAGGTGCCGTCCTTGCGGACTTTAGTTCGATTGATATAGAACAGTACGGCGAACGTACTGCGGCGTTTTATCTCCTTATTGTTCGTTTCCATGATGATTCGGATTTGAAAAAGGTGATTACAGAGCTATCGAAAATCGCTCGGCGAGCTTCTTGTCGAGGTTTTGCGTATCCGCGCCGATTTTGTCATCGGTTACTTTGGCATAAATCTGTGTCGTGTCGATACGTGTGTGGCCCAGCATCTTACTGACCGTTTCCAGCGGAACGCCCTGCGAAAGCGTGATTTCGGTGGCGTAGGTATGCCGTCCGCAGTGGAAAACGAGCCGCTTTTCGATACCGCAGATCGAGGCGATACGTTTCAGAGCCCGGTTGAGTGTAGTGTTGCCGTACATAGGAAGTAATTTCCCTTCCGGCGCGATACCCCTGTATTTGTCGAGAATACGGAGGGGAATATCGAGCAGCGGCAGTTCGTAGTCGATCTTCGTCTTCTTGCGCGTGGTTTTGATCCACACCTCGCCGTCCTCGGCAATTTCCAGATCGTCTTCGCTCAGGAGGCACATATCCCCGTAAGGAATGCCCGTATAACACGAGAATAGGAACAGGTCGCGGGTTTGGTAGAGCGTCGGGTGATGGAGCGGCGTGGTCATCAGCCGGTGCAATTCGTCGGCAGTGAGGTATTTCTGCACCCTTTCGGGGCGCTTCGGTTCGTACCCGGCGAACGGGTCGGCCGTGATGATACCCTCCGCCACCGCTTCGCCGACGATCGTGTTCAGCCTTGTGGTCAGCAAGACGATAGTTCCCGGCGCGATGCGGCGTTCCGTCCGCAGGTAAAGGTCGTACCTGTCGATGAACGACCGGTCGAGGGCGGTAAAGGGAATATCCGAGAGTTTATACTGTGTTTGCAGGAAAGCGGAGACGCAATTACGGGCATAGCGATAGGATCTGAGCGTGTCTTTCTCGCGGTTTACACCCACGCGCTTCTCGAAATGTTCGATAAACGTTTGAAAATAACCAAGCAGGGTTGTTTGTCCGGAAGCCTTGCCCAGCAACAGATCCCGTACCTCTTCGGCGGTCACGACCTCCCGTATCGCAGACTGTTCCTTGTAGATGGCCAGTGCCGAGGCACGCAGTTCGTCCAATTTCCGGTTGATCTCCCGCGTAGCGGCGCTCTTTCCCGTGGCGCGGCCCGATGCCCACGACGATACGGGAACCGACATCTTGGCACTGAAAGCCGCCTCGGAATGGTTGCCGACGGTCAACCGTGCCATGACAGGACAGCAACCATCGGCATTCGTTTCGCTCTTTTTAAGGTAGAACGCGACCCTTACATCCATTTGTTCCATAACTCTATTTATCTAATTGCAAAATTAGTTGATATAGAGCCATTTGAAGCCATGAAAAATATAGCAGAACAGCGAAACAGAACCCCGGATCGAATAAACGCGGCTGTATTTTCCCGATAATCGAAAAAAACGGTTATCTTTACAGTGCAAATACCGAAGATACAAGCGTTCTTTGCGGTAGCAAGCGGTTCGACAGGGTGTTTTTCAGCGAATTTTTCCGGGCCGAAAAAGGCAACGGATAAGTAGCAATCGCCCTTCTTAACCTCTCATAATCCTACTTTTTGATGAGTCGGACAGACAGAGAGATAGACCGCTTGACTTTCTTTAGTGTCAGTCACTTATCTTAATCTATCCGATTCTTTCGTTTTTACGCGAGTTCTTCGTATATTTGTCCGCTCAATAAACACAATATGAAAAGTTTCGAACATTTAATCATCACGCGGTTCAATCTGAACCTCTATGCGCGGGACAAACACGACGCTCCGACGCGCACCGAACGCTGGCTCGCACATCGTTTCGAGGTTTTCGAACGCTATTGCCTGCCTTCGGTCGCGGCGCAGACCAACCCGAATTTCAGGTGGCTCTGTCTTTTCGACGCGGCGACGCCCGCGGCTTACCGCCGCCGCATCGGCGGTTACCAGTCCGTCTGTCCGCAGTTCCGTGCCGTATTTTACAGCGCCGGGCAGGCCGGACGCCTGACCGAAAGTCTGCGCACCACGATTTCGGACCTGCTGGCCGGGCGTGAAGGGCATGTCACCCCCCCCCTCCGCAGCTGCTGATCACTACCAATCTCGATAACGACGACGCACTGGCCGCCGACGCCGTCGAACTGCTTCAGCGCGAAATCCGCCCCTCGGCCGGCAAACGCATCTACAGCCTTCTTTACGGTTACCAGTATTTCACCGACAGGCGCTTCGCGCTCAAAATGCGCTACACGAACAACCACTTCCTGACGCTCGTCGAGCCGTTCGATGCGCACTCCGAAACCATCGTTTCCTACCGTCATACCAAAGCCGTCCGCCAGCAGCCGACGGTCTACCTTGCCACCGATAGGGGCAAGTGGCTCGAAATCGTGCACGAGGACAATGTCAGCAACGATTTTCGAATCAATATCAAAGTGTGGTATATTCCCCTGCTCTGCGGCCGCCGGTTCGCCGATTTCGGCCTGCCCGACCTCCATGTTCCGGGACTGCGGCAGTGGTTCTGCACGCTGTGCGTCGTCCCCGTGCGATTTCTGGTCACGGCGGTCCGGCGCCTGCGCCGCAAGTGGGCGCTGCGGCGGGCTGCGTTACCTTAGTACCGGGTATTTGTTGTTGAAGCGGAATCCGACGCCCAGCATCAGGTAGTTCGGGGTCTGGAAATCCTTGAGGCAGTAGCCTATGTGGACGAATGTGCGCCGTGTGGCGGCGATCTTGAGCGTCAGCATCTGATAGAACGACTTGAGGTCGCCGCCCTTGTGCAGGACGTTGACTCCCAGTCCGATGCCGACCGTGAAGTAGGGCATGACGAATTCGGCGCGTCCCGATATTCCCAGTGCGATCTGCCGGTCGATCGACGGGGTGTAGAACGTGTAGCCGGGATCGCGGCCTCCGACCTCGACGATATAATCTTCGGTGTAGACGTTGGCGCTGCCGTCGTAGACGCCGTCCAGCGAGAGACCCGCGCGGAATTTGTAGCCGAAGTTGTACATCGTCGCGAAGTTGAAGCCCGCCACGCCGTAGGCGTTGGGCGAAGCGTACTGCTTGTCGCCGACCTCCACGCCCTTGCGGCGCCACGATCCGAACAGCACCAGATCGTAGCTGAAATGGCGGGGGAAATCGGGCGCGAGAAGCGGCCTGCGCGGTTTTACGAGCGGATCGTCGGCCCGGCCGAAACAGTAGAGCAGGCCGAACTTCATGCCGATCGAGTTGAGTCCCGCATTGGGAAATTTGGTGTTGCCGTTCGAGAAGTGGGTCATCGAGAGTCCCGCCGAGAAATCCAGCTCGCGCGTGAGCGTCACGTTGAGGTAGAAATCGGCGTTGATGTAGGCGTTTATCTTCGACCCCATCATTATGTTGGCCGGGTTCATCTGCGCGTCGTAGGGTTTCCAGCCGAACGACAGTCCGAAATTCCATTCGTAGTTGAATGACAGCCGCCGGCTTATCCGCGCGATGCGCGCCCCTTGGAAAATATAGAATGCCACGGGCGTGCCCAGCTCCTCCCGGTTTTCGAAACTGTAGTAGGAGAACCCGACTCCCTGATAGGCGCCTCCGTATATCCGGTCGGGACGCGATCCGGGCTGGAAGCGGAACGAGTAGCGCAGGTGGGCGGCCAGCGACAGGTCGATCGGCTGCCGGGCCAGATTGTCGCCCGCGAGGAACGGATTGGTCGGACACACGTATTCCGGGCGGAGTTCCAGCCCGATACCGTGGACGAAGCGGCGGCGGGGGAATGCTGCCGTACTGTCCGTGCGGGTGTTGCCGTCCGTTTCGGAACTTGTGTCGAAACCGCTTGCTGCGGAGTTTCCGCCCGCCTGAACGGCCGGAATTTCCGTCGCATCCTGCGTCGCCGGGTAGCCGCGGTTTTCGTCCGCCGCCTCTCCGGCTCTGGCGAAGCCGGACAGAAAGAGCATGCTCCCCGCAAGAAGTCCGGTCAGTCCTTTCCGTATTGTGCAATCCATAATGGCCTATCCCCGTTTTGACCGCACAAGATACGAATTTTTGCCGGAGCGCAAAGCGATAACCCGAAAAAATCCCGCCTGCGATGCGATATTCTGCCCGCTCCGATTGCATTGCCGGAGCCGGAGCGCCGGTAATTTGGTTTCTTCGATTATTGTCCCTATCTTTGTTCCCGAACCAATATCCGCTCCGATGAGAATAAACGATAAGTAGGTCGGTTTCATTAAACCGACGCCGTGCCGTAAAGCAACCCGGTCTGAGGTTTAACAGGTCCCTTTTCTGCGGGACCGCTATTAATCGTTTTCATATGAGTATTATCCTTAGCGGTGTTTCGTACCGCTACCGCAATCAGCAATTTCTGTTCGAAGGAATAGACCTGTCCGTCGCCGCGGGCGCCAAAGCCGCCGTCGTGGGCGACAACGGCGCCGGCAAATCGACGCTCCTTAAACTTATCGCGGGCGAACTCGCTCCCGCCGCGGGAAGCATCGCCTGCTCCTCGCATCCCTACTATGTGCCCCAGCAGCTTGTCGCCGCCGGCATCTCCGCCGCCTGCGTTTTGGGCGTCGCGGACAAACTCGACGCGCTCCGCGCAATCTGCGGCGGCACTGCCGATCCCCGCTGTTACGACGTTTTGGCCGATGACTGGGACGTCGAAGCCCGCTGCCGCGCCGCCCTCGACCATTGGGGACTGCCGCATGTCGGCCTGACCGACCCGGTCGATGCGCTGAGCGGCGGCGAGCGGACGAAACTCTGTCTGGCGGGGATTTCGGTCCATAACCCCTCCGTCATTCTGCTCGACGAACCGACCAATCACCTCGACACGTCGGGCCGCCGCAGGCTCTATGACCTGATCCGTGCCAGCCGTGCGACGATCGTCGCGGTGAGCCACGACGTTGCGCTGCTCAACCTGCTCGGCACGACCTGCGAACTTTCTGCGAAGGGGCTGAAAGTCTACGGCGGCGACTATGATTTTTACCGAGAACGCAAACGGATCGAGGAGGAGGCGCTGGCCCAGCAGGTCGATTGCGAACGGGCGGCCCTGCGGCTGGCCCGCAAAAAGGCGCAGGAGGTCCGCGAGCGTCAGGAGCGGCGGATGCGTCAGGGCGAACGGCACAAGGACCAGCTTCCGCGCATCCTGCGCCGGACGATGAAGGACTGCGGCGAACGGACCGAGGCGCAGCTCGTCGGCAAACATGCGGAACAGATCGAGGGCAGCCGGGAGCGTCTGGGCGAACTGCGCCGCCGGCAGCGGACGCAGTGCGAGCTGAAGATAGATTTCGACGACGCGCAGCTTCACGAAGGCAAACTGCTGGTCCGGGCCGACGGCCTGAATTTCGAATATGCGCCCGGCCGCCCGTTGTGGCGCGAACCGCTTTCGCTGGAGATCCGCAGCGGCGAGCGCATCCGCCTGACCGGCGACAACGGTACCGGCAAAACGACCCTTGTCCGGCTGCTGACCGGCGAACTGGAACCCACTGCCGGGCGCATCGGCCGGGCGGACTTTTCGTATGTCTGTCTCGATCAGCAATACAGCCGGGTGAACACCTCGCAGAGCGTGCTGAAACTGGCGCAGAGCTGCAACCGCGGCAATCTGCAGGACCACGAACTCAAACTGCGGCTTCACCGTGCGCTGTTTGCGCAGCAGATGTGGGACAAGCGGTGCGACACGCTGAGCGGCGGCGAACGGATGCGGCTCTGCCTCTGCTGCCTGATGATCGCCAACCACGTCCCCGATCTCTTTGTCCTCGACGAGCCGACCAACAACCTCGACCTTTCGAGCCTTGCGATCCTGACCCGCACGGTCCGCAATTACCGCGGCACCCTGCTGGTCGTCTCCCACGACGACAATTTCACCCGTGAAATCGGAATTACCCGGACGGTCGTACTGGAATCGCCTTCGGCCGGATAAAAGGCGGAACCCCGGATCGGAAGAACGGGACTCAGACGGCAACAATAAATCCGGCCCCGTTGGAAAGGGTCGGATTTATTGTCAACGGGGTCGGGCATTATTTGTTTGATGCCGCGTCTCGCGTGCGGACTAATATCCGAGTATTCTCAGCATCGAGCGGTACGACTGCTCCTTGGCGAACAGGCGCGTGTAATACTCGTTGTCGCTCTTGTCACGGTCGATGATGATGTGCTTGGGCGCGGGAATCAGACAGTGCTGGATGCCGCCGAAGCCGCCCAGCGACTCCTGATAGGCTCCCGTGTGGAAAAATCCGATGTACTGCGTGTTGCCCGGTTCGAGCTTGGGCAGGAAGATGGCGTTGGTGTGCGACTCGGCGTTGTAGAAATCCTCGCTGTCGCAGGTCAGTCCTCCGAGCAGCACGCGCTGATACTCCTTGTCCCAGTTGTTCACCGCCAGCATGATGTAACGCTGGTTGATGCCCCATGTGTCGGGCAGGGTAGTGATGAACGACGAGTCGATCATGTACCAGTTCTCGCGGTCGTTCTGCTGCTTCTGGTTGACGATCGAATAGAGCGATGCGCCGCTTTCGCCCACCGTGAAGGAGCCGAACTCGGTGAAGATGTTAGGCTCTTCGGTGTCGTTGCGCTGGCAGATGTTCTTGATCTGGGCGATGATCTCTTCGGTCAGGTACTCGTAGTCGTACTCGAAGTTGAGCGAGTTCTTGATCGGGAATCCGCCGCCGATGTTGAGGCTGTCCAATTCGGGGCAGATGGCCTTCAGCTCGCAGTAGACGTTGATGCACTTCGACAACTCGTTCCAGTAGTAGGCCGTGTCCTTGATGCCGGTATTGATGAAGAAGTGCAGCATCTTGAGCTGGAACTTCTTGCTGTTCTTGAGTTTGGCCTTGTAGAAGTCGATGATGTCGTTGTAGCGGATGCCCAGACGCGAGGTGTAGAACTCGAACTTGGGTTCCTCCTCGCAGGCGATGCGGATGCCGACTTTGCATTTCTTGGTGAACGAATCCTCGAACAGCTCCAGCTCCTCCTTGTTGTCGAGCACCGGAATGGTGTTCACGAAGCCGTCGTTGACCAGCTGGGCGATGTTCTCCACATACTGCGGCCGCTTGAAACCGTTGCAGATGATGTAGCGGTCCTTGTCGATGATTCCGCTGTCGTAGAGCGCGTTGATGATATGAATGTCGTATGCCGACGACGTTTCGAGATGAATGTCGTTCTTCATTGCCTCCTCCAGCACGAACGAGAAGTGGCTCGACTTGGTGCAGTAACAATAGTTGTACGACCCCTTGTAGTCCACTTTGGCCATCGCCACGTTGAACATACGCTTGGCCCGGTTGATCTGCTGCGAGATCTTCGGCAGATAGGTTATCTTGAGCGGCGTGCCGTACTGTTTTATCAACTCCATGAGCGGAATGTCGTGGAAATTCAGCTCGTTGTCTTCGACCGAGAACTCATCCTGCGGGAAGTCGAACGTCTGTTCGATGAGGTCGATGTACTTGTCTTTCATGGCTCGTTTGTCGTGGTTTTTACAATCCGTCCCGCCTACATCGGAAATTTTCGGGCAATGTAGCTCGTCCGGATTTTCCGAAAAAACGGGATGCAAAGTAGGCGAATATTTTTCGTATAACCAACACTTTGCCGGATTATTTTGAAAAACTCCCCCGAATTTTGGTTTTTTCTTCGAAAAAAGGTACTTTTGGTGCAAATTTCAAGCAAGATTTCAATCGTGTTGATTCACACCATATCGCAATATCTGGAGTCGCACAAACGGCTCGTCGTTCCCCAGCTTGGGACGTTTATCGTCAAGGAGCCGGGCGTAAGCATCGTTTTCTCGGAACTTCTGAAACGTGACGACGGAACGCTCCGCCGTCTGCTTATCGGCGGGGGGCTGAGCGAACTGGAAGCGGCGGGGGAGATCGACCGCTTCGTCTTCGAGGTGCGCCACGCCGTGGAGCACGGCGCCGAATTCCGGCTCGACGGTTTCGGCGTGATGAAGCCCGGTCCCAACGGCACCATCGCCTTCGTCTTCGAATCCCGCATTGCCGGGGCTGCTCCCGTAATCGCCGACAAGGCGCCTGCGGCCGGCGGGAAGCCGGAACCCGTCGGTAAACCCATCGACGAACCCCGCGTTTCGACTTCGGCCAAGATGGCTCCCGACCCTTCGGTGCGCGGCCTGCGCTACGGCAAGCCGCCCAAAAACACCGACGCCTATACTTACGTGGACCGTCCTCCGCGCCGCCGCAAGGCGGACCGCTTCATCTGGATCGCCCTGATCGCCGCGGCCCTCGCCGTCGCGGCCATCGCGTTCGGCTATCTGCGCGAGGCGAAGGACCGGGAGACCGAGATGCAGTACCTCGAACAGCCTGCCGACACCCATACCGCGGCGTCCGGCGATGCGGCACAACCAGAACAACCCATTACGGAATAAATGACGGATATCACCACAGTCAAACAACGCTTCGGCATCATCGGCGCTTCGGAACTTCTGGACCGGGCGCTGGAGGTCGCCGTGCGCGTGGCTCCGACCGACCTGACGGTACTCGTCACGGGCGAAAGCGGCGTGGGCAAGGAGTTTTTCCCGCAGGTCATCCACGCTTACTCGGCCCGCAAACACAATAAATATATAGCCGTCAACTGCGCGGCCATTCCCGAAGGCACGATCGACTCGGAGCTTTTCGGCCACGAGAAAGGCTCCTTCACTGGTGCGCTCGAAGCCCGCAAGGGCTACTTCGAGGAGGCCGACGGGGGAACGATCTTCCTCGACGAGGTCGCCGAACTGCCGCATCCGACGCAGGCGCGCCTGCTGCGCGTGCTGCAGACGGGCGAATTCATCCGCGTCGGGTCGTCGAAGGTCCAGAAGACCGACGTCCGCGTCGTCGCGGCCACGAACATGAATTTGCAGCAGGCCATCGCTTCGGGCCGCTTCCGCGAGGATCTCTATTACCGCCTGAGCACGGTGCCGATCACCGTCCCGGCGCTGCGCGAGCGTCCGCAGGACATTCCGCTGCTGTTCCGCAAATTCGCCGCCGACGTGGCCGTGCAGTACCGCATGCCCGCCGTGACGCTCGATCCCGCGGCGCGCGAGATGCTGATGCATTATTACTGGCGGGGCAATATCCGCCAGCTGAAAAACGTTGCTGAACAGATATCGGCCATCGAGCAGACGCGTCTCATTACGCCCGACGTGCTGGCCAAATACCTGCCGCCGCAGGGCGGGGGCGCTCCCGTCATGATGGGCGGGGCGCCGGTCGACGATGCGATGTCCACCGAACGCGAACTGCTCTACAAGGTGCTTTTCGACATGCGCGCCGACATCAACGACCTGAAGCGGATGATGTCCGAGCTGCTGCACAACCCCTGTCAGGAGCCGGTCCGCGACATCAAGGCGCTGCTGCCGACCACGGCGCAAAGCTCCGCGCCCGTCTATGCAGCAGGCTCGGTCCCGGTCTTCGCCGAGAGCGAGGAGGTGACCGACGAGCCGCCGCGCGAGATGACCAAGGCCGACATGCAGCGCGAGCAGATCATCCGCGCCCTGCGCCGCAACAACGGACGCCGCCGCGAAGCCGCCGCCGAGCTGTTCATGTCCGAGCGCACGCTCTACCGCAAGATCAAGGAGCTGGGCATCGAAGAGAACTGACGGCTGACGGCCCTCCCCGGATCGTCCGGCGGAGTGCACTGAAAATAACCGGTTCCGAACCGGAATAAAACGATAGAATTTCGGCATGAAGATAAAATTCGCAATCACGGCTCTTTGCGCCGCCCTGCTGACGGGCTGCGGCGTGGCCATCAAATATTCGCTTTCGGGCGCTTCGATTCCGCCCGACGCCAAGACCTTCAGCGTGGCCTATTTCCCCAACAACGCCACGATGGTCGCGCCGATCCTCAGTTCGACGCTCACCGATGCGCTGGTCGACATGTTCACCCGCCGCACCCGCCTGATGCAGGTCGAGGAGGGCGGCGACTTCGCCTTCGAGGGCGAGATCACCAACTACATGTCGGCGACCTCGTCGGTTTCGACCGACGACTACGCGGTGCTCAACCGCCTTTCGATCACCGTCAAGGTGCGCTTCACGAATGCGCTCGACGAAAAAATGTCGTTCAACCGGACGTTCACGGCTTTCGAGGATTACGAATCCACGCGGCTGCTTTCCGAGGTCGAGGGCGAGCTGATCCCCCAGATCGTCGATAAACTGGTTACGGATATTTTTCAGGCTTCGGCCTCCAACTGGTAAAACCTGCGCGGCATGACGGATTTCAGACAATACCTCGCATCGCCCGCTACAGCGGAGTGCCCTTCCGCCGGGGAGCTGGACGCCCTCGCGGCGCGTTACGAATGGTTCGCTCCGGTCCGTATCGCACGGGAGATCGTGACCGGGATATGCGATCCGCGGCTGGCCGTGACGGCCCCGTGGCGGGCGCAGAGTTCGCTGCTGCGCCGACCGATCGACGCGGAGGCCGTCCGGCGGCTTTCGTCGGACGACATCATCGACCGCTTTCTGCAGGAGGACGACCTGCGCATCGTCGCGGCCGACGGCGAACCGGAGGAGGAGGTCCGCACGGCCGCCGAGCTGGACGACGACGACGAGATCGTGAGCGAAGAGCTGGCCGAAATCTATCTCGCGCAGGGGCTTTGTGACAAAGCAATAGCGATTTATCGCAAATTAAGTTTGCTAAATCCCGAAAAAAGTGTTTACTTTGCCGAGCTAATTGGCAAATTGGAAAACAATAATTAAAATTCAACGATATGTTATACACGATTTGCATTGCCCTGATACTCATCGCGAGCGTATTGATCATCCTTGCGGTATTGGTGCAGAACCCCAAGAGCGGCATGGCCGCCAACTTCGGCGCGTCGAACCAAGTGATGGGCGTGCGCGAGACTTCGGACTTTTTGGAGAAATTCACGTGGACGATGGCCATTGCCATTGTCGTGCTGAGTCTGGTCGCTACGCTGGCCATGGACAAAGGCCTTGTCGCCGAGAGCAACAGCGAGATTTCGAAGGACGTTAAGGCGCTTCAGGAGCGCGTTATCGAGTCGGAAACTCCCGCCACGATGCCGCAGGCCGAGATTCCCGCCGCCGAAGTTCCCGCCGAGCAGTCGGCCGAATAGGGGCTGGGTTTCAGCCGGACAGTGCCGGCCGCGAGGAACGGGGTTCCGGCCGATGCGGGTGCTGTCTGATATTTTACAAGCCGTGGATTTTTCCACGGCTTTTCGTTTTTCCCGTATTCGGCCGTATTCCTGCGACGGATTGGGAGCAGGACAACCGCCCGTGGCGGATAAATCGGTTATTATGACAACGGAAAGTGGAATAAAGTATTTTGAAAACCGGGAGGAGTGGCGGAGATGGCTGACGGATAATTTCGATACGGCCCGTGAGATATGGTTCGTATTCCCGCATAAGTCGTCGGGCAAGAAAAGCATCGTATATAATGATGCGGTTGAAGAAGCCCTTTGTTTCGATTGGATCGACAGCACGATAAGACCGCTCGACGCAGAGCATAAAATTCAGCGCTTCACTCCCAGAAACCCCAAGAGCGCTTACTCGCAGGCCAACAGGGAGCGGCTTAAATGGCTCTTGGAAAATGGAATGATACACCCGAAATTCGAGGAGAAGATACAGAAGGTGCTTTCCGTTCCTTTTGTATTTCCGGACGATATAATCGACCGGCTGAAGGAAGATCGGACGGTCTGGAGAAACTACCTCCGTTTTCCGGAAACCTATAAACGCATCCGAATTGCCTATATCGAAGCTGCGAGGTCGCGTCCCGAAGAGTTCGGGAAGCGGCTGAACCACTTCATTTGCAAGACGAAGGAAAATAAGACGATACGGGGATTCGGCGGAATTGAAAAATACTATTCGAAATAAAATTCCGGTGCATGGCCGGACGGGCTGCCCGCTCTTGCGGTTGCCCGACGGGACCGGCCTCCCGGCAGCTCCTGTTTCGCCGCTTCTATTTTTCAGTCCCGATCAGGTAGAGTACGTGCCGCCGCAGGGGATGGCCTTCGGGCAGGGCGGGGTGGTCGAACTCGCACAAAAGCTCCATGCCGAGCTTCTGCATGGCCCGCTGCGAACGCAGGTTCGTGACGGTCGTGAAGGCTACCAGCTCTTCGATGCCCAGCTTTGCGGCGAGCGCTACGCAGGCCTGCGCCGCTTCCGTCGCATAACCCTGATTCCAGCATTCGGCCCGAAGGCGCCAGCCTATTTCGATTTTATCCTTCATGCCCGTAAACGTTACGCGGTGCAGTCCCGTATATCCGAGCAGCGCGCCGTCCTCGCGCCGCTCGACGGCGTACAGGCCGAATCCCTCGGTCGAGAACTCCTCGCGTATGCGTTCCATGAATTCCGCCGACTGCTCCGGCGTCAGCGGTGCCGGAAAGTACTCCATCACGCGCGGGTCGGCGTTCATGGCCGTAAATGTTCCGAGGTCTTCTTCCCGCCATGCGCGCAGCACGAGCCGGGGTGTAGGTGCTGGAAAAATCATCTCGCAAATTCTGTTTTGGATTGATGAATGTTGATGCCGTATTCCGAATGCCGTTCGGATCTCGGCTTTGCATCGCCGCCGGCCCCGCCGCCGTGTGTTTTCCGGAACCGGATCGGCTGCTTCCGACTGCAGTTGTCTGCCGGGCGTTTACCGCTCCCGGCCGCGGACATTTGTCCGCCTCTTTTTTTATTCGGTCGGGACTTCTGTCCTGCCGTATTTCGCTTTGTGGGGAACCCGTCCGCTTTTCAACAGCAGTCCGGCTCCAACTGCCTGTCCGATGATCCGCTCTTTAGCGGCCCGGATCTGCCGTTTGTCCGATTGTCCGCTCTTCTGCGGCCCGAAGGAAGCCGCCCCCCCCCTCCTTTCCTGCGGCCTTACTCGGCCACCTCTTTTTTCGAACGTTTGCGGGTGTTGATCGTCAGGTAGCGCTGCAGGGTCTGCTGCAGCCGCACCGGGTCGATGTCGCGGCGCAGTTCGCCGCCCTGCGCGATCGAAATGCCGCCCGTCTCCTCGGAGACTACGACGATGATGGCATCCGAAATCTCGCTCATGCCGATCGCGGCGCGGTGGCGCGTGCCGTACGATTTGGGCACGTCGCTCTGCGTTACGGGCAGGATGCACTTCGCGGCCACGATGCGGTCGCCTTCGATGATTGCGGCGCCGTCGTGCAGCGGGGCGTTCTTGAAGAAGATATTGCGGATCAGCGGCGTCGAAACCTTTGCGTCGAGTGCGATGCCGCCCTCGGCGATCAGCCGCAGGTCGCTCTGCTGTCCGATGACGATCAGCGCGCCGGTTTTCGTCTCCGACATCTCGCGGCAGGCCGTGACGATCGGCACGACGTTGGTCTGCACCGCATCGTCGCCCGTCGAGAAGATGCGGGTGATGAAGTTGAAATGTTTCTGGCGCATGCCGATCATCTGCAGGAAACGCCGCAGTTCGGGCTGGAAGACGATGATCAGCGCAATGGCTCCGACCGAAATCAGCTGTCCCAGAATTGTGGAGAGCAGTTCCATGTTGAGCGTCCGCACGACGACCCATAGCAGGTAGATGGCGATGATGCCTGAGAGAATATAGGGCGCGTTGGTGCCTTTGGTCATGCGGTAGATCCAGTACATGATCACGGCGACCAGAATGATGTCTATGAAATCGACGAATGTGAACGGAACGAAACCCATTGCGTGTGCGTTGCTTTTTAGTTTTCCTGCAAATGTATAAAAAAATACGGACTTTTCCTCGGTCCGGTCTCAATAAGTCGTGCCGATGTGCTGCCGGCCTGCCGGCAGCCGCAGCCCGGCTGGCATGTTTCGGCGGTTTCTTACGCAGGCGCGCCCACGAAAAAAGCCGTCCCGCAGGGGGACGGCTCGTATCGATGCAGCGGAATCGGATTCCTTATTTCTTCACGTTTTTCTGGTCGGCCGCATACAGCTCGTTTACCTTCGCCAGCACGGCGGGGGTGATGTTGAGCGTCGTGTCGGCGTCGATGAGGGCCGTCGAGTTGATGATCAGCTTGTACTTCTTGCCGGCGTTGATATCCTGCACGGCGCGGTGCAGCAGATCCTGCGCCCGGTTGGTGAATACGAAGTTCTCTTCGTCGAGCGCCTGCGCCTCTTTCTGCGCCGAGGACTGGTAGGCGGCCACGCGCTTTTCGATGCTCTGCTGCTGGGCCTGCGCGTCGTTGGTCGTAATCAGTCCCTTCTGATACTTCTCCTGTAACTGGGCGGCTTCGGACTGAAGGTTCTGCTCCTTCTGCGCCCAGCTCTTCTGCGCCTTCTGGGTCTTCTCCTGCAGGGCCTTGCCTTCGTTCAGGAAAAGATCGCACTGAGCCAGCACGGCTTCCACCTGTACATAGGCGATGTCGCTTGAGCCGATTTCGCGGGTCGCCTCTTCTGCGGCGGCCGCCGTCTCAGTGGTTTTCGTACCGCAGGCCGTCATGGCGCAAGCCGCAACAAGCGCCGTAAAAAGCATTTTTTTCATGTCGTTTTTTATCGGGTTTAGTTAAATATTCCGCTTTTGAATCACAAAGGTAAAAAAAAATCTTTATTTTTGCCCCACGCCTTGTAAATTTTGACTCCATGTATGAATACATCAGCGGTCCGGTGGCCGAAGTCGCTCCCGCATACGCAGTTATAGATGCCGGCGGGGTAGGTTATTACCTCCATATCTCGCTCGAAACGTTTTCGGCCATCGAGCACACCGAGACGGCCCGTCTGTACGTCCATTACGTCGTGCGCGAGGATGCGCAGCTGCTCTACGGTTTCGCGACCAAAACCGAGCGCGAACTCTTCCGCCATCTGATCAGCGTGTCGGGCGTCGGCGGCAATACCGCCCGGATGATCCTTTCGACCTATTCGCCGCGCGAATTGCAGGGCATCATCACTTCGGGCAACGCCGTGCTGCTGAAAAACGTCAAGGGGCTGGGGCTGAAAACCGCCCAGAAAATCATCGTCGAGCTGAGCGGCAAGCTCACCGGACTGGGCGAAGCCGACACCGCCCTGCCGGCTGCCGGCAACGGCGAAAAGCTCGAAGAGGCGCTCGCGGCGCTGGTCATGCTCGGCTTTGCCAAAACTGCCGCCGAGAAGGCTCTTCGCGGCATTCTGCGCGAAAATCCGGGGGCTTCGGTCGAGGATTTGGTGCGAATGGGCTTAAAAAGCCTATGAAAAGTCTTTTTTCATCAACGAAATCGAATAATTCCCCCCCCCGTTTGTTTGGTTTGGTAAGATATTTGCTATACCTTTGCACCCGTTACTTGATATTATTGATTTATGGAAGAACAAATCCCTCTTGGCTTTATCGGTATCCTGCTAGGGGTGTTCGCCTTTGCCTTCCTGATCGGTGTAGGCGTCATATATCTGAAGCAACGGCGAATTCAACGTCTCAAAAATCCCCGGAAAGACTATTATCGGTAGCATAATCGACGGCTTCGGCCGTCTTTTTTTTGCCCCGGCATGCTAACCGGGGCTTTTTTTGCGTTTCATGCTGTAAAATCGGATTGTTTTTGTAAATTTGCACGATTATACGACGATGAGCAGAGTTTTCATATCCATATTCGCAGCGCTGGTGCTGCTGGCCGGATGCTCCGACGAGGAGGACATCCTGCCCACGCAGAAGACGAAGATCGTCTCCTACCTGACCGGCACCCATTCGCCCAAGCTCGTGGCCTATGAGGAGCTGGAGGAGGGGAGCGACGAGCCTTACTTCACCACTTCGGGCAACGCGGTCTACCGCTACATCGCGGGGATCAACAACCCCGACCGCGTGAATTGGACCGAGGTGACGCGCACTTCGAAGGTGACCGTCACTTTCAGCGCCTACGTCTTCACCTTTGCCAATATCGTGACGCCCGCGACGTCCTCCACCAACCTTACGATGCCCTATTATTCGAACGATCCGGTGCTGATCGCGGCGATGGAAGATCCCGAAAACGGTCCCGGTCTGACGCCGGGCGCGTGGTCGTCCGAACCGCTGGAGATAGATATGCGCGGTTCCGGCATAATAAAAGGGCTTTACGATGCGTTACTTGGTTGTCGTGAGGGCGACTATGTCGAATCCTACATGACCTACAATATGGCTTACGGCGACATCAACTTCAGTACGATCCCGAAGGAGAGTCCCGTCGCTTATTTTTTTACGGTAAACAGTGTCGAGTAAAATACAAACCGAAAATATGAAATTTATTACCCGTTTTTTATGCGTGCCGGTTGCCGGCCTTCTGGCGCTGACATCCTGCGCGAAAGACGAAGACGAATCGTACGTTCAGTTCGAGAATCAGGCGCTCGAAGCGTGGATGACCCAGCACCGGTCCGATCTGGTTCAGAACTACCAGTCCGACGGCGGCTATTATATCGACGTGATCGAGGCCGGCGACCAGTCGCTGGACCCGATCGGCAAGGAGCCGATCTGGGTGTCGTTCGACTTCACGGGGCGCGATCTGGCCGGCAATATCATCCTCACGCGCAACGCCGATTCGGCCAGACTGGCCGGGACTTTCTCCAAATACACCCATTACGTGCCCTTCTACCGCTATTGCGGCACCGAAAATACGGGGCTGATGGAAGGTACGTGGCTGGCCATGCGCAACACGCTGAAACTGGGCGAAAAGTATTATAATGCGAACAAGGACCGTCTCGGACTCCGGTCGCCCGAACTGCAGCTGCGTTACGGCACCAAAATCCAGCTTTACATGCCGTCGTCGGTCGTCGGCAACGGCGTCGAGGGCACCGGCGGCTACGAAGGACAGTATACGCTGAGCTCCAAGCGGCCGTTCATCGTCACGATGGAGATCCGCGATACGGTCAACAACCCGCTCGAACGCGAAGGCGGGGATGTGGACGGGTTCTGCGACGACAACGGAGGCCGTCTGGTCTACGGCAAGGAAGCCGACGACAAGACGGGTGCCGTCGTGCGTCCGACCGATCCCGAAGATGCGAACCACGCCTACGTTACGGCCAACCGCTGGGTCAGCGCCTGCGATACCATTCCGCAGCTCTACGTCAATGTGCGCTACGATCCGACGCAGGCCGACGGCGACTGCCTGACCTTCCCCGAACCCTATAAGTCTGCCTATGAACCGTATACCGACGGGGCGATGGCGGATATAGACAAGCGGATCGCCGAAGCGCTGAAAAAGCGTTTCTATCCCGATGAAGACGATAAGTACGAAGGCGTCGTGAAACTCGAAGCCGATTCGGTGACGCTCGACGGTACGGCCAAAATCTGGTATATCGGCCGTTTCCTCGACGGGTTCATCTTCGATACGAACATCGACGAGGTGAAGAAGATCATCTACGGCGAGGTGCAGTCCGCCGGTTCGGCGCTCTCCTATACGCCGTCGAGCGGAGGCATGATCCAAGCCTTCTACTACACGATCCCCAACCTCAAGTACGGCCAGTGGGCCGAGCTGATCACCACCTCGACCAATGCCTACGGCTCGTCGGGCAAGACCGGATCGACCAGCTCCTCCACGTCGGGCACGAGCGGTTATTCGTCGAGCTATTACGACTACCTGAACTACCTGAATTACGCCAACAGCTATTACGGCAGCGGCGGCTATTACGGCGGTTACTACAATAATTATTACGGCGGTTACGGCGGCTACTACGGCGGTTATTACGGCGACATGTACGGCAGCGACTACGACAGCTCCAGCACGGGAACTACGGTCACGACCATCAGCACCGAGATTCCCTCGTTCACGCCGCTTATTTTCCAGCTTTACATCGAGCCGAAGGAGTAATCCGGCGCCGGATACGAAAACTGAAACCGCACTTTCCCGACGGAAAGTGCGGTTTCTTTTTTATTATCTCCCCGTTTCGTTTTTATTGCACATTTTTAAGGCAGAAATTTTGCAGTTCAACAAAAATGTATTAACTTAGTGATGCAGAACTTCAACTTAAAATTCAACGGATATGATTATCACATTTAACGAGTTGCGCCGTATCAAGGACAGACTGCCCAGCGGCAGCTCGCAGCGCATTGCAGATGAGTTAGGAATCGATGTAGACACTGTCCGCAACTATTTCGGAGGGAAACACGAGGCGAAAGAATGCGTGGGTGTCCACTTCGAGCCGGGGCCGGACGGAGGCGTGGTTACGCTGGACGATACGACGATTCTCGACGTTGCGATGCGTATTCTGGGCGAGCAGAAATAAATATTGTATGCCGGCCTTCGGGCCGTGTCGTCGGGCCTGCGGTTGCGCAGGCCTGTTTTTTTTGCCGCCGGACTCCGCTGTCCTGTCTGTCTTCGCCGCATCGCTCTTTGCCCCGTCTTTCTTCCCGTCTTCCGTCTTTCTCTTGCCGGCCCGCATCTCCCTCTGCCCGTTTCTCCCTCTGTCCGTGTTTCTCTCAGCCCGCATCTCGCCAGCTTTGTCGGGCCGTCCTCCTTCGTCTGTATTCCGTCTGGTTTTTCTTCTGTCATTTCTTGTTTTTCCGTTCATCGTCCATCGCTCGCCGCTTGTTGTCCGTCGCCCGTTGCGCCGTCCATCGTCCAGCGCTTGCCGCTTGTTGTCCATCGCTCGTTGCGCCGTTCATCGTTCATCGTCCGCCGTTTGTTGTCCGTCGCCCGTTGTCCATCCCTTGCCGCCCGCTGTTCATCGCCCGTTGCGTCGCCCGTACCCCGTCGCCGTGCCGCGCCTCTTTCCGCTGCCCTTCGGTCCGGATCACGGCTTTTGTATCCGCGGAATCCCGGCCTGCGTGTCTGCGGGAGCTGCTTGCCGTGTCGTTCCGCATCGGGTTCCGTCGGTCGGTCTTTCCGCAAAAATGCGTCCGCCCTCCGTACCTTGGTCGCCGCGCCGTTTCTGACAAAATAACACCTTGCATCCTGCTTTCCGGGGCGATATTCCCGGCCCGGCCTGCCATTCTGCTGACAATTTGGCAGAGATTGCCGTTTGGTACAACCTTTGTTCAAATTCAGGGCGTGACCGGCGCTCCGGACCCGCAGGGCGGAAGAATTCCGGCGGCACGGAAAGAAAACGGAAAAAATATAAACAATTAAACTCATATACGATTATGGCAAAGATTATTGGTATCGACTTAGGAACTACTAACTCCTGCGTGGCAGTGATGGAAGGCAGCGAGCCTGTAGTTATTCCCAACTCCGAAGGACACCGCACGACTCCGTCGGTAGTGGCTTTCACGGCGGACGGCGAGCGCAAGGTGGGCGACCCCGCCAAGCGTCAGGCTATCACCAACCCCAAACGCACGGTCTTCTCGATCAAGCGTTTCATGGGCGAGCGTTACGATCAGGTGGCCTCCGACATCGCACGCGCTCCGTATGAAATCGTCAAGGGCGACAACAATACGCCCCGCGTCGATATCGACGGACGTCAGTACACGCCGCAGGAGATTTCGGCGATCATCCTTCAGAAGATGAAGAAGACTGCCGAGGATTACCTCGGACAGGAGGTTTCGGAAGCCGTCATCACGGTTCCTGCCTACTTCTCCGACTCGCAGCGTCAGGCCACCAAGGAGGCGGGCGAAATCGCAGGTCTGAAGGTGCGCCGTATCATCAACGAGCCGACCGCTGCCGCACTGGCTTACGGTATGGACAAGAAGAACAGCGACATGAAGATCGCCGTGTACGACCTCGGCGGCGGTACGTTCGATATTTCGATCCTCGAACTTGGCGACGGCGTCTTCGAGGTGAAGTCCACCAACGGCGATACGCACCTCGGCGGTGACGACTTCGACCACGTGCTGATCGACTATATGGCCGAGGCGTTCAAGGCCGAGCACCAGATCGACCTGCGTCAGGACCCGATGGCCCTCCAGCGTCTGAAGGAGGCAGCCGAGAAGGCGAAGATCGAGCTTTCGTCCTCGACGACGACGGAGATCAACCTCCCGTACATCATGCCCGTAAACGGCATTCCGCAGCACCTCGTGATGTCGCTCACGCGTGCCAAGTTCGAGCAGCTCTGCGATCACCTGATCCGCAAGACCATCGAACCCTGCAAACTGGCGCTGCGCGACGCGGGTCTCGACGCCTCGCAGATCAACGAGGTGATCCTCGTGGGCGGTTCGACCCGTATTCCCGCGATCCAGAAGATCGTGGAGGAGTTCTTCGGCAGGACGCCCAACAAGAGCGTGAACCCCGACGAAGTGGTGGCCATCGGCGCCGCAATTCAGGGCGGTGTGCTCACGGGCGAGGTCAAGGATGTGCTGCTGCTCGACGTTACGCCGCTGTCGCTGGGTATCGAGACGCTGGGCGGCGTGATGACCAAGCTCATCGACGCCAACACCACCATCCCGACCCGCAAGTCGGAGGTCTTCTCGACGGCTGCCGACAACCAGCCTTCGGTCGAGATCAACGTTTGTCAGGGCGAGCGTCCGCTGGCCCGCGACAACAAGTCGATCGGCCGCTTCCACTTGGACGGCATTCCCGCCGCACCGCGCGGCGTGCCGCAGATCGAGGTGACGTTCGACATCGACGCCAACGGCATCCTGAACGTATCGGCCAAGGACAAGGGTACGGGCAAGGAGCAGAAGATCCGCATCGAGGCCTCTTCGGGCCTTACCGAGCAGGAGATCCAGCGCATGCGCGACGAGGCGAAGGCCAACGAAGCGAAGGACAAGGAGGAGAAGGAGCGTATCGACAAGATCAACGCCGCCGACTCGAACATCTTTGCGACCGAGAAACAGCTCAAGGAGTACGGCGACAAACTTCCTGCCGACAAGAAATCGGCGATCGAGGGGGCTTTGGCCAAGCTGAAGGAGGCGCACAAGAACGCCGACGTCGCGGCTATCGACACGGCTATCGCCGAACTGAACGCCGCATGGCAGGCCGCTTCGCAGGACATCTACGCCCAGCAGCAGGCGCAGGGCGCCCAGCCCGGAGCCGATGCCGGCCAGCAGTCGCAGGCTAACGCCGGCAATGCGTCGAACGGTGACAGCTCGCAGCCTGAGGACGTCGAGTTCGAGGAGGTGAAGTAATCCCGAAGTGTTCCGAACACTTCAGCCGTAAGGCTCACATATATTTTTCGAGATGCGGTCCGGATTTCCGGACCGCATCTTTTTCGTGCTATTTTCCGACTGTCAGTTCCACGATGCAGTCCGCTCCCGCAGGCTTTTCGCCCAAGCGCAGCGTCACGCCCGCCTTGTCCTGCGAGAAGGCGACCGCGCGTTTGTCGGCGAAGCGTACCGCCTGCCGGATGCGTTCGTCCCTGACGGGCACGAACAGCTCTTCGTCGGGCCAGTCGAGAATGTGTACGTAGATTTTGTCGCCGCGGCGCGTGGTCACGCCCCAGCTGCGCGGGCTTACGGGTCCTGCCTGCGTGCCGTAGATGGTTTCGCCGTTCGCGCGCAGCCAGCGTCCCATGCTGTCGAGCCGTTCGAGAGCCGCCGCGGGCAGCGCGCCGTCGGGCTGGGGACCGATGTTGAGCAGCAGGTTTGCGCCGCGTCCTGCTGCCCCTGCGAGATAGCGCACGAGCGTCTGCGCCGATTTGTAATTTTGGTCGGTGATCTTGTATCCCCACATGCCGTTCATCGTCTGACACGTTTCGAGCGGCAGGCGGCTGATCTCCTGCCCCGAATATCCGGCCGTGTTCTCTCCCGGCAGGTCGCGTTCGAACGCCTGCGCGTCTTCGCCTTCGAACGGCGCGAGATGGTGGTTGTTGATGATCAGGCATCCGGGCTGCAATGCGTGTATCAGCCCGTAGAGTTCGCCCAGCCGCCAGTCGAAACCGGGATTCTCGTCCTGATCCCAGATGCCGTCGAACCAGATGGCGCCCACGTCGCCGTATTGTGTCAGCAGTTCGGTGAGCTGCGCCTTCATGAAGCCGAAATAGGCGTCGGCGTCCTCCTTTTCGGCCGGGCGGCCCGTGCCGAGTCCCGTCCGGCCGCGCGGGGCGTCTTCGCGCCACCAGTCGATCAGCGAGTAGTAGAAGTGGACGCGCAGTCCGCGGCGGTGACACGCGTCGGCCAGCTCCTTCACCGCGTCGCGGGCGAAAGGCGTGGCATCGACGATGTTGTAGGGCGTCTGCGCCGTGCGGAACATCGAGAAGCCGTCGTGGTGGCGCGTCGTGAAGCAGACGTAGCGCGCTCCCGCTTGGCGGAAAGCCTCGGCCCATGCGTCCGCGTCGAATTTCGAGGGATAGAATCCTCCCGCGAGCTTTTCGTACTCCCGGTAGTTGAGGTTGTGGTTGGTCATCGCCCATTCGCCCTGCGCGAGCATGGCGTAAAGCCCCCAGTGGAGGAATATGCCGAACCGGCATTCGGCGAATTGGCTGCGTGACTGGAGGTTTTCGGGGGCCGGGCGGTAGCCGGCCTGTGCGAAGGCGCCCGTGGCGATCACGAGGGCGCAGAAGGAGGTGAAGAATCGGGTCATGGTGACGGTCGGGTTTGGTGATACGGACAAATTTAGCAAATAATTTGCAATCCGCACAATGCCTCCGCCGTCGAATGACCGGAATGAAGGGCCGGACGCTCCGCCGCAGGGACGGAGCCGGTGGCGCGGTTTCCTATTCCGGCTCCACCAGCACGTCGACGCTCAGCCCGACCCCGGCCTTGCGCATCTTCCACGGCGCCTGACTCGTGTAGCGGGTGTAGGTGCGCGAGAGCAGCCGGGCGCGAATCCAGTATTTCGCCCCCGCCGGCATGTGCGTCAGGTTCTCGACCGAGATCAGGAAGTCGCCTCTTACGAATATCTCGTAGGGCCGCAGGTCTACGGTCGCCGTCTTGTCTGCCTCCGACGCCGGAACCGAGAAATAGACCGGTTCCGCGAGCAGGTTTTTGCGGATACGGTCGCCCCGCATGGCGTAGACGTTTATGCGCATATGGAGCGTATCCACGCCCTTGCATCCCGCCAGATTGAGCCGCACCCGCTGCAACTCTCCCCTGAGGTTTCCGAGCTTGCATTTCACGCCCATCTCGCCGCCTTCCTGCCCGGCGCGGAATGCCGCGCTGAACCGGTTGCTGCCGATGCTGCGGCCGAAGGTGTAGCGTTTGCGGGGAATATGGGTTATCACGGGACTCAGCGGTGTCTGGGGCTGCTCCTGCAGCCGTATCTCCAGCGGCCGTGCGTCGTGTCCGGCGGCCGGAATCTCCCGTGCGGCATACCCGATGCAGGATATGCGCAGCGTGTCCCGGACGCTCAGGTCGGGAATGCGGAGCGTAAACGAGCCGTCCCGTCCGGATATGGTTCCCGCGGGACGGTTCTTGAGTCCTATGTTGGCGTAGGGGACCGGTCGGGCGTCCGCTCCGACGATGCGTCCGGAGAGTGTTTGCGCCTGTATCGGCAGGGCCGCGAATGCGGCGCAGACGAGTAGGAATTTCAGCATGCTGACTTTGCGGGTTTATCACGGAACGTCGGGCCGCGGGATTTTATTGCCCGATGCGGGCCGCCGTTCCGCCCGCCACATGCCGCAGAGGATCAGCGCCGCTCCGGCGAGAGCCGCCGCGGTGATCCGTTCGCCGATGCAGAGCGCGGCCGTGACGATCGTAACCAATGGGTTGAAATAGATGTAGTTCGTGGTTCTTACGGCTCCGAGCCGGTGCATCGCGGCGTTCCACAGGATGTAGCAGAGCATCGACGCGACGACGCCCAGAAACAGCAGGTTGCCCCACACCGCGGGACGCGCCAGCACCTCCGCGCCGACCGAGAAGGGCTGGAAGGCGAATACCGGAAGAATCGTCAGCAGTCCGTAGAAGAAGACCTTGCGGGTGATGAAAACGGCGGGGTAGCGTCCTCCGATGCGTTTGACCGCCAGCGAATAGACCATCCACAGCAGCGCCGCGGACAGGGCCAGCAGATCGCCTTTGGGCGAGAGGTGCAGCACGAAACGGCCGTTGAGAACCACCAGCACCATGCCCGCGAACGCCAGCGCCGATCCCCCGATCTGCCGCCGCGTCATCCGCTCGCCGCGGTATGCGAGGCTCAGCAGCAGCGCGGTCCATACCGGCGCCGTGCAGACGATCAGCGACACGTTCGACGCCGGGGCGTATTCCAGCGCCATGTTTTCGGTCAGGAAATAGAGCGATCCGCCCGTCACCCCGGCCGCGGCCAGCAGCGCTTCGTCGCGCCATCCGTAGGCCCGCAGGCGGCCTTTCGACAGGGGCCAGATGCAGACGTAGGCCAAGGCGAAACGCAGCAGGAATATCTCCGCAGGCGTCAGCGAATGGGCGATCAGCACCTTCGTCGATACGAACGTCGCGCCCCATACCGCCACGGTGAACAGCGCCGCTGCATGGTACTTGTATTCGGTATATTTTATCATACGGTCCCAAAAATACAGATTTTTTGCCGTCCGGGCGCAAATCTTAATTCTTAATTTCCGATTTTCAATTCTTTTTTCCTATCTTTGCGTGCTATTATGCGTAATGACAATAATTACAACAAATAATAACAAAATTTTTCAACTCAAATGCAAAGTAAAGGTGCTATTAAATTACTCGCGGTCCTTTTGGCTCTTGCGTGTATTTACCAGCTCTCCTTCACGTTCAAAACGCGGAGTGTAGAGAAAAAAGCGGCCGAGTACGCCGCGCAGTTCCCCGTCGGACAGCAGTCCGAGGCGGAGCAGCATTACCTCGATTCGGTCCAGAATGTCGGGGTCTATAACCTCGGATTCAAGAAATTCACCTACAAGGAGTGCAAGGAGAAGGAGCTGAACCTCGGTCTGGACCTCAAGGGCGGTATGAACGTCATGCTGGAAGTGCAGGTCGAGGACGTCATCAAGGCGCTTGCCGGCGACAGCCAGAACGACCCCGCATTCGTCGAAGCCATCGCCGAGGCGAACGCCGCGCTGAAGGAGGGCACCTCGAAAGACTATATCTCCGACTTCGTGAAGGCTTACCAGCGTCTCTCCAACGGCGGTTCGCTGGCGGCGGTTTTCGTCAGCCCCGACCGTAAGGACATCACGCTCGAAAGCTCCGACGCCGACGTCGAGAAGATCCTCAAACGCGAGACCGACGCCGCCATCGCCGCGTCGTTCAACGTGCTCCGCAGCCGTATCGACCACTTCGGCGTCACGCAGCCCAACATCATGCGCCTGCCCAACTCGCACCGCATCCTCGTCGAGCTGCCGGGCGTGAAGGAGCCGCAGCGTGTGCGCGACCTGCTGCAGGGTACCGCCTCGCTCGAATTCTGGCTCACTTATGACGCCCGCGAGGTGCTTCCCGCACTGGCCGCCGCCGATAAGTTCATCAAGGCCGAGCTGAGCGAAGCTCCCGCCGCAGGACAGCCCGAAGTCGCTTCCGTCGAGGCCGCTGCCGCCGCCGGGACTCCCGCAGGCGAAGCCGAGGGCCTTCTCGCCGAGATCGGCTCCGACACCACGGCTGTTGCCGAAGCCGAGCACACCGACCGTTACGACCGTGCGAAGAACCCGCTCTTCGCGGTTCTCGATCCCGGTTTTGCGGGCGGCGCCGCCATCGGTGCGGCCTACAAGGCCGACATGGCTGCCGTAAACGAATATCTGGCCAATCCTGCGGTCCGCGAACTCTTCCCCGCCGACATCGCCTTCAAGTGGGGCGTCAAGGGCGACGACAAGATCGACGGCCGCTTCTACCTCTATGCGATCCGCATCTCGACGCCCGACGGCAAGGCTCCGCTTGACGGCAGCGTCGTGACCGAAGCCCGCGAGCAGTACGCCCAGCGCGGCGCCAACGCCGTGGTTTCGATGTCGATGAACGGCGAAGGCACGCAGGAGTGGGCGCGTCTTACGGGCGAGAACATCGGCAAGTGCATCGCCATCGTTCTCGACGGCTACGTCTACTCGGCTCCCCGCGTGAACACCAAGATCGACAAGGGTTCTTCCGAAATTTCGGGCGACTTCACCATTCAGGAAGCCAAGGACCTCGCCAACGTGCTCAATTCGGGTAAGGTTCCCGCGCCCGCCAAAATCATTCAGGACACCGTCGTAGGTCCCTCGCTGGGACAGGAGTCGATCAATGCGGGTATGCTCTCGTTCCTGATCGCCTTCATCCTCGTCCTGCTCTACATGGGTCTGTTCTACAAGACCGCAGGCTGGATGTCCGACATCGCCCTGCTTACCAACGTCTTCCTGCTGATGGGCGTTCTGGTGTCGTTCGGCGCCGTGCTGACCCTGCCGGGTATCGCCGGTATCGTGCTGACGATGGGTATGGCCGTCGACGCCAACGTCATCATCTACGAACGAATCAAGGAGGAGCTTCGCGGCGGCAAGGGCCTTTCGCTGGCTATCAAGGACGGTTTCTCGAAAGCCTACTCGGCCATCATCGACGGTAACCTGACGACCATCATCACCGGTATCGTCCTCTTCATCTTCGGCAACGGTCCCGTGCAGGGCTTCGCCACGACCCTCATCATCGGTATCATCACCTCGTTCTTCAGCGCCGTGTTCATCACCCGCCTCTTGATCGAGTGGATCGTCGCCAAGTGGGGCAATATCTCCTTCTCGCGCAAGTGGTCCGAGAACTTCCTGACCAATACGCATTTCGACTTCATCCGGGTCCGCAAGGTCGCCTACACCGTCGCGGTCGCCCTGCTCGCGCTGTCGTGCATCTCGTTCGTCGCCCGCGGTCTGAACCTCGGCGCCGAGTTCACCGGCGGCCGTGCCTACGTCATCCGCTTCGACAAGCCCGTTTCGGCCGAGGAGGTTCGTCAGAATCTGGGTCAGGTCTTCGCGCAGCATGCCGACGCCGACGCTTCGGCGATCAGCTTCGAGGTCAAGCAGTACGGCAACGAGAACCAGATGCGCATCGTGACGCAGTACCGTTACGACGACACGTCGGACGAAGCTACGGCCGAAGTCGAGCAGATCATCTACGACGCCATGAAGTCGCTCTACTCCTACGACATTTCGTTCGAGCAGTTCCGCAATACCCAGACCGACGTCAACGGTATCCTGACGGCCGACAAGATCGGCCCCTCGATCGCCAAGGACATGACGTGGAACGCCATCTACTCGGTGCTCTTCTCGCTCATCGCCATCGGTCTCTACATCACCTTCCGCTTCAAGCGCTGGCAGTGGGCTTCGGGCGCCACGATCGCCCTTGCGGTCAACGCCCTGTTCATCATCGGTCTCTTCTCGATGCTTTACGGCTTCGTGCCCTTCAACCTCGAAGTCAATCAGGCCTTCATCGCCGCGATCCTTACGATCATCGGTTACGCCATCAACGATACCGTGGTGGTCTTCGACCGTATCCGCGAATATCTGGGCATGTATCCCAAGCGCAACCTCAAGGAGAACGTGAACAACGCCATCAACTCGACGCTGTCGCGTACGATCAACACTTCGGGCACGACGCTCGTGACGCTGCTGGCGATCTTCTTCTTCGGCGGCGAGACCATCCGCGGCTTCATCTTCGCGCTGACCGTCGGCGTTATCGTGGGTACCGTCGCGACGATCTTCATCGCCACCCCGATCGCCTACGACCTGATGTCCAAACGCGCCAAACTCGACAAGGAGGCGTAATACACCTTATATCTATTCGAATAAAATGGACTGCACGGTTTGTTGCAGTCCATTTTATTTTTACCTTTGCATCATGGAACTTCAACGCACATTGGATAATTTGCTGAAATGGATGCACCGCTACGTCTCGCCGGTCTTTCTGGCGCTGCTCGTCGCGTCGTTCATTTTGTGGTATATCGCCAAACTGAGCTATACCTATACCACCGAGCAGGTCGTGCGTGTGAGTGTGGACGGGGAGCCGTTCGAGGTGACGTGCGTCGTCGAGGGCGTCGGCACCAACCTGTTCGGCTACCGGGTCTACATGAACAAGACGCTGCGCATCCCGCTTTCGGAACTCAAATACAAGCGTTCGCGCGAGGAGGGGCACGAGGGCAAGGTGGTGATCGACCCCCAGTCGTTGCAAAGCGCCATTTCGGTACGCTACAGCGACATCAAGGTGGTCTCCATCGGGGCTGTTCCCGAACTGGATTATCCCGAACAGAAACCATGATGAAAATCGGAATTACGGGCGGCATCGGCAGCGGCAAAAGCACTGTATGCCGTCTTTTCGCACAAAAGGGCGTCGCGGTCTACGATTCCGACGCCGCGGCCAAACGGCTCATGCAGCAGGACGATGCGCTGCGTGTGCGGCTCACCGAACGTTTCGGCGCCGGCACCTTCCGCGACGGACAGCTCGACCGGGGCTACCTCGCAGGCGTTGTCTTCAGCGACCCGCAGGCGCTCGCCGACCTCAATGCGCTGGTGCATCCCGTCGTGATGGCGGATTTCGATGCGTGGGCCGCCCGGCAGGAGGGGCCTTATGTGATTCTCGAAAGCGCGATTCTCTTCGAAGCCGGTCTCGAAACGTGCGTCGACAAGACTGTCGCGGTCCTCGCGCCGCGCGAACTGCGCATCGAGCGCACCTGCCGCCGCGACGACTGCGGTCCCGATGAGGTAGGCCGCCGCATCGCCGCCCAGCTGGACGACGATACGCTGAGCGGCCGTGCCGACTACGCGATCGTCAATATCTTCGAGGAGGACCTCGAACCCGCCGTTGTCAAACTCGACCGCATATTCAGCCATGAAGCAGCACGACATTGATCTCGACCTCTCCCGGCCGCAGGTGATGGCGATCCTGAACGTCACCCCCGACTCGTTCTTCGCCGGCAGCCGCATGCCCGACGCGACGCATGTCGAACGCCGCGTGAAGGAGGCCGCCGCCGAAGGCGCCTCGATCATCGACGTGGGGGGCTATTCGTCGCGCCCCGGCGCCGACGAAGTCCCTGCCGACGAGGAGTGGCGGCGCGTGGAGCTGGGCATCGGGGCCGTGCGGCGTCTGGCGCCCGGCGTCCTGATTTCGGTCGATACCTTCCGCAGCGAAGTCGCCGCCCGTGCGATCGAAAAATTCGGTCCGCTCATCATCAACGACATCTCTGCCGGGGAACTCGACCCGCAGATGCCCGCCACGGCCGCGCGCTACGGCGTGCCCTACGTCGCCATGCACATGAAGGGCGATCCCCGGACCATGCAGACCCTCACCGACTACAAACGCGACATCACGGCCGAGGTCACGGCCTATTTCGAAACGAAGACCGCCGACCTGCTCGCTGCCGGGATCAAACGCGAAAACATCATCCTCGACCCCGGCTTCGGCTTCGCCAAGACCACCGAACAGAATTACGAGCTGCTTGCGGGCCTGCACCGTCTCTGCGCATTGGGCTACCCCGTACTGGCGGGCCTTTCGCGCAAGTCGATGATCTACCGCGTCCTCGACGCCACGCCCGCCGAATCGCTCGCGGGCACCGTCGCCCTCGGCTGGGAGTGCCTGCGTCAGGGGGCCTCGATCCTGCGCGTGCACGATGTGCAGGAGGCCGTCGATACGGTCAGGCTCTTCGGCGCGTACGAACGGAATTGCAAATAACCATCGAAACCGCATGATAAAAGTTACCGACATACATAAGCGTTTCGGCGACCTCGAAGTGCTCAAGGGCGTCTCGCTCGACGTTGCCGAAGGCGAAGTCGTCTCGATCGTCGGCGCCAGCGGCGCGGGCAAGACCACGCTGCTGCAAATCGTCGGCACGCTTTCGCGCCCCGACGCGGGCCGTGTCGAGATCGACGGACAGGACGCCTTTTCGCTGGGCGACAAGGCGCTGTCCCGCTTCCGCAACGAACGTATCGGCTTCGTCTTCCAGTTCCACCACCTGCTGCCCGAATTCACGGCTTTCGAGAACGTCTGCATTCCGGGGTTTATCGGCCGCCGTCCGCGTGCGGAGGTCGAACGCCGCGCCGCCGAACTGCTGGAGATGATGAACCTCACGCCGCGCCGCGGCCATAAACCCGGCCAGCTGTCGGGCGGCGAGCAGCAGCGCGTGGCTATTGCCCGCGCGCTTGTCAATTCGCCCGCCGTGCTGCTGGCCGACGAACCTTCGGGCAACCTCGATTCGCACAACCGCGACGAGATACACCGCCTTTTCTTCGAGCTGCGCGACCGGCTGGGGCAGACCGTCGTGATCGTCACCCACGACGAGCATCTGGCGGCGATGGCCGACCGGAAGATCACCATGTCGGACGGCCGGATTCTGTAATACGGCGTTTTATGGACGACGAACTGAAAGAGCTGCTCGAACGGCTCCACGACAAATACAACCGCTCTGAGTTTATCGAGGACGACCCGATTTCGGTGCCGCACCGCTATACGGACCGAGCCGACCGCGAGATCGCGGGGTTCCTCGTCGCCACGATCGCGTGGGGCAACCGCAGGGCGATCGTCACGAGCGGCCACCGCATGATGCGCTGCATGGACGACGCTCCGGCGGACTTCGTGCGCAATGCTTCCGACCGGGAGCTGGCGACGCTCGAAACCTATGTCCACCGCACCTTCAACGGCCGCGACCTGCGCGATTTCGTGCTGGCCCTGCGCCGCATGGACCGACGTTTCGGCGGCCTCGGCGTCTTTTTCGAGGAGCGCTATGCGGCCGTGCAGAGTATTCCGGCGGTCCTTTCCGAATTCCGCCGCGAATTTTTCAGCTGCGACCATGCGCCCCGCTGCGAGAAACACCTCTCGTCGATCGACAGGGGCGCGGCCTGCAAGCGGCTTTGCATGTTCCTGCGCTGGATGGTGCGCCGCGACGAGCGGGGCGTGGACTTCGGCCTGTGGACGCGGATTCCGATGTCGGCCCTTTACATTCCGCTCGACCTCCATACGGGCGACATGGCCCGCGCGCTGGGCCTGCTTTCACGCCGCCAGAACGACTGGCGGGCCGTGGAGGAGGTCACGGCGGCGCTTCGCGGATTCGATTCCGCCGATCCCGTGCGTTACGATTTCTCGCTTTTCGGCGCCGGCATCGACGGTTATCTGAAAGAGTGTTGACGATGTTCCGCTTCAAACGATTCACCATATGTCAGGACCGCTGCCCGATGAAGGTCGGAACCGACGGCGTGCTGCTCGGCGCATGGGCCGGCGTGCGGCCTGCGGACCGCCGCATCCTCGACGTCGGTACAGGCACCGGGCTGATCGCCCTGATGATGGCCCAGCGCGCTCCCGAAGCCCGGATTACGGGCGTCGATGTGGAGGAGGTCTCTCAGGCCCGCGAAAACGCCGCCGCGTCGCCGTGGAGCGGCAGGGTGGCGTTCGTGCAATGTCCCGTGCAGGAATTCGCGCCGGACGAACGCTTCGACCTGATCGTCTCCAATCCGCCCTTCTTCGTCGATTCGCTGACCTGCCCCGACGAAGGCCGCACCACGGCGCGCCACGCCGTGCGCCTGCCCTTCGACCAGCTGCGCGACGCGGTCGTGCGCCTGCTCGCCGCCGAGGGCCGCTTCGCCGTGATTCTGCCGACGGACGAAGCCCGGCGTTTTACCGACGTCTGCCGCGGATTCCTCGCGCTGACCCGCTCTATGGGCGTACGCACCACGCCACGCCGTCCGGTCAAACGCCTGCTGATGGAGTTTGCGCACGAAAACGCCTGCTCCGGCCTGCGCTCCGATTCTCCTCCCGTCTGCTCCGAACTGGTCGTCGGCACGGGCGAACACGAGCAGTACACCCCCGAATACCGGGCCTTAACCCGTGATTTTTACCTGAAATTTTGATAGCACGGCAAAATAAATTACATTTGTATCAGTGAATAAAAACTTCGAGACCATGAAACTCAGACTTCTTGCCCTTGCCCTCGCCGTATGCGGCGGCGCGGCGGCGCAGAATCCATACATCGCCCTGCAGGGCGCGAACGAAACCGCCGACGGCATCGTCGTCTCCCAGCCCCGCACGGTGCTGGCCGTGGACGTCACCGTCGAGAAGGACGTGACCCTCAGCGGTCCTTACGCCCGTTATGCGCAGAAATTCCTCGGCGTTCGCGCTCCGCTCACCGACAAGACCGGCTGGGCCGTTACCGGAGCCGCCGTGGCTCTGCTCGATGCCAAGGCATGCCTCGATGCACCCGCACCGGCCGAGCCTTCGCGCCGCGTCATGACCCATGCTGCGTCCGACGACGAATTTGCCCGCCTGCAGGCCGACAAGAACGACATGACGGTGCTGGCGCTGGAAGACGCCGCCCGCGAAGCTGCCAATACGATCTTTTCGCTCCGCAAGCACCGTCTCGAACTGATTACGGGCGAAGCCGGTGAAAACGTCTTCGGCGAAGGACTCAAATCCGCCCTTGCGGAGATCGAACGTCTGGAGCAGAGCTATCTTGAGCTGTTTCTCGGCAAGCGCATCCTGACTACCGAAACGCGCCGCTATGTGGTTTATCCTCAGGCCGACAAGAAGCAGTATATCGTCTGCCGCTTCAGCCCTGCCGCAGGTCTGCTCCCTGAGAGCGATCTTTCGGGCGACATGGTGCTGTTGCAGATCGAACCTTCGGGCAACACCTCCAATGCGCTCGAAGCTTCGGCCAAGGAGACCAACGTCGTCGTATGCCGCGTGGCCGATCCTTCGGTCTGCACGGTCATCGCCGGCGGCCGCGAATATGCCCGTGCGGTGCTGCCTCTCTTCGAGTTCGGCCGCACGATCAACGTGGCGCTTCCCCGCCGCAAATAATCTCGTCCATGGACTTCACGTCGCGTATGGTGGCGCTGCTCGGCGAGCTGCGCCGCGAGCGGAACGGCGCCGTCGCCGATGCGATGCGCTGTTACGGTGCGCCGTACGGTCTCAACTACGGCGTGAGCCTGCCGACGCTGCGCAAACTCGCGCGCGCCGAGACTCCCGACCACGATTTCGCCCGTTATCTTTATTTGCAGGAGGTCCGCGAACTGCGCCTTGCGGCGCTGCATATCGCCCGGCCCGAATCGCTTACGCCCGATGAATTTCCGGCATGGGCGGCCGGGATCGTCAATTCCGAAGTCGCCGAAGAAGCCGCTTTCGCTTTCCTGAGCCGCTCCGCAGCGCTTCCGGCCTTGTTCGACGCATGGATCGCCGCCCCGAATCCGCTGCTTCGATACGCCGCCTTGCACTCCGCCGCCCGCAGCGATCTTCTTACGGCGGCATGGATCGCGCCCGCCGTCGAAGCGGTCCGCCGCGCCGCCGTATGCGCCGCCGAGACCCTCGGAGAACCTGTTGCCGCTCCGCTTTCCGCATCTTCGGCCGCCCGCCTGATCGCGCAGGGGGCCGTCGCGCTGCTGTCTGCCGTCGGCGGCCTGAACGAGGAGAACCGGCAGGCGGTACTCCGCGCAGCCGGTTCTCTGGGTAAGCTCCCTGCCGAAGACTACGTCCACGAGGAGCTTACTTGGCGTCTGGAAGCATAGCTTCCGCCTGTCAGCGCTGACCTACCTGCTCGCGCTGTTCCAATTCCCTGAGTACGTTCGCCAGATGGTCGTAGCCGATGCGGCCGCTTTCGCGCCACAGCACCTCGCCGCGGCGGAAAAACATCAGCGTCGGCACCGACATGATGTTGTAGCGGTGTACGATTTCGAGCATGTCCCGGTCGTCTATGTCCACCTTGTAGACATCCACGCGGCCGTTCATCTTCTCCTGAAACCGGTCTATGACGGGGTGCATCATCTGGCACGGCCCGCACCATGTTGCGAAGAAATCCACGAACGTCAGTGCGTCTCGCCAGATAATCTTGTCAAAATCCGTTGCTGTCATATTTGTCGTGTTTAGTTCATTTCCGCCCATGTAAGCTCCGTATAGACCTTGTCTGTCAGCTCTTTTTCGGCATAGCTGATCGTGCGGCGCAGCCCCTCGGCCAGCGGCGTGCGGGGCGTCCAGTCCAGTTCGCGCCGTGCGGCCGAAATGTCGGGTATCCTCCGCCGCGCATCGTCCGGACGTGCCGCCCGGTGTACGATCCGCGAGCGGCTTCCCGTCAGGGAGATGATCTTCTCGGCCAGCGCGCGTATCGAGATTTCGTGGTTGCTGCCCAGATCCAAGGTGCGGGTCTGCTCCGAAGGCGTGGCTTCCATCATCCGTACAAGTCCGTCCACCATGTCCTCGACCCAGCAGAAGGTGCGCATCTGTTCGCCGCTGCCGTTGACCGGGATGTCGCGGTTCTGCAGCGCCGCCACGATCATCTTCATCACCACGCGCTGGTCCATGATGTCGGCCCCGCTTCCGTATGTATTGAAGATGCGTGCGATGCGTGCGTCCACGCCCAGCTCCTCCTGATAGGCCCGGTGCAGGGCTTCCGCCGCGCGCTTGCCTTCGCTCAGAATGTACTGCCCCGAATATCCCGCCGCCGGATCGGTCGCCGGATCGCGGTATCCCGCGCCGTATACGCAGCCCGACGAGGCGAACAATATCCGCGCATGCTCCATGCGCGCGGTGTCGAGGGCGTTTATCGCGCCCTGCATGTTGATCCGGAGCGTCTCGACGGGCAGCGCCTTGTTGTAGCGCACGCGCGACGGCGAGGTGAGGTTGTAAATCTCGTCGCAGCGGATTCCGAATGTATTGATGATGTTGTGGTGGACGTACCGGAACAGCGGATGCTGCAATACGCTGCGCAGCAGCGGCGAATTCACGGCGTCGCGCATATCGACACAAAACACTTCGTGGCCCTCTTCCAGAAGGCGCAGACAGAGGTGTGTGCCGATAAATCCCACTCCGCCCAATATGACAATTCGCTTTTGCATCTTTTACTCCTTTTTGCAGGAGTACAGAGCAAAATCTATTCCACAAAGAGCGCGCGGGGCAGCTGATCGATGCTGTTTATCGTGACTATTTCGATTCCTTTGGGACGTTTGCCGCCCTTGCCGAGGTAGCCGGAGACGATGATGCGTTTGAAACCCAGCCGTGCCGCCTCGCTGATGCGCTGTTCGGTCCGGGGCGCAGGTCGCACCTCGCCCGAAAGCCCGATCTCTCCCGCACAGCAGACGCCTTCGGCCACGGGACGGTCGTAGTAGGAGGAGATCACCGCCGCCACGACCGCGAGGTCCAGCCCCGGATCGGCGACCTTGAACCCTCCGGCGAAGTTCAGGAAGACGTCTTTCTGAAACATCTTCATTCCCACGCGCTTCTCCAGCACGGCCAGCAGCATGTTCATGCGCTTGGTGTCGTAGCCCGTGGTCGTACGCTGCGGCGTGCCGTACGCCGCGCCGCTCACCAGCGCCTGCACTTCGATCAGGTAGGGGCGCACGCCGTCGGCCGAAGCGCCTACCGCGATGCCGCTCAGCGGCTCCTCGTAGTGCGTGAGCAGAATCTCCGACGGGTTGTCCACGCCGCGCAGTCCGTTGTCGAGCATCTCGAAAACCCCGATCTCGAACGTCGCGCCGAAACGGTTCTTGATGCCGCGCAGGATGCGGTATATGTTGTTGCTGTCGCCCTCGAACTGCAGCACCACGTCCACGATATGTTCCAGAATCTTGGGTCCGGCGATGGTTCCGTCCTTGGTGATGTGGCCGATGATGAAGATCGACGTGCCGGTCGATTTGGCGTATTTGAGCAGCGTTGCCGCGCATTCGCGTATCTGCGACACGCTTCCCGCCGACGAGTCCAGCAGGTCGGTATAGATGGTCTGTATCGAGTCGATCACCACCAGATCGGGCCGGTGTTCGCCGATCTGGCTGACGATGTTTTCGAGCAGCGTTTCGGGATAGATCAGACATTCGTCGTTGCCGATGCCGATGCGTCCCGCGCGCATCTTGATCTGCTCGGCCGACTCCTCGCCCGAAACATAGAGCGTCTTGAGTCCGTTCGCCGCCAGCGCGAGCTGCAGCGAAAGGGTCGATTTGCCGATTCCCGGCTCTCCGCCCAGCAGAATCAGCGATCCCGGCACCATGCCGCCGCCCAATACGCGGTTCACCTCGCTGTTGCCGAGGTCCATGCGGCGGTGTTCGCTCTCGCGGATGTCGCGTACGCGCTGAGGCTTGGCTGCGGGCAGGGAGCCTGCGACATTGGCCGGCACCGAGCCGCTTTCGCGGGCGACGATCTCCTCGGTGAAGGTGTTCCATTCGCCGCACGAGGGACAGCGCCCCAGCCATTTGGGGGCTTCGAATCCGCAGTTTTTGCAGAAGTATGCCTTTTTGACTTTTGCCATCGCGTGTCGGTTAATAGGGGTGCGACGTGTATTCCTTCCGGATCACCTGCGTGACGCCCGCATCGGGATAGAGCTGTTTGTACTCCTCGGTCAGATCGACGCTGAACAGCGTTTTGCGTAGGTCGTCGGTGTCCGTATAGCCCGAAACCTTGCAGGTGTAGGCCTGTTCTCCGAACGTGAAGTGCAGCTCCTCCGGTTTGTCCGGCTCTTTTATGAATGTACCCGTGACGGTTTCGGCGTCGGCCGCAGGCCGGACGACGAGCGGACCGCCGTTGTGGTGCGTAAAGTCGAGCCGGTAGCCGCCGCCCGCCTGCACGGGAGCCTTGGCCAGCGCGTCGTTCCGGATCTCCTCCAGCAACGGATTTTCCGGATTCTCCGGCTCTTCCGTCTGCGAAGTTCCTGCGTCCGGATTCTCCGGATCGGGATTTTCGGGGTCGGGATTCTCCGGGTCGGGGTTTTCAGGATCGGGATTCTCCGGATCAGGGTTTTCAGGATCCGGCTTTTCCGGTTCGCTCAGGCTTACGGATACCTCGATCCGGGCGACGGGGTAGGAGGTCGTGTAGAAGACGTCCGAATCGTCGCCGCAGGCCGTGAGTGCGGCTGCAAGAAGCAGCGCTGTCAGTATTTTCAGTTTTCCCATAGTCCGTATTATCGCTAAAGTCCCAGATCTTGGTCAATCAGCACCACCAGCACGCGCTTGTCCGGCCAGCAGCGCAGCATCTCCATGCGGGTGTTGCATACCCGGTCGGGCGAATTGCAGTCCGAACATACGCCGGTCTTGGCGCAGGGCGTGCGGAATCCGGGGTGGCGCGCTATGTTCTGCGGCGCTGCGATCGTGCGGATGCGCTCTTCGGCCTCGTCCCGGTTTGCGACGATTTTGTTGCGTCCCGCCACGATAATCACCTTGCGAGGCCCGAACGCCACGGGAGCGATGCGGTTTCCCACCTTGTCGAGCCAGTGGAGCGTGCCTTCTGCCGTCACGGCGTTCACGCCCGTGATGAAGAGGTCCGACATCAGCGCCTGCCTGCGTATTTCGAGCCGCTGCGGGTACGTCATCGCGGGGTCGAATCCGTCCAGCAGCCTGTACCTTCCGTCGCCGCGCAGCCATTCGATGACGCCCGTGGCGCGCATGCTCATCGAATCTCCGAACGATACCGTTTCCGGCCGCTCCGTTTCGACGGCGGCCTTTATCACTGCGAAAGCTTCGTCCGTGTCCCGGACCGTCTCAACCTCGAAATGGTGCCGCCGCAAGGCATCTGCGCAATTTGTTATTTTCATCTTATTTTATGAAAAACCGGTATATGTCGTTGCCGTTGGCGTACAGCAGCAGAAGCAGGATGATAAACAGTCCCACGTACTGCGCGCCCTCCAGTATCTTGTCGCTCACCTTGCGGCCCGTAATCATCTCCCAGAACGTGAAGATGGCGTGCCCGCCGTCGAGTCCCGGTATCGGTAGAATGTTCATCACGGCGAGGATGATTGACAGAAACGCCGTCTTCATCCAGAAATCCTCCCAGTTCCAGTCTCCGGGGAAGATGCTGCCGATGGCGATGAAGCCGCCCAGCTCCTCGTACATCTTGGTTTTGGGCTGTACGATCATCTTCAGCTGTTCCCAATAGGACGACATCACCTTGCCCGCCTTGCTGATTCCTGCGGGAATCGCCTGCCAGAAGGTGTATTTCTGCGTGCGGAGCTTGTAGGGATTGAGCGCCGTCACGCCCAGCCTTCCCTCGTCCGACACCGGAACGACCAGCTCCAGCAGCATGTCGCCTTCGCGTTTGACGGTCAGCGTCACATCCTCTCCCGCATGGGCCTTCAGGTACTCCCTGTAAGCGGGGTATTCCAGCCCCTGCGCATCGTTTATCGCCACGATCTCGTCGCCGCGCCTGAGCGCCGACGCCGTTTCGTACACCGCGCTGTCGATCAGGAACGGCATGCGGAGCGCCAGCAGGTCTTCGTAACCTTTGTTCTGGCGCATTTCGATCAGCTCGCCCAGCGGCAGTGTCAGCTCGACCTGCCGGCCCTCGCGTTCCACCACCACGCGGCGTTCGCCTTCGGTGATAATCAGCGCATTGACGATCTTGTTCACGTTGTCCACCGCCTCGCCGTCGATCGAAACGATCCTGTCGCCGTCTTGGAATCCGAGCTTGCGGCCCGCTTCGTTGAAGGTGTATCCCCAGCGCGCATCTTCGTTCGAGAAGTAGTTGTCGCCCCACGTGTAGCAGATTCCGATGTAGATGAAGATGGCCAGCAGAACGTTCATCACCACGCCGGCTATCATCACCAGAAAACGCTGCCATGCGGGTTTGGTGCGGAATTCATCGGGCTTGGGGGGCAGTTTCATCTGCTCCTTGTCCATCGACTCGTCGATCATGCCGGCGATCTTGCAGTATCCGCCCAGCGGCAGCCAGCCCAGCCCGTATTCGGTGTCGCCGCGCTTGAATTTGAAGAGCGAAAACCACGGGTCGAAGAAGATATAGAACTTGTCGACGCGGATTTTGAAGACCCGCGCCATGAGGAAGTGTCCCAGTTCGTGAATGCCCACCAGAATGGTGAAGCAGAGGAAAAATTGAATGATCTTGATGATAATATCCATGTTCGTGTTTTGGTTACAAGGCTAAAAATTCCGCGGCCAGCCGGCGTGCTTCGCCGTCCGCCGCCGTATAGTCCGCGAGGGTGGGGGCCGCAGCGAACGATGCGCGATTCAGCGCATGTTCGATGGCGCGCACGATGTCGAGCCATGCGCACCTGCCGCCGAGGAACGCCGCGACGGCCACTTCATTGGCGCCGTTCATCGTGCAGGCCGCCGTGCCGCGCCGCCGCAGACAGTCGTAGGCGATGTCCAGCGCCGGGTATTTCACCCGGTCCACCTCGGCGAATGTCAGCTGCGGATGCTTCAGGAAGTCGAACCGCTCGCCGGGACGGTTCGCCCGTCGGGGATACATCAGCGCGAGGCTGATCGGCATGCGCATGTCGGGCGTTCCGAGCTGGGCCTTGATCGCCCCGTCCTCGAATTCGACCATCGAATGGACGATCGACTGCGGATGCAGCACCACCGAGATTTTCTCGGCCGGCGTGCCGAACAGCCAGTGGGCTTCGATCACCTCGAAACCCTTGTTGACCAGCGTCGAAGAGTCGATCGTGATCTTCGCGCCCATCTCCCACTGGGGATGGCGCAGCGCCTGCTCGGCCGTCACTCCGGCCAGCTCTTCGCGCTTCAGGTCACGCAGCGCGCCGCCGCTGCAGGTGATTATCAGCCGCCGCACGGGGGACTGTTCGCCCGTCAGACACTGGAAAATCGCCGAGTGCTCCGAGTCGATCGGCAGGATCGGCGCACGTTTCTCGGCCGCCAGCCGCATCACGTATTCGCCGCCCACGACGAGCGATTCCTTGTTCGCCAGCGCGAGTTTCTTGCCCGCTCCGAGTGCGGCCACCGTGGGCGCCAGCCCCGCGTAGCCGACCAGCGCATTGACTGCTACGTCGGTGTCGCCGCCCGCCGCGACCTGCGCCACGGCCTCTTCTCCGGCGTAAACCTTGACGTCGGTGTCCTCCAGCGCGTCACGCAGCCGGGTGTAATATCGTTTGTCGGCGATGACCGCCGTGTCTGTGTCGAATTCCCGCGCCTGCGCCGCCAGCCGCTGCCAGTTGCTGTTGGCCGTCAGCGCGCGCACTTCGAAAAAATCGGGGTTCTCGCGTACGATGTCGAGCGTCTGCACGCCGATCGAACCGGTCGAACCCAGTATTGCCAATCGTTGTTTCATGCGGATCTATTGGAAGACGATATATCCTTCGGGATCGACGGGCTTGCCGTTGTTCCAGAGTTCGAATTCGAAGAGTCTCACCTCGCCCTGCTCGGCTTCGGCGTTGTAGCCGATCAGCTCGCCCGCACGGATGGTCTGCCCTTTGGTCACCAGCGACTGCGAGAGTCCCTTGTAGACCGACAGCAGATTCCCGGCGTGCTGCAGTTCGACCATGTAGCCCGTTTCGGGAGTCCAGAGGCTCAGCACCACCGTCCCGTTGTCCACGGCCGCTATGCGGTCGCTGGCCGCCGCCGCAATACGTATGCCGAAGTTGCCGTTGCGGATGTCGAACCGGTCGGTGATGATTCCTTCGACGGGCGTCGCCAGCTCGATCGCTTCACGCACCGAGCGCCGCGAGCTGCCGCTGCGGCCCGTGACGGCGTACTCGCCGTCGCCCTCCATCTGCGCCCTGAGCACCGAATCTTCGGGCGAGGGCATCACCAGCACCTTCGTGGCCCGCGTGCTGTCCGAATTGGCGAGCACCCGCGCCACGGGCGTCTTGCCCTCCATGATCAGGGCTATGTTCTGGTTGTAGGTGAGCATGTCGTTCATCATGCGCTCCATCGAGTCCAGCCGGATGATGTTCTGCACCAGACTCTCGCGCGAACGGTCGGCTTCGGTGCGGTAGCCCGGCAGGAATTCCAGCACGGGGCTGTACGCCACCAGCGTGAGGATGAGGATAAAGAGCAGCAGTGCGAATGAAACGAATGCTGCGAAAATGCTGGCCGGCGAGAGGTGCATGTGCCACTCTTCGCTGTTGTCCGTAGCGTTGAGCATGTTGAAGCGGCGTTTGCGGAAAAAGTTGCGCTGCCATGCCCGTATGTTCTTCAAAAATTTCATCAAACCATTGCATTATTCATGCAAAGATAACCAATTTCATAGAAAACCTTTGCGGAACGCGGTGAATTTTTTAACTTTGTAATCGTTTTGATTTTAACGCCAAAAACAGATAAAAAGTATGGTAAAACCTACATTACTGGTCCTCGCCGCAGGCATGGGTTCGCGCTACGGCTCGCTCAAGCAGATGGACGGGGTCGGCCCCAATAACGAGGCCATTATCGATTATTCGGTTTACGACGCGATCCGCGCCGGTTTCGGCAAGGTCGTATTCGTCATTCGCCACTCCTTCGAGAAGGAGTTCCGCGAGGTCTTTTCGGCCGAGCGTTTCGGCGGCCGCATCGCCGTCGAATTCGTCTTTCAGGAGCTGGACTATCTGCCCGAAGGCGCTTCGGTTCCCGAAGGCCGCGTCAAGCCGTGGGGTACGAACCATGCCGTGATGATGGCCGCCGACGCCGTGCACGAGCCTTTCGCCGTCATCAACGCCGACGACTTCTACGGCGCCGAAGCCTACCAGACCATCGGCGACTACCTTTCGCAGCTCGGTGACAGCAAAAACCGCTACTGCATGGTCGCATACGACCTGAACCGGACCCTTTCGGACAACGGCACCGTATCGCGCGGCGTCTGCGGCGTGGATGCCGACGGCAACCTGACGTCGATGGTCGAGCGTACGCAGATCGAGCGCATGCCCGACGGCCGAATCCTCTTCCACGACGGCGGTGCCGACGAGGAGCTTGCCGAGGACACGCCCGTTTCGATGAACCTCTTCGGCTTCACGCCCGACTTCTTCGCCTATTCGAAGGAGTATTTCAAGACGTGGCTCGCCGAGAACCGCGAGAACCTCAAATCGGAGTTCTACATCCCGACGATGGTCAACAAACTCATCGGCGAGGGCGCGGCGTCCCTGCGCGTGCTCCGTTCGGCGGCCCATTGGCACGGCGTCACCTACAAGGAGGACAAACCCGCGCTGATGGCCTCGATCGAGAAGATGATCGCCGAGGGCAAATACCCCCGCAATCTCTGGGCTTAGTTCCCGGTGTTATAATAAGGGGCGGCCCGAAAGCCGCCCCTTATCTTTTGCCCCGCATTGTCCTATTGTTTTTCCGACTTCCGGCGCTATTCCGTTCCGGCAGGGTAGAGCAGGGCCTCTGCATTTTTCACCCGTAGCGCAAAATAAAAACAGGACTCCGAAAAGTCCTGTTTTTATCTTTGGTTAACAACTGTTGGGAACCTGTTGCGCAGCCGTCTAACAACCTGCGGGCGGCCGGTCAGTCCAGAAATCCCTCCCGTACCAGCTGCTCCCTGATCTTGGTCCAGTCCGCCACCGGCCGTTTCACGCCGTCCACGAACCGGATCGGACAGCCCAAGTTGCTGTCATCGATATAGAGGTCCGCATGAATCTTCGGCGACGAAGTCCAGCGCTGCTGCGAGGGGTTTTCGTTGATGGCGTAGAGCGGAATCTCCCGGTCCCTGAACCACTTGACTGCCTTGTCGAGCAGTGCGCCCGAACGCATCGTGTAGAGTATCAGCCGGCATCCGTTGTCGGTGAGTTCTTTGAGTACGGCAACCGCGCCTGCATCGTCCCCGATTTCGGGGTAGGCGTGCGTTACCACCGTGCCGTCGAAATCCACGGCGATCAATGCATTGTGTATAGCCATATTATTTCTTTACTTTACGTGCGAGTTTGCTGAAGAAAAGTTTGATCCGCTTGCGGTAGCTTACCTCCTGATGGTCGTCGCCATAGCCGTATCCGTAACCGTATCCATACCCGTAACCATAGCCGTATCCGTACCCGTAGCCGTGGCGGCGTGTGCGTGTGCCGTTGAGCACGATGCACATGTTATGGAACTTCTTCTCGCGGTAGAGCCGTTCGATGTCGGGCAGCTGACGGCGGTCGAGCACGCCTTCGCGCACGATATAGATACAGAGGTCGGCCAGACGGTCCGTAATCACCGCATCGGCTACCGACATGGCCGGCGTGCTGTCAATGAATACGAAGTCGTAACGCTCCTTCAGCTGCTCTACCAGCTTGTCGAGCCGGTTCGAGAGCAGCATCTCGGTGGGGTTGGGCGGCTGTATGCCGGCGCAGATCACGTCGAGGTTCTCGTGGAAGCCCATGTTCGTCACCAGCTGGTCGATGTCGGTGATCGTTCCGGCCAGATAACCGGACATGCCGTTCTTGCTGTTGCTGCGTCCCAAGTGCGTCGTGAGCGCGTGACGGCGCAGGTCGAGGTCTATCAGCACGACCCGTTTGCCCGCCATGGCCAGCGTCATTGCCAGATTCATCGCCACGAACGTCTTGCCCGCATGGGGGTCCGACGAGGTGAAGAGCACGCACTTGATCTCCTTGCCCGACGAGACGTTCATGAACGTCATGTTCGAGCGCAGGATGCGGAACGCCTCCGACAGCGCGTCGCGTCCGGTTTCCCGGACCACCACGCCGCCCTTGTTGTCCCCTTCGAGGAAGGGTATGTCGCCGAGGAACGGTGCGCTGAGGTTCTCCTCCACGTCCTTGCGGCCGCGGATGGTCGTGTCGAGCATGCCGATCAGGTAGAGTATGCCGAACGGAATGGCCAGACCTGCCAGCAGGCTGATGCCGAGGATGATCGTCGAGCGGGGCGATACGGGGCGCGCGCTTCCGTACGCCATGTCGATCGTGCGCGAGTTGCTCTCGGCCACGGCGTAGTTGAGCTGCGTCTCCTCCTGCTTGTTGAGCAGGTAGAGGAACAGCTCCTCCTTGATTTTCTGCTGACGCATGATGTCGAGCATGACCTTCTCCTGCGAAGGCATGGTCGAGATGCGGCGGTTGACCTGCGCCTCCTCCTTGCGCATGGTTTCGAGCTGTATCTCCAGCGTCGAAATATGCGAGTTGAGCGAGGCGATGATCGAGCGGCGCACGGCGGCCAGCCCGTTGTCAAGGTCCTGAATGACCGGACTGCGCTCCGAGCTGTTTTCCAGCAGCTTCTCGCGCCGCAGGATGGCCTCGTTGTATTCCGATATCTGCGCGACGATGCCGTTGTTGGTCATCGAGGCCACCATCGGGATCAGGTCGCCCGCATGCGACGGGTCGTTGAGGTATTCGCGGATGAAGTCGGCGACGCTTATCTGATTCTCGATCGTCAGGCTTTCGGCCTTGTAGCGCGTGCTCTCGGTGATGGTGCGGGTCGCCTCCGAGGTGATGTCGATCATCTTGTTGCTCTTCTTGATGTCCTCGATGTCGCGGTCCACGTCTCCCAGCTCGCGGCCGATTACCTGCATGCGCTCCTTGATGAAGTCGGCCGTCACCACCGACAGCTGGCGCTTGTCGGCGATGGCGTCTTCCTCATAGACGGCGATCAGCGTGTTGATCACGTCCTCGGCGCGGCGCGGCACCGAATTGTTCATCGAGATCGTCACGATCGAGGCCTGCTTGTTGGCCACGTCGCTCTTCACGGCGGCGCGGTAGGCGTTGGTCGTCGCCGCGAGCGAATTCTTGATTACGGTGATGGGTTTTTTCAGATAGGTCGAGTCCATGAACAGGGTCTTGTGCACGACCACCTGCCCGACGGGCGTGGCGACCGTATCGCCGTATTCGGCCAGAATGACCCGCTTGGTCTCCTGCCGCGTCACGAACTTGTCCTCGAAGTCCGTCAGCTCGATCTTGCCGTTTCTGAGCGGGGTGACCTCCAGCGAAAGCTTCTGCTTGGAGTTGTCGTTGATGAAATCGACTTCGATCGGCGAACGGCCGTACAGGTCCGCCGTGCGCAGCCCTTCCCGCACCGAGTAGTTGACCGTCAGGTGGAGACGCTTGACCACCTCCGACATCAGCCGGTGCGACTGGAGGATGTAGACCTCGTTGTCTACGTTGCGGCGGTTCTGGAATCCCACCAGATCGCTGAACGCGCCCAGATCCGTGTCGCCGCCCTTGCGGCTGTCCTTCACGAGGATGGTCGCCGTCCGGCTGTATATTTTCGGGGTGCTTGCCAGATAGTAATAGGCCGTTCCCAGACAGATGATCGCCGAGAGCGCGAACCAGTACCAGTTGGCCAAAACCATCTGAATCAGGTCGTGGAGCGTGATGCCGTTCGTGTTTTCGGACTCTTCGTTCAGCAGATGCGGATTGATGTTCTGTTCTGTCATGGCCGGTCTTATTTGGTCAGGGTTATGATGAGCGTCGCCACGGAAATTGCCGTACCCACGAGCGAAAGGTAGAAGTTTCGGTTCTGGCTGATTTCACCGGCCTGCGCCTTGTATTTGTTGGGTTTGACGTAGATCACGTCGTTCTGCTGGATGTAGAACGCGGGGGAGTTGAACAGCTCCTTCGACGTGAGGTCGAGGTACTCGATGGTGCGCACTCCGTCCACTTCGCGGGCCACGGCCACGTCGGTGCGGATACCGTAGATCGTCAGGTCGCCGGCCATGGCCAGCGCGTCGAAGATCGAGAGTTTGTCGCGCGTGACGTCGTAATGTCCCGGACGTGCCACCTCGCCGATTACCGAAATCTTCATGTCCGCGAACTGCACGTTTACCGTGGGGTCGTTTATATACCCGCCCTCGACGATCTTGTCGGCTATGGCCTGCGCCAGTTCGCTCCGGGTCTTGCCCTTGCACTCGATCTTTCCGATCACGGGCATTTCGAGCTGTCCGTTCTCATCCACCGTGCGGATCTGCAGCGACTGGTTGGTGGCGCTTCCGTAATTGGTGGCTCCGGTCAGGGAGCTCAGCGACGAAGACGAGTTGAACGGCACGGCCAGTTCGGGGTCCTTGCTGTTGACGACGATCGTCAGCCTGTCGAGGGGCTTGATGCGTATCTGGCCGTTCTCGGCGATCTGTTCGGGCGTGAACGGCTGGGCATCCTGCAGGTACCATGCACGCTTTTGCGAGGCGCATGACGTGACGAGTAGAGCCGTCAGTATGACCGGCATAAGGAGACGTAAATGTTTCATATTTGATTAAGGCGTTTTTATAATCGTGCGCAAAGGTAAGAATTTTCCATGAAATAAATGCGCCCTGCGTCAGCTATTTCCGTCGAATTATGGCTGTTTTTGGTCCGGGCGGAGCGTTTGTCCGGAAAAAAACGTACATTTGACACCCCGAAAACCGAAAACCGACCTTTTTATTTAAGCTATGGAAATGTTACATCCCGAATGGAGTTATCAGGCCGTGCTCTATGAAATGAACGTGCGCCAGCTGACGGCCGAAGGCACGCTGCGCGCCGCGGCCGCGAAACTGGGCTTCCTGCGCGACATGGGCATCGACGCCGTGTGGCTGATGCCCGTCTATCCGATCGGCGTCGAGGGGCGCAAAGGCTCGCTCGGCTCCTATTATTCGGTCCGCGACTATTGTGCGGTCGATCCCTGTCTGGGGACGATGGAGGATTTCGACGCCTTCGTCGCCGAGGCGCACCGGCTGGGTATGAAGGTGCTGCTGGACTGGATCGCCAACCATACGGCGCGCGACGCCCGCTGGGTGACCGAGAAGCCCGCTTCGTGGTACGAGCGCGACGCTTCGGGAGCGCCCGCCGTGCCGTGGGACTGGACCGACACGGCCAAACTCAACTATGCCGAGCGCGAAGTGTGGCGCGCGCAGGGCGACGCCATGGAGTTCTGGGTCCGCGAACACGGCGTGGACGGCTTCCGCTGCGACATGGCGATGCTGGTTCCGATCGAATTTTGGAACGAGACGGCGCAACGCCTGCGGCGGGTGAAGCCCGGTCTGTTCATGCTGGCCGAAGCCGAGGAGACCTACCTTTTCGACGGGGGAGCCTTCGACGCCTGCTATGCGTGGGAGATGCACCACCTGATGAACGACGTGGCGCAGCAGAGGGTCCGCGTCACGTCGCTGCGCGACTACATCTATGCCGACCGCCGGCGCTATCCCCGTTCGGCCATGCGGCTGGCCTTCACCTCCAACCACGACGAGAATTCGTGGAACGGCTCGGAGTTCGCCCGCATGGGCGCCGCCCGCGAAATCATGGCCGTCTTCACCTTCGTCGTGCCGCGCGGACTGCCGCTGATCTACACCGGTCAGGAGATCGGCTACGACCATTCGTTCGCCTTCTTCGACCGCGACCCGCTTCCCGCCTACGGCTCCAATCCCTTTTCGGAGTTCTACCGCCGTCTGACGGCGCTCCGGCACGCCAATCCGGCGCTCGCATCGGGCGAACGGGGCGGCGAGATGATCGAGATACGCAACAACGCCGAGGACTGCCTGATGATTGCGGTCCGCGAGGCGGAGGGCAACCGCGTCGTCGCGGTCATGAACCTCTCGCCCTATGCGATCCATGCCGATTACTATACGGGCATCTACGCCGGCATGTATACCGACGCCATGACGGGCCGTCCCGGCGAACTCCGCGGCCACGTCGAGGAGGATATGGCGCCGTGGAGCTACCGCATCCTGACCCGCTGACGCTTCTGCGCCGCCGAAAAAAGACCGCCGCACGACAGGGCGGCCTTTTTTTTGCATTTTGTCCGCTAACTTCCCGCCGGAATCCGTTCCGGTTCCGGAATATTTGCTATTTTTGCCGATGAATATGAGACGCTTTATCATTCTTTGCCTGCTGCTCTTTGCGAGCCTTGCGGCGCAGGCCCGGAGCTACCGCGCCGAGGATATCCCCAATGTCCAGCGTGCCGACCGTACGCGCTACGTGTCGAATCCCGACGGTATCCTTTCGCCCGGCGCCGTAGCGCGTATCGACTCGGTCTGCGGGGCGCTCCGCGACCGGGCGATCGCTCAGGTGGCCGTGGTGGCCGTGGACGACATTGCGGGCGGCGACGTCTTCGATTTCGCCGTCGATCTCTTTACGCAGTGGGGCGTGGGGCGCGCCGAGAACGACAACGGGCTGGGCATCCTGCTGGTCAGGGACCGGCGTGAAATCCGCTTCGTCACGGGCGGAGGGCTTGAAGGCGTGCTTCCCGACGCCGTCTGCAAGCGGATTCAGCTGAAATACATGCTGCCCGCCTTCCGCGAGGGCGACTACAGCCGCGGCATGGTCGCGGGCGTCGAAGCCGCGGCGCAGCTGCTCGAAGGCAGCGAACTGGATCTGGGCGGTACGGATACCGCGGACGGGGAGCTTCCGTCATGGGCCGTCTTCCTGGTCGTCGTCGGATTCGTCGTCCTGCCGCTGGGCGTCGTCATGCTCGGCTATTATGCCCGCAAACGCTGCCCGAAGTGCCACAAACCGACGCTTCGGCAGCAGTCGAACCGTATTTTGCAGGTGACTCCCAGCTACCGGCTGGTCGAGTACACCTACGTCTGCTCTAACTGCGGGGCCGTGGTGAAGCGGCGGGCCAAAAATCTGCGCGACGACAATTTCGGCGGTGGCGGCGGGACGATCATCGGCGGTTTCGGCGGCGGATCGCGCGGCGGCTTCGGCGGAGGTTTCGGCGGCGGGTCGTTCGGGGGCGGAGGCGCCGGATCGCGCTGGTAGGGGCGGATGTCCGTTCGCCGGTCCGGAGACTGCCGGTTCGGCCGTCCGGTAGTCCGGTTGTTAGTCCGTTCTGCTGTTCTGCCGTCCGGTCGTCCGTCGGTCCGGGAAACCGCCGGTTCGTTGGTTCTCCGGTCCGGCAGCTCGCTTGCTCGGTTGGCCGTTGGTTGGTTGGTTGGTTCTGCAGACCGGTAGTTCCGCCGTCCGGCTGTCCGATAGTCCGTCGGCTGTCTTCGCCCGTAATTCCGGCCGCGTGCGGCGACTCCTTTCGCCGGGGGCTTAGGGAGGGCCGATTTGAGATTCGTGAATGACGCCGAAGGCGGCTGCAGCGGCCGAAGGCGGAAAGATATGACTGAAAATTGTGTATTAAAAATAAAAAATTATCGATTATGAAAAAATGGATTTGGATTGGAGTCGCCGCCGTCGTGGTGATCTTCTTCTATGCAACGTACAACGGATTCGTCAATAAGGAAGAGGGCGTTAAGACCGCATGGGCCAACGTCGAGACGCAGTATCAGCGCCGCGCCGACCTGATTCCCAATTTGGTGAATACGGTCAAGGGCTATGCGGCCCACGAGACGCAGACCTTTACCGAGGTGACCGAAGCCCGCGCCAAGGCCACCTCGATCAACTTGTCGGCCGACGACCTGACGCCCGAAAAGCTGGCCGAGTACCAGCAGGCGCAGGCGCAGGTGCGCTCGGCGCTGGGCCGCCTGATCGCCGTGTCGGAGAGCTATCCCGACCTGAAGGCCAATCAGAACTTCCTCGAACTGCAGGCGCAGCTCGAAGGCACCGAAAACCGTATTTCGGTGGCCCGCAAGCAGTTCAACGAAGTGGCCCGGACCTATAACGTCTCCGTGCGCCGCTTCCCGGCCAACCTCGTCGCCAAAATGTTCGGTTTCGAGCAGAAGCCCTACTTCGAGTCGGCCGAAGGCTCCGAAGCCGCGCCGCAGGTACAGTTCTAAGGAAAATGGCGAACGCTAAGTCGCGCGGCTGCGTGCTGGGTGCCGTGGCCGCCGCCAGTTACGGATTGAATCCGCTCTTCACGCTGCCCCTTTACGGGGCGGGCATGGGAGTGGATTCGGTGCTTTTCTACCGTTATCTGCTGGCTGCGGCGATGCTGGGCGCGCTGATGCTCGTCCGGCGGCAGTCGTTCGCCGTGCGCCGCCGCGACCTTGTGCCGCTGGCGGTCATGGGACTGCTCTTCTCCTTCTCGTCGCTCTTCCTGTTCGAGAGCTACAACCACATGGACGCGGGCATCGCATCGACCATCCTGTTCCTCTATCCCGTGCTGGTCGCGGTCATCATGGCCGTCGGTTTCCACGAGAAGGTGAGCCGGATCACCATGCTCTCGATCCTGCTGGCCTTCACCGGCATCGCCATGCTCTACAAGGGCGGCGGTGAGACGCTCTCCTTTCTCGGCGTCGCGCTGGTTTTTCTCTCGTCGCTCTGCTATGCGGTCTACATCGTGGGCGTCAACCGCTCGTCGCTGCGCGGCCTGCCGACCGAGAAACTCACCTTTTACGCCCTGCTGTTCGGCCTGAGCGTCTATGTCGTGCGCCTGCGCTTCTGCGCCGACCTGCAGGCGATCCCCACGCCCGGACTCTGGATCAACGCCGTCTCGCTGGCGCTCTTCCCGACGATCGTGTCGCTGGTGACGATGGCCGCCGCCATCCGCGCCATCGGCTCTACGCCCACGGCGATTCTCGGTGCGCTGGAACCTCTTACGGCCCTCTTTTTCGGTGTCGTGGTCTTCGGCGAACGGCTCACGCCGCGCATCGTGCTGGGCGTGGTGCTGATTCTGGCCGCCGTGACGCTCATCATCGCCGGTCGGTCACTGCATATTCCCTTTCCGCACCTGCGGTTCCGCCGGGCGCGGTAGGGTGGTATCGTGTTGGATATAAGGGGATGCGGCGGGAAGCTACATCCCTTTTTTTATGCCCGCTTTAATCAGCAGGACGTTTACCGGCAGTGCTGACAGGAACCCGCATGCCATGGCGATCTGCATCATAAACCAGAATACGAACGAAGTGCGGGGAAGCGGCATGCCCCCGTTGAGTCCGAAAATTGCGACCGCCATCCAGCCGTACATGCCCGCCTGCCATGCCGTGAGCGACAGTATGTCGGCTTTAGCCGCCCGCCGCAGGGCCGTGCCGCGTCCGAGTGTCCGTTCCATGCCCCGGATCGCCGCATACTGGAACCCGATGCCGAAAACCAGCGCCAGTATGTAGTCCGCGATCCACGCCCCGGCCAGCAGGCTCCCGCCGACGGCGATCGGAACGAAATACATAAACCATTCCCCGACCAGATCGGCCAGCGTACATCCCGCTCCGCAATGAAGCGTGGACAACACCGCCGACTCCCATTTCGGCCGCCCCGGCATCTCCGCTTCCGCCATGTTCCTCATGCCGGGCATAGCCATACCCGGCATACCTGCCGTTTCACCCATATTTTCCATGCCTGCCGTACTGCTCATTTTCCGCATGCCGTCAGCCCCGGCTTCTGCCGCTCTTGCTCCCGTTTCCGCTTCGGCTCGTATTTCTGCTCCTGTTTCCGGCTTCGTCCCCGTTTTTCGGCCGCCGTTATGCTCTTCGAGGTCGCAGTGCCGCGGCCGGCCGAAGGTGAAATAGGCCCATAGCCCGATGACGCTGGCCCACAGTCCGGTGAGAATCCACACGCTGTTCATAATACGCATCGGCTGTCTGCACGAGTGCAGGTCGGCCGCGATAATCAGCGCCGAGACGATGCCGCCCACGACGAATATCTCGGCCAGATAACTGAAATGCTGCATAGCAGGAAGTTTTTCCCGCCATGCAGCAATTTATGTACCGTATCCGCTTGTATTCAGCGGTTTTTGATCCGCTCCCGGCAGCAGCCGTTTTACTCCGTCGGGGCCGGCTCCGACGATCTACAACCGGCTCTTCTCGTCGGCCGAACCCGCCTCGACGGCCCGACGCTTGAACGCCTTCCCGGACTTGAAGTTGTAACTCAGCGAAATGCGGAATTCGCGGCAGTTCCATTGCTGGGACATGTCCACCCTGCGGACGAACCCTTCGCCGCGTGCGCCGACATGCTGCGGTCGGTCGATCAGGTTGCGCACCGAGCATGCGGCGGTGAACTTGTCGCCGAACCGTTTTTTGATCCCCGCATTGAGGAAGTGCATCGGCTCCACCCAGCAGTTGCCGAAGTCCATGCGGCCCTGAAGGCGGTATGACAGGTCGATGTAGAACTTCGCGGGGAGCGTGAAGGTGGTCGAAGCGTTCGCGAAATAGAAGTTGTAATGCGCTTCGGGCGTATGCTGATCGACGCGCTGGCCCTGACGGATGTAGGTGGCGTTGAGGTTCATGGTCCACCATTTGGCGAACTGGCAGGGCGCGTTGGCCGAGACGTAATAACTCTTCGTCGTGTCGTAATTGACCCACGCTATGCACAGCCGCTTCGGGTCGTCGGCGTCGGGACGCATCGTCTGCTGTATTTCGCCGGTCTGGACGACGATGCCGCCCGTCAGCGTGTATTTGTGTTTCAGCACCAGCGTCAGGCTTGCGTCGTGCTTGTAGGCCGGGTCGAGCTTCGGATTTCCCGTCTGATAGGTGTAGTCCGAAATCTGGTACCGCTGCGGGTTGAGGGTCCAGAACCGCGGCCGCTCGATCGTGCGTGCATACTGCGCGATCAGCGAATAGGACCCGTCCTTGGCCAGCGCATAGGAGACGTTGGCGTTGGGGAACAGACTGAAGTAATTCTGCGCAATGCCGTGTCCTTTGCCTTCGGTGCGGGTGTACTCGCCGCGCACTCCCGCCACCAAGCTCCAGCGTCCGAGATTGGCCGACGCGATGGCGTACGCCGCGGCGATGTTCTCCGTGTAGTTGATCGTGAAGCTCTGGTCGTCGTTGCGCGACCATGCGTCGTTTTTCCGGTATTCGTACAGCGCGTCGTTGTGCATGTCGTTGTAGGTGTACTTGGCTCCGGCCCGCAGCGACCAGCGGGGCGAGAATTTCTTGTCGAATGCCAGCGTGGCGGTGGTCACGTTGTAGACCGAGACCGAATTGTCGCGGTAAGTCGAGTCTGCGGCGGGCGCGGGGGCCGGAGCGGCTGTGCGGCTGAAGTTGTCGTTCTCGGCGTCCGTGGTGCGGCGGTTGTAGTCGGCCAGCACCTTGAGCGTCGAACCCAGCGAGTCGATCTTCCGGATGTAGTTGAACGTCAGCGAGTAGTTGTTGCGCGCCGTGAAATTGTCATAGCGGCTGTCGGTGCGGGTCACGCCCTCTGCGGCCGTGAAATCGGTGTAGGAGTTGTTGGGGCCTTTTTCGCGGTTGCGCCAGTATTCGAACTCCGCGCCGACGCTCTGGCGGGAATTGATCTCGTACACCGAACCGAAGCTCGCGCCGAAATTCCGGTCGCGTTCGAATTTTTCGGAGTGGGCTTCGAGACTGTTGCTGCCCGACGTGTAGCGGGTGTTTTCGTCCGATTCGAATTCGTCGGTTTCGAGGTTGAACCACGCCAGCCCGTAGAGGTCGAGCCGTCCCGAATGGTAGCTGACGCGCGCACGGGGATTGACCGACCGCACCCAGCGGCCCAGCCGCGAATCGGCCGACAACGACCCCTCCACGCCGTTTTCGCGGCGTTTGCGGAGCGTTATCCGGATGATGCCGCCCGACGAATCCGCATCGTAGTCCGCGCCGGTCGTTGGCACGACCTCGATTTTCTGGATGTCGTCGGCGCGCAGCGAACGCAGGTAGGTCAGCAGCTGCGCCGGTTCCATGCGCAGTTCGCGGTCGTTGACGTACACCTTCGAACCGCTCTTGCCGTTGATCGAGATCTTCTCGTCGTCCACCCATACGCCCGGAGCGCGCTCCAGCAGTTCGATGCCGTCCTTGCCGATCGCCGCCGGGGCGTTGGCCACGTCGACGATGAAACGGTCGGCCTCGCGGCGGATCAGCTGCGCCTTGACCACCACGCCCTCGATCTGCGTCGAGGAGCTTTTCAGCACGATGTCGCCCAGATCGTTGTCCGCTTCGACGCGCACCTGCCGCAGAACGGGATCGAAACCCAGATACTGGATCGAGAGGGTGTATTCGCCCGTCGGGACCTTCAGCTCGAAACGTCCGGCGTCGTCGGTCGCCATGCCGGCCACCTGCTCGCCGCCCCTGAGCAGTACCACCGTCGCATACTCCACGGCCTGCCCCTGCTCGTCCACGACGCGGCCGCCGACCGGATACATGCGGGCCGCTGTTGCGTTCGCCGCAGCCATTGCGAGCAGCAGGATAAGGAGGATAAGTTTTTTCATAATATTCTGCGTTTAATTGTAATCTGCGTTGCATTTTAGTTGATGTGGCAAAGATATGTAAAAATATTTATACTTTGCAATGCATAGTACTGTATTTTTGCAGAAAATTTTGATACATATATAAATAAGACCTCCGTACCGGCAGGGTACGGAGGTCCGAAAGGGTAGGACGGCGGGGTTACCTGCCTGCCGGAATCTGAATTTCGGTCAGCCACTCTTCCTCGCTGTCCTTGTTCCAGATGCCGTCGATATAGCTGAACCGGGGGCTTCCCGCGAGCTTGTATCCCGCTTTTTCGACGTATGCGTAAAGCTCGGCGAAGGTCTGCGGCAGGGTGTCGTAGTTTCCGCGGTGATACATGCACACGGCCGTCGGCACGGCCTCCAGCTCCTTGAATTCAACCAGCTCCGAGTCCTCTTTCCGTTCGGTCACCGCTTCGCAGTATTCGATGTCGATGTCCCGTTCCCTGAATTCGCAGGTGTGGTCGATCGTGAAGCAGTAGCCCGGTTCGGGACATTCGCAGCCCAGCCGCGCCATCTCCGGTCCGATGACATTGGGGCAGAGGTCGAACAGTTCGTCGTAGCCCCTGACGACCCGGCGGTGGCTGGCGACGACGACCGCCGGCAGTTCTTTGATAAATGCTTTTTCCATTTTCTTCGGTTTTGCGAGTTCTTTTCCCAGCCTTTCCAGCTCCGCCATGCGCCGCTCCAGCCGGAGCATCGTCTCCCGGCACTCCGCGGTTTTGGCCGCGATAAGTTCCGGCGACGGGCGCGTCCGCCCCTCGTCGAACAGCTCTCCGATCTCTTCGAGCGTGAATCCCAGCTCCTTGAGGTAGCGGATCGTGTTCATCCTTCCCAGCTGGCATACGTCGTAATAACGGTATCCGGTCCACTTGTCCACTTGGCTAGGTACGAGCAGCCCGATCTCTTCGTAATGCCGCAATGTCTTGACGGTAACCCGGTTGAGCTTGGAAAATTCTCCGATTTTGAATTTGATTTTCGTTGTTTTCATAAACTCTGCGCAGTGTTCATGCGGCAAAGATACACCCTGACCTTGGGGACGGGTCAACTGTTTCGCATTATTTTTTTCGGCGGCCTGCGAAAAAAAGGTCCGGCCCGACGGTCATCGTGAATATTTTGTTGAAAAATCGTTGCTCCCCGATTTAGGATTCCTGCGAATAATTCCTAAATTTGCAGATTGAATTATTATGGCTCATTGTCCCCTGACGTTATTCCGAACGCTCCGCTATGCCGTTTTCCGCCCGATACGGCGTCCGGACGGGTGCGGCGGGGTGCGGCGGCCGGGCCTTAAAAACTGATTTTTATGATAAGCGCAGTTTACTATATCTTTCTGGTCTTCCTCTGCACCTTTTTCATGGTGCTGTCGGCCGTCGCCCTGGTCGTGTGCTATCCTTTCGACAAGGGCCGCCGCGTGGTGCACGAACTGTCGCGCATTCTGGTCCGCATCTTCTTCGCCGTGCCTCCCCGGTGGCGGCAGCGGGTGATCGGCCGGGAGTACGTGGACCGGAAGAAGAGTTACGTCATCGTGCTGAACCACAATACGGTGATCGACATTCCGACGCTTTACTACATTCCGCTCAATTTCCGCTGGGTCTCCAAGCGCGAGGTCTTCAAGACCCCCTTCTTCGGACAGTACCTCGTCCTGCACGGCGACATCTGCATCAACCGCGGCCGCGCTTCCGAAGCGCTGGAGCAGATGGTCCGCGACGGCAAACTATGGATTTCGCGCGGCGCTTCGGTGGCCGTATTCCCTGAGGGTACGCGCTCCAAGGACGGCGAGATTCACCGTTTCAAGGCGGGGGCCTTCACGCTGGCCAAGGAGGCGGGCGTGGAGATTCTTCCCGTGGTGCTCGACGGCACGAAGACGCTCATCAAAAAGAACGCGCTGTTCAACTGGGGCAACCGGATCACGATCCGGGTGCTGCCCCCCGTCTCCGCCGGGCGGGTCGCCGCGGCCGAGACGCACGAACTGATGCAGGAGGTGCACGACGCCATGTGCGCGGCCCTCGCCGAGATCCGAAACAAAAAATAGACTATGGCAGATTTACTCAATACGAATCCGAACGACAATTACGGCGACGACGCCATCGTCACCCTCTCGCCGCGGGAGCACATCCGCCTGCGGCCCGGTATGTATATCGGCAAGCTGGGCGACGGCGCGCAGGCCGACGACGGCATTTACGTCCTCATCAAGGAGGTCGTGGACAACTCGGTGGACGAGTTCATCATGGGCGCCGGCCGTCAGATCGACATTTCGATCGCCGACAACGTGGTTTCGGTGCGCGACTACGGCCGCGGCATTCCCCTCAAGTCGCTCGCGGCGGCCGTCAGCGAGATGAACACCGGCGGCAAGTACGGCGGCTCGGCCTTCAAGAAGACCGTCGGCCTGAACGGCGTCGGCGTCAAGGCCGTCAACATGCTTTCGAGCGAATTCACGGCCCGTTCGGTCCGCGACGGCGAAGCCCGCACGGTGACCTTCGCGCAGGGACTCGAACAGAGCGATACGTGGGAGAGCGGCGTGAGGGAGAAGAACGGCACTTTCATCTCGTTCCGCGTCGACGAGGAGGTTTTCGGGCAGTACGCTTACAACCTCGAATACGTCGAGCAGATGATCCGCAACTACACCTACCTGAATCTGGGTCTGACGTTCAATTTCAACGGCAGCAGCTACGTCTCGAAAAACGGCCTGCTGGACCTGCTGAACGAAAACATGACCGAGGAGCCGCTCTATCCGCCGATCCACCTTTCGGGCGACGACATCGAAGTGGCGATCGCCCACGGCACGGGTTACGGCGAGAGCTACTTCTCGTTCGTCAACGGCCAGTACACCTCGCAGGGCGGCACGCATCAGGCGGCGTTCCGCGAGGCCATCGCCAAGACCGTCAAGGAGTTCTACCACAAGGATTACGACCCCTCGGACATCCGCACGTCGATCATCGCCGCCATTTCGGTCAAGGTCACCGACCCGGTCTTCGAGTCGCAGACCAAGATCAAGCTCGGTTCGAAGGAGATCGAGCCGGGCGTGTCGATGCGCAACTTCGTCGTGGACTTTCTGGGCAAGCACCTCGACGACTACCTGCACAAGCACTCCGAGACGGCGCAGATTCTCCAGAAGAAGATCGTCGAGAACGAAAAGGAGCGCAAGGCGATTTCGGGCATCCAGAAGAAGGCCCGCGAGACGGCCAAGAAGGTGTCGCTCAACAACAAGAAACTGCGCGACTGCAAGATACACCGCACCGACAAGCACGAGCTGGCCGAACAGTCGATGATCTTCATCACCGAGGGTAATTCGGCTTCGGGTTCGATCACCAAGAGCCGCGACGTGCGTACGCAGGCGGTCTTCTCGCTGCGCGGCAAGCCGCTCAACTGCTACGGACTCACCAAAAAGGTCGTCTACGAGAACGAGGAGTTCAACCTCCTGCAGGCGGCGCTCAACATCGAGGAGGATATGGACAACCTCCGCTACAACAAGGTGATCATCGCCACCGATGCCGATGTCGACGGCATGCACATCCGCCTGCTGATGATGACCTTCTTCCTGCAGTTCTTCCCCGACGTGATCCGTCAGGGCCATCTGTTCGTGCTGCAAACGCCGCTTTTCCGCGTGCGCAACAAGAAGGAGACGCACTACTGCTATTCGGAGGACGAACGCCTGAAGGCCGTTTCCCGCTGCGGCGCCAACGCCGAAATCACGCGATTCAAAGGTCTGGGCGAGATTTCGCCCGACGAGTTCCGCGAATTCATCGGCGAGGGGATGCGGCTGGACAAGGTCCGCATCACCAAGGACGACCCGATCCACGACCTGCTGGAGTTCTACATGGGCAAGAACACCTACGAGCGGCAGGGCTTCATCATCGACAACCTGCGCATCGAGGAGGATATCGTCGAGCAGGACCTTGCAATCAGTTAAAGGAATATGGCAGAAGAAAAAGATATCATCGGGCGGGAAGAGCCGCTCAACGAGGACGCATCGACCCCGGAAACGGCCGGCGACGCGGCCGGCGAAGCCCCTGCCGCCGGGCCTCAGGGCAAGGCGGGCAAGTTCGACCGGCTGACGCAGGACGAGGGGGGCGTGCGCAAACTGACGGGCATGTATAAGAACTGGTTCTTGGATTACGCTTCGTACGTGATCCTCGAACGCGCCGTGCCCCATGTCGAAGACGGTCTGAAACCCGTTCAGCGGCGCATCCTCCACGCCATGAAGGTCGTGGACGACGGCCGCTACAACAAGGTGGCCAACATCGTGGGCCAGACCATGCAGTACCACCCGCACGGCGACGCGTCGATCAAGGATGCGCTGGTCCAGCTGGGCCAGAAGGACCTGCTGATCGACTGTCAGGGTAACTGGGGCAACATCCTCACGGGCGACGAAGCCGCCGCGGGCCGTTATATCGAAGCCCGCCTTTCGAAATTCGCCAACGAAGTGGTCTTCAACAAGAAGACCACCGAATGGATGCTCACCTACGACGGCCGCAAGGAGGAACCCGTCACGCTGCCGATCAAGTTCCCGCTGCTGCTGGCGCAGGGCTCGGACGGCATCGCCGTAGGTCTGGCGTCGAAAATCCTGCCCCACAACTTCGTGGAGCTTATCAACGCCTGCATCGCCCATCTTCAGGGCCGCGAATTCCAGCTTTACCCCGACTTCCCGACGGGCGGCATGGCCGACGTGAGCCGTTACAACGACGGTCTTCGCGGCGGTGCGGTGAAGGTCCGCGCCAAGATTTCGAAGATCGACAAACGTACGCTGGCCATCACCGAAATTCCCTATACCACGACCACCGAGTCGATCAAGGATTCGATCATCAAGGCCAACGACAAGGGCAAGATCAAGATCAAGAAGGTCGATGACAATACGGCCGACCGGGTCGAGATCGTCATTCAGGTCTCGCCCGACGAGTCGAGCGACAAGACCATCGACGCGCTCTACGCCTTCACGGACTGCGAAGTCTCGATCGCCCCGAACGCCTGCCTGATCTGGGAGGACAAGCCCCATTTTCTGGGCGTGAGCGAAATCCTGCGCCGCTCGGCCGAGCATACCAAATGGCTGCTGGGCCGCGAGCTGGAGATCCGGCTCGGCGAGCTGAACGAAGCGTGGCACGCCGCGTCGCTCGAACGCATCTTCATCGAGAACAAGCTCTACCAGCTCATCGAGGGCAGCAAGAGCCGCGAGGAGGCCTACGCCGCCGTGGACAAGGGGCTGGAGCCGTTCAAGAAACTGCTCCGCCGCGAGGTGACGCTCTCCGACGTGCAGCGGCTTACGGAGCTGAAGTTCATCCGTATTTCGCGTTACGACAGCGACAAGGCCGACAATGAAATCCGTCAGATCGAGGAGGACATCAAGTCCACGCAGTACGATCTGAACCATCTTACCGAATACGCCGTAGCCTATTACGAGCGTATCCGCGACAAGTACGGCAAGGGCCGGGAGCGCAGGACCGAACTGCGCGAATTCGACAATATCGAAGCCACGAAGGTCGCCGTGACCAACGCCAAGCTCTACGTGGACCGCGCCGAAGGCTTCTTCGGCATCGGCAAGTCGATGAAGGACGCCGAGCTGGTCTGCGACTGCTCGGACATCGACGACGTGATCGTCTTCACCAAGGACGGCCGTTACGTCATCACCAAGGTCAGCGACAAGGCCTTCTTCGAGAAGGGCATCTATTATATCGGCGTCTTTAAGCGCAACGACGAGCGCACGATCTACAACGTGCTGTACCGCGACGGCAAGAACGGCCCGATCATGATGAAGCGCTGCGCCATCAAGGCCATCACGCGCGACAAGGAGTACGACATCACCAAGGGCACGCCCAAGAGCGAGATACTCTATATGTCTGTCAATCCGAACGGTGAGGCCGAGGTGCTCAAGATTTACTTCAAGCCCCGTCCGCGTCTCAAGAAGGTGATCGTGGACCTCGACTTCTCGACCCTCGCCATCAAGGGGCGCCAGAGTCAGGGCAATCTCTTCTCGCGCTACGGCATCCACAAGATCGTCCTCAAGGAGCGCGGCACTTCGACGCTCGGCGGCCAGAACGTCTGGTTCGACGAGGATGTCCGCCGCCTGAACGCCGACGGCCGCGGCACGCTGCTGGGCGAGTTCAAGGGCGACGACAAGATCATCGTCTGGACCTCCAAGAACCAGTACTACATCACGGGTTACGATCTCGGCCAGCACTTTCCCGACGAGACCGTGCGCGTGAGCCGTTACGAAGCCGACCGCATCTACAGCGTCTGCTATTACGACCGCTCGCAGCAGTACTACTATATGAAGCGTTTCACGGCCGAGATGAGCGACAAGATGCAGTTCTTCCTCGACGAGGAGGGGCAGGCCGATCTGGTCGCCGTGACGGAACGCACGGGCGCCAAGCTCGAAATCACCTACAAGGGCGCGCATGCGTCGCGCCCTGCGGACGAGATCGACGTGGACGAATTCGTGGGCGTCAAGAGCCACCGCGCCAAGGGCAAGCGCCTGACGACCTACGACGTCGCCGCGCTGCGCTTCATCGAACCCGAACTGCCGCCCGAACCCGAACCTTCGGACGACGACGGTGACGACGCTCCCGACGATACGCCCTCCGGCGGCGGTGCTTCCGGCGGAGCGCAAGGCGGTTCCGGCAACGGTGCGGCCGACGGTGCGGACAACCGTGCGGTGGGCGGTTCGAACGGTGATGCGGCTGATCGCGGCGCGATCGACGCCGCAGCACTTTCCGGTGGAATTGGTTCTGCCGTCTCTTCCGGTGCGAATTCCGCCACGGCCGGCCCGGCCTTTGCGCCGGCCTCTTCCGCTGCGGAAACTCCTTCCGCGCCGGGCGTCCCGGCCGGATCCGCCCCTGCTCGGAACAAGCCTGCGGCGGACGGCGTTCCTGCCGCAAAGGATAATCCTGCCGCGAAAGACGACTCGGCCGTGAAAGACAACCCCGCCGCGAAGGCTTCCGCTCCGAAGAAAACGCCCGCGTCGCCCGCCGGCCTGCCCCGTACGGGCACGACTTCGGGCGGCGTGGAGTTCGAAATCGAACGCGCCAAAGGCGATGCCGACGAGGTGATCGACCCCGAACAGCTGAATCTGTTTTAACCTCCGACGATGAAACCTCTTTTTCTGATCGGTTACATGGGGTGCGGCAAGAGCACCCTCGGACGCAGGCTCGCACGCCGTCTGGGTGCGGAGTTCGCCGACACCGACGCGCTGATCGAACGGCGCGAGGGGGCTTCCGTGGCCGATGTTTTCCGTTACGAAGGGGAGGAGCGTTTCCGCGAGGTGGAGCGCGAAGTGCTGGAACAGACGCTCGCCGGAACCGCCGCCGTGGTCTCCACGGGCGGAGGTCTTCCCGTCTGGCGCGACAACATGGCCCGCATGAACGCCGCGGGATTTACGGTCTACCTGCGCCGCGAGGCGGAGCAGATCGCCCGGCGGCTAAGCCCTTACGGACGGCAGAAGCGCCCCCGCCTGCGGGGGCTGGGCGACGCCGAACTGGTCGAATTCATGAGCCGCGACATGGCTGCGCGCGAACCGTTTTACGCGCAGGCGCAGCTGATCGTCGATTGCGGCGAGCTGTCCGACGACGAGGTGGTCGAAATGATCCTCCGACACACGATGCAGAACGAATAACCTCCCTCCGCGGCGGTTGCTTTCCCCGAAGCGGACGGAGTGACAAATACACAGAAGCGAATGAACGATGCTCCCATAGGTGTTTACGATTCGGGGCTGGGCGGACTGACCGTCTGGCGCGAGGTGCGGCGCATGCTGCCCTCCGAATCGCTCGTCTATCTGGGCGACGGCAAAAACTGCCCCTACGGATCGCGCCCCCGCGAGGAGGTGCGGCGGCTCGCCGACGAGGCCGTCGCCAGCCTCGTCGCGCAGGGGTGCAAGATGGTCGTCGTGGCCTGCAATACCGCCACGGCCGCCGCAATCGACTTCCTGCGGGAGAAATACGCCCCGATGCCGATCGTGGGCATGGAGCCGGCCGTGAAACCCGCCTGCCTGAATACCCGCAGCGGGGTGGTCGGGGTGCTGGCCACCGAGCGGAGTCTCGACGGCGAACTTTTCCGCCGCACGGCGGCCAAATACGGCAGCGGCGTCGAACTCATCACCGCCCCCGGCCGCGGTTTCGTCGAACTGGTCGAGAGCGACCGCGAATCGACGCCCGAAGCCGAGCAGGCCGTCCGCGATGCCGTCGCGGTGATGCTGGAACACGGTGCCGACCAGATCGTGCTGGGATGCACGCACTATCCTTTCCTGCTTCCCGTGCTGGAACGCGTCGTCGCGGGCCGCGGCGTCGAAATCGTCGATCCGTCGCCCGCCGTCGCCCGCCGCGTCGTCCAGCTGCTTGACCAGTACGGCCTGCACGCCGCCCCGGACCACGTCCCCTCCTATACGTTCCGCACCTTCGCCGGCGAAAGCTACCGCCTGCGTCTGGAACATAAGGCCGCGGAGTCGCTCTGAGCGGGCGCGGGATTCAATAAAGTTCCCCCTGATACCCCGAATGTCGAAAAAAATGCGTAACTTCGCTTGATAAAATCAAGCGCAACACGAGATGGCATCTAAAAATACGACAAATACAACTGCTTCTAAAAACGGACGTCAGCGCATCGAACGCTCCAATAGCGACAGCGCCCGCTGGATCGCGGGCCTTTTGCTGCTGTTCGTCGGCGTGTTCGCCGCGTCGTCCGTGCTGTTTTCGTTCTTCAGCTGGGCCGCCGACCAGAGCGGCCTGCAACTCTCGCCTGAGGAGCGGCTGACGCTGGGCGTCGAGCCGGAGAACCTCTGCGGCTGGGCGGGCGCGAAGCTGGGACGCCTGCTGGTCGATAATTCGTTCGGCGTCTTCGGCATCCTGATTCCGACGATGATCATTCTCGTCGGCGTGCGGATCATCCGCCAGCGTCCGCTGCTGTTCAACCATTCGATTCTCTCGCTCTTCCTGATCATGATCCTCGGCTCGCTGACGCTGGGCTTCGCCTTCGGCGACAAGTGGAGCCTTTGCAGCTCGACGGGGTGGGGCGGCGCTTTCGGCATCGAGACCGGCGCCCTGCTGCACACGCATATCGGCGTCTTCGGCACGCTTATCCTGCTCGTGGGCTGCTGGATACTGACGGGCGTCTTCATCAACCGCAATTTCATCAACAAGGTCAATCGCGCGGGCAACGTCATGGTGGACAAGAGCGGCCGGATCGTCGAGATCGTCAAGCATAAGGTCGTTCCGGGACACCTCCATGCCGAGGAGGCCGACGGGGCCGTTTCTGCTGCCGCGACGCCGGCCGCGCCGGATGCTGCCGGGGCAGCCGGGACGGAGCGTGCCGCCGAACCCGAAACGCCGCGCGCCGTGCGCGTGCCGGAGCCTGAAACGCCGCGCGCCGCACGTACGCCGGACCCCGAAATCGTACGTCCCGCCCGTGAGCCGGAAGCAGCCGCGACGCAGATCGTCCGCGGCGAAGAGGACGATCCCTTCGTCGAAATCTCGTCCGACGGCACCCCCGTCGGCTCGGAACCCGCCCGCGAAGCGGAATCCGCGGTAAGGACCGACGAGGACGGCGAATTTATCGAAGTGGACCTCTCGCGTCCCGAAGGGCGGCTGGTGCTCGGCCCCGGCGGACTCGTCGAGCTGGAGCGTCCCTCGACACCCTCGGCCGCACCCTCCGCCGGAACTCCGGTCCGCAATATGCCCGTTTCCGACGGCCCGTTCACCGAACTTACCGTAGGCGGAGATGCCGGCGCATCTTCCCCGGCTGCCCTCGCCGGAGCCGCTCCCGAATCCCTTTCCGGTTCCGAATCCCTTTCCGGCCCCGCATCTCTCGCCGCGGCTGCTTCCGCATCCGGAGATGCGCCTGCGCATGGAGCCGGCTCCGCGCCCGAATATGAATCCGCACCCGCCGACGCATCTGTTTCCGCGGGTTCGGCCGGTGCCGAAGGCGTCGTCGTTACGGTCGAAGCCAACGAGGCCCGCATGGTCGACGAACGGGCGATCACGACCGAGAGCTACGATCCGCTGAAGGACCTCGTGAACTACAGCAAGCCGCCCGTGACGCTTCTGGAGGACTACCAGTCCGATTCGGAGGTTAGCGACGAGGAGATTTTCGACAACAAGACCCGCATCGAGGAGACGCTCAAGAATTTCGGCATTCCGATCCAGCGTATCAAGGCCACCGTCGGTCCCACGGTCACGCTCTATGAGATCGTGCAGGCGCAGGGCGTCAAGATTTCGAAGATCCAGAGTCTCGAAAACGACATAGCCCAGAGCCTTAAGGCGCTGGGTATCCGCATCATCGCGCCCATTCCCGGCAAGGGCACCATCGGCATCGAGGTCCCCAACCGCGACAAGCAGGTGGTGTCGATGTACTCCGCCGTGCGTTCGCTGCGTTTTCAGGAGTCGAAGGCCGAGCTTCCGGTGGTGATCGGCCGCACGATCCAGAACGAAAACTACGTCTTCGATCTGGCCAAGATGCCGCACCTGCTGGTCGCGGGCGCTACGGGGCAGGGTAAGTCGGTGGGACTCAATGCGATCATCACCTCGCTGCTCTACCGCAAACACCCCGCGCAGCTGAAGTTCGTGATGATCGACCCCAAGATGGTCGAATTCTCGCTCTACGCCAAGATCGAACGGCATTTCCTTGCCAAGATGGAATCGGAGGACGATGCGATCATCACCGATCCCCGCAAGGCGGTCTATGCGCTCAACTCGCTCTGTACGGAGATGGACAACCGTCTGGAACTCTGTAAGAAGGCCGGGGCGCGCAATATTGCCGAATACAACGAGAAGTTCACTTCCCGGCGGCTCAATCCGCATAACGGCCACCGTTACCTGCCTTATATCGTCGTCGTCGTCGATGAGTTCGCCGACCTGATCATGACCGCCCGCGAGGTCGAAGGCCCCGTGATGCGTCTGGCGCAGAAAGCCCGCGCCATCGGCATCCACCTGATCATCGCCACGCAGCGTCCCGACGTGAAGGTCATCACGGGCGGTATCAAGGCCAACTTCCCGGCCCGTATCGCCTTCCGCGTGATGCAGATGATCGACTCGCGCACGATCATCGACCAGCCGGGCGCCAACCAGCTGATCGGGCGCGGCGACATGCTCTTCTCGAAGGACGGCGAGCTGACCCGTATCCAGTGTGCGCTGGTCGAGACCAAGGAGGTGGAGCGCGTCGTCGATTACATCTCCCGCCAGCAGGGCTATACCGAAGCCTATCCGCTGCCCGACTATACGCCCGATGCGGACGGCGGCGGCAGCAGTCAGGGCAGCGAGGAGTCCGCTCCGGTGAAATACGACTCGCTCTTCGCCGAGATCGCCCGCGACGCAGTTTCGGGCGGCAATATCTCTACCTCGATGATCCAGCGCAACTACGAAGTCGGCTTCAACCGCGCCGGTCGCATCATGACGCAGCTCGAACGCGCCGGTATCGTCGGCCGCCAGCAGGGGGCCAAGCCGCGCGACATTCTGTTCCACGACCTGCCGTCGCTCGAAGCCAAACTGCAGGACCTCGGTTTATTCTGATGCTTACGCCCATGAAACGACTTTTGTTCGCAATAGTGCTGCTGTCAGCGGCCCGGACGGCCGCCGCCCGCGGGATGTTTTCCGAAACCTTCGCCGTAACCGAAGCCGCCGCCGTGTCGGCTGTTTCCACAGCGTCAGCCGAAACCACTGCATCTGCTGTTGTCTCGTCGTCAGCCGAAACCGCCGCATCCGCTGTTTCCTCGGTGTCTGCCGAAACTGCCGTGTCGGGTCTTCGTGCGGTTTTCCCGGAAACCACCGTATCCGCTGTTCCTGTGGCCGCAGGTGATTTCTTCCGGTCCGGCGTTCCGGCTGCTGCTGCGTCTCCCGCATCCTCCGCGGCGGTTGCCGCCCTTGCGCCTTCTGCCGACGGACGGGCCGCTGAGATTCTCGAAAATCTGGCTGCGGGATTCCGTGCGCTGGGCGCTTACGGAGTGACGTTCGAGGTCAGCTCGGACGAATACACCACCCGCGGCCGTTATGCCGTCGAGGGTGAAAACTACTATATCGCGGTGGGGGAGGCGGAGGTCTACTGCGACGGCAAAATCCGCTACGAGATCGACAACCGCCGCCGCGAAGTGACCATCGACGACGTGGATACTTCAAGCCGTAATCTGCTCAGCAACCCCGCCCATGCCTTCGACTTCATCGGCACCCAGTATGCCCCCTCGCTGGTGAGCGACGCGAACGGCCGGGCCGTCGTGCGGCTGACCCCGACTTCGGCGGACGCCTCGCCCGCCGGGGAGATTCTCGTTACGGTCGATACCGCCGCGATGCGCCCCGAATCGCTCCGCTACGATTACGACGGCGAGCAGGTCGGCATCGCCGTTCTCGGCGTCGCGCCGCTCGACACACCGCTCAAAGCCTTCTCCAAAGGGGACTACAAAGGTTACGAATTTATCGACTTCCGCTGATACGCCTGCGCGGATATACTCCGGCGGATACACTTCGTGGATACGAACGGCGTGCGTATGTGACGGCTCATGCCCCGGATTGCGCGCCGGGCTGCCGCGTCCCTGCTGCCGCGGGAATTTCCTGCCGCTTATTTTCGGTTGAGGTACCAGTACAGCCCGCCCACGAAGAGACCGCCGCCCACGATGTTGCCGAGCGTGGCCGGAACCAGATTGCCGGCGAACAGCTCCGCCGCCGATACCGGTGCGCCGAGCAGCATGCCCAGCGGGATGAAGAACATATTGGCGATGCAGTGTTCGTAGCCGATCACCACGAAGCACATGATCGGAAAAAACAGCCCTATCATACGTCCCGGCACGTCGTTGGCGCTCATTCCGAGCCATACGGCCAGACATACCAGCCAGTTGGCGCCCACGCCGCGCAGGAAAACCGTGCCCCACGGCAGCGATACCTTCGCCTGCGCAATATTGCAGGCCGCTTCCCGCCACATTTCCGACGACAGCACGCCGGGCAGAACCACCAAAAAATAGGTGAAGAAGAGCGCCCCTGCGAAATTTCCCAGCCACACGAGCGTCCAGTTGCGCGCTACTTTGCCCCAGCCGTACCGGCGGCCGAGCGCCCCCGGCATCAGCACGGCGTTGTTGCCCGTGAACAGCTCGGCTCCGGTGAATACCACCAGTATAAGCCCCAGCGGGAATACCGCGCCCGACAGCAGACGCTGGAATCCGGGCGCTTCGGCCGCTCCGGGAAATCCGAATCCCGCCATCAGCGAGAACAGGCCGCCTATGGCGATGTATGCGCCGGCCAGAAAAGCGAGTATGAGGGTCTTGCCGGCCGTATTTTGCAGTTTGTCCGCCGCGGAGCTTCCGGCCAGCGCGAGGACCTCTTTGGGGGTATTGATTCGGGTCATAAAATTCGGGTCGAAGCCGCAAAGGTAAAAAATCCTCCCGAAACGGCAAAAAAGCGAGGCGTGCTTCCCGGAAATCGTTTTTCCCGACTTTTCCCCTGCGTCTGAAAACGCATCTGCCCCCCCCCACCCGGCCGCGGCCGCCGGCTCTCGCCCGGCTGCAAACAGGCTCGTTTTCTCCCGACACCTCGTCGGGAGATTTTTTTCAGGCCGTCAGATCGGCGGAAAAGGGGCAAAAACGGGGTGTCGGTCCGGAAATCTTGTGCGCCGGCGTCAGATTTATCGCCCTAAAGTTGCTCAGATCGGAAATAAATCGTATTTTTGTTCGTTAAAAGACCGTAATTTCAAGAGACAAGATGCTAACTGAAGAAGAAAAGAATGCCGGTTTGGTAGGACGTATCATTCCTATCAATATCGAAGAGCAGATGAAGTCGGCGTACATCGACTATTCGATGTCGGTCATCGTGTCGCGCGCGCTTCCCGATGTGCGCGACGGCATGAAGCCCGTACACCGTCGCATCCTCTACGATATGAGTGCGGAGCTCAACCTCTACTCCGATAAGCCCACCCGTAAGTCGGCCCGTATCGTCGGCGACGTGCTCGGTAAGTTCCACCCCCACGGCGATACGTCGGTCTACGACGCCATGGTGCGTCTGGCTCAGGACTGGTCGATGCGTTATCCGCTGGTCGACGGTCAGGGTAACTTCGGTTCTATGGACGGCGACTCGCCTGCGGCCATGCGTTACACCGAGGCCCGCATGAAGAAGATCACCGACGAGGTGATGGCCGACATCGACAAGGAGACCGTGGACTGGACGCTCAACTTCGACGATACGATTCCCGAACCCACGGTGCTTCCCACCAAGATTCCGCTGCTGATCGTCAACGGCGCGAGCGGTATCGCCGTCGGCATGGCCACCAACATGGCCCCGCACAACCTGAGCGAGGTCGTAGACGCCTGCTGCGCCTATATCGACAATCCCGAAATCACGGGCGAGGAGATGCTGCAGTATATCAAAGGCCCCGACTTCCCGACGGGAGGTATCATCTACGGCTACGAGGGTGTCCGCGAGGCGATGCTTACGGGCCGCGGCCGCGTTATGATGCGCGCCAAGACCGATATCGAGCATACTCCCAGCGGCCGCGAGTGCATCGTCATCACCGAGATTCCCTACATGATCAACAAGGCCGAGATGATCAAGAAGATCGCCGACATGATCAACGAGAAGAAGATCGAGGGCATCTCCTATATCAACGACGAATCGGACCGCAACGGCCTTCGCATCATCATCATTCTCAAACACGACGCCGTTGCCAGCGTCGTGCTGAACACGCTCTTCAAGAATACGCCGCTGCAGACTTCGTTTGCAGTGAACAATATCGCGCTGGTGAACGGCCGTCCCCAGATGCTGCCGATGCGCGATCTGGTCAAGCATTTCGTCGATCACCGCCACGACGTGGTGGTGCGCCGTGCGCGCTTCGACCTGAAGAAGGCCGAGGAACGCCTGCATATCGTGCAGGGTCTGCTGATCGCGCAGGACAACATCGACGAGATCGTGCACATCATCCGTTCGTCGCAGACGCCCGACGCCGCCAAGCAGACGATGATCGAGCGCTTCAACCTGAGCGACATTCAGGCTTCCGCCATTATCGAGATGCGCCTGCGCGCCCTGACCGGACTCGAATACGGCAAGCTGATCGCCGAGCGCGACGAACTTACCAAGCAGATCGCCTACCTCAAGGAGGTGCTCGAAAACGTCGGCATGCAGATGCAGATCATCAAGGACGAACTGCTCGAAATCAAGGAGAAATACGGCGACGAACGCCGCTCGGAGATCGTTTACTCTTCCGAGGAGTTCAACCCCGAAGACTTCTACGCCGACGACGACATGGTCATCACCATTTCGCACATGGGCTATATCAAGCGTACGCCGCTTGCCGAGTACCGCACGCAGAACCGCGGCGGCGTCGGCGCCAAGGGCAGCGCCACGCGCGACGAAGACTTCATCGAACATATCTACGTGGCCTCGATGCACAATACGATGCTCTTCTTCACGGAGAAGGGCCGCTGCTTCTGGCTCAAGGTGTACGAGATTCCGGAAGGCGCCCGCTCTTCGAAGGGCCGTGCCATCCAGAACGTCATCCAGATCGAACCCGACGACAAGGTCCGCGCCTACATCAACGTCAAGCGTCTGAACGACGAGGAGTACGTCAACAACAACTTCATCATCATGTGTACCAAGGACGGTACGATCAAGAAGACCAAACTCGAAGCCTACTCGCGTCCGCGTCAGAACGGCGTGAACGCCATCGTCATCCGCGAGGGCGACCAGCTGATCGAGGCCAAGCTCACCAGCGGTCAGGCCGAGGTGATGATCGCGGCCCGCGACGGCAAGGCCATCCGCTTCAACGAGAGCACGGTGCGTCCTATCGGACGTGTCGGTGCGGGTGTCCGCGGCATCTCGATCGAGGAGAGCGACGAAGTTGTCGGCATGATATGTGTCGAACCCGATTCGAAGCAGGACGTACTGGTGCTGAGTGAGAACGGTTACGGCAAACGTACCGATCTGGACGAATACCGCATCACCAACCGCGGCGGCAAGGGTGTGAAGACGATCAATGTAACGGAGAAAACCGGCAAACTTATCTCCATTCAGGCCGTTACGGACGACAACGACCTGATGATTATCAACCGTTCGGGACTTACCATACGTACGGCAGTGTCGCAGATCCGCCTTGCGGGCCGCGCGACGCAGGGCGTGCGTATCATCAACCTGCGCGAGGGCGACGCCATTGCTTCGGTGATGGCCGTGCCGGCAGCGGGCGATGAAGACGAAGAAGTACAATCCGCAGAGGTCGCTGCAACCGGGAATGACGCTACTCCCGAAGCGGACCGTCCGGCGGAGGAGTAACGAAGAAATGACTTTAAAACATTAAAATTCAATCTGTTATGAAAAAAGTATTTTTGACGGTCCTTGCGGTGGCTCTCGTAGCAGTTACTGCCGTTCAGGCCCAGAAAGTAAACAAGTCGGCGCTTGTATCCAAGATCGAGAAGAGCGACGCCGACATCGCCGATGCGAAGAAGGGCGCCAAGGCTGCGACGTGGATCAACCGCGGCAAAGCCTTCTATGAAGCGGCTATCGAACCGACGAAGAACCTTTTCGTCAATATGGACGCCGCGATGCTCAAGCTGGCCGTCGGCGAACCCGCCTCGACCGAATCGGTGACGCTCGTCAACGTTCCCTACGAGGCTTGGGTCTATCCTTGGTTCACGGCATATATCAAGGACGGCAAGATCGCGACTTGGAGCCAGACACAGTGGGTGATTGAAGACGCTCCCGCCAAGGCTATCGAAGCCTATAACAAGGCTTACGAAATGGACCCCAAGACGGCCGATAAGGTCAAGGAGGGTCTCAAGCAGATCAGCGACTTCTGCTCGCAGGTGGGTAACACGGGTATCGACACCGGCAATTACGCCGATGCCGCCGACGCCTATGCACTGGCTTTCGAAGCCCAGTCCAGCCCCGCTCACGGCAATCCCGAACCCGCGCTGCTCTACTATGCGGGTTACCTGCGCACGGTGGACGGCGCTGCGAACCCCGCTTCGTTCGTCATCGGTGCCGATTACCTGAACAAGGCGCTCGAATTGGGCTATAACGACGAGGAAGGCAATATCTACTATTACCTTTTCCACTGCTATTACGGCCAGAAGGACGCCGACAAGGCCAATGTCCTGAAAGCCAAGGATGCGCTGGTCGCCGGTATCAAGAAGTTCCCGAAGAACGAGCGTATTCTCGACGGTCTGGTGCAGCTCTATACCAATCCTGAGGATTCGGTGGGCGACCCCGCCGACTTGGTGGCGCTGATCGACGCGGCTATCGAGAGCAATCCGGAGAATGTGGACCTCTGGTTCGGCCGCGGCCGTATCTTCTTCGCGCTGAAGCAGTACGACGAAAGCATCGCATCGTTCCGGAAGGTCGTCGAACTGAAACCCGACCTCTTCGAAGGCAACTACTATCTGGGCGTGTTCTACACGATCAAGGCCGACGAGATGAACAAGGTGATGAACGAGAAGCAGTACAGCAGTCAGGCCGCTTACGATGCCGACCTGAAAGCCGCCAATGCGGTCTATATGGAGGCTATTCCGTGGTTCGAGAAGGCCCACGAGCTGAAAGCCGACGACTTCAATACGCTCGACATGCTCAAGCAGCTCTGCTTCCGTCTGCGCGACGAACCCGGCATTCAGGAGAAGTACGACAAATACTTCCCGCTCTGGAAAGCTGCCAAGGGCGAATAACCGGCCGCATAACGGGCGGGACAGCCCTCCGGCAATATAGAACCACCCGGCTCCTGCGAGCCGGGTGGTTTTTGTTTGCGCTATTTTGTCCGGCGCTTTATTCGATGCTATGTCCGGTGCGCACTCCGAATAAGGAATAGCCCCCGAACTTAATTCGGGGGCTATTCCTTCTCCAGCTCCATCTGCCGCAGTATTCCCCGCCGGTCGAGGATAAAACGCTTCATCAGCCGGAAGTGGGAGGTCTCCTCCAGTTCGGTCGGTTCCAGTCCGCGGTCCGTGATTTCGTATATCTCGGCGCCGGGGTAGGACATGACGATCGGCGAGTGGGTGCTGATGATGAACTGCGACCCCTGCTCGGCCAGCTGCTTCATCCGGCACAGCATGTACATCTGGCGCGAGGGGGACAGTGCGGCTTCCGGCTCGTCGAAAATATAAAGTCCGTGTCCGAAGAGCCGGTGTCCGAGCAGCGCCAGAAAACTTTCGCCGTGCGACTGCTGGTGCAGCGACTTGTCGCCGTAATATTTCAGTACGCCGTCGGCGACGTTTTCGATTTCCGTCGCCACGTTGTAGAAACTCTCCGCCCGCAGGAAATAGCCGTCGCGCGGCTGGGGACCGCGTCCCAGAACGATATGTTCGTAAAGGCCCGAATGGCTGGCGCGCGTCGCGAACCGGAAGTTCTTGGACCCTCCTTCGGGATTGAATCCCGCCTTGACGGCTATGGCTTCGAGCAGCGTCGATTTCCCCATGCCGTTCTCGCCCATGATGAACGTCACGGGCCTGCGGAATTCCAGCCGCCGGAAGTTGGCCAGCGCCGGAACGGTGTACGGATAGGTCTGCGGCGTTTCGTCCTCCTCTTTCAGGCGGACGTATTTGATGTAGAGCGAATCAGGAGTCAGTTCCATGGCGGTCAGACTGTCGCTTTCACATAGATCGACCGCAGGCGATGCGTCATGAAGTATTGGAGCACCCCGCGCAGGAACATGTAGAGCGTGAACGCCAGCCAGAGCGCGTTGTTGCCGATTATCGCGTAGCCGACGTAGAAGATGCCGAAGTAGGCCGCCGTGGCCCAGAACATCGAGTTGCGCATGACGCGCGTCTCGGTCGCTCCGACCATGATGCCGTCCATGATGAAGGGCATGGCGCTGGCGACCGGAATCAGGATGATCCATACGATATACTCTCCCGCCAGCTCCACGATCGTCGCGGCATTGGGCGCCGTGCTGTCCACGAACAGCCCCACCAGTTCGCGCCACCAGCCGATATAGATGCCGACGAACAGCACCGATACGGCCGTGCCCCACGCGATGCAGCGGCGCAGGCAGTCGCGCAGCGCCCCTTCGTCGCGCGCGCCGATGAATCGGCCCGTCAGGGCTTCGGCGGCGTATGCGAATCCGTCGTTCATGTACGAGAAGAGCGTAAACAACTGCAGCAGCAGCGTGTTGACGGCCAGCAGCGCCGGTTCGTCCATGCGGGCCGACGCCCCCGTGAAGAAGGTGTAGACGGCCACGATGCAGAACGTGCGCAGCATGATGTCGCGGTTTACGATGAAGAAGGTCTTGAGCGGTTTCAGGTTCACCACCTCCGCCCAGTCGATTCCGGTCAGTATCCTGCGGTAGCATGCGAAGAGCAGCAGGGCGGAGAGGGCCACGCCCGTCCACTGCGCGATTACCGAGGCGTAGGCGATGCCGACGATCCCCATGTCCAGTCCGAATGCGAACCAGAGGCTGCACAGCACATGGACCACGTTGACCGTGATGGCCGTGAACATCGGTATCAGCGCGTTCTGCATTCCCGTAAACCAGCCGTTGAAGCCGAACAGCAGAATCCCCGCCGGCACGGCCCAGATGCGGGCGTAGAAGTACTCGCGCGTCATGTCGTTGCCGTTGAGTCCCCACAGCGCCAGTTCGCCCAGCGGGTATTGCAGCAGCAACATCAGCAGGCCCATCCCTCCGGCCACGAGCAGCGCCCGGACCAGCATGTTGGTGCATTCGCGGAAGTTGCCCGCGCCGAACGCCTGCGCCGTCAGTCCGCTGGTCCCCATGCGCACGAACGAGCAGTTCCAGTAGATGAAGTTGAAGATCGACACGCCGATGGCCAGCGCGCCGATCGTCGCGGCCGTGTCCGAACCCCAGTGCCCGGCGATCGCCGTCGAGACGATGCCCATGAGCGGCACGGTGATGTTCGAGACGATATTGGGGAGCGCAATGCGCAGTATTTCACGGTTCATGTTCATGGAAAGCGACGGGGGAAATACCCGGCAAACGGCGCCGGGCGTTGTTTATGGATGCAAAGATAACGCAAAAGCGGCGAATTTGTAACGGCCTGCGGCTTTTATCTCCGAATCGGGCATGCAATATGCTTTTATCCGGAAAATTCGATTAACTTTGCCGCGTAAACATTCAAACTGATTATGAAAGACTTTAAAAACGACTCGACCTCGGTGCTTACGCGTTTCGGACGCGACAAGCGTCAGCGTACCGTGACCGCTACGGCGGAGCGTGTCGAGCGTCGCCCGCGTTTGCAGCGTGATGCTGCCGATTCGGAGCAGCCGTCCGATGACCGCAAGCCCGTCAAGCGGGCGTCGTACAACCCCCACTTTACGGAGGACAACCGTCCTGCATTCGACAAACCGCGCCGCAGTTTCGGCGACGAACGGCAGGGCGACCGCGCCCGTTCGGACGAACGTTACCGCGACGGCGACAAACCGCGCCGCTCGTTCGGCGATAAGCCCCGCGGCGAAAAACCCGCCTACGGCGACAACCGGGGTCCCAAGAAATTCGGCGACCGCAAGTTCGGCGACAAACCTTACGGAGAACGTAAATCCGGCGACAAGCCCGCCGGCGACCGTCGGTTCGCAGACAAAAAGTCCGGTGACCGCAGGTTCGGCGACAAACCCTACGGCGACCGCAAGTTCGGCGACAAGCCCGCCGGCGACCGTCGGTTCACGGACAAAAAGTCCGGCGACCGCAGGTTCGGCGACAAACCCTATAAGCCCGGATTCCGGAAGCACGACGACAAGCCGGCTTCCTATCCGAAGTTCACGCCCGAAAAGCAGATCGGCGAAATGCGCCTGAACCGCTTTCTGGCCCAGTCGGGACTCTGCTCGCGCCGCGAGGCCGACGATTTCATCACGGCGGGTCTGGTGACCGTCAACGGTCAGATCGTCACCCAGCTGGGCACCAAGGTGCTGCCCACCGACGAGGTGAAATTCAACGACAGCCGTGTGCAGGGCGAAAAGAAGGTCTATCTTGTGCTCAACAAGCCCAAGGGCTATGTGACTTCGCTCGACGATCCGCATGCGGGCAAAACCGTCATGGAGCTGGTGCAGGGCGCCTGCACGGAACGCATCTACCCGGTGGGGCGTCTCGACAAGAACAGTCTCGGACTGCTGCTGTTCACCAACGACGGCGATTTGACCAAGCAGCTCACGCATCCGGCCTTCCGGAAGAAGAAAATCTATCAGGTGTCGCTCGACAAACCCCTGACGCGCGCCGACATGGACCGCATCGCCGAGGGCATTACGCTCGAAGACGGTGAGATTTTCGCCGACGAGATCTCCTATGTCAAGGACAACAAGCAGGAGGTCGGCATCGAGATCCATTCGGGCCGCAACCGCATCGTGCGCCGTATTTTCGAGTTCCTCGGCTATACCGTCACCAAGCTCGACCGCGTCTACTATGCGGGTCTGACGAAAAAGAACCTCAAGCGCGGTGCATGGCGTTTCCTCTCCCGCGAGGAGGTCGAACGGCTCAAGTCCGGCCAGTACGAATAACGGAAAAGGGTGATTCGCAAGAATCACCCTTTTTCATTCAATGCGTGTCCCGGTACCAGCTCGTCTGCTTGTTCTCCTCGACGTATTTGTCCGACGGTTCGCTGAACGACACCCCCGAATAGTAGGCGACGGGGTTCATCCGGCCGTTGTACGCCGAGTAGAATCCCGGTGTGCTGAGCCGTGCGGCTTTGGGAAACGCCTTGTCCAGCTGCGCTTTGAAATCCTCTTTCAGCCCCGCGTCGCCGCAGGCCAGTTCGACCCAGTGGCCCAGATCGTAGAATATGTGCGAAGACATTCCCTCGTAGCTTTGCAGCTCCTCGGCATAAGACTTTTTCGACGCTGCGTTGATGCGCCGCATGACCTCCTTCATGCCCTCCATTTCAGACATCACGGCCAGCGAAATGCAGCCCGATTGGGTCGTCGCGTCGTTCATGTAGAAGTTCCAGAATGCTTCGCACACCTTTGTCAGATCGCGGGTTTTGCCGCCGTCGGTGAAGAACCACGGCATCGCCCGCTCGTAGGGGAATCCCTCTCCCATGATTTCGCAGGGCGCGGCAATCACGTAGTCCGTGCATTCGCGCAGGTCGTAAAGCGTCTCGATATTGGCCATGAAGCAGGCGTCGAAAAGCAGGTAGTCGGTCCTGTAATTCTGGGCCTTGACCGCCGCCGCGAAGTCCGTAATGTCGATCGACCGCCCCGTGTCGCCGAACGAACGGGTCGTCAGCGCCCCCGGCGCCGGGGTCCATAAATCCTCCAGCACCTTCGACATCCGGGCCGAGTAGCTGAGCGCTCCCTGATTCGCGGGCACCCACGCCTTGCCGTGACAGCCGACGATGATCCCGTAATGCTGCGCCGGGGCGAGCGCCTCCACGTCGGCCAGCATGCGCTGTACGCATGCGGGATCGGCCGCCGCGAAATCGTCGTAGGTTTTCAGCAGCGCGAATGCGGCCGCCTGCTTTTCGGCGTTGAAATACGCCTCGTACATTTCGGCCTGCGAGTGCGCGTTGGGCTGATAGCAGACCAATACGCGGCCGTCGCCCGGAACGTTCGCATCGACGGCTTTCAGGACGCCGTCGATATTCTGCTTGTAGAATTTCAGCAAATCCCGTCCCGGCATGTAGAGCAGCATGGTCTGCGTCGCCGTCGCCGGACTCTGCGACACGGTGACGCTGCACTGCGCGCCTCCTGCGTTCAGAGTCAGCGCGACCGTCCCCAGCTTGACGCGGCTGCGGCCCGGATTCCCGTCCGACGCCGTCACCGTTACCGTCGTCTCGCCCCGGCCCCCTGCGGTGGGGGAGATGCCGAATCCGCTGCCCGTGGTGGTCAGCGTCCACGGTCCGGTCGCCGTCACGGTGAACGCCGCTGCCGATCCGGCCGTGCTGCGCAGCACCGCTTCTTCCTGCGAACTCGTTATTTCCGCCGGCTCCCGCTCCTTTTCGCAGCCGGCGAAAACCGCCAGCGCCAGCAGCAGGGCGAACGTGCGCCGGATTATTTGTACGTACGGGGTTTGAGGTTGTTGAACTGCCATGTGCGGTCGCGTTTATAGGTATAACCTTCGGGTTTGTTCCAGTATATGCGTCCGAAGTCGTAGTAGAGTCCCTTGCGCTTCTTGCCCTCCACCGTGTAGGGTACGGTCAGCGGGATGAACTCCACCGTTCGGCTGATGATGCGGCTCTTGTCGTACGAAAGCCCTTCGGTGGCCATCACGTCGAGCGCGTGGTCGAACATCAGGATATGGCGCGGCGTTTTCTGCGTCAGCGCGTCTCCCGACTCCCGGATCGCCCGGATGACGCCCTGCATCCGGTTGTAGTACATCTTTTCCTGCAGTTTGTTGCCCAGCGCGCCGTGGGCGTAGGCCATCAGATTGAGGATCTTGGGGCTGAACGGATCGCGGGCCAGCGCATCTTCGCCCGTGTAGAGCATCGCTTCGAGCGTCTCGACGGCCGGTTTGTCGGGATCGAGTCCCGAAGCCATCAACAGCAGCTTGTCCAGATCGGGATTCGAGTCCAGCGGTTTGTAGCTCTCCTGATAGGCGTAGCCGTAATAGAGGTAGTGGTAATCCTCGTCGGTCAGCGTTTCGTCGCCGGCGTTGTAGCGCATCATCAGCGACGGATAGTAGAACGGCGACTCGGCGTCCATCGTCTTGTTCTGAATATCCTCCTCGTCGGGAACCTTCGCTGCGGCCAGCGCCGGAAGCAGAAGCAGTAACAGCAGTAAGTTTTTCATATCCGTGTTTTAGTCCGTATTTTAGACACTAACGCGGAATCAGCGCAAATCGTATTCCGCAATCAGCCGGCTGAACTTTTCGCGCAGCGCCTGCGAACCCTCGACCAGCGGCAGCCGCATCGTGGGGCCGATTTTGCCCATCACCGAGAGCGCGCATTTCGCACCCACGGGATTTCCCTCCTCGAAGAGCGCGTGCACCGCTTCGTCGAGCGCCCTGTACTCCTCTTCGGCGCGGTCGAAATCGCCCTGCTTGGCATGACCGACGCATTGCATGAAACGTTTGGGAAATACGTTCGCCGCCACCGAAATCACGCCTTCGCCGCCGCGGCGCATCAGGTCGAGCGTCATGCCGTCGTCGCCCGACAGCACCAGAAACCCTTCGGGGCGGTTGTCGAGGATGCGCTGCATCTGCTCGATGTCGCCCGACGCCTCCTTGATGCCGATGACGTTCTTCATGTCGCGCGCCAGCCGCAGCGTGGTCTCGGCGGTCATGTTCACGCCCGACCGACCCGGTATGTTGTAGAGTATCACGGGCAGGGGCGAATGCTCCGATACGGTGCGGAAATGCTGGTAAAGTCCCTCCTGCGAGGGTTTGTTGTAATAGGGCGTCACGCTCAGGATGGCGTCCGCGCCCCGCAGGTCGAATTCGCGGAGCTGGTCCAGCACCTCCGACGTCGAGTTTCCGCCGCAGCCCATCACCAGCGGCACGCGGCCTGCGATATGGTTGGTGATGAACATGGCGATCACCGCGCGTTCGGGCATGTAGAGCGTCGGGGTCTCGGCCGTGGTGCCGAGCGCCACGATGTAATCCACGCCGCCCTCTATTACGTAGTCTATCATGCGCGCCAATGCCTGATAATCGACGCGTCCGTCCGATGTGAAGGGGGTTATCATCGCGACCCCCACGCCTGTCAGTTTCTCTCTTATCATCGTATTCCGGTTTTGTTCGTAGTTTCTTTTTCGACGGCTGTCTTCCGCGATCCGGCGCTTACGCCGCTCCCGCCGCCGCGTTTCCTGCTTCTGCTGTTGTATTTCCTGCTTCTGCCGCAGCGTCTTCGTTTGCCGCCCTGCGTTTTAGCCTTCTTTCGGCATTGCGTCTTCTGCCTTCACTGCCGTGTTTTCAACTTCCGCCGCCGCGTTTCCTGCTTCCGCTGTTGTGTCTCCTGCTTCCGTTTCCGCCTGCGTTTTAGCCTTCTTTCGGCATTGCGTCTTCTGCCTTCACTGCTGTGTTTCCATTTCCGCCGCCGCGTTTCCTGCTTCCGCCGCAGCGTCTTCGTTTGCCGCCCTGCGTTTTAGCCTTCTTTCGGCATTGCGTTTCCTGCCTTCACTGCCGTGTTTCCATTTCCGCCGCCGCGGCGTCTTCTGTTCCCGCCGTTGTCGTCTCTTCCGTTCCCGCCGCCGTTTCTTCGTACCGGCGGGGACGGCCTATCCGGTTGCGCCTGCCGCTAAAACAGCTCCGGCTCGGCCGCATCCTTGTGCGCCGCGCCCCCTTCCGCACTCCCTTCCGTCCGCTTTTCCGCCGCATTTGCGGCGGGTATTTCGTCGCTGCCGATCATGGCGATAAAATCCTCTTCGGAGATGATCTTCACGCCCAGCTTCTCGGCTTTCTTGAGCTTCGCCGGACCCATATTCTCGCCTGCCACGATGTAATCGACGTTCGCCGACACGGCCGCGAGGTTCCTGCCGCCGTGTATTTCGATCAGCTCTTTCAGCTCGTCGCGGCTGTGGTTCGAGAATTTGCCCGATATCACGAAACTCTTTCCCGCGAGCGACTCCGACGCCAGCTCGCGCGCTTCGGCTTCGAACTTCACGCCCGCGTCGCGCAGGCGGCGGATGATGGCGAGGTTCTTCTCGTCGGCGAAGTATTCGATGATCGCGTCGGCGATGCGTCCGCCCACTTCGTCGGCTTCGGTCAACTCCTCGCGCGTGGCTTTCATCACCGCGTCGAGCGACCGGAAGTGTTCCGCGAGGTATTTGGCCGTGGTTTCGCCCACGAAGCGGATTCCCAGCCCGAACAGCACGCGCCTGAAGGGCACTTCGACCGATCCCCGGATGCTCCGGATGATGTTGTCGGCCGACTTTTCGCCCAGCCGCGGCAGACACGCCAGCTGCGGAGCCTGCAGGTCGTACAGGTCGGCTACGTCGCGCACCAGCCCGTTTTCGTAAAGCAGCTCGACGGTCTCTTCGCCCAGCCCCTCGATGTCCATCGCCTTGCGGCGGATGAAGTGGATGATGCGTCCGATGATCTGCGGACGGCATCCGCCCTGATTGGGACAGTAGTGCTTCGCCTCGCCTTCGTATTTGACCAGCGGCGTGCCGCATTCGGGACATACCGTGATGTACTCGAACGGCCTGCTGTCTGCCGGCCGCTGCGAAAGCTCCACGCCCGTGATCTTGGGAATGATTTCGCCGCCTTTCTCGACGTATACCATGTCGCCCGGACGTATGTCCAGCAGGGCCATCTGTTCGGCGTTGTGCAGCGTCGCCCGGCGTACCGTCGTGCCGGCCAGCAGCACCGGTTCGAGGTTGGCCACGGGCGTTATGGCTCCCGTGCGTCCCACCTGAAAGGCCACGCTGTCCAACCGCGTCAAAGCCTGCTCGGCCTTGAACTTGTAGGCCACGGCCCATTTCGGGGCCTTGGCCGTGAATCCCTGCTGCCGCCGCACGCCGAAGTCGTTTACCTTGATTACCACGCCGTCGGTGGGGAAGGGGAGTTCCCTGCGCGCTTCGTCCCAATGGGCGATGTAGGCGTCTATCTCCTCCGCACTGCGGCATATGCGCATCTGGTCCGAAATCTTGAATCCCCATTCGCGTGCCTTCTGCAAACTCTCCCAATGGTTCGTGAAGGGCAGGTCGTCGCCCGCCAGCTGGTAGAGCGTGCAGTCCAGACCGCGCCGCGCGACCACCGCCGAAGCCTGCTGCTTGAGCGTTCCGGCCGCGGCGTTGCGCGGATTGGCGAAAAGCGTCTCCCCGGCCGCCTCGCGTTCGGCGTTGATCTTGTCGAACGAGGCGTAGGGCATCAGTATCTCGCCGCGTATTTCGAAATAGTCGGGCCAGTCGTCGCCCCTGAGCCTGAGGGGCACTGTCCGCACGGTGCGGACGTTGGCCGTCACGTCGTCGCCCTGCGTGCCGTCGCCGCGCGTCACGGCGCGCAACAGCCGGCCATGCTCGTAGGTGAGCGATATGGCCGTGCCGTCGAACTTCAGCTCGCAGACGAATTCCGTGGGACCCGTCTCCTTCTCGATCCGCTCGATGAACTCGTGCAGCTCGTCCGGCGAATAGGTGTTGCCGAGCGAAAGCATCGGAAACCGGTGTTTCACGCTTCGGAAATCCGCGGTGATGTCGCTTCCGACGCGTACCGAAGGTGAGTTGGGATCGGCCATTTCGGGATGCGCGCGCTCCAGATCCTGCAGTTCGCGCATCATGGCGTCGAATTCGAAGTCGGAGATTTCGGGGGCGTTTTCGACGTAATATCTGAAGTTATGGTACTCAAGCTGCCGCCGCAGCTCTTCGATTCTCTCGCGTATCATAATATAAGTATAACGTGCGTAAAGGTACGTATTTTGTTCGTAACTACCTGCAAATTCAAAAAAAATGCAAAAAAAAATTGAGTATGTGGCGCGATATGTAAATTTTGCTTATAATTGCAGAAAATTTCCAAACATTATTATGGCTAAACAGAATACGACGAAGAAACATATCGTAACGAGCTTCCATAATCTGGCCCCCGAACTGCAGGAGGCCGTCAAGCAGAAATACCCGCTGGGGTTCACCGAAGCGATGATGCGCGTGGACAAGCCCAACGGAGATTTTTTCTATGCCGTACCTTTCGATACGGACGAAATCGCTTACATGGTTAAGATCGACGTCAAGATCGACGACAATGCGCAGGAGGACGACGACAAGGACTACTACGACGACGAGATCAAGGGTGCCGACGAGATTCAGGACGACGGCAATTCCGACGGCGGCGACGACTCCGACGACGACGTAAACATCTGAGGCCTATGACCCGCTTCGTTCCTCTCCTCGCGTTTGCGCTTCTTGCGGCCTGCGGCCTTGCGGACGACGAACGCGACGACAAGAACAAGCGCGTATACATCACTTTTGCAGATCCCGCATTCGAGGCTTATTGCCTTGAGCATTTCGACATCGACCACGACGGACGCATTTCGCGCTACGAAGCGCAGCGCGTCCTGAAAATGGACTGCCCTGACCGCGGCATCGCGCATATGTGGGAGATCGGCGAATTCTCGCGGCTCGAACGGCTCGACTGCAGCGGCAACGATCTCACGCAGCTCGATTTGCGCAAGTGTACGCTGTTGCAGACGCTCGATTGCAGCCGTAACCGCATCGCTTCGCTCGATCTGGACGGCCTGCGCGCTCTTCTGGAGCTGAACTGCGCGGACAATGCGCTCACGCTGCTGGACCTCAAATCCGCCGGAGCGCTCCGCCTGCTCGACTGCAGCGGCAACCGGCTCGTGACGCTCGACCTGCGGCCCTGCTCGGACCGGCTTAAGGCCGACGCGGGCGGCAATCCTCCGCTCACGACCGTCTACTGCCGCGCATCGCAGAGCGTCAGCGCCGACGGACATACCGAAATAATCGTCCGCTGATTCCGTATCGTCTTTTTGGCCGATCCGCTCCCGTCCGATCCGCTCCCGTCCGATCCGCTCCCGTCCGATCCGCTCCCGTCCGCTCTGCTCCCGGTTTCTGCTCCCGGTCTTCGCTCCCGTCCGGTTTCTCCGGGGCGGGATTGTCGTTTTTTTTCGCCTGCGACATGATTCAGTCCGGTGTTTTGCGAATCTTCCGAATGGCGGTGCGAGGTGTCTGCAGTCTGTCTGCTTTGCCTGTCTGCTTCGTCTCTCTGCTTCGTCTCTCTGCTTCGTCTCTCTGCTTGTTCGTCCTGCTCTGTCTGCTCTGTCCTGCTCTGTCCGCTCGTCCATCCGCCCGTTTGTCCATTCGTTCGGCTGTTTCGCCTCCTGTCCATCTGTTCCATCTGTTCTGTCCGCTCGTCCAACCGTCCGGTTGTCCGTTTGTCTATTCGTTCGGCTGTTCCGTCTCCTGTTCATCTGTTCTGTCTGCTCGTCCATCCGCCTGCTTTGTCTCTCCGTCTCTCCGCTCATTCGTCCCCGTCCGCTCTGTCCGCTTTGTCCGCTTTGTCCGCTTTGTCCGTCTGCCCCGTCCGTCTATCTGCCCGTCCCGCTCCGGAGCAGCCGAATTTTATTCCGCCGATTTCGCCAAGTGCTTTGTTTTTTCTCTGCGGGATGATTTTCCCGTGCCCGATTTCTGATACATTGTTGAAAAGTCGCCGCGGCGAATTGGGTATTTCGGATAATAATTCGTACCTTTGGATGCAAAAAATGTCTTTTGCACACAAAAATACAACCGGATACAATGAAAAAAGTTGACGTTATCCTCGGCCTGCAATGGGGTGACGAGGGCAAGGGAAAAGTCGTGGATGTGCTGACGCCTGCCTACGAGGTCGTCGCCCGTTTTCAGGGCGGTCCCAATGCCGGTCACACGTTGGAGTTCAACGGCGAGAAATACGTACTCCGCTCGATTCCTTCGGGCATATTTCAGGGCGGAAAAACCAACATCATCGGCAACGGCGTTGTCATTGACGCCGTCCTCTTCCGCGAGGAGGCCGAGGCGCTCGCAGCCAGCGGCCACGACCTGACCAAACAACTCTGCATTTCGAAGAAAGCCCACCTGATCCTGCCGACGCACCGCATTCTCGATGCGGCTTACGAAGCGGCCAAGGGCAGCGCCAAGATCGGCACCACGGGCAAAGGCATCGGTCCGACCTATACCGACAAGGTGAGCCGCAACGGCATGCGCGTCGGCGACGTGCTGAGCGCCGATTTCCGGCAGATTTACGCACGGGCCAAGGCGCGCCACGAGAGCATTCTGCGCGGTCTGGGTTATGAATATGATATTGCGGAGCTGGAACGGAAGTGGTTCGAGGCCGTCGAATACCTCAAGCGTTTCAACATCATCGACAGCGAATATTTCGTCAACGGGTGTCTGGCTCAGGACAAGAGCATTCTGGCCGAAGGCGCTCAGGGCACGCTGCTCGACGTGGACTTCGGTTCGTATCCGTTCGTCACCTCCTCGAATACCGTCTGCGCCGGCGCCTGCGTCGGTCTGGGCATCGCCCCGAACCGTATCGGCGAGGTCTACGGCATCTTCAAGGCCTACTGCACGCGCGTGGGCAGCGGCCCGTTCCCTACGGAGCTGTTCGACGAAACGGGCGCCCGGATGCGCAGTATCGGCCATGAATACGGCGCCGTTACGGGCCGTGAGCGCCGCTGCGGCTGGCTCGACCTTGTCGCGCTGAAATATTCGATCATGATTAACGGCGTGACGCAGCTCATCATGATGAAGTCCGACGTCATGAACGACTTCGAGACCGTCAAGGTCGCCACCGAATACGAGGTCGGCGGCGAGCGCACCGCGCATTTCCCCTACGAGATCGGCGACGACCTGAAACCCGTCTACCGCGAGTTCGAAGGCTGGAAGTGCGACCTGCGCGACTGCAGGAGCTACGATGACTTCCCGGTCGCATTCAAGACGTACGTCGAATTCATCGAGCGCGAGACGGGCGTTCCCGTGAAGATCATCTCCGTCGGTCCCGACCGCGGCGAAACGATCGTCCGGTAGGGGAGCCTTTCGGCCGCCGCATGTCGCATGCCGCGTATGCCGCGCCGAATGTATCCCGCATGCCGTATTGCGGCCGGATATGCGGCCCCGTGCGCGGAGTTTTCCGCCTGCCGCGGCGTCCGAAACAACGAAACCGATTTAATTTTGTAACTATAACCTTATGAAAAAAGCACTTAAAATTGTCGTATTGGCCAAGCAGGTGCCCGATACCCGCAATGTGGGTAAGGATGCGATGACCCCCGAAGGGACGGTCAACCGCGCGGCGCTGCCGGCCATCTTCAATCCGGAGGACCTCAATGCGCTCGAAATGGCGCTCGCGCTGAAAGACCGCACCGAAGGCTCCACGGTTCATATCCTTACGATGGGTCCGCAGCGCGCCGCCGACATTATCCGCGACGCCATGTTCCGCGGGGCCGACGGCGGCTATCTGCTTTCGGGCCGCGAGTTCGCCGGTTCGGACACCCTCGCCACGTCGTACGCGCTGTCTTGCGCGCTGAAAATGATCGCTCCCGACATCATCTTCGCGGGCCGTCAGGCCATCGACGGCGATACGGCGCAGGTCGGACCTCAGGTGGCCGAGAAGCTGGGCCTGCCGCAGGTGACCTATGCCGAGGAGATTACCGAAATCAAAGCGGATTCGCTGGTCATCAAACGCCGCCTGAACTGCGGCATGGAGACGGTCGAGACGCCCGTTCCGGTGGTCGTTACGGTCAACGCGTCGGCTCCCGAATGCCGTCCGCGCAACGCCAAGCGCGTGATGACCTGCAAATTCGCCCTCGCCAAATCGGAGATCGCCGCAGCTCCCGACTCGCCGGCCGCCAAGCGCGCCGCCGCGAAGGAGTACCTGCAGATCGTCGAGTGGGCCGCCGCCGACGTCAATCCCGATCCGCAGCAGCTGGGCCTTGCGGGTTCGCCCACCAAGGTCAAGAAGATCGAGAACGTGGTGTTTCAGGCCAAGGAGGCCAAGAAACTCACGTCTTCCGACGAGGATATCAATTCACTGATGGTCGAACTTATCGCGAGCCACACGCTCGGTTAAATCCGCAGAAGTAATCCATGAACAATATATTCGTATATATCGAGAACGAGGGCGGCAAGGTCGCCGACGTGTGTCTCGAACTGCTGACCAAAGGCCGCGAACTGGCCACGACGCTGGGTGTGAAGCTCGAAGCCGTAGTGCTGGGCGAGCATCTTGCAGGTATCGAGACCGAACTGGCCAAATACGGCGCCGACACCGTCTGGGTCGCCGACGACAAGATCTTCGCACCTTTCCGCACGCTGCCCCATACGGCCGTCATGTGCGGCCTGATCGAACAGGAGAAACCCCAGATCGCGCTGTTCGGCGCGACCTGCAACGGCCGCGACTTCGCCCCGCGCGTATCGTCGGCCCTTTACAGCGGTCTTACGGCCGACTGCACGCAGCTGGTGATCGGCGACCACAAGGACGCCAAGACCGGCAAGGAGTATAAGGACCTGCTTTACCAGATCCGTCCCGCTTTCGGCGGCAACATCATCGCCACGATCGTCAATCCCGACAACCGTCCCCAGATGGCTACCGTCCGCGAAGGCGTCATGCGCCGCGAGTACGCTGCTACGCCGGGCGCCGGCGAGGTGAAGAAGATCGACTGGCAGAAGTTCGTGAAGGACACCGATCTGGCGGTGCGGATCCTCGACCGCGAGATTTCGGAGAGCAAGATCGACATCAAGGGCGCGAGCGTCATCGTCGCCGGCGGTTACGGCATGGGTTCGAAGGAGAACTTCGAGCTGGTGTTCGAGCTTGCCGACGTGCTGGGCGCCGAAGTGGGCGCCAGCCGCGCTGCCGTGGACGCCGGCTTTGCCGACCATGCCCGTCAGGTGGGCCAGACCGGTGTTACGGTCCGTCCCAAACTCTACATCGCCTGCGGTATTTCGGGTCAGATCCAGCATACGGCGGGTATGGACGGTTCGGCCATGATCATCTCGATCAACACCGATCCCGAAGCCCCGATCAACAAGATCGCCGACTACGCCATCACGGGCGACGTCAATGAGATAATCCCCAAGATGATTAAGTACTACAAACAAAATTCGAAGTAATGGCAAATTTCTTTTCAGATAACAAAGATTTGCAGTTCCACCTTGGGCATCCGATGATGCGCAAGATCGTGGAGCTGAAAGAGCGCGGTTTCGCCGAAAAGGACCTCTACGATTTCGCGCCGCAGGATTTCGAAGACGCTATGGACTCCTACCGCCGCGTGCTGGAGATCGCGGGCGAGGTCTGCGGCGAGGTCATTGCTCCGAATGCCGAGGGCGTGGACCACGAAGGCCCCCGCGTGGTGAACGACCATGTGGAGTACGCTTCGGGTACGGTCCGGAACATGAAGGCGATCGTCGATGCGGGCCTGAGCGGCATGACGCTTCCGCGCAAGTACGACGGTCTTAACTTCCCGCTGGTCTGCTTCGTGATGGCCAACGAAATGGTGTCGCGCGCCGACGCCGGCTTCGAGAACATCTGGGGCCTTCAGGACTGCGCCGAGACGCTCAACGAGTTCGCTTCGGAGGAGATCAAGGCCAAATTCCTGCCGTGGGTTTCCGCGGGCGCTACCTGCGCCATGGACCTCACCGAGCCGGACGCCGGATCGGATCTGGGTGCCGTGATGCTCAAGGCCACGTGGTCCGAGGAGAAGCAGACGTGGCTGCTCAACGGCGTGAAGCGTTTCATCACCAACGGCGACGGCGACGTTTCGCTGGTGCTGGCCCGCACCGAAGAGGGCACGACCGACGCCCGCGGTCTGTCGATGCTGGTCTACGACAAGCGCGACGGCGGCGTCAAGGTGCGCCGTATCGAGAACAAGATGGGTATCAAGGGATCGCCGACGTGCGAGCTGGTCTTCACCAATGCTCCGGCGCAACTGGTCGGCGACCGCAAGATGGGCCTTATCAAATACGTGATGTCGCTGATGAACGCCGCCCGTCTGGGCATCGGCGCCCAGTCGGTGGGTCTCTGCGAGGCCGCCTACCGCGAAGCCCTCAAATACGCCCACGAGCGCGAGCAGTTCGGCAAGCCGATCATCCGTTTCGCCGCCGTTTCGGAGATGCTCTCCAACATGAAAGCCAAATTGCAGGGCGTCCGCGCGCTGTTGTACGAAACCACGCGCTTCGTCGAGGTTTACAAGCAGTACGGCCATATCGCGCACGAACGTTCGCTCGAAGGCGAGGAGCGTCAGGAGATGAAGTTCTACAACCGCCTTGCCGACGGCTTCACGCCGCTTGTCAAGCTCTTCTCGTCGGAGTACGCCAATCAGCAGGCCTACGACGCCATCCAGATCCACGGCGGTTCGGGCTTCATGAAGGATTACCCCTGCGAGCGTCTCTACCGCGACGCGCGCATCATGAATATCTATGAAGGCACTTCGCAGCTGCAGGTCGTTGCGGCCATCAACTCCGTGACCAAAGGCACCTTCATGGAGCAGATCGAGCGTTACGCTGCCGCCGAATACAGCCAGCCCATGCAGCCCGTCGTTGCGAAGCTGAAGGAGCTGACCGCGAAATTCGCGGAGATGATCGCCCGCGTCGAAGCGGGGGACAAGGAGCTTTGCGGCTTCAAGGATTTCCACGCCCGCCGTCTTGTCGAGACCGCCGGACATATCATCATCACCTACCTGCTGGCGCGTCAGGCCGGCGAGTCGGAGGAGTATGTCAATTCGGCGAAGGTCTTCTGCAAGCTGGCCGAAGGCAAGATTTCGGAGGCATACACCTACGTCATGAACTCCACCTTGGAGGACGTCGAGCTGTTTAAGGCCGTTATCGAAGAGACAGAGTAGTCTGTCCGATACGCACTGTAAAAAAGGTTCCGCCTCTAAGGGCGGAATCTTTTTTTATTTGTGCGGTTCTGTTATTCGAATAAGATGATCCTGCAGTCGGAAAGTTGCAGAATAATTAGTTGTCTTTCGTCGGATAGTCGAGCGGCGCGAAAAATTCGCCGAGGGTGATATTGTAAAACTTACAAATAATCGAAATTGTTGTCAGATTCGGAAAATTCTTGCCGGATTCGAGTTGTGCAATGCTTAATTCCGTTGCTTCGGCCAATTGTTCCTGCGATTGGTGGTCGTGCATACGTCGTAACTCTTTCACCCGCAGGATAATTTTTCTGAGTAACTCTTCGTCGCGTCTTTGTTTTTTTCGTTCCATTTTACAAAAAAATGGAATAAGTCGATTTTTTACACTTGAACATGTTTAAGTATCGAGTAATTTGTTTATATTTGTACCTATGAAACTCCGAATACAGAAATTATGCTAACTTTGCGAAACGATACGGCTCCGCCGTAACGACATATTATAAGGTTAAGACAACCTTTACGCCGTTGACGAACTTCCGACTGTTTATATAACAGGTTTATGCATGGTGTAAACATTGTCTGAAACCCTTGTCATGTCCCGGCCTTGCGCCGGGACGGGCTTGGGCGTAAGGACAACTGCCATGCAAGGCTCGGAAGGCCGGTCAACGGGAGTTGCACCTGCGCCCTTGCTTTTTTCTGCGCAGGCCGATATTACCGGGTACGGTTCGGGCAAAGAATTCTTCTATTCTGTGAAATGCGTCACTTGTCAGCCCTGCCGTACCCGTTTTGCGCTTTTGGGAATCCGCTAGCCGCCGCATTGCCGGACGGATGATGCAGCCGAGAGGGTTGGTGATGATTTGTGCGGCCGATCGTGCTTTTTTCGACGAAATTTATTATCTTTGAGAACATTAACCCGCTTGACTTATGTACAGAAAATTTCTCTTGCTGGCTGTTGCCGCGCTGACGGTGCTGCCGGCCGTCTCCCAGAAAATGAAACGGCATGAAGTGTCGGTCTCTTACGGGTATGCCCCGGTTTTCAACTGGATCGATGATTACCGCCTGCTGACGGGGCAGTTTGAAAAGCCGTATATTTCGTACGGCATAGGAGGTGTAATACGGTATGACTGGCAGATATCGGAAACCGGTATGTGGGGCGCTGCGACGATGGGGTATAATTTCCGCCTGCTGAAAAATCTCAGCATAGGCGTTCAGGCGGTATACGCTTCCAGCGAACAGCAAGTGAGGGAAATCCGTTCGAAAATTACGGATAATTATTTTTCGATTAAAAATCATTATTGGGCCGTGATGCCCGATGTGAAATGGACTTGGATGAAGCTGGGGATCGTCTCCCTTTACTCGCGTGCGGGAGCTGGTATCGTTTTCACGAAAGCTGAAATAGCATATGTTCCCGGTAAAGTCTTAACGGAAAGCAAAAGTTCGTGGCGTCCGAGTACCGGAACTACCGAGTCCGGATTAAAGCTTCCTGGTGATGAGAGATTTAAAATGGACGATACGCGAACCCAGTTCGCTTTCCAACTCTCGCCCGTAGGCATTGAGGTCGGCGGCCGTCTGGCGGCCTATGCCGAAGGCGGCTTGGGCGTCTCCGGTTCGTTTGTCGCCGGGGTGCGTTATCAATTCTGACGGACGGCGTATTCCCGTCCGATAGAAAAGGGGCTGCACTCCGAAGTGCAGCCCCTTTCGCCGTACATTACCGCTCGGCCTATGCCTTTGCGGGTTCTTTTTCGGCCATCACGCAGCGCGTCGTGCCGAAGATGTTGAGGTTGAGATGTCCGGCGACATAGGCCAGCGCCTTCTGCGCCTTGACCGAGTTGCCGGCTTCGTCCAGCGGGGGAGCGAACGCCGCAACGCCCATCACGCCCGGAACTACGCCCATGATGCCGCCGCCGACGCCCGTCTTGGCCGGCAGGCCCGTCGTGAAGAGCCAGTCGCCCGTGTGCTCGTAGAAGCCCACCGTCGCCATCAGCGATGCGATCTTCGGCGCCAGTTCCGGTTTGAATACCGGCTGCTTGGTCACGGGATTCACGCCGCCGTTGGCGATCGTCGCGGCCATCGTTGCGAGCTGCTTGGCCGTCACGCCGATCGAACACTGGCGCGTGTAGATGTCCAGCGACATGTCGGGATCGTCGTAAATCCGGTTGTAATTCTTCAGCAGCCATGCGATCGACTTGTTGTTGAAGTTGGTCGCCGTCTCCGATTTGTACAACTCGTCGATCACTTCGACCTGCGATCCGGCCAGCCCTTCGATAAAGCCGACGATCGACTTCCATTTGCCGTCGCTGTCGCCGACGGGTTTCACCATCGAGCAGGCGCTGATCGCACCGGCGTTCACCAGCGGCGTCGAGGGGTGGTCGTTCTCCAGCAGGATCGCCATGATCGAGTTGAAAGGCAGTCCCGTCGCGTCGGCGCCGATCTTGTCGAGCATCTCCTGCGCGCTGTACTGGTTCATGGCGAGTATCGCCGTCGGCACTTTCGATACCGACTCGATGCCGAATTTGTAATCGGTGTCTCCTACGGCGATCACTTCGCCGTCGGGCAGGCAGGCCGCGATGCCGAAGAGGTTCGACGGCACGTTGGCCAGATAGGGGATATAGTCGGCGTTCTTGCCGCCCGTTTCGTTCTTGCAGCGCTCATATGCCTGCTGTACGGCCTCGCGGACCGTAGCGTTGTCTATTTTTTGAATCATTGTCCGATCTGTTTATCGATTTATTTGTTGTGAAGTTCCGTCTCCGAAGGTTTCGCCGTCGGTTCGGGAGTGTTCGTATGCACCGGAGCCGCTGCGACGGGCTGCGTTTCCCAATGGAACGGCGCGAATTCGGCAGCAGCCTGCGGGTCCTTCCACGAGGGTTTGCGCAGTGCATAGATGACGAACGGCGCGCCTACGACCACCACGCAGCCGATAATCAGCACCGAGAACCATACGGTGTTGCTTCCGGTCGAGATCTGGCTGGGCGGCACGAAGCTCAGCACGAACGCCAGCAGGGCGCCGCAGAAACCCAGACAGCCGAGGAACCACATCAGCCCGTTGCCCTTGCCCAGACGGAACGGACGGTCGGTGTTCTTCATCTTGTATCGCAGGACAATGGCGGCCGAGAACATGAGCATGTACATGATCAGGTACAGCAGCACGGTGAGCTGCGACAGAATCTGGTAGAACGACTGCACCGAAGGCATCACCACGAACAGCAGCGCCAGCAGCGTCACGACGCATCCCTGAATCAGCAGGATGTTTTTCTGCACGCCGTTTTTGTTGGTCTTCTGGAAGAACGGAGGCAGATAGCCCGCCTTGCCCACGGCGAAAATACCCTTCGAAGGACCTGCGACCCATGTCAGCACGCCCGCCAGCACGCCGAACATCAGGGCGATGGCGATAATCGGGCCTGCCCACGACATATGCAGGTAGTGGAAGTAGTTGTCGAAGCCCACCAGCAGCGACTGCGTCAGGCTGATGTCCTTTGCGGGAATGATGAAGCCCAGCGAGAAGGTGCCCAGCACGAAGATGCAGACCGTGACCAGCGAACCGATGATGATTGCCTTGGGGTAGTTCTTCGACGGGTTCTTTACGTCCATGACGTGTATGCCCATCATCTCCATACCCGCATAGAAGAGGAAGATGCTGCTTGCCAGCACGAGGTTGTCGAATTTCGAGAGGTCGGGGAAGAATCCCTGCGACATGTCCATGTGGTTGTGGCCGCCGGTCGAAATGTAGATGATGCCCAGCAGGATCAGCAGACCCGCGGGAATGATCGTGCCGATCATGCCGCCCCATTTGCTGATTTTACCTACCCATCCGAGTCCCTTGAGCGCGATGAACGTGGCGATCCAGTAGATTGCCAGCACCATGCAGAGCGTGAAGACCTTGTTCGAGGCCAGCGCCGCGTCGTGCACGTCGTTCATGCCGATAAAGGCGATCGACACGGCGCCGAACGTCAGTACGGTGGGGTACCAGATGGTCGATTCGATCCATTGCAGCCAGATGGCAAGGAATCCGGTGCGTGCGCCGTAAGCTTCGCCGACCCATCGGAAAACGCCGCCCTGTTTTGTCGAGAACATCGCGGCCAGCTCCGCGGCGACCATGGCCGTGGGAATGAGGAACACGATGGCGGCAAACAGATAGTAGAATGCCGACGAAAGTCCGTAGACGGCCTCTGCGGGCAGGCCGCGCAGACTCACTACGGCAGTCACGTTCATAATTGCGAGTGTCATCACACTCAATTTGAACCCGGTACTTGTGGTAGTTTTCTTTACATCCATAATTCAATGAAATTGAGAATTGATTTTAACGGATGAAAACGTTGCAACTACCGTGCAAATCCGTCGTATGAACCTCTTTCGCCGGGAGGATGGTAGGATTGTAGCCGAAAAAAACTATATTTGCACATAAAACACTCTTTTTATGTACCGTATTGTTTTTATTTTGTTGGCGGCCCTCTGCGCCGTCTCGTGCGGCGGCCGCCGTTCGTCGCAGCAGCAACAGGCACCCTCCGCGCCGCAGATGCGGGTTTTCCTGCCGGCCATCGCGCCTTCGAGTCTCTCCGACGACGGGAAGCGCGACTACCTGCGCTGGCATTACTGGGACCGCTTCGACTTCGCCGACACGCTGTTCATCCGCGAAGTCGATACGGTGCAGATGGTCGAGGCCTATGTCCGCTGGATCGCGCTTATCTCCGACCGTCCGACCGACGGCGCACCGATGGATTCGCTCATGCGCCGCGCCTCGGCGTCGCGCCCCATGCTCGACTACTTCACGATGCTGGCCGAGCAGGTTATCCACGACCCCAATTCGCCGCTGCGCAACGACGAATTCTATATTCCCGTTCTCCGGGCGGTGCTGGCGAGTCCCTACTACGACGAATACGAACGTATCGGACCTTCCTACGACCTCGATATGGCGATGCAGAACCGCATCGGCGAGCGGGCCAACGATTTCCGCTATACGCTCGCTTCGGGCGCCACCGGAACGCTCTACGGCGTGAAGGCCGAGTACGTCTTGCTGTTCATCAACAACCCCGGCTGCCCGATGTGCAAACAGCTGCGCGAGCAGATCGGCGGTTCGCCGATGCTCTCCGAGATGATCGAGCGGGGACGGCTGAAGGTCGTCGCGCTTTATCCCGACGAGGACCTCGCCGAGTGGCGCGAATACCGCGGCCATATTCCGCCGAGCTGGATCAACGGCTACGATGCGGGCTGCGTCGTGCGCGAGAAGAGTCTCTACGACCTCCATGCGATTCCGGCGCTCTACCTGCTCGACCGCGACAAGCGCGTGCTGGTGAAGGATTCCACCGACGTGCCTTATATCGAGGAGGTTATCGACCGCCGGGGCTGACTATAAGCAGGGCTTATCGTTCTATAAAAAAAGACAATCGTTTTTATATGCGAATTTCGCCCCTAATCGTTACCTTTGCACCACACAAACAGAATATAAACAATAAACATTACTGCGATTATGGCAAAGAAATGGCGTTGTACCGTATGCGGTTACATCCACGAAGGTCCTGAGGCACCTGAGCAGTGCCCGATGTGTAAGGTAGGCAAAGAGAAATTCGTCGAAGTCGTCGAAAAGGAGGGTGACCTCGAATTCGTGACCGAGCACGTTATCGGCGACGGCAAGGGCGCCAGCAAGGAACTCTGGGAGGGCTTGCAGAACCACTTCATGGGCGAATGCACCGAAGTGGGCATGTATCTGGCCATGAGCCGTCAGGCCGACCGCGAGGGTTATCCCGAAATCGCCGAGGCTTACAAGCGTTACGCATGGGAAGAGGCCGAGCACGCTTCGAAGTTCGCCGAGCTGATCGGCGAGGTGGTATGGGACACCAAGACCAACCTCGAAAAGCGCATGAACGCCGAGTGCGGCGCGTGCGAAGACAAGATGCGTCTGGCCCGCATGGCCAAGGAGCAGAACCTCGACGCCGTACACGATACCGTGCACGAAATGGCCAAGGACGAAGCGCGCCACGGCAAGGGCTTCGAAGGTCTCTACAAGCGTTACTTCGGTAAATAACGGCTGATTCAATCGGAGTTTCCACATATTTGCGAGGGTGAACGGTTTGCGTCTGAAACGCCGTTCACCCTTTTTTATCTCCCTGCCGTGCTGTTTGCCGGTGTCCTCTTTTTCTTTGTTTTTCTGTTTCTCAGCTTCCCGGTGTCCTCTTTCGAACTTTACCTGCGTGTCCGGGGTAGCTGTACGAAAGTATATGTCCACGCGGACTTGCTATCTGTAAGGTTGCCGTCCAGTCACGAAAAAACGCCGGTGCAATTCCTTGCACCGGCGTTTTTTTCCTACCTTATCTGGATCTTCTGAGGAACGAAAGGAACGAAAACTTGTCGGATAACCAGTCATACCCCTCCTTGATCCGGGAAGCGACCTCGTAGACCGTTTCGATCCGGTCCCGGACGTAGTTCAGGGCCGAACGCACGGCCAGCAGATAGACCACGGCTGCGATTACGGCGAAGAAACCTCCGGTAATGAGTGCTGCGACTGCGACGGACCCGGTCAGCGACGCGAGCCACATGACGAACGCATCGATGAAGAGGATGATCGCAATGGCAGCCGTCACACCGAAAAAGATCAGCGATGTGACGATGTTTCCGGTTGGTGACGGGCTATCTTTCATGGGGCGGTCCCGTTTATTCGTCCTTGTCGCAATCGCAGTCAAGACCGTTGCAGTCGCAATGAATTTTGTCAATTTCATTTTTCAGCTTGCGGGTGCCTTTTTTAGCCATATCGCGGATGTCCTCACGGAATTCGGGTCCCGATTTGGGGGTTACGAGCATGGCGACGACGGCTCCTACCAGAGCGCCGCCCAGAAAGGAAGCGAGACAATTTGCAGAATGTTTCATATTCGTATAAAGTTTTAAATTCAGCAGGAAATCTTGCAAAGTCCGGGCCAAAACGCTACCTTTGGATGTATGACCGAAGACCGCCTTACCACCGTCGCTTTTACCGGCCACCGCACTTACGGGGGCCAAGCCGCTGCGGCTCTGCGCGCGACGGTGGGGGAGTTGTACGCCCGCGGCTTCCGGACCTTCCTCTGCGGCATGGCCATGGGCTTCGACCTCGCCGCCGCCGAAGCGGTCCTCGCGTGCCGCGATTCCGAAACAGGATCGGCTTTTTCTCCTGCCACGGTTCCCGCCTCGGCCCTTTCCTCTGCCGCGACTTCTGCTGCAGTCGTTTCCTCTGCTCCGGATTCCGTATCCTCTTTTTCTCCTGCCTCGGTTCCCGTCTCGGCCCTTTCTTCTGCCGCGACTTCTGCTGCGGCCTTTTCCTCTGCTCCGGATTCCGTATCCTCGTTTTCTCCCGCCGCGTTTCCCACATCGACTCTTGCTCCCGCCGCATCTTCCGCATCTGCTTTTCCTTCTGCCATGGTTTCTGCATCGGCCTTTTCTCCCGCCTCGGCTCCGGACCCGCATTTTCCGCACACGCCGATGCCCGGTCTGCGGCTGGTCGCCGTAATCCCTTTCCGGGGACAGGAGAGCCGCTTCCCGGCCGCCGACCGCGAACGCTTCCGGCGTGTGCTGGCTGCCGCCGATCATAGCGTGACACTCTCCCCGTCCTATCATGCAGGGTGTTATGCCGTGCGTAACAATTACCTTGTCGAGCACGCCGCACTGCTGGTCGCGTGGTACGACGGTTCCCCCGGCGGCACACACTACACCGTTCGCCGCGCTTTGGGCCGGGGACTCGAATTCATCAATCTCCATGCGCATCCCGCCGCACTCCGGCAGGCCGAACCGACGCTGTTCTGACACTCTCCCGACTCGGAAGCCACGCACTGTACGGCGCTGTTCCGGCCCGTACTTTCTGCTGTCACCGTTCGACTTTTCTGCCCTCGCTGTCCGGCCTTTTGCTGTTGTCTTCTTCCTTTCTGCTGCCGTAGCCCTCCCCGGCCTTTCCTTTCATCGTCGCTCGGTCTTTCTGCAGTTGCCGCCCGTACTCTCGCCGTCGGCATACGCTTTCCCGATGGTCTTTCCCGCATTGCCTTCCGCTTCCTCTAATAAAAAAGGACGGCATGCAAGTGCCGTCCTTATCCGTTTTCGCAGTATCCGCGCAGTTATTCCAGCTCGATGCCTTTCAGCAGGCTTTCGATCCGCAGGCGGGTCTCCCGCTTGCCGTAATCCTTTTTCTCGTACCTGAATGTCGCCGTAACGAGCGATCCTTCGTAAAGCATGTCGTAAACGGCATAAACCAACTCCGGATTCACCGTTATGTATCCTTCGCTGCACAACATTTCGCGGCCGCCGATTTCGGTGCGCTGCGTCGGCGCGATGAATCCGCCCGTGTAGAAGGCCGAATCGCGTTGTGCGCAGTGGGCCGAAATCTCATCGACGGACGTGATCTCCTCCGGAATCATATCCACGACCTTGCCCAGACTGTAACCTATCCGGTCGTTGTAGGTGTCGAAACCGTAGTAGGCGTAGGTTTCGTCCGTTTCGGGCTGCACGGTTTCTTCGAGCAGGGTGTATCCGGCGGGAATCTTCGCCTTGATCCCCTGCGCACCCGTGTAGATTTGTTCGGTATCCACCACCTGCATCTCTTCGCCGCCGGCCAGCCGCACCGACAACTGTCCCAGATAGAGCAATGCTGCGAGCGAACATGCCGCCAGCGCCGCCGTGCGCCAGAATGCCGTGAAACGTCCCTCCTGATGCTGGATTTTCAGGATGACGACGAGACCTTTGATCGCCTGAATCGCGCCCCAGATAATGGCGCCTGTTGCGACTACGTACCGGCCCCCGGCTGTTGCGAAATAGTAGGATAAGAAACTGAAAGTCAGTCCGCCGCCGCACCAGAGCGCTCCCGCGAGCAGGTTTTTCTTTGCTTCGGCCATCTTCTGCGGCCGGTTGCCGTCCGCAGAGTTTTCCGCCGTAACCTGTGCGGCAGCCTCTTCCGGCATCGGTTCGAACACATCGTTTTTGTTTTCCGGTGTCTCCATGAATAAAGGTATTTTTAAGGGTTAGGGATCTAATGCGGCAAAGATACGGGTATTTTTCCTTTTCCGCCTGAAAAAGTTGGAAAATCACCGCCCTCAACCGTCCCGGCTCTTCCGCCGTCGCCGCTCGGTTTTCCTGCCGTCTCCGTCCCTCCTTTTGTCGTTGCCGTCTTCCTCCATTCCTCCTTCTTTGGCTTCTCTGCCGTCTCCGCTCGGTTTTCCTGCGATCACCGTCCGTCCTTTTGTCGTTGCCGTCTTCCTCCATTCCTCCCTCCTCGGCCTTTCTGTCATTACCGCCGGCCTTTCCGCCCTCAACCGTCCCGGCCCTTCCGCCGCCGCCCGCTCTTTCCCGGCCTGTATGAAAAATTCCCGGAAGCCGCAGCTTCCGGGAATTTGCTGAAATCCTGTTTCGGAAAGGATTATTTCCAGTTGAGGATCTTGTGGAAATCGTACTCCTCCGGATTGGGGACATACTGCTTGGCAGCCTCGTAATCCGCAGGCGTGATGGCGTTGAGGATGGTCTCCACCACCGACGAGAACTTGTCCGACTTGATGTCCACCAGACGGGGCGGAATCTTGCCCGTCGTGGGATCCTGCAGGTCCTTGAGGTAGAGCGGACTTACATTGCCTTCCGAATCCACGTAAACCATGCAGCCGGTCTTGCCTTCGGCGAAGAGCTTGTGCACGCCGATACCCAGCTCCGAGCAGTACGTCAGGTCGTATGCGATCGGGGTCTGGCAGCGGATCTCGTAACCCAGCTCCACGGGGCGGCTCTTGACCTTGATGCCCAGCTCCTTCACCTTCTTCTCGATCATCTCGTTGAAGATGTGCGCCTTCGATACCTTGCCCAGTTCGGGGTGTCCGTGCTCGTCATAGGTGAAGTGGATGCCGCTCTTGCGGATCTCCTCGTCGCTCAGCGCGTGGAATACGCCTTCCGAGATAACGGCTGCTCCGTAGTCCATGCCCATGATCTTGCGCTTGATGATCGACGAAATCACGAGGTTCACGATCTTCTCGACGGTGATTTCCGTCTTGTCGAACATTTCGGGAATGACGATCATCGGGTAGTGGCAAGCCTCGCCGATGCCGAATGCCAAGTGGCCGGCGCTGCGGCCCATGGCAGCCAGTACGAACCAGTTGCCGCTCGTGCGGGCGTCAACATAGACGGCACGTGCGATGACGGCGCCCTTGTCCTTGGCCGACTCGTAACCGAACGTCGGCGTGCCTTTCGGCAGGGGCAGGTCGTTGTCGATGGTCTTCGGCACGTGGATGTTGGCAATGGGGTATTTCTTGGCCTCCAAGAACTTGGCGATGCGGTTCGCGGTCGAAGCCGTGTCGTCGCCGCCGACCGTCACGAGCAGTTTGATGTTGTTGTCGGTGAAGAACTTGAGGTTGAAGTTGTTTTCGAAATCCGAATCCTTGGGTTTGAAACGGCTCATCTGCAGGAACGAACCTCCCTGATTGAAGATACCGTCGGCCATGGGGTAGTCGATGTCCACGGTTCGGGGCGAGGGGTTGAACAGTCCCGTGTAGCCTTCGTGCAGGCCGATTACGCGGTAACCTTTGCGGAGGAAGGTCTTTGCGACGCTGCCCACGACGGTATTCATGCCGGGTGCGGGTCCGCCGCCAGTCAGAATTGCGATTGCTTCTTTCATGGTTGTGTTTGGGTTTTTATGTTTGAACCTGAATTAACCTAAAATTGACGCCCAAAAGTACGATTATTTTTTCAAACGGGCAAAAAAAAGCCGTTTCGATTGACCGATGCGGGCCGTGTAATGTCTTTACGGAATAAATAGGAGCATCCTGCGATTTGCAAATCGATATTTTTTATCTATATTGCATAACCATATTGCGTCTAACTCTCACATCTAAAACCTGTTGTTTATGAAAAAACATTTGCTGTCATTGTGCATGACGCTCTTTCTGATTTTTGCCGGGGGAATGACTGCCGGCTGCGATAAGCTGGATGATAAATACAAGTCGGAAAAAACGATCACGCTCACCATCGCTTCCGTCAAGCCCGCTGCTGCCGACGACGACTATGATTGGTTGCAGGGGCTGCCTGTCTATATTTACAAAGAGGAGAGTCCGGACTGGCGGTTGTGGTATTCGCATGATCCGATCCGGGGCTTCGATGAAATCTATGAGGAGGGATATGAATACGTAGTCAAAGTCCGGAGACTGACACTGGCCGATCCTCCTCAGGACGCAGGCGCATATGTATACGAATTGAAAAAGGTCGTTTCAAAGACGCAAAAGCATTCCGAAGGTGTTCCCGAATCCTATCTTCGGTGAGGAGAGGAACGAAAAACGGTGTTCGGATCGTGTCCGAACACCGTTGAATACATAAAATTCAGTACTGATGAATATGCTGAGTTTCTGTTGCTCTTATTCCCTGAATTTAGAGAACGCCGTGGGGCTTACTCAATTACCGTAACGTTCACAGCCTGCTCGCCTTTGGCACCGCTGCCGACTTCGAATTCGACTGCCTGACCTTCGTTGAGCGACTTGAATCCGTCCGTTACGATACCGGAGAAGTGAACGAAAATCTCTTTGCCGTTCTCTCCCGTAATGAATCCGTAGCCTTTTTTGCTATCGAACCATTTTACCTTACCTGTCATAAAAATTGAAAATTAAATAGTTTGTACAGGGCAAAGTAAAGTAAAAATCACTGGCTTTCAAAACTTTTTGGCATGTTTTTTTCAGGTTCGGTCGAAATTTTTTTATCTTTGCTCTGTAACAATGACCTTAATGACGATGCGATATGAATAAAAAACTGAAACTCGCTCTGGCTGCGCTGCTTGGCTTTTCGACTGCCTGCTCGACGGTCAAAAACGCTCCGGCGAAGGGCGCAGAGGAACAGAAGCAGGAGACCGGATCGCAGGAGATTCAGGACTCGGTGAAGGTGCCGCCCCGCATTGTCGTCATGTACGGCGTGCGTCCTCCCGGACAGGCCGGACCTGCTACGGGCGTGCATATTCCCGATGCGAAGGTGCAGTCCGCCGAACCGGAGGAACTGGATCCCGTTGCGGAGAAACCGACCGAGGATACGCCCGTCATGGACACGAAGAAGGGCGCCAAGGCTCCTGAGAAGTAATCCATGGCGCGCCGCCGTCCGGGCCTGCGCAAACGGCTGGCCCTCAATATCTTTTCCGATCTCTACGCTTCGACGGTCGCCGAGCACCGGCTTACGACGCTCTTTTGGGAGTGTACGCTGCGCTGCAACCTTTCGTGCCGTCACTGCGGCAGCGACTGCCGCGTGGACTCCGGTGTGCCCGACATGCCGCTCGAAGACTTCCTGAAGGTGCTCGACGAGGAGATCACGCCCCATGTCGATCCCTCCGAGGTGCTGATTATCTTTTCGGGCGGCGAGGTGCTGGTGCGCGACGATCTGGAGCGTGCCGGAGCCGAAGTCACCCGCCGCGGCTATGCGTGGGGCATGGTCACCAACGGCATGGCCCTGACCGAAGCGCGCCTGCGAAGCCTGCTCGACGCCGGGCTGCGCAGCGTTTCGGTCAGTCTCGACGGCTTCGAACGCGAACACAACCATATCCGCGGCAATTCCCGCAGTTACGACCGCGCGCTGGCGGCCCTGCGCATGATCGTCCGTGAACCCTCGCTGACCTACGATGTGGTGACCTGCGTCACGGGCGCCATGGTGCCGCAGCTCGAAGCGTTCCGCGACATGCTGATCGCCGAGGGCGTTGCGCACTGGCGGCTCTTTTCGATTTTCCCCATGGGCCGGGCCAAGAACGATCCGTCGCTGCGCATGACCGACGCGCAGTTCCGCGAAATGCTGGAATTTATCCGCCGTACCCGCAAGGAGGGCAGGATCGGGACCAGCTATGCCTGCGAAGGCTTCCTTGGGGACTACGAGACCGAAGTCCGCGATTACTTCTACCAATGCGCCGCCGGAGTCTCGGTGGCTTCGATCCGTGTCGACGGCGCCATTTCGGGCTGCACGTCGATCCGTGCCAACTTCCATCAGGGCAACATCTACCGGGATAAATTCTGGGACGTGTGGCAAAACCGCTTCGAACCTTTCCGCAACCGCGATTGGGCGCGGCGCGGCGCATGCGCCGACTGCAAGATGTTCCGCTACTGTCTGGGCGGCGGCATGCACCTCCACGGCGACGACGGCGAACTGCTGTACTGCCACTACCACCGACTGTAGATACACCGTATCGAAATCACTTTCTTTTTTTACCGCCGCAGGAACCCCGGAGCGATTTTTTGCGGCCGAAAATGGGACGGGCGACAGCCCGCCTTTCCGCCGGGGAAGCCGCCCTGTAAAAGCGGACGCTGCTCTGTTTTTCTGCTGTCAAAAAGAACAAAAACGGCCCTTTCGGGGACTTGTCGGAGCGGGAAAGTTTTATTATCTTTATGCCGTTTTACCGAAACCGTTCCGATATGGCCCAAACATTCGATATATTCCTGATCGTCATGGCGCTGCTGGCCTTGGTGGTCTTCGCTGCCCTACATTTTTTCGAAGCCGGATACGGCTATCTCTTCAACCCCAAATACGGGCCGCCCGTGCCCAACAAGATCGGCTGGGTGCTGATGGAGTCGCCCGTATTCGTGGCGATGTGCGTGCTGTGGCTGCTCTCCGAAAGAACGTGGGAAGCCGGGCCGCTGACGCTCTTCGCGCTCTTTCAGGCCCACTACCTGCAACGGGCGTTCATCTTTCCGCTGCTCATGCGCGGCGCGTCGAAAATGCCGCTCGGCATCGTCGTGATGGGCATGTGCTTCAACACGCTCAACGCCCTGATGCAGGGCGGGTGGATCTTCTACGTCTCGCCCGAAGGCTACTACGCCGACTGGTTCGCGCAACCTTATATTTATATCGGCGGGGCGATGTTCCTCGCGGGAATGGCCGTGAATCTCCATTCGGACCACATCATCCGCAACCTGCGCCGGCCGGGCGACACGCGCCACTACATTCCGCGCGGCGGCATGTTCCGCTACGTCTCGTCGGCCAACTACTTCGGCGAACTGCTCGAATGGACGGGCTTCGCCGTGGCTTCGTGGTCGTGGGCCGGAGCGGTGTTCGCGTGGTGGACCTTCGCCAACCTCGCGCCCCGCGCCGCATCGCTCAACAAACGCTACGCCAAGGAGTTCGGCGACGAATTCACGTCGCTCGGACGCAAAAAGATCATACCTTTCATTTACTGACCCGATTATGTCATCGCTTTTCACCCCCTATAAGTTAGGACCCGTAACGCTGCGCAACCGCACGATCCGTTCGGCGGCGTTCGAGTCGATGGGCCGCCATTTCGGCCCGACGCAGCAGTTGAAGGATTACCACGTATCGGTGGCCCGCGGCGGCGTGGGCATGACCACGCTGGCCTATGCGGCGGTCTGCCGCAGCGGGCTTTCGTTCGACAAGCAGCTGTGGCTGCGGCCCGAAATCGTGCCGGGGCTGCGCGACATCACCGACGCCGTGCACCGCGAAGGCGCGGCGGCGGGAATTCAGATCGGCCACTGCGGCAACATGACCCACCTGACCACGGCGGGGCAGATTCCGATCGGCGCGTCCACGGGCTTCAACCTCTACGCCTACACGCCGGTCCGCGGCATGCGGGCCGGCGAGATCGAGCAGGTGGCCCGCGACTTCGGGCGGGCCGTCCATACGGCCCACGACGCGGGATTCGACTCGGTGGAGGTACACGCCGGGCACGGATACCTGATTTCGCAGTTCCTTTCGCCCTACACCAACCGCCGTCGCGACGAGTACGGCGGATCGCTCGAAAACCGCATGCGTTTCATGCGGATGTGTCTGGAGGAGGTCATGGAGGCCGCGGCGCAGACCGGAACGGCCGTGTTGGTGAAGCACAACATGTACGACGGATTCAAGGGCGGCATCGAAATCCCCGAAAGTCTCGAAATCGCCCGCGAGATCGAGCGTTTCGGTGTGGACGGCATCGTGCTGTCGGGCGGATTCGTGTCGAAAGCCCCGATGGCCGTGATGCGGGGGCTGATTCCGATCTACACGATGAGCTACTACTCGCCGCTGTGGCTGCGTTACTTTATCCGCTGGTGCGGGCCGTGGATGATCCGGCAGTTCCCGTTCGAAGAGTGCTATTTTCTGGAGGACGCCAAGAAGTTCCGCGCCGAGCTGAAGTGTCCGCTGGTCTATGTGGGCGGGCTGGTGAGCCGCGAAGGCATCGACAGGGCGCTGGACGCGGGATTCGAACTGGTGCAGATGGCGCGGGCGCTGGTCAACGACCCTGCGTTCGTCAACAAGCTTCGGGAGGGCGATGCCGCGACCCGCAGCGAGTGCGACCACCGCAACTACTGCATCGCGCGCATGTACTCGGTGGATATGAAGTGCTGCAAGCACTGCGGCGACCTGCCGCGCAAAATCCGCGAAGAACTGGCAAAACTGCCGTAGACATGGAACATAAGAACGACACAAACCCGATCGACAAGCAATCGGGACATACGCCCGGCGAAGGCGCGCCGGACACCTGCACCGTGCAAGAGACGACGGGAACGGCACCGGGCATCCGCACCGGGCAGGAGACGGCACGGCATTCCCGGCGGATGAAGCGCGGCGAAGTCCGGCCGGGAAGCGCATGGGCGCTGGTAACGGGAGCCGGATCGGGCATCGGACGCTGTTACGCCCTGCGGCTGGCGGCGCTGGGCTACCGGCTGGTGATCGTCGGCAACAATGCCGCGCCGCTCGAAGCCGTGGCGGAAGAGATACGCCGTACGGCGGGGGCTTCCGCAGCAGGAACAGGCCGGGACGAAATACCGGCAGCGGGGATACAGACAGCAGGAACACCGGTGGCGGGAAGAATCGAAGCCCCTGCAACACCCACACACCTCCCCGAAGTCCGGGTCATGCCGATGGACCTCGCGCGGGTCGGGGCGGCACAGGAGTTGCACGACCGGACTGCGGCCGAAGGGATCGAAATAGACGTGGTGATAAACAACGCGGGCATCTTCTCGTTCTGCGACATCCTGACGACGCCCGCCGAGCGTATCGAACGCATCATCCTGCTGCACGACCTGACCGTCTCGCAGCTATGCCGTCTCTACGCCGCCGACATGGTTCGCCGCGGGGTGCGGGGGCACATTCTCAACATGTCCTCCTACTCGTTGTGGATGCCGTTTCCGGGGCTGGCGCTGTACAGCGCGTCGAAGGCTTACATGCGGTCGTTCTCGGTGGCTTTCGCCAAGGAGGTGCGCGACCGCGGCATCCGCGTCACGGCGGTCTGTCCGGCAGGCGTGGCGACCGACCTCTACGGGCTGACGCCCCGCTGGCAGCGCATCGGCAAACGGCTCGGCGTGCTTATCACGCCCGACAACTGCGCGCGGCGGGGACTGCGGGCTTTGTGGCGGGGCCGCCGCTGCATCGTGCCCGACTGGTGGAACCGGGCGTGGATTCCCCTCTGCAAGGCTCTGCCGATGTGGGTGCTGCGGCCGATCCGCAGGTTCACGATGCAATTCCAGAAATAACACGGCCCGCGGTCTGCCACGATCGGAAGCCAAGCGGCTGACGGAACGGCTGGCGCAACGACGGACTAAACGGCTGGCGGAATAGCAGATGCAACGGCCGGCAAAACGACGGCCGTAACGGCAGGCGGTGTGAATAACAAAAAACGCCGGAAGACTCCGGATATGAAAACATGCCGTCCCGTGAGAAAGGAGCGGCCGGCCGGCAGGACAGAAGCATCCGGCCAATAAGACAGGAGCAGGCGGCCGGCAAAACAGGAGCGACCTGCCAGAGAGAAAGAGGCGGCCGGCCGCGCAAAAACAAAAATCGCAACAGCTTATGAAAGAGATCAAAAACGTAATATTCGACCTCGGCGGCGTCCTCGTGGACCTCGACATCGAGCGCTGCACCGCAGCGTTCCGCGAGCTGGGGATGCCCCGTGTCGCCGACCTTATCAATCCCTACTATCCCGCCGAGATGATCGGCCGGCTGGAGCGGGGCGACATCCCGTTCCACGAAGCCTGCGACGAGATGCGCCGGCTGGACGGACGGCCCGAAGTGACCGATTCCGAAATCGCGGCGGCATACAGCGCATTTCTGGTGGGGATTCCGGTCGCCAAACTGCGGCAGATCATGCGTCTGCGCGAGGCGGGCGTCCGCACCTACGTACTTTCGAACAACAATCCGGCGGCGATGGTCGCCATCCGCGGCGCGTTTACGGCCGACGGGCATACGATGGACGACTATTTCGACAAGATATACCTTTCGTACGAACTGCACGAACTGAAGCCTTCGGAGGCGATTTTCCGCAAGGTGATCGCTGACAGCGGCGTGATGCCGGCCGAAACGCTCTTCATCGACGACGGCCGGAAGAACGTTGACGCCGCGCAGGCGCTGGGCTTCGCCGTCTACATGCCCGCGCCGGGCGAGGACTTCGGGCATCTCTTCGAGGAGATAACGCGCTGAGGGATCGCAGGGAGGGGCCGCGGAGCCGAATCGCAGGGCCGAAACCGCACGCGGCAATAACCGCTGACAGAAACCGCAGACAGAAACCGCACGGCCGGAATTTCCATTGCAAGTTCCGGAATGCGGACCGCAAAACCCACAGCCGGAGTTCCGCCGCGAATTCCCGAACGCGATCGCAAAATCCACGGCCGAGTTCAGGCGGAGGTTCCGAAGCCGCCGGAAGCATACGACAGGGAGCCGGCAACATTCTGACAGCCTTCAGACAGTATTCGGGCGGCATTCCGACAGCGGTCTGACAGCGGTCCGACAACATTCGGGCCGGTTCTCGGACGCCCGGACGTCCGGACGCCCGAACGGAATATGAAAGGCTTCGCGGAAGATCCGCGGAACCCGGAATAGCGGGAATAAACCGCAGACCGGAAAAAACGATACGACACAAGGCGGCTGCGGAGGATTTCCCGGATGCCGCACTGACCACAAACAGAAGAACCATGAAGAAATGGATTAAAATTACGCTGATCGCCGCCGCCGTCTTGGCCGCGCTGATCGTCATAGCGGCGATCGCCGTTTCGCCCGTAGCCAAGAACTACATCGAGAAACACGACCGCGAACTGATCGGCCGCTCGATCCGCATGGAGCGGCTGCGGATGAACATCTTCACCGGACGCCTGCGCATCGAAGGACTCCGCATCGGCGGAAGCGAAGATTCGACGACGTTTTTCCGACTGGACAGCTTCGAGATGCGCATGCGGCTATGGCCGTTGCTGGGGAACCGCGTGCTCGTGAAAAAAATCTCGTTCGCAGGTCCCGACGTGAAGATCTACCAGCGGGGCAACGCTTTCAGTTTCGACGACATCACAGCCCGCTTCGCGGGCGACACGACTGCCGCCGCAACGCCCGAAAAACCGTCGAAACCGTGGGAAATCGGGATTTACGACATCTCGATCCGCAACGGCAGGGTCTTTTACAAGGACCTCGCGCTCGATGCCGAGTGGGGCATGAACGACATAAACCTGCACATTCCGGGCGTCTATTTCTCCGGCGAGAAAACCGACGTCGGGGCCGTGCTCAACTTCGCCGAGGGCGGTTCGCTCTCGACCGACGTGGGCTACAACATCGAAAGCTCGGAATTCGACATCGGGATACGCCTGCAGGACTTCGCGCTGGCGGGCACGCTGCCCTATTTCCGGCAGTCGCTCGACGTCACGGCCGTGGACGGCCGCCTGTCGGCCGACATCCGCCTGCGCGGCAACACGGAACACCTGCTTTCGCTCACGACCGAGGGTACGGCTTCGCTGGCGGGCTTCGCCCTGCGCGACCGGCAGCAGCGGCCCGTGGCGGGCGTCGATACGCTGGGGGTAAAACTCGCCGAAGGCGATCTGGGCAAAATGCGCTTCGTATTCGACCGCATCTATGTTTCGGGACTCTCGGCGCTGTTCGAAATGACGCCCGAAGGCAACAATCTCGCCGCTCTGATGAAATCCCCGGCGGCTGAAACCGCTTCGCCGACCGCCGTTTCCGCTTCTGCGGCAGCGAATCCCGCTCCGGAAGCAGCCCCCGCTCCGGCGGCTGAAATCACGACGTCTGCCGTTCCTGCCCCGGCGGCAGAAATCACGGCGTCCGACGCCGCGGGAAGCGCGACGCCGAGTCCGACGCTCCGGATCGCCGACCTCGAAATCACGAACGGCCGCGTCACGGTGCGCGACCTGACGATGCACCGCCCGTTCGAATATACCGTCTCGGAAATCCGCATGCGCAGCCGCGATTTCGACCCCTCGAAGCGCAACAGCATGACCGTCGATGCACGGATGCAGAAGACCGGCTCGGCGAAGCTGCGCTGGGAAGGGACGCTCGAAGACATGGACAACCAGAACATCACGCTCTGGCTCACCAACCTCGACCTGCGCGACTTCGGTCCCTACTGCGAACACTACACGGCCTATCCGCTGACCAAGGGCAACCTCACGTTCCGCAGTCAGAACGTCATCCGCGACCGTTACCTCGACGGCACCAACCACCTCGACATGTTCGAGCCGAAAGTGGACAAAAAGCGCAGGGAGATCAAGGCCGAGATGAATATTCCGCTCAAGCTGGGACTATATGTCCTGAAAGACAAAAAAGGACACGTGAAGATGGACCTTCCGGTCAGGGGGAGTCTCGATTCGCCGGAGTTCTCCTACCGCAAGATCGTGCTGAAGGCAATCGGCAACGTCCTGCTGAAAGTCGTGACGGCGCCCTTCTCGTTCCTGTCGGGCAACAAGGAGAACATAGAATACATCAACATCGATCCGCTGCAATACGTCTTCACGTCGGAGCAGTACGCTTCGCTGGACAAGATCGCGCAGGCGTTGCAGGACAAACCCGAAATGCACATCGTCCTGACGCAGCGCGTCAACATGCGCCGCGCCCTGCCCCGGCAGGCGGCCGGCGCGCTCAGGATGGCCTATGCCGAGCATCTGAAGAGCGCCGACACGACCGGCCGGCAGCCGATGTCGATGCTCGAATACGAAAAGATCCAGCAGACCGACATCCGCACTCCGGCGATCATGGCTTTTGCCGATTCGCTGCTGACCCGGCAGGGAATTTCGCCGCAGGGACTTTCGGCCGACGACAAGGCGCTGGCGCTCTACCGCGAAAAAGCCGCCGGACAGCTGGCCCGCATGATGGCCGCACGCAACAAGGCGTTGGCCGAGTACATGCAGTCCACGCACGGCGCGACGGCTCCAGCGTTCCGGGTGCAGACGATGGATTCGCTGGCGCTGCCGAATTACGCGGGCCGCGACCGTTATACGATCGCCCTCGAAGTGGACGGCGAAACCGTGGAGGTCGAAGCGGAGGACGACAATGCGGGAGCAGGAGCGGAGACAGACATGTCGCCGGGGGATATTCAGGCGGATTCGACAGGTTTAAGCGCAGGCGTTCCGGCGGAAGAAGCGATGGTAATCGGAGGAGCGGTGGCAACCTCGGCTCCGGCAGTCATGGAGACGGAGTCTTCGGGAGCATAAGCGGAGGTAGGGGACCCTGCCGGTCCGGCAATCGGGGCGACGCCGATTCCAGCCGGCGTCGGCGTGAATATTCCGGTAGAATGGGGATCGAAAACGGGCAGTCCGGCCGATGCAGGACTGCTTTCGGCGGCAGATAACTTGCGATCTGCGCGCAATCGTGATCGGAGTTGTGGCAGGAACCGTAACTGGAGTCGTGTCAGGAACCGCTCGCTGCGGCGATTTCACGAACTGCCTGCAAAACCGATTTTGGGACAAAAGTTTGCCGGAAAGAAAAAAGCCGCTATCTTTGCATCCCGGAATCGTGACGGTTCCCCCGGCCGGAAGAGTCCGGGATTGACACGAAAAGCCTTGCGGGGCTGATGTAAGGCCAATCACGGGTTTCAGGGCCGGGAACGACGGGGTGTAGCGCAGTCCGGTTAGCGCACCTGCTTTGGGAGCAGGGGGTCGTGGG